>OGQJ01002870.1_pt1 | contig 12420 bp, 12 predicted proteins | sample 1553161 | NCBI WGS metagenome assembly OGQJ01 (sample SAMEA2579923, study PRJEB22360) | human gut metagenome | biome: human gut; feature: human-associated habitat; material: faeces | place: Denmark | collected 2008/2010 | reverse complement strand
GGCCGGCTTGCCGCACACGCCGGCGCCGCCGGTGCAGGCCTCGCACTTCGCCACCTGCTCGCATTGGAAGCAAAACATTTGCTCTGTCGCCATAGACACTCCCTTTCGGGTCGCGGCCCTTGCGGCCGTGTTCCAGTAGATAGACGGCACCGTTGCGCCGCTGTTGTGAAGGTACTGGCACGGCAGGGCATTGTATGTTGTAATCACAACAAACGAAGCTTCCTTCAATGAAAAGGTTGACCCATGGAACGAAACGCCTTCCTGGCTGGAACGCCGCTGTTTTCGGGCGTGGCATCGCAGGAGGTCGGCGCGATGCTCGATTGTCTCGATGCCCATGAGCGCCGCTATGCCCAGGGCGAGCGCATCCATCATATGGGGGATTCGGTGTCCACTGCCGGCATCGTGCTCACGGGGCGCGTCCGCATCGAGCACGTCGACCCCTGGGGCAACGTGAGCGTCGTGGGCATGCGCGGGCCCGGTGCCATGTTCGGCGAGGCCTACGCCGCCGCCGGCGAGCCGCCGACCAGGACTGCACCGTCCTCTTCCTGAATCTCGCGAAGGTGGTCGGCCCCTGCTCGTGCCGCTGCGACCACCACGCCCTCGTGGCCCGCAACATGATCGCCGCCATCGCTCGGCAGAGCCTCGCCCTCTCGCGCCGCATCTTTCACGTAGCGCCCAAGTCCATCCGCGGCAAAGTGCTCGCCTACCTCTCCAATGAGGCCGAGCGCACCGGCACCCGCGAGTTCGACATCCCCTTCAACCGCCAGCAGCTGGCCGACTACCTCAACCTTGACCGCAGCGCCCTCTCCAAGGAGCTGTGCCGAATGCGGGACGAAGGGCTGCTCACCTTCCGCAAGAACCACTTCGTGCTCCGGCAGCTGCCGGAGCTGCTGTGAGTGCCAAACGTACAGAAAAACGCGCAGAGCCGCTTCCCCGCTTCGGGAAACACGCTCTGCGCGTTTGTATGATGTTCGGTCTTACTGGCCCATGTCCGCGTGTTCCTGAAGCCACTTGCCGCCTTCGCCCTTGCCGGTCACCTGGCTGTAGGTCACATTCGTCAGCTCTTTGATCATCGCATCTTTTTCTTCTTTGTACTCTTTTTCCGCAGCATCTGCAATGCTCTGGTCGTAACCATTTTCCCGCAGGTATTGGCGCAGCTCCGTGACGATCTCCTTGAACTCCTTGTCACATTCACTCTGCAGTTTGGTCAATTCCATCGTCTTCCCCAGCACGATGGAGACCTTCAACGCCAGATTCCGTTCTTCTACGGGGTGTTCCATATATTCACTGTACGCACTGCTTGCGGTCTGATACAGTTTTTTGCTGCTGCGTTTTTGCAGGTTCTGGAGCCGCCGCACATACGCATTGATCTTTGCATCCGTGGTCTCCGTTGTATGCGAGCTGCCAGACGAGGCCGAGACCGATGTCGAAGACGACGCTGCATGAGACGACGCCGCCGCATGCGAGGACGACGACGCATGGGACGAAGCCGCCGAATGCGCTGTGGGCTTCGAAGAAGCGACGTGGCTCGAAGCCGCCGACGAAGCGGCTGCTTCGGACGTGAACGCACTTGCGTCCCCGCTCTCTACGCTGCTGTCCGCTTCTTCCGAGGATGCGTCCGGCTCCTCTTCCGGCTGCGGCTCCGGCACACTGGCTGAGGCTGCGGCACTGGCCTCACTGGACACCGGCACTTTCGCCTGCTCTTCCGAGCTGCTGGCTGCAGCGCTGGCCACAGCCTCGTCGGTAGGGTCTGCGTTCGCAATGTGCAGTCCGAGCGGCACCGCTGCAATAAGAAGCAGTGCAACGGCTGCGATCAACTGTTTTGTGTGTTTCTGCATCTTCTATCAGACGCTCCCTTCCCCTGAAATTTCCCGCAGGAAGCTGCAGAGTGTCTCAAGCATACCATTTCACACCCCGGAACACAACCCCTAAATCGTGAAATTTCTGTTTGATTTTCGTTTTGGGCCGGCCTGCCCGGCGTCCGGCGGCGGCCGAACGCGGAACGCTCCCGTTTGCGTCAGGCCTGCTGAATGGCTTCCACCAGCTCCAGCTCTTCGCCGCAGTACCGGGCATAGAGCGGCTGGACCAGTGTGCGGAATGCTTCCAGTTCCTCCTCTGAGAGGGTGATTTCCCGGCAGCCGGCGGCCAGCACACTTTGGCGGGCGCGGGCCTCTTCCTCGGTCCAGAGCTGGCGCTCATACTGAGCGGACTCTCTGGCGCACTGCCGGAGGATGGTCTGATATTCCTCCGGCAGCTGGGCCCAGGTGCGGCCGGAGGCCAGCTGTACCTCCGGCACCCGGCTGTGCTCATCCACGGTATAATACGGAGCGACCTTGTAATGGTCCATCCGGTAGTAGGCGGGCCAGTTATTCTCGGCTGCGTCGATCTTCCCGGTCTGGAAGGCCGAATAGACATCGCTGTAAGCAAAGGTCACCGGCTGTGACCCCAGCAGCTTCATCATATCCAGGACGATCTGGCTGTCCTGCACACGGACGGTCGTTCCGGCCAGGTCGTTCAGGCTGCGGATGGGCTGCTTCGCATAAAACGAGCGGGCACCGGCATCGTACCAGCTCAGGCCCACAAGCTCCCGCCGAGTGAACTCCTGCAAAAAGTCCTCGCCCAGTGCCCCATCCAGCACCCGCCACATGTGGGCGGCATCTTCATAAAGGCAGGGCAGCTGGAGCACGTTCAGCTTGGGCAGGTCAGCTGCCAGCACCGAGAGGGAGAGGCGGGCAAAATCCACCCCGCCCAGTGCGAGCTGCTCCCAGATCTCCTGTTCCGTGCCGTATTCGGCATCGCTGTGCACCTGGATGACCACCCTGCCGCCGGTGCGCTCCTGCACGAGCTGCGCAAAGCGCTCCGCTCCCTGGGTGGTGGGGTATCCGGCCGGCTGATTGTCTGCATAGGTCAGCACAAACTCCGGCGTGACCGGTTCCGTCTTCTCTGCGCCGCAGCCTGCCAGCAGCCCTGCCAGACAGAGGGCCAGAAATGCGCGTCGCTCCATCTCCTATCACCTCGGTCTTTAGTATAATACAGCCCGGCCTGCCGATGCAAGAGCAAAGAGAAAGGCGGCACCCGAATTGCAGATAGGTGCCGCCTTTCTCCATTCGGAGAAGATATGAAATGAGATGAGATGAGTGAAACGCGCGTTTACGCCAGACCGGTCAGCTGCGGCAGAGCCATGGACACGGCCGGGAAGTAGGTGACCAGCAGCAGACCGGCGATGATGGCCACATAATACATCAGCATGTAGGGCATGACCTTTTCCAGCGAGGTGCGGCCCACCTTGATGCCGACAAACAGTGCGTTGCCGACCGGCGGGGTGATGTTGCCGATGCACAGGTTGTAGACGAGGATCATGCCGAACTGGATGGTGCTCATGCCGAAACTCTGGCAGATGGGCAGGAACAGCGGGGTGAAGATCAGGATGGCCGGGGTGACGTCCATGAAGGTGCCGGACACCAGCAGGATGACGTTCATAATGAGCAGGATGATGTACTTGTTGTTCGTCAGGCCCAGCAGCAGCGCGGCGACCGCGTCGGGGATCTGCAAAAAGGCCATGACCCAGCCCAGGATGTTGGAGACGCCGACCAGAAAGACGACCATGCCGGACATCTTGGCGGAATCCACGATGATCTTCCACAGGCTCTTGAGGTTGATGGAGCGGTAGCAGAATGCCAGGATGAGGGCGTAGACCACGGCGATGGCAGAACCCTCGGTGGCGGAGAAGACGCCGCCCACGATGCCGCCGATGACCACGATGATGAGGGAGAGCGAAGGAAGCGCCCGCAGGGTGCAGATGCCCAGATTCTTCCAATCGAACCTTCCGGGGGTGCCTTTATAGCCCAGCTTGACGGCCAGCAATACACCGACGACGCAGCAGCAGACAGCCCAGATGATGCCGGGGATGTAACCGGCCATGAACAGGGCAGCGACCGAGGTGCCGCCGGAGGCCAGCGAGTAGGTGATAAGCGCATTGGACGGCGGGATCAGCAGGCCGGAGCAGGAGGAAGCCGCATTCGTTGCCGCGGTCACGGCGGGGTCATAGCCCTGTTCCTCGGCACCGTCGCGGATCATGGAGCCGACCGCAGCAGCGGCGGCCGAAGCCGAACCGGAGATGGCACCGAACAGCGCATTGGTGCCGATGTTGGTCACCAGCAGAGCGCCGGGCAGCTTGCCCAGAATGGACATCACGAAATCGACCAGACGCTTGGCGATGCCGCCCTGATTCATGATGTTGCCCGCCAGAATGAAGAACGGGATGGCGGTCAGACTGAATTTGCTCATGCCCACAAAGGTGCGCTGGGCGGCGGTCAGCACCGCGACGTTCAGGTCAATGGATGAGAGGATGGCAGTCAGCGAAGAGACTGCGATAGCGTAGGAAATGGGCACACCGAGGAACAGCAGCACCAGCAGCACTGCCAGGATCACCAATAATGCTTGAATGGCCACAGTTTAACCCTCCTTCTTTGCGTTTGCGGCGTTTGCGGCAGTTGCAGCCTTTTCGGCCTCGACCTTGGCAACGGCCTCGGTCGCCTCATCGGAGACATCCAGGCTGATGGTGCCGTTTGCGATGCCGATGATGTTCAGGACGGAGTACAGCAGGATGACCACGCCGCACAGGGGCATGACCCAGTAGAACACGCCCACTGCCACGCCCAGTGAGGAGGTCTGCTGGCCCATGGCCAGATTGGAGACCTGCCAGCCGCCGAAGACCAGGATGGTGGCGGAGAAAACGAAGGCCACGACCTCCCACAGGATGTGGAAGGCCTTGCGCATCCCCGGCTGGAAATGGTCCACGAGGATGGGGATGTTCATGTGGCCGCGCTCGCCCGAAACGATGGTGGCACCCAGCATGGTGCTCCAGCCGAACAGGTAGCCGACCAGCTCCTCCGACCAGGTGGAGGGCGAATTGAAGATATACCGTGCGACGACCTGATAGGTGGTCAGAATGACCATGACCGCCATGCTGCCGCCGGCCAGAACGTTCAGGACACCTTTGAGTGCTTTTCTGAGTTTTTCCATGCTCGTTCCTCCTTACTGTGCGGCATATTCCGCATTGTATTCCTGAATGCGGTCGTAGATGGGCTGCAGCTCCGAGTTGGCCGACAGCACCGAATCGTGCAGGGGGGCCATGGCCTCCTGGAACGGTGCGGTATCCGGATACAGGAAGTTGACGTGCTGCTCGTTCTCGGCCTTGTCCTTGGCCTCGGCCACGGCATCCGACCAGGCGGCCTGCTCGGTCTCCTTGACGATCTCGAAGCCTTCGTCGAAGATGGCGCGTTCCTCGCTGCTGAGGTTCGCCATGAACTCGTAGTTCGCGACCAGCAGGTCGGGCACCATCTGGTGCATGTCGTAGGAGTAATACTTGCAGATATCACCGTGGCCGTTGTCGGTCAGGGCCAGCTCGTTGTTCTCGGCACCGTCCAGAATGCCGGCCTGCAGGGCGGTGTAGACATCGCCGAAGCCCATGGGGGTGGCGGTGCCGCCCAGCAGGCGCATCATCTCCACATTGGTGGGCGACTGCTGCACACGGATCTTCAGGCCCTTGAGATCGGAGGGCTGGTTGATGGGCGTTTTGACCGTGTAGAAGTTGCGGGTACCGGCATCCAGCCAGGCCACCGTCTCCAGACCCGCCTTGGAGGTGGTCTTGAAGATGGGGTCGGTGACTTCGGGGTCATCCATGGCGGCGTGATATGCCTCCACGCTGGAGAACAGATACGGCAGGTTGAAGATCTGGTACTGGGAGCTGAACGTCTCCATGATGGCGTTGGAGGCCACCACAAAGTCGATGGCGCCCGTCTGGGTCAGCTGCACCATCTCGGTCTGGCTGCCCAGCAGCTCGCTGGGGTAGACCTCGACGCGGTATTTCCCGCCCAGCTTTTCATTGATGTGCGCTGCAAACGCTTCCAGGCCCAGATGGTCCGGGTGGGTCTGGGACTGGACATGGCCGATGCGGATGATCTTGCGGTCATCCTGCTCGCCGCCGCTGCAGCCCGTCAGCATCAGGCCGCCGGACATTGCCGCAGCGCCCATCAGCGACAGGAACGTTCTTCTCTTCATGGATCGAATCCTCCCTTTTCGTTCGGTTTTCCTTTTCTCTTTGCAAAATAATTCTAACAAATCGTTCATTTTTGCGAAACAGGAATTTTTTGCGATCGGCAGGACGATTTTGTCTTTGTTGTATCCAAGTACAATTTTCTTCTCTCTCAGACGAAAGAAACTGGACAACTTCCTCTTTTTTCATGGCGTTTTGTCTGCGCTGGGGGGACAGCAAAAAAGCCCCCTCAACGAGGGAGGCAGGGCAGCGCATAGGGAAGGCGGAAAAAGTCACTCCCCTTTTACCGCCTGTTCGGCGGCCGCCAGACGGTATTCCGAGGGGGTCTTGCCGGTGATGCGCTTGAACACTTTTGTAAAATAGTTCGCGTCGCTGTAGCCGCAGGCGGCGCTGATATCCTTCAGGTTCAGCCGGCTGTCGGTCATCAGCTGCCGGGCCTTCTGCACCCGGAACTCGTTGAGGTAGGTGGAGAAGTTGACCTTGAAGCACTGCTTGAACAGCTTGCAGAAGTAGGCGTCTGAGTAGCGCAGGGCTGCGGCGGCATCCTGCATCGAGATGTCCTCCCGGTAGTGGTTTTCGATGAACGCATACATCTCAGCCCGGATGACGGCCGTGCGCACATCGTCCACCTCTTCTTTCAGTGTGGGGACCTCTGCCCTTGGCCGGGCCATATGGGCCACCGGAGACGACACCTGCCGGATGGCATCCTCCACCGCAAAGATGAGTTCCTGCTCCTTGTAGGGCTTGAGCAGGTAGTCCAGTGCGCGGACCGAAATGGCCTGCCGGGCATAGGCAAATTTATCATAGCCGGTGAGAAACAGGATGCCGCAGTTCTTATCTGTCTCCCGGATTCTGCGGGCCACTTCCAGCCCGGTCAGGCCCGGCATCTCGATGTCCAGGATGACCAGCTGCGGAGCCTCCTGCTCGAACAGTTCCATGGCCTCGCGGCCGTTCCGGGCCTCAAACAGCAGGATGAGGTCTCCCAGATATTTTTGCAGCGTCTTGCACAGGACCTTCCGCTCAATGAGTTCATCTTCTGCCACCAGCACCTTGCACTTCATGCGTGTTCCTCCTTCTGCTCCTGGGTCGTTTGCGGGATCTCGAACCGGATGACCGTTCCATGCCCGGCCCGGCTGTTGATCTTCATCGCACCGTCCGGGTAGAGCATCGCGATCCGCCGGGAAATATTCCCAAGACCGATGCTCCTGCCGGTCTGCTCGCTCTGCCGGATCTTTTCCTGCAGGGCGGCAAACTCCGCTTCCGTCATGCCCTTGCCATTGTCGGCCACTGTGACCAGCAGGCGGTCTCCCTCCTGCCAGACCCGCAGCAGGATGCGCCCGCCCTCCTCACAGGCCTTCAGCCCGTGGCCAAAGGCGTTTTCAATGATGGGCTGCAAGGTGAAAGAGGGCAGCCGCACCGCCGCCGGGTCCACCTCGATCTTCTTTTCCACAGTGATGCGGCCATCGAACCGCATCTGCTGCAAATAAATGTAGTCTTCCACCCCTTCCAGCTCTTCTTCCAGCGTGATCTCCTGCTGCTTGGTGCGCAGATTGTGGCGGAACAGGCTCCCCAGCCGGACGATCATCTCGTCGGTGGTAGCTGCGTCCTCCAGCCGCGCCATGCAGGAGATCATGTTCAGGGTGTTGAACAGAAAGTGCGGGTCCACCTGACTTTTCAGCACCTCCATCCGGGTGTACTCCAGGTCTTTTTCCAGCGCCAGATTCCGCACTTCTTCCCGGTGGAGGGCGGTCTGGGCCGCAAGATAGTCGGCCATGGCGTGTTTCATCTGGTTGAAGGTCCGGGTCAGCTGGCCCACCTCGTCGCTGGTCCGGACGGGCAGGTCTTCGCCCGAAAAATCGTTCTGTGCAATGCTGCGGGAAGCCTGCACCAGCCGCAGCAGCGGGGCCACCACGGTGGAGCGCAGCAGCCGGATGACAACGGCCATCAGTACCACCGACGCCGCCAGCAGCCCGGCGTAGAGCCAGGGCAGCCGTTTCAAAAAGAGCGCGCGTTCTTTATAAATGAGGTTCTGCTGTTCCAGCGTCGCCTGCGTCAGCCGGAGGGCGTACTCGGCCAGGTAGTCCTGCGCGCCCATCACCTCGTACATCGCATCGACATAGTCTGGCGCAGTCTCCGGCAGCTGCCAAAAGGCATCCCGCTGCTGCTGATAGCCCGCATAGCCCTGCTTCAGGTTCCAGGTGCGGGCGTAGCGTTCCTCCCCAATGACGCCGCAGTCGAAGGGCAGCGCGTCCAGGCTCTGCTCCGCAGCCGCGCAGGCTGCCGTGTAATCCTGCGCGTTCTCCTGCGAGGGTTCCCGGACGTAGCGTTCAAAGGCTCTGGCCTCGGCCTTGATGGCGTCCTGCACGGTGTAGCAGGCCGCGTTGTCTTCCAGCAGCGCGTCGAAAGAGTTCAGAGTCCACTGCCCCACCGCTGTGGCCGCCCCCACGCCCACCACGGCTGCCAGAAACAGCGCGGCCAGCCAGCCCGCGACCTTGGTGCGCAGCGAGATGCCATGCGGCTCTGTGTGCATCGTTCTCCCCTGCCTTTCCCCTGTTTTTCTTTAGTATACCGACTCTGCCGCCAAAGTGCAACCAAAAAGAACCGCCGTCTGCTCAAACGAATCCAAAGGCAGACGGCGGTTTTCAAAAGAGAAGAGAGAAGGGCAGTTGTTCAGGGGGTCAGCGGGCCAGCAGGATGGCTGCGGTCACTTCTTTTGCGTCCGTGCTCAGGTCAAAGTCGCCGCCGTCCTGCAGGGCGAAGCGGATCTCGTACACCTTTTGCGCGCGGAGACGGCCGGAGGCATTTTCCAGCGACCAGCTGCCCGTAAAGGCGTGATACTGCCCGTCGGTGCCCTTGGCGTAGAGCTTGTAGTCGGAGGCCTTGCCGGTCAGGCCGTTGACCCGGATGGCGGCAATGGTCTGGGGGTGGAGGTTGTCGAAGGTGACGGTGTGCAGCCAGGTCGCCGGAGTGCCCTGCCCGCCTGCTGCGGCAAATTCTGCCGCCGAAACGACGGTGCGGCGGGTCTTATCCAGGTCCACCTTGCGGTAGGGCATCTCCGGCAGGTAGACGAAGCGGTCCTGCAAACGGAGCAGCTCCTTGTAGCCGGTGGGGCAGTACAGCTTGTTGCCGTCCCGCCCGGCATACATGCCGATGGCCATGTTGTTGTAGCCGTACAGCGACGCGACGTCCACGGTGAGGGCGGTCTTGCCCGTCTCAAAATCCAGCACGATGTACTGCCACATGCCGCTGTCCACATCCTGCACGAAGCCGTAAATATAACCGGTGGCCGTGGAGAGCTTCATCATGGAGGTGTCGCTGAGGTCGTCGCGGCACCAGACGCTCTTCATGGTCCAGCCGTCGTCGGTCCGGATGGTATCTACCCGCTCGATGCCGGGCATGATCATGCTGTTGCCCTTCATCAGCCAGTTGCGGTCGTAGATGTTCTCGTAGCTCTGGATGGAGGAATCGTTGTCGGGTTTGGCGAGGTTCGGGCTGCCGGCACCGAACCAGTTGCAGACGATGGTGCTGATGGTGCCGGTGCCGTGGTCGTAGACGATGGCGGAGTTTTCCACTGAGACCGGCATATTGGCGGGCAGCTCGTCGATGACGGGCAGACTGGCCACGATGGCACCGGTGTGGATATCCAGCGCCAGCAGGCTCACGGTGTCCAGATTGTCGGTGAAGAAGACCAGGTCCCGGCTGAGGGAGGGCGAGCAGCCGCTGCCCCAGGCCAGACCGCCGCCGGTGGTCTCGTGACCCAGCAGCGCCAGCGCGAGGAACGGGATCATCAGACCGCCGATGATAAGGCCGATACCGTTGATTGTGTCGGATACGGCAACCGCCTTCAAACCGCCGAAGATGGCGTAGCAGCCGCCGATAATACCGATGACGACACACAGAATCGCAACTGCTGTGAACTTGCTGATGCCGAAGATACCGGAAATATCGAAGATATTCTCAAATACAACTGCACCGGAGTAAAGGATGACCGGCAGATTGAGGATGGAGTACATCACAACGATGACGAACGAGAACATCAGCTTGGTGCCGCGGCCGAAGCGTGCCTCCATCAGCTGCGGGATGGTGGTCGTGCCCATTTTAAGGTAGGTCGGCAGGAACCACAATGCCAGTGCAAACAGCGTGAACAGTGCACCAACCTCCCAGCCGATCGGACTCATATTGGAAGCCCAGCCCTGACCGTTTGTGCCGACAAGCTGTTCTGCGGACAGGTTGGTCAGCAACAGCGAGCCTGCAATGACAATACCCGGCAGTCCGCGCCCCGCGAGGAAGTAGCCCTCGGCGGTGTCGAGCTTGTCATCTCTGGTCTTCCACGCTGAAATGACTGCCACCATGACGGTGAAAAACAGGAAGCTCAGCGCGATCCAGATCATGGAACTGAAAAATGACATTTTGTTTCTCTCACTCTCTTTTGGGGAATTTTTCGGTTTCGTGAACGGCCTTGTTCACTTGACAATCATAGAATATCACAGCGGATTTCCGGTTGCAATAGCTCGGGCGCACTATCATTTATTCGTGCATTATCTCGTGATTATGCATATTAAAGTCGCAAGTATTTATGGTATTATACACAAAAAGAGCGCTATCATTGTATCACAGGCAATGTGCAGCACAACATTTTCGTGCAGATGTAACATCTGGCGCACGGCTGTGTTTTATGATATAGTATAAGTACAGAGAACGCAGGAGAGTGATTTTATGGTAACGATGCAGCAGATCGCAGACCGGTGCGGCGTGTCGCGCGGCACGGTGGACCGCGCCCTGCACCACAAGGAAGGTGTGCGTGAGGAGGTCGCGGAGCGCATCCGTGCGACGGCGCGTGAAATGGGTTATATCTCCAACCGCCTCGTCATGCAGCAGACGCAGCAGTGGAAGATCGGCGTGGTGCTCCACTCCGGCCATTCGCCCTTCGTGCAGATGCTGTGCGAGCTGTTCGAGAGCTTTTCCGAGCGTGCGCTTATCCCGAACATTACGGTCATCGTGCGTGCAATGCAGGACATGGATGTGCAGCATCAGCTGACGCTGATCGATGAGCTGGTGACGACCGAGCACATCGACGGCCTCGCGCTTATGCCGCTCGCGAACACGCTCGTGCGCGACAAAATCAACACACTCAGCGAGCAGCAGGGCATCCCTGTCGTGACGCTCAACACGGATATCACCGACGCGAACCGCATCGCCTACGTCGGCGCGGACAACATCGCGAGCGGCCGTGCCGCCGCCGCGCTGCGCGGCGAGTGCTCCCGCGCCGAGGCCGTAGAGACGATAAAGCGCGACGCCGCCGCGCTGCTCGGCATGGTCATGCAGGGGCACGGCAGCGTGCTGCCCATTCTGGGTCAGCGCAGCGGTCACTATGCCGACTCGCAGCGTTTTACCGGCTTCAGCACCGAAATGGCGGAGAGTTTTCCGGATATCCGGGTTTTGCACCCGGAATGCTCGTTCCTCGACGAGAGCCTTTCCGAGCGCATCGCTATGCGCGCCATTCAGTCGGACAGCGAGCTGCGCGGCATCTATCTGACCTCTGCGGGACGGGAGGGCGTTTACCGCGCCGTGCACGCTGCACACCGCAGCGAAAAGCTGCACATCGTCGTTCACGACATCACCGAGGGCAACATCAAAATGGTCAAAAACGGTACGGTCGATTTTATCATCGGGCAGGACGTCAAAACACAGGGCACGCTCCCGATCCGCCTGCTCTACGACTACCTCGAACGCCATCAGTTCCCGAAGAAACGCATGAATATCACGGATATCACGGTCAAATTCCGCTGCAACGTGTGACGGAGCGTTTGGGAAAAAGGCTTTTCGACGGCCGGAAGGCCATGCCGCATCCGTTCCGCAAAGCGCCGCAGCTCCCGCTGCGCGGTACCGTTATGTATCACTTCCAGCCCATTCTCCCTGTCAGATCGCTCATCGCGCAGCAGAACCGTTCGGCCGCTGTCAACGATGTCTGCAGCGGGTCACCCTCGCGGATACGCAGGGTTCTTCTGATCTCCTTTGGGATGACGACGCGGCCGAGATCGTCGATCCTCCTCACAATTCCGGTTGCTTTCACGCTGTTCTGCCTCCCATTTACGGTAGTTCTGTTGTTATGGTGGTAGTATTTACAGTGAACAGAAAATAATGCGGATTTTGCGAGGAGATATGCGGCAGGGCAGGGAGCGGACGGGTGCACAGGGAAAAGCCGGAAAAGTTCTCTGCGCTCTTGCAAATGAAGGGCACGGAGAATATAATGGAAGCAGCAAGAACCCACTCGAGACTATAAAAGGAGGAGAAAAACATGAAAGTATGTCCAAAATGCGGTTCTCAGATGAACGATACGGATTTATTCTGTCAAACCTGCG
>OGQJ01002858.1_pt1 | contig 12455 bp, 8 predicted proteins | sample 1553161 | NCBI WGS metagenome assembly OGQJ01 (sample SAMEA2579923, study PRJEB22360) | human gut metagenome | biome: human gut; feature: human-associated habitat; material: faeces | place: Denmark | collected 2008/2010 | reverse complement strand
GTCAAGGGCATTTGTTCGTATGAATTTCGAATAAAAATCGTACTTTTGCAAACATAACTCTATTTCAATGGAGAAACTTAAATTCAGTTTTATGAAAAAACTACATATCGGCTTACTGCCGCGTATCCTTATAGCCATCGCATTCGGTATTCTTTTTGGTAATTTTCTTCCCGGAGAATTGGTACGCCTGTTCGTTACATTCAACGGTATCTTCAGCGAATTTCTAAATTTCTCCATACCGCTGATTATTGTGGGACTGGTTACCGTAGCCATTGCCGACATCGGTAAAGGTGCCGGGAAACTGCTGTTGATTACCGCCCTGATAGCTTACGGGGCAACCCTGTTTTCCGGTTTCCTCTCTTACTTTACAGGAGTAACTATATTTCCTCATCTGATAGAGTCCGGTGCCCCGCTGGAAGAGGTCAGTGAAGCGCAAGGGATATTGCCGTTTTTCTCAGTCGCCATTCCACCGCTCATGAATGTGATGACGGCACTGGTACTGGCTTTCACTTTAGGGTTGGGACTTGCCCAACTGAAAAACGATACACTGAAGAATGCAGCACGTGATTTTCAGGATATCATTGTCCGTATGATCAGTGCAGTGATCCTGCCGTTGCTTCCTATTTATATATTCGGCATATTCCTTAATATGACACATTCGGGACAGGTATTCTCTATCTTAATGGTATTTATAAAGATTATCGGCGTAATCTTCCTGCTGCACATCTTCCTGCTGGTATTTCAATATTGTATCGCTGCGCTGTTTGTCCGCCGGAATCCTTTTAAATTGTTAGGAAAGATGCTGCCCGCCTATTTCACGGCTTTAGGTACACAGTCTTCTGCCGCCACTATCCCTGTTACCCTGGAACAGACAAAGAAGAACGGCGTATCCTCTGATATTGCAGGGTTTGTTATCCCTCTTTGCGCCACGATACATTTATCCGGCAGCACGCTGAAAATCGTAGCATGCGCTCTTGCTCTGATGATGATGCAAGGCATGCCTTTTGATTTCCCCTTGTTTGCCGGTTTCATTTTCATGCTGGGAATCACGATGGTAGCCGCTCCGGGAGTTCCCGGTGGTGCCATCATGGCATCCCTGGGTATCCTGCAATCCATGCTCGGTTTCGATGAATCGGCACAGGCACTGATGATCGCACTCTACATTGCAATGGATAGCTTCGGTACTGCCTGCAATGTAACGGGAGATGGGGCTATTGCACTGATAGTAGATAAGATATATAAGTGACAAGCCAATAAGTTTTGTATTCTCGTAAAAAATAACGAATTTTGCTCCCGCAAAAAATAATCAATAAAGAAGCCTACAATATGAAAACAGCTTTAATCTCCGGAATAACAGGTCAGGACGGTTCGTTTCTCGCCGAATTCTTATTACAGAAAGGATATGAAGTGCACGGTATTCTCCGCCGTTCTTCTTCATTCAATACAGGGCGCATCGAACATCTGTACTTCGACGAATGGGTACGCGACATGAAGCAAAAGCGCACCATTAACCTGCATTACGGTGACATGACGGACAGCAGCTCGCTGATCCGCATCATCCAACAGGTACAGCCGGACGAAATATATAACCTCGCTGCACAAAGCCATGTAAAAGTATCTTTCGACGTACCGGAATACACCGCAGAGGCAGATGCCATCGGCACGCTGCGTATGCTGGAAGCTGTCCGCATCCTCGGCATGGAGAAAAAGACAAAGATTTACCAAGCCTCCACTTCGGAACTTTACGGTAAAGTACAGGAAGTCCCCCAATCGGAAACAACTCCTTTCTATCCCCGCAGCCCGTACGGAGTAGCCAAACAATACGGCTTCTGGATTACAAAGAACTACCGCGAAAGTTATGGTATGTTTGCCGTAAACGGTATCCTTTTCAATCACGAAAGCGAACGTAGAGGAGAAACATTCGTAACCCGTAAGATTACGCTGGCCGCCGCCCGCATAGCCCAAGGTTTCCAGGACAAACTGTATCTGGGTAATCTGGATGCACGTCGCGACTGGGGATATGCGAAAGATTATGTAGAATGTATGTGGCTGATTCTTCAGCACGATACACCGGAAGACTTCGTGATAGCCACAGGCGAAATGCATACCGTCCGCGAGTTTGCCACCCTTGCCTTCAAGGAAGTAGGCATCGAACTGCGCTGGGAAGGTGAAGGCGTAGAAGAAAAAGGTATCGATGTGCAAACTGGAAAAACGCTTATAGAAATAGATCCTAAATATTTCCGCCCTGCCGAAGTGGAACAGCTGTTAGGTAATCCGACAAAGGCCAAAACTCTTTTAGGCTGGAACCCGAGACAAACCAGTTTTGAAGAATTGGTGAAAATCATGGCAGCACACGATATGAAGTTTGTGAAGAAGCTATATCTGAGATCACTTGAAAAATAATATATAAAAATCAGAACTATAATGTTAGACAAGAACGCCAAAATCTACGTAGCCGGACACCGTGGTCTGGTAGGCTCCGCCATCTGGAAAAACCTGCAAGATAAAGGATATACCAATCTCATTGGCAAAACCCACAAAGAGCTCGATTTGCTGGATGCCGTTTCCGTACGTAAATTCTTTGATGAAGAACAACCGGAATATGTATTCCTTGCCGCTGCTTTCGTTGGCGGCATCATGGCAAACAGCATTTACCGTGCCGACTTCATCTACAAAAACCTGCAAATACAGCAAAACGTCATCGGTGAAAGTTTTCGCCACAATGTGAAGAAACTCCTCTTCCTGGGAAGCACCTGCATCTATCCGCGTGATGCCGAACAACCCATGAAAGAAGAAGTGCTCCTCACCTCTCCGCTGGAATATACCAACGAACCGTACGCCATTGCCAAGATTGCCGGACTGAAAATGTGCGAGAGTTTCAACCTGCAATATGGCACGAATTACATCGCCGTAATGCCTACCAACCTCTATGGTCCGAATGACAACTTCGATCTGGAACGCAGCCATGTGCTCCCTGCCATGATTCGCAAGATACATCTGGCTCATTGCCTGAAGCAAGGCGACTGGGATGCAATATGCAAAGATCTGAACCAGCGTCCGGTAGAAGGTATCGACGGCAACAGCAGTAAGGAAGATATTCTTGCCATCCTTGCCAAATACGGTATCAGCAACAGTGAAGTGAAATTATGGGGTACAGGCACACCTCTTCGCGAATTCCTCTGGAGCGAAGAAATGGCAGATGCCAGCATCTTCGTCATGGAGCATGTAGACTTCAAAGACACCTACAAACAAGGTGATAAAGATATTCGTAACTGCCATATTAATATAGGTACAGGCAAGGAAATCTCTATCCGCGAACTGGCCGAACTGATAGTTTCCACCGTAGGTTACCAAGGTCAGCTGACTTTCGACAGCACCAAACCGGACGGAACCATGCGCAAACTGACTGACCCCTCGAAACTGCACGCTCTGGGCTGGCATCACAAAGTGGAGATTGAAGAAGGCGTACAACGCATGTACAACTGGTACTTAGGGCGGTAATGCATTAAATTCACCACAGAGTAACACAGAGTTTTATTAATTTGAACTCAAGGAAAATAAAACTCTGTGGAACTCTGTGTTACTCTGTGGTGAGATTCATCCGTCAAGCTAAATTGTACATCCCCTCCGCTTTTTTCAGTTAAAAATTTGCATTCTTTCTATAAAGCCTTATATTTGCACAAATTTCAACTAAATGTGCAATATATAATATCATGGAACAAAGTTTTATCGCCTATATTGAGAACAGCATTAAACAGAATTGGGACCTGGATGCCCTGACCGATTATAATGGGGCTACTCTGCAATACAAAGACGTAGCCCGCAAAATAGAGAAAGTACACTTAATCTTCGAAGCAAGCGGCATCAAGAAAGGAGATAAAATTGCCATCTGCGGACGTAACAGTTCACACTGGGGAGTTACTTTCCTCGCTACACTGACCTACGGAGCCGTTGCAGTTCCTATCCTGCACGAATTTAAAGCGGATAATATACATAACATCGTAAACCATTCCGAAGCCAAATTACTGTTTGTGGGCGACCAGGTATGGGAAAATCTGAATGAAGCCGCCATGACCATTCTGGAAGGTATCATCCTGATGACGGATTTCTCTATCCTGATATCCCGTACGGAAAAGTTGGATTATGCCCGCGAACATCTGAATGAGTTGTTCGGCAAGAAATATCCCAAGAATTTCCGCAAGGAACACATCGAATATCACAAGGACCAGCCTGAAGAACTGGCAGTAATCAACTATACTTCCGGTACGACGAGTTATTCCAAAGGCGTAATGCTACCCTATCGCAGTCTGTGGTCGAATACAGCATTTGCATTTGAGGTATTGCCACTGAAGGCTGGGGATAAGATTATCTCCATGCTACCGATGGCGCACATGTATGGCTTGGCATTCGAATTCCTGTACGAGTTCTCCGCAGGATGTCAGATATACTTCCTCACCCGTATGCCAAGTCCGAAGATTATCTTCCAGGCATTCTCGGAAGTGAAGCCGCACCTGGTGGTAGCCGTACCACTTATTATAGAGAAGATTATCAAGAAAAACGTGCTTCCGAAACTGGAAACACCAACCATGAAACTATTGCTTAAAGTCCCCATCATCAACGACAAGATCAAGACAACCGTACGCGAAGGAGTAGTCAGTGCCTTCGGTGGACGTTTTGCGGAAGTTATTGTAGGGGGTGCCGCTTTCAACCAGGAAGTAGAACAGTTCCTTCGCATGATAGAATTCCCCTACACGGTAGGTTACGGAATGACAGAATGCGGGCCGATCATCTGTTACGAAGACTGGTCACGCTTCAAACCGGGTTCCTGCGGTAAGGCCGTCCCCCGTATGGAAGTGAAAATCCTTTCTCCTGATCCGGAAAACATAGCGGGAGAAATCGTATGCCGCGGACCTAACGTCATGCTGGGATATTATAAAAATGAAGAAGCCACCCGTGAGGCTATTGATGCAGACGGTTGGTTGCACACCGGTGACCTTGCGCTGATGGATGCCGAGGGCAATGTAACCATCAAGGGACGCAGCAAGAACATGTTGCTCGGTGCCAGCGGACAGAATATCTATCCCGAAGAAATAGAAGACAAGCTGAACAACCTGCCGTATGTTGCCGAAAGCATCATCGTACAGCAAAATGAAAAGCTTGTCGGACTGGTATATCCTGACTTTGACGATGCTTTTGCGCATGGTCTGACCACTACGGACATCGAACGTGTCATGGAAGAAAACCGCGTTACGTTAAACGCAGAGCTTCCGGCATACAGCCAGATATTCAAAATGAAAATCTATCCCGAAGAATTTGAGAAAACGCCCAAACGCTCCATTAAACGGTTCTTATACCAAGAGGCGAAGGGATAAGAAAAAGAAACTAACCTTTATAAAGTATCATCTCAAATGAAAAACGAATTATTACTATCTGCTGCCATATTGCCCATGTGTGGTATGGCAGGAGAAGCGATTGCGGCATCTCCGGCAAAGGGAGCGCCGAAAGAAAAGCAACGTCCGAACATAGTTCTGTTTTTGGTTGACGACATGGGATGGCAGGATACTTCGCTGCCTTTCTGGACTCAACGAACGCATTACAACGACACTTACCACACGCCGAATATGGAACGCCTGGCGGCACAAGGGAAGATGTTCACACAAGCATACGCCTGTAGTATCAGCTCCCCCACCCGGGTCAGTCTTTTTACAGGGATGAATGCCGCGCGGCATCGTGTGACAAGTTGGACATTACGCAAAAATACAACGCATGAACAACCGGACTCTGTGATGATCTATCCGGAATGGAATGTGAATGGTATTTGTCAAGAACCGGGAATCGAACGCACTACACAAGCCACTACGCTTGCACAAGTGCTTAAAGAGAACGGATACCAGACCATTCATTGCGGTAAAGCCCACTTTGGAGCCAATGATACTCCCGGAGCTGATCCGCTGACGATGGGCTTTGAAGTAAACATAGCCGGACACGCTGCCGGTTCACCGGCCAGTTACTACGGCAAGAATAATTTCGGTAATAAGCCGGACGGGAAAAGTCCGTTGGCAGCAGTTCCGGGATTGGAAAAATATCATGGCACGGACACCTTCCTCAGCGAAGCACTTACACTGGAAGCGATGAAGGCTTTGGATAGCGCACAACAGAAAGATGAACCATTCTTCTTATATATGGCTCATTATGCCATTCATACGCCTATACAACCGGACTATCGCTTCTATCAGAAATATTTGGATAAAGGACTTCCACCCGTAGAGGCCGCCTATGCCACCCTCATTGAAGGGATGGATAAAAGTCTGGGAGATCTGATGGATTATCTGGAACGCAACCATCTGACAGAAAATACAGTCATTCTCTTCATGTCCGATAATGGCGGACTGGCTGCACATACCCGTGCCGGAGAACTGCATACACAGAATTACCCGCTTAACAGCGGAAAAGGTTCCGCTTACGAGGGCGGTGTACGCGAACCGATGATCGTGAGCTGGCCCGGTGTAGTAGCTCCGGACACGAAATGTGGAGATTATCTGATGATTGAAGATTTCTACCCGACTATTCTTGAGATAGCAGGCGTCCAGAAGTACACTACCGTGCAAAAACGGGATGGTATCAGTTTTATGCCGTTGTTGACAGGAAAGGGTAAAGTCAAGGATCGTGATATCTATTGGCACTATCCCCATAGTTGGGGACCTTCGGGCCCGGGTATTGGGGCTACCTGCTCCATCCGCTCCGGTGACTGGAAACTTGTATATTACTTTGCGGACGGTAAACGTGAACTGTTTAATATTCCGGAAGATATCAGCGAGAAAAACGACGTGGCTATAAAGAATCCGCGTATCGTAAAGAAATTAGCACAGAAATTAAGTAACTATCTCCGGTCGGTAGATGCACAGCGTCCTACGCTTCGTGCCACCGGCAAATTAGCCCCTTGGCCGGACGAAATTAAAGATTGAAACCAATGAGACGATTATTTCCATCCATTATTGCATTACTGATGGTTGCGGGTACACTCCCTGCACAGACCACTGACAGTCCGTCAACAACAAAGAAAGACAGAGAGCCTGTCGGCATCAACCTATCCTTGTGGAAGAACATGTCTACACAGCAGACTGATACTGTCGGCAGTACCTGCCTCAACCTCGGTCTTTTTTCCTCCATGAACCGCCTGAACGGCGTGGGTATCAATCTACTGGGTGGAGTGGTGTTGCGTGACATGAACGGTGTACAAATCACAGGACTTGCCAACTTAGTAGGAGGCAGTATGCGAGGCGTCCAGATTGCCGGTATCAGTAACGTGAATGGGAATAATCTCAGTGGCGTATCCATATCCGGTTTAGTCGGCATCACGGGAAATCATGCACAAGGTGTCATTTTCTCGGGGCTCACCAATATAACAGGAGACAACACCAGTGGTGTTATCATAGGTGGTCTGCTGAACATTAGCGGTGAAAACTCTTCGGGTGTGCACCTGGCAGGATTAGCCAATATTGCAGGTGAGAGCTTCAATGGCATCACCACTTCCGGGCTTCTGAATATTGTAGGCCAAAGTCTGCGAGGCATACAAATCAGCGGCTTGGGTAACATCACAGGAGAAGACATGCACGGTATGCAAATATCCGGACTCGGTAACGTGGTAGGCGGAAGTTTTACCGGTGCACAACTTGCCCCCATGAACATGGCAAAAAGCGGAAAAGGATTGCAAATTGGATTATTCAATTACTATAAGGAGAACTTCGATGGCTTCCAGTTAGGTCTGGTAAATGCCAATCCGGATACGAAAGTACAGCTAATGCTTTTCGGAGGAAACACTACAAAGCTGAATGTAGGTGCCCGTTTCAAGAACAAGTTGTTCTATACCATCTTAGGCGGTGGTACGCATTATCTGGATTTCAGCGATAAGTTTTCCGCCTCCCTCTTCTATCGTGCCGGTCTCGAATTACCTTTGTACAAGCAGTTGTTCATCAGCGGTGACCTGGGCTTCCAGCACATCGAAAACTTCAAGAATAAAGATTACGGTTTCCCTGCACGCCTCTATGCCCTCCAGGCACGCGTCAATCTGGAATATCGCTTAACAGACCGCCTCGGTATATTTGTCACCGGTGGTTACGGCCTAAGATGTTTTTGCCGCGGGTGTGCCGGCCCCCAGCCGCTACTACAACAAGGGAGTTACTTACGATAAAGGAGTGATCCTGGAAGGAGGAGTGGTGCTGTTTAAATACTAAGTATTAACGTAAATTCGATATAAGAATTGGCGTATAACGGTATAGAAAGGAAGGAAACAAGTTGACGAGTTGACCAGGGGACAAGGGGCTGCGCAATGCTCCTATGCCGCATGGAACCTTGTCCCCTGGTCAACTCGTCAACTTGTCAACTTTCCCTCATAACCCGAAATAATGAGTCATTTACGTTATTAGGTATTAAACATTTGTCAATACATTATGTGTAGCAGTCAATACCTAATACTCAGTATTCAGTTCTTTTCCTTTATAAATCCCGTCCTATACGCTACCAGCAACTTCTTCAGGTCCTGTATCTGCGTTACCAGTACTTTTCCCTTATCGGTATCTTTCACCATCATGCGTTGTGAATTGAACTCAACGACGAAAGTATTGGATTTGATATCCTGTCCCTCTTCTATTGCTTTCTGACGGCTTTGGAACGGTTCATGTTGCACTAGCTGTAAGCCATGTGAATGATATACCAGCGTATATCCGGCAATTCCGGTTTCCGGCTGATATGCTTTAGAGAATCCACCGTCAATCACCAGCAGTTTACCGTCTGCTTTTATCGGCTTCTCACCTTTGATAATCTTCACAGGCACATGCCCGTTAATGATGTGTGAATGAGGACCTGTAACCTCAAATTCCGCAAGAATACGCTCGCAAATATCCGCACGGTTACGCAAAGTATAATAATATCCTTTGGTCTCCTTAGACAGTTCTTTATCTCCGATGAAATAGCGTTCAAACGTTGCCATCTTATCCTTGTCAAACGATGGAGCATTTGGGCCACACCACATATACCACACATAATCCAGCGCAAAACTCTTCTCCTCCGTACCGTCTTCATCAAAATAAGCTGTACGTATCAGCTGATCCGTTTTACACAATAATTTCTTACCCCAATATTCTTTCTTTCCGATGCGGACACGCTTGAAACTACCATCTTCATTCAGAGGCATCGAAGCATGATACAACAGGTTACTATTACAAATCAGATACATACCACCATACGTAAATAAACAGCGCATGTGCTTCTTCAGCTTTTCACTGTTCATGAACGAAGCATGAATCTTATCAATCAACTCCCGTTCCTCATCTGACAGGCGATACGGATCAGCCGGATCAATCGTCGGGAAGTTGGTATCGCGAAGCGGATATTCCTTTCCTTCGTACACAAAAACGCCTTTCTCGAAATCAATCTTTTCCAGCAACTTTCGGTTCTGCATGCCAAACTCAGGACGACGATCTATAATCTCCGCTTCCAGTTTGAACTGTATCACCGTAATGGCTTTATGCATCTGGGTAATCAACCGCAAAGTCTTCTCGTTATAGTTACCATCTGCGAAGTTCATCTTCGGTGCAAAGATTGTACAGGGATCATCCGCATAGGTATCCATGGCAAACGTGGCAAGCGGCAGCAAGTTAATGCCATACCCGTCTTCCAATGTCGCCAGATTAGCGTAACGCATCGACATACGGATCACATTGGCAATACAGGCGTCATTACCCGACGCTGCTCCCATCCAAAGAATGTCATGGTTTCCCCACTGGATATCGAAGTTATGATAATCGCAGAGTGTATCCATAATGATATGCGCTCCCGGACCACGGTCGTAGATATCTCCTACGATGTGCAGGGAATCAATCGTCAGCCGCTGGATAAGATTACACATCGCGATGATGAAATCATCTGAACGCTTGGTAGAGATGATAGTGCTGATAATCACATTGATATAGGCATGTTTATTAGGCTCTACACTCGACTCATGCAGCAATTCCTGAATGATATACGAAAATTCTGCCGGAAGTGCCTTGCGTACCTTTGAGCGTGTATATTTGGAAGATACATTCTGGCAAACTTTCACCAGCTGGTTCAATGTTATCAGATACCAGTCGTCCAGGTCAGCCTCCTGTTCTTTAATCAGTTGCAACTTCTCTTCGGGATAGTAAATCAGCGTACATATCTCTTTCTTCTCACTTTCACGCAGGGTATGCCCGAAGATTTCATTCACTTTTCGCTTCACGGCTCCCGAAGCGTTCTTCAACACATGCTGAAAAGCTTCATATTCACCATGAATATCGGTCAGGAAGTGTTCTGTCCCCTTCGGGAGGTTCAGTATAGCTTCCAAATTGATTATTTCTGTACTGGCATCCGCAATTGTAGGGAAACTGCGTGACAGCAACTGCAAATAACGCAAGTCGCTCATGATGCTTTCAGGGGTAATATTACTCATGATATCTAATTACAAATTACAATTTACAAATTATATATGGCTTGTGTCTTCATTCCCAACCTCAACTCTACGTTTCTAATCCTCAACTCTACGTTCCCAATCCTCAACTCTACGTTCCCAATCCTCAACTCTACATTCCCAACTCTTCACTATCAACTTAAAAAGAACATCAACAGCACTTGTGCAATAATCACACGCAGGAACATGCACAAAGGATAAACCGTAGCATAAGAAACTGAAGGATTATCACCAGGAATGGTATCATTCACATAATTCAATGCCATCGGATTCGCCATACTTCCACACAACATACCGGCTACCGAACCGAAGTCCACCTTCATCCAACGAAAAGCAATAACTCCCATAATCAATACAGGAACTACCGTCAGCGCACAGCCCACAGCTATCCACAGCAATCCTTCGGGACGAAAGACTGTATCGAAGAAATGAGCGCCCGCGTCCAGGCCCAGACAAGCCAGATAAAGCGACAAACCCAGTGCACGAAGCATCAGGTTCGCACTGCGTGTAGTATACGTAACCATGTGCATTCTGGGGCCGAAAGTACCGATAAGGATACCTACGATAATCGGTCCGCCTGCCAATCCCAGCTTCACCGGAGTGCTTACACCCGGAATAGCAATAGGGATAGCACCCAGGGCAAGTCCCAGGATAATACCAACAAATACAGCCACGAGATTAGGTTCTTTCAGGCTCTTCACTGCATTTCCCAGTACTCTTTCCACATTCTGTATAGCAGCGGCCTCACCTACTACCGTCAACCGGTCGCCCAATTGCAAGGTAAGCTCTGCCGTAGCCAGCAGCAATACTCCGCTACGATATACACGGCTGATATTGATTCCATAATGATTGCGCAGATGAAGCGAACCCAATTTCTTCCCGTTCAGTTCCGGACGTGTCACCACAATGCGCTGTGAAATCAGCTGGCTGTCGATGGCATTCCAATCAATGTCTTCCTTGTTCCAGTCCGTATTTTCCTGCTCACCAAACAGTACGGTTAATGCAGGCACATTCTTTTCCGAGGTGATGACCAGCAGGCGGTCGCCTTCTTTTATCACTTTCTCAGAAGTGGGAATGCTCACATTCCCATCCCGCCACAAACGGGATATGACGAATTTAGGATAACTCAATTGAGCTATATCCTTCACACTCATATTAAAAATTGCCGGATTGTGGACCTGAAATGCAACGATATACGGTTTGTTCGCATCGTCTTTCTCTTTGATCTCCAAGTCTTCCTTACGAACCAACGCCTTGCGTATCATCAGAATACCAAGAATTACTCCCACTACGCCCAACGGATATGCCACCGCACATCCCAAAGCCGGCGTATTTGCTTCGATACCCATCTGTTTCAGAGTTTGCTGTGCAGCACCCAGCGCAGGTGTGTTAGTAGTAGCACCACAAAGAATTCCCACCATATCCGGCAGCGATATTCCCAGTCCGTAACTTCCTAAGAGTGTCATCACCGTACCAATCAGCACTACCCCCACAGCCAGCATATTCAGTTGTACACCGCCCGTACGGAACGAACTGAAGAAACCGGGGCCGACCTGTAAGCCCAACGCATACACAAAGATTACCAACCCGAAACTCTCCGCATAGTTCAGCATTTGCGAGTCGATAGACAACCCGGAATGTCCGGCAATGATACCTGCAAAAAATACAAACGTCACGCCTAACGATATGCCGCAAATGTGTATTTTTCCCAGTCCCAAGCCGATAGCGGAGATCAACGAGAGTACCACAACCGCCTGTAGAGCGGAATGTTCAACGAATAAACTGTATAACCAATCCAATGTGTTTACGCTTTTAATTGATTTCGGAGTGCAAAGATAGGAAGTATTCCCGGAGAATGAGAATTAATTGCATAAAAAAAGCGGTCATCATTATTTGATAACCGCCTTATACCTTGTACACCCTCAGGGACTCGAACCCTGGACCCATTGATTAAGAGTCAATTGCTCTA
>OGQJ01002856.1_pt1 | contig 12467 bp, 10 predicted proteins | sample 1553161 | NCBI WGS metagenome assembly OGQJ01 (sample SAMEA2579923, study PRJEB22360) | human gut metagenome | biome: human gut; feature: human-associated habitat; material: faeces | place: Denmark | collected 2008/2010 | reverse complement strand
ATTACTTTGAAAGACCTGCTCCAAGTGTCCGTCTCGTGAAATCCATTCACCTTCGGGCTTTGCCGTGAACTGTAACTAAGCCTCATATGCCTTTTCGTAAAAATATTCCTGTGCATTAAGCGGCGGATCGTTTTGAAGCTCTAGCGCAGAAGCCATCGCATATGTTGTATCTGGCAATTCGACTCTTGCCTTCTGATTATCACGAAGCATCACATCAAACATATCAAGTAGAAGCTTTTTTAGTTTTTCATTTTCAATTGGAGCTGCTACCTCTACACGGCGCAGCGTGTTTCTTGTCATAAAATCTGCTGATGCTATATACACACGTGCATTTTCTTTTACACCGAAAATATAAATTCTTGAATGCTCAAGGAAACGACCTACAATGCTTCTGACACTAATATTTTCTGTATATCCCTGTACTCCCGGAATCAGACAGCATATTCCGCGAATGACCATATCAATCTTCACTCCTGCCTGTGATGCCTCTACCAGCTTATCCATAATCTTCTTATCTGTCAGAGAATTCATCTTAAGACCAATATAAGAAGGCTGTCCGCTCTTTGCAAGCTCAATCTGGCCATCAATCATCTCTATTACGCGATTTTGCAGACAATTCGGTGCTGCAAGCAAATGCTTTAGTTCATCTGGTGTCTGTCCCATTGCAAGCGCCTGGAAAATCCTTGCTGCTTCCATTCCAATCTGCACATTTGATGTCATAAATGACAAATCAGTATACAAACGTGAGGTCTTCTCATTATAATTTCCAGTTCCTACCTGCGTATAATACTCAATTCTGTCTTCGATTCTCTTTGTAATCAGACAAAGCTTTGAATGCACCTTATAGCCGTCCAGTCCATAAATAACGCGACAGCCTGCATCCTCGAGAAGACGCGACCACTCAATATTATTTTCCTCGTCAAAACGCGCTTTTAATTCAACAAGTACAAATACTTCCTTGCCATTTTCTGCAGCCTCTATCAGATATTCTACCACCTTACTCTGCCTTGCCATGCGATAAAGAGTCATCTTAATTGAAATCACATCTGGATCATTTGCCGCCTCATGAAGCATCTGTAAAAATGGCTTAATGCTTTCATATGGATAAGACAGTAATTTATCCTCTTTTCTGATTTGATCAAGGATTGGCTGACCCTGACTAAACATAGGAGACTTCTGCGGTACGCGCTTTTCAAAAAATAACTGTGTATTTTTTCGAAGCAGATCCTGAATTTCATAGGCAAAGGATAAATCAAGCGGTGACTTTGCATAATACACATAGCAGGAATTTAAATCAAGATGACCACAAAGCGTCTTTACTGTTTCACCGCTTAAATCACCCTCAATTTCAAGACGAAGCGGCGCCAGCTTCTTTCTTTTCTTAATCAGTTTCTCCATAAAATCGCGGTAATCAAGATCCTCATCATATAATGCATCTGCATCAATATCTGCATTTCTTGTAATTCGTATAATGGCCTTTTCCTTTACCTGATAACCTTTAAAAATCCTTGGCATATAATGAAGAATAAGATCCTCTGAGAGCATATACATATCGCTTCCCTTGACGTTAATTAGTCTTGGAAAAATTTTCCCTGATCCCGTATTAACACACGGAATAATGCCAAGACGCTTTTTTCCGCTCTTATTCTCAAGCGCTGCCACCGCATAAAGCTCGCGATTTCTTAAAAATGGAAAAGTCTGTCGTTTTCCAATCATGGATGGAGATAATAGTGGCTCTATTTCTGCCTGAAAATATGCTCTGAGTCGTGTACTTTCCTGTTGAGTGATCTTATGAAAATCTACCAGACGCACTCCCTGCTTTTCCAAGCTGTGCATAATCTGTGTGTACACGATATCCTTTCTCGCATTTAATTCCTGAACACGCGGTAAAATTGCACGGATCTGCTCCTGCGCCGTCATCTGTGTCTTATTTTCACGCTCTCCTTTTCCTAGCAGTTCCTGATCAATCAGTGATCCTACACGAACCATGAAAAATTCATCCAAGTTACTCTGATAAATTGCCGCGAATGAAAGACGCTCGCATAGCGGCACCTTTATATTCTCTGCCTCCTCCAGTACACGCTCGTTAAATTTAAGCCATGAAAGCTCTCTGTTCATAAAAATTTCTTTTTGCATCTTTGCGCCTTTTCCCTTCTGTGCCTTGCTACATTTTTATTTGATATTCTGCCTATCGCAAAGCAGTGTAACAGCACTCGGTCAAGTCTGCGACGCATTTATGTAAATTTTAAGTAAAATAAAAAAACTGACCTGCCAACTTTCCTGACAAATCAGTTTTTTCTTATTCAAAATAGGTTTTTAAAATCTTTTGCAGTCTCTTTGCACACACCTGGGCTGCCAATCCTGTAAAGCTGCCTGTAATCATTGCGCTTAGCATTAAAACAGGCAAATATGCCAATACGCTTATAGACTGTGTAATCACAATTGCTGCCAAAATTTGTCCGATATTATGGGCGGCAGCTCCACACATACTTATCAGCACAAGAAACTTTTTCTTAAGAAGCGCACTAATAAGGCTCATGACAAGCCAGCACAAAACACCGCCAGACAAACTATAAAAAAATGAAATCATCTGTCCGCCAAACATGCTTCCAAGAAGGATTCGCACGATCAGCACAAAGAGTGCTTCCTTTGGTCCATATAAAACCAGTACAAGAAGTGTTACGATATTGGCTAGTCCAAGCTTGATTCCTGGAATTGGTACAATCGGACCGATCATGGATTCTGCCGTAAAGATTGTAAGCGCAATCACTGAAAACATTGCAAGCGCTGTCATCTTTTTGATATCCATTTTATTTGCTTTCTCTGCTGTATTCCTTTTATCTTTTTTCTTTGTTTCCATTTTTGTTTATTCTTTCTTTCTCAAAAAATCAGACAGCTGCCATATATACAAGTTACGTACCGCATGGTGACTTTATTGACTCTAGTATGTCAGCACATCAAATTCATCATCCGTGTCCTCTGGTGCCGCCGTGATCACAAGATGATTTGGCAGACACACAATCGGAAGAGAACCTTTTCCTTTCCACACTGTATGCATACAAATCTTATCTGGGCAGCTCGCACCGCTCACATTAATCCCGTCTTTGTCTACAGTAATCTCATTCCAGTTTTCGCCATCTTCAATGCGAAATGTCTCTTCATGATCAGTCGAAATAATTTTAATTAATTTGCCATTCTGATAAATTGCTGCGCTTGCCGCCTCTTGTTTTGCCAGAAATTGGTACGCAGTCCAGACCGCAGACAATACGAATATCAAACTTAATATTAGGGCAATTATAACTGATCGTTTCTTTTCGCTCATTCTTCCACCTGTTCATACGAGGAATCTGTCAATGTAAACATATCTTTTAGCCCATCTGTTACAATTACCTCTTTATCCTCGGTTACAAACACAGCCTCTGCCTGATAAGTCTCTAACAGCGGCAGGCTGTCTTCATAGCCAAGCACAAAACATGCAGTAGACAGACCATCGCTTAGCCATCCTTTTTCGCAGACAATTGTGACGGAGATTAGTCCGCTCTCTGCCGGATATCCTGTCTTCGGATCTAAAATATGATGATAGCGCACACCATCTTCAATCACATATTTTTCGTAATCTCCTGATGTAGATATACTGCATGTTCCATCAATCGTCAGTGAACCAAGATACGATTCGCCATCTTCATTGCGTGGATTTGCAATTCCGATCTTCCATGGTTTTCCATCTGGCTTTTTTCCATAAGTCAAAATACTTCCTCCAACGGATACCACTGCTGCGTCAGCATCTGTCTCTTCTAACATTTTTCGTGCTTCATCACATCCGATTCCTTTTCCGACTGCTCCAAGATCAATCTGCACACCATCTTTTAAAAACACTTCACCGTCACCCAGATTTATTTTTTCCCAGCCAGTCTCTAAAAGAAGCTCTGTCAGTTCGCTTTTTGATGGAATATATGGATTGTCACTTTCCAGATTCCAAAGCTGCGACACGCGGCCTAATGTCGGATCAAATGCGCCGCTGCTTTCTCTTGCAAGATCAAGCACATTTTCCAGATAGCCATATGTCCACTTTGATGGCATAACAGGCTCGTTCTCTGATGCATTTTCATTGATATTTGCAATATCGCTGCCTTCAATGCGCCATGATAAATATTTATTCTCAATATCAGAAAGCATATCCATAATATCTTTTGCAGTTCCATCCGAACCAAAAACACGGACACTACAGTCTGTTCCCATTGCAGTATCTGTTATGCTCTCGCTATTAGTCTTATCAGCCCAAACAAGCTGTGTGCCAATGCATGAACAGACCATAACACAAGTTATTTTCAAAAGATTAGCAAAACTTTTCTTTCGATTCATGAAAATCTTCCTTTCTCTTATTGGTTGCTGTTCTATATTCTGCAAAAGGCTGGCTACGAGTCATATGGCAGCCAGCCTTTTGCTTACTATCTACTATTTCAAATTGTTTTATTACTGTGCTGTTACAGTTCCCTTTACAGACGGATATCCAGTTGCTTCTAACTCGATCTCATAGGAATCACTTCCGTCAAATACCTTAACATTTCCATCCTGACCTTCGATTTCAGCATCCAGATTTATGCTTCCATCCTCATTGAATAAGATACCTGCAATGCCCTTTGCCTTTACTGGCTCACCATTTACAACAACACTTGTTACCTGTGCCGCATAGTCTGCGCCAGTAAGCCCCTGCTCATTATCTGAGATTACAACTGCATTATTTTCAATAGAAACACTGCCTTCCTCTAAGCCAGACTCAACAAGTGTGCTTGACTTCTTGCTTGCATACTTGTCATCTGAGAAGGTAACTGTGTAGCTGCCTGGCTTTAAATCACCACTCAGAGTAATTACGTTGTCTTCTACGCTGTAAAGTCCATCTTCTACGGCAGTACGTCCTGCTGCGACAGCCTCTACACTATAATCGCTGTCATCTGGTGTTGTATATGTGATATTGATTGCAGTGCCATCTTTCTGATAAGTAACACTCTCATCTGTTGTAATGGAATATTCTTCTCCAAGAAGCTCCTTGCAGTACAGATCAGTCTCAATAGAGATATCATCCTGATCCGCCAGCATGTAAGTTACCTTTGTGATCGTCTTTCCCTGAATGTCAGCAAAACGCTGCCATGACGGTGTATTTCCATGTGGCTCAGTCATCTCTTCTGCTGCAAATGCAATCTCATTTGCGCGCAGCCATAAGTTATCCAAATGCTCAAGACCATAAATTTCTCCGTCAGATGTTTTAAGGAGTGCACCCTGAATATCAGCAGATTCAATCTCAAGACCGTCAAAGTCGATTTGATAATTTCCCCATGTTGAAACTGTTGCAAAGGAAACTGTTACATTTTCTGCCTCATTAGTTGTTCCAATTGTCTGGCTTAATGTACCATCAGAATTGATTACCTTATATTCAGCCGGAACTTCTTCTGAAACTTCTTCAAGTGATGATACGAACTCAACAAGTGGGTTGCTGCACTCAGTACCAGCTTCGATTGCTGCCTTTACATCATCATACAATGTCTTTGGAATTGCCACATTTACACTGGATGGTCCTAAAATATCGGTTCCATCGCCATTCTGCTCAAAATAGCTTTTTTCAAAACGCTGAGATTTCTGGCTTGTCGCAGAAGTAACGGAATCATAAATACCTTCCTCACGAAGACCTGCGGCTGTTACCTTATCCTCTGCATCATACTGACCTGCGGCTGCATCTTCAAGTGCCTCTGGCTGTACATGATTGATTTCTCCATAATAAAAATCTGCATATGGAACATTAATCTTACCAAAGTAATATTCACTTGTCTCAATGCTTACTGTTTGTGCCTCATCCTCTGCACCAGAAGCTTCCTCTGTCTGCACCTCGCTTGTTGCCGGTGTGCTCTCACTTTTTAAAACTCCTCCAAAAGCGCTCATATTTCCTGCTGCCAAGGTACTTGCCGCCAACACAGCTAATGCCATTTTTGTTCTCATAAATGATATCTCCTTTAATTTTTTATTGCCGATGGCAGTTAGTATATTCTAACACAGTCATAAAAATCAACACCCTTATTGAGAAAAAAAGGTCATTTATATAAAAACAGCAATTTGACGTTTTCCATATGTTTTATTGTGAGTCCAAGTTAGTCATTTCTAACAATTTTTAATTATGCTTTTCCTTTTATACGAACTGCCTTTCTTCATTTTTGTCTATTTCTTGTTAGTTTATACTAACTTCATGTCTTTTTTTCGTCTTTTTTGCGCTTCCTGTTTGCTTGTGATGTATTTTTTCTTATGTTACACTACATTTATGATACAAATGTCAAAAGCTCTTAAAGCCAATAAGATAATTTTGATCTCTTGGTCATATAACATCTCATAAACGGAGGTAATCAAATATCTATGTTATTTATTTTTTCACTGATCATCGCATCAATCTTTGCACTGACTGCAAAATCAACGATCAAACGTCATCCGTATCCCTGGTACATAGGTGCACTTGTGCTTACACTTTTTATATCACTATTTCCTTTTTCAAGGAATCTGCCAGAGGCTGTCACTTTCCTTCTTGATCTATTTCGCCGCGGTGCCCTTTCATGTGCACTCTGGTGTATTGTCATGTGGACAGGCGCCTTCTCTAACGGTTCTTGGCTGATTAAGCGACTTCTGCCAGTGCGCGGTGAGCTTTCCATCTTTGCCGCAATGCTGACGCTTGGTCACAACATTGGCTATGGAAGAACTTATTTCGTGCGTTTCTTTACTGATGCATCCGCACTTCCTGCCAATCAATTTGCTGCCTGCATCATTACAATTATTCTTCTTATCATTATGATTCCACTTACTATCCTTTCTTTTCCAAAGATTCGTAAGCGTATGAAAGCAAAAAAGTGGAAGCAGATCCAGCGCTTTGCCTACCTGTTTTACGCGCTGCTCTACCTCCACATTATGCTATTATTTATTCCGCTTGCCAAAGACAGCAAAGACGGCTACTACCTTTCTGTAATCGTTTACACAGCAATTTTCCTTGGATATGCAATCTGTCGAATACGCAAATGGTATTTCTTAAAGAAAAAACCAGAACACCGCCGTGAATTTACATCCATTTGCTTTGGCATATTTCTTGCTGTTATGGTTATTATCTGCGCTGTTTCAAGCCCAAATGATACTATAGCTGATGGCAATTCAAATACAGAAATTGCTGAAAATACAACTATCGAATCTGAGCCTATTTCAAAAGAAGATTCTCAGTCTTTTGATGACACTGCTCTCACCGATGGCGTTTATGAGGGAAAAGCCTACGGCTATGATGGTGCTGTAAAGGCAACAGTCACAATCAAGGATGGTAAAATCACTGATATCTCCTGCAGCAGTGCCGAGAGCGACCTGTGGTACTTCGATAAATGCAAAGACAAGGTTGTTTCTGAAATTCTTGAAGCACAAAATACTGATGTTGATGCAGTTTCAGGTGCAACCTACAGCTCAAATGGTATCAAAAAAGCTGTGCTTGATGCATTAAAACAGACTGGATTCCCAACAAACTAATTAGGCGCGCATAAAGTAAATCAAAACAAGGGGCAGGAATTAAAAAAATTCTCTGCCCCACTGTTTTTATTACTTATTCAATTGCTGCTAATGCCTGTGCCAGATCTGCGATCAGATCTTTCTTGTCTTCCAGTCCGCAAGAAATACGAACCAGTCCTGCCGGAACACCAGCTGCAGCTAACTGCTCGTCGTTCATCTGGCGATGTGTGGATGTTGCTGGGTTTAAGCAGCAGGTACGTGCATCTGCAACGTGTGTCTCGATTGATGCAAGCTTTAAGTGCTTCATAAATGTCTCTGCTGCCGCACGGCCACCCTTTAATTCAAATGAAACGACACCGCATCCTCCGTTTGGAAGATACTTCTTTGCGCGCTCATAGTACTTGTCTGTAGGCAGTCCCGGATAATTTACATAAGCAACCTGCGGCTGTGCCTGTAAAAACTCTGCTACGGCCTGTCCATTTTCAACGTGACGCGGCATTCTTACATGAAGCGACTCCAGACCAAGATTCAAGATAAATGCATTCTGTGGAGACTGGATACATCCAAGGTCGCGCATCAGCTGAGATGTACACTTTGTGATGAAAGCACCACCCATGCCAAACTTCTCTGCATATGTAACTCCATGATAAGATTCATCAGGTGTACACAGGCCTGGGAATTTCTCTGCATGAGCCATCCAGTCAAAATGACCGCCATCTACAATTGCACCGCCAAGTGCCGCACCATGTCCATCCATATATTTTGTTGTGGAATGTGTTACGATATCTGCACCCCACTCGATTGGACGACAGTTTACCGGAGTCGGGAATGTGTTATCCACAATTAACGGAACGCCATGTGCATGAGCGGCCTTTGCAAACTTTTCAATATCAAGAACTGTCAGTGCCGGATTTGCGATAGTCTCACCAAATACAGCTCTGGTATCTTCTGTAAATGCTGCATTTAATTCTTCCTCTGTGCAGTCAGGGGAAACAAAAGTAGCACGAATACCCATCTTTGCCAATGTTACAGCAATCAGGTTATATGTTCCGCCATAAATAGATGAAGAAGCTACGATATGACTGCCGCACTCACAAATATTAAACAGAGCAAAAAAGTTTGCTGCCTGTCCTGATGAAGTCAGCATCGCTGCTGTACCGCCTTCAAGTTCTGCAATCTTTGCTGCAACATAGTCATTTGTCGGATTCTGCAGACGGCTGTAAAAATAACCGGATGCTTCCAAATCAAATAACTTGCCCATGTCCTCACTCGTATCATACTTAAATGTCGTAGACTGAATAATCGGAATCTGACGCGGTTCTCCATTTCCCGGCGTATAGCCTGCCTGCACACATTTTGTATTTAATGTATAATCACTCACTGTTTTGCCCTCCATATAATGTCATTTTTTGCAACTGTCCCTATAATACCATATATAAATGGAAAATTCTAGTATTATTGTAGGATTCATCCCAGCATATCTCTAAACCAGGCATCTTCTAACATATTATAAACATGCTCATTTGGTGTGCCTGCCCAAAGCTTATCTTCCGAAAAATATGTTTGATTGCTCTTACCCATCATTTTTTTTGCAAATGCTCCTATTGCACGCGATCTTGACTGTCCGGCATAGCAGTGAATTAACAGAGTATCTACATCCATATGACTGCGAATAAATGCGATAACAGAATCTGCCATATTTTCATCAAACAATACAGCACCTTCTGTTTCCTTCACCACATCATCAAAATATAAAGTAAGAACGCCTTTACAAAATTTATTTTCTGCAAAGGTAACACCAAAACCACCTGTGTGAGTATCCTGAATCGAAATGACTGCATATGTATCTTTTCTTTTTGCGTCCTCCTCACATCCTGCCGGATAATAATGATCCATCACAAAATCAAAAGCTTCATTTAATGACTTAACTAATATTCGTCTCATATGCACTCCTTTCGAAAATCATCTAGTTTAATGTTAGATATTTACTAACGTCTCCCACTCTATGCTCTGCTTTGGTGCAAATGCCTCGGAATCCAGATACTTGTAAATTGATCTAAGAAGCGCTTTTCCTTCTGGATACTGCTGCAAATCCTGAAGTCCTAGTGTGGAATAGAGAAGTTTTCCATTTCCGACGCGGCACTCAAACAGCTGCGCCATTGGTCTTAAAAATGCATAGCTGTCCATTTCTGTAATAATAGCATCAAATGGCTGTTTTACTGTATCTGGCAGTATAACAGCTCTTTGATTTGCCATTGGCCACCACTGCCAATTTGTATGGCTCTCTGTTGGAAACTCCTTAAACAATGGATGATCTTTTTGAATCAGCTGTCCCATCGCACCTTCCTGTCTTCCAAACGTTCCAACTGACCAGAAATCTGTTGAGAATTGAGCACGAATTGAATTATGGAAGGAGCTTTCCTCTGACTTTGGCGAATAATACACTACCCCGCCATTATCAAGCACCTTCTTTGCCTGCAAATCCAACTTAGTTGTCTCGTAAACGCTTTCTGGGCATTTTGGCATTTCATTCTTATAAATCCAAATCGGATATGAATTAACTGCATCTGCAATCTTAACAGTAAGATCACAGCGAACTGGTGCTGTAATTTTATTATTCAGTTCAATCTTTAATGTTCCAGCTTTGCTAAGTGTCCCATTTGGGCATGAAACAGCGCTCATATGACCACTCTTTACAGCGACCTTTCTCACACTATCTAATTCTTCATTCGGCATATATGCCCACAATGTCCACTCCAGATCTCCAGCACAGTCTGTCTTTCCATAATTGGCTATCTGCACATCTGCACAAAGTGTCTCACCCTCTTCATAAGTATACTTTTCAAGACCAACTAATACAAGCTGTTCTTTAAAGAAAGCTCTAAATTTTTCTGGTTTTGCAAAATCAAATGGCTTTGGCTCTAAATGTGAATCAAGCATTCCCACAAGAGCAGTTCCCTGTCCTGGAAAATCCTGCAGTCCAAGAAGTGAAATACCAGACAGATCTTTTGTGCGCATCGCAGCTTCGATCTCCTCTCGGTAACAAAGCCTTGATAGTTCTCCAGTTGACTCAACGTACTTCTTCCAAACAGACTCTAATCCCTTTTCGCGAACCATACGCTGAATACGTCTATAATTTGCCGGATCAGAAATTCCCTTAAAATGTGCAAGCTCATCAAAATCAGGAAGCACTTCAAACTGACCAACTTCAAAGCTAAACACTGGCTTTTTATACTGCTCTCTAATCTTTCTTAAGGTTTCATCAAAGTTTGTCTTCGCATTTGGATACTGATTGTTGATGTAGCCCTTAATGTTAACCTTTGCCAGCTTTCCATTTGCCTTTTCATAAGCATCAACTTTGGCTGCTTCCTCTGGTGTCTCTGGATTTCCTGCAAGCGTTCCTCTTATTCTGTAATTATAAAAGCTTTGTGATGCATAGAAATCACTCTCTTCATCGCATCCTTCATTTCCATAATGCGCATTTGACGCATTAGCATAGAGTCTTGTCGGATCCTGTTTTTTTACATCCTGCAGCATCTTATGCATTCTGCTTGTGCCAAGCGCTCCGCAATGAAGCTCATTTCCAAATGTCAGCATGACAAAAGATGGATGATTGGCAAGTGCTTTTATAATTTGGCGCAGTTCCTTTTGATAATACGAGAAACTTTCATCAAATTCAAATGCATGCTTTGGATCCCAATGTGAAAGCTCCGGTTGCATCAAAATGCCCATCTCATCAGCTGCAAAAAATGCTGCCTCTGGCGGACAATGCGAATGAAAACGCACCATATTGATGCCATAATCTTTATATGTCTGTAAAATATTCTTCCACGCTTCCTTTTCCATTGGAATATAGCCTGTCTCTGGAAATTCTGCACAGTTTGCCTCACTTCGAAGGAAAATTCTTCTGCCGTTTAATGACAGATGACCATGTCCATCATCACCAAATGTACGAATGCCGAAGCTAACAGTCTTTTCATCTTCTTTTTGATTTATTTCACTTTCAGATGACTGCAAATCATTTTTATATAGTGCAGCTGTCAGTTCATATAACTTTCCATCATATTCATCCCAGTTTGCTGCTGACGATGAAATAAGTAAATCCTCTGCCAAAATTGTTTTTCTGGAATTTGAAGTCATTACACTAATTTTTTGCTCATAGTCATGCAAAAGTACACTGCTTTTTAAAACAAGCACGCCTTCAAATGGTTCATCATATGTATCAAGATCTATCTCTGCGCGAAGCTTTCCTCCATCCTTAGGGTACACGCGCACCTGCGATAAAAAGATCGGATTTTCCTCACGAAGACGAATATAACCAAGAAGTCCATTCCAATTTGTCTGTGTCTCATCTGTTGCTGCCGATGAATAGACAATAGCATCGTGCGGCAGACCTGGATAACTGTTATCTGACTCAACGCGAAGTCTATGAATGCCTTCATGACCAGTAAGTTCAAATACATGTGGTGTGCTTATTGTCTGTTCCTCGTATGATGATATTTCCTCGCCGTCTAAATAAACACGCACACATCTGGCTCGCTCAATCTCAAAGAAAGTGCGACATTTATCTGCTGGTGCAATCGTAATTTCCTGCTCAAAATATGCCGGGCCTTCATACGTATGCTTTCTTGTAAATCGTGTTGCTATCACATCATCATCAAAACTCTGCGCAGTTGTCTCATCTGGATGACATGAGTTGTCGAGCCGATCTTCATGACCGACTCCAAACTCATCAAGTGTTCCTGGCAGATATACCATTTTATTTAGAGAAGTTTCCTTCTCTCCCGGCAGCATAAGCTGCCAGGGTTTTGTTGTTAAATCTACTAGTCTCATGATTTTCCTCGCTTTTTGCTTAACATTTATTGTTTCTGATATAGTGTTGCCATCATATGAGACGGCTCTATTTCAAGCGCCTCATTTAAAAATTCTGCTGCCTTTTCGCGGTTTTG
>OGQJ01002846.1_pt1 | contig 12511 bp, 10 predicted proteins | sample 1553161 | NCBI WGS metagenome assembly OGQJ01 (sample SAMEA2579923, study PRJEB22360) | human gut metagenome | biome: human gut; feature: human-associated habitat; material: faeces | place: Denmark | collected 2008/2010 | reverse complement strand
CCCGGAGCTTTTTGATGTCAGCTTTTCAAAGCGATTATTTGGATTGTGCGGCAGACACCTTTTTTTGGTAGAGTTTCATCAGCTCGGTCACACAGGCGCTTTCGCTGGTTCTTGCGGCAGTTCCTTTTATGAATCCGTAAGCGTCCATAACGGCGCGGTCATTAGCCTGATGGGCTTTGCGGAGTTCCGGCGGCATGGTTAAGTCGTCGTACAAGTCGGCTAAGCTGCTGTCCGGGTAAAGGGCACGTGCTTCCAGAATCGCTTGCGCGGTTTGTTCGATTTTGGCTTTTTGCTGTTCGGTGGGTGTAGGCCACGGGAAGTTGTTGTAGACAATTTTGATTGAATAATCGTAATCACTTTTCAGCCTTCCACATACACACCGCATCCATGCCATGTGGACATTAGACTCAAGAACCCCAAATATAAAAAGAGTCGCACTGGGGACTAACCGCAACTTATTACTGCATAGCTTGCTATCATCCAGATAGCCTATAGGAATATACCGGCGTTTTTCAGAAGATACCTCTGGGATAACAACATAATGTCCTTTAGGCATATTCTCGGTCTGAAATCTGGTCGGTTTCATTGCCATCTTAACGGTAGATGCCCGTGTACTGGATTCGCGGTATTCTTTGACAGCGTGGACTCTCTCTAAGCAATACGGCATTTGCTTTAGCTGTGCCGGAGAACATTCTCCAAGCCATAAACAATAACGCGGTTTCTGACTGATAAACTCTTTTGCGCCATACCAAGGATGGAAATAGGCCGCCGCCGAAGGCTCCTTTTTGATGAACGCTTCCATATCTTCCTTCTCGAAAAGATACTGTCCGTTATCTATGGGCTGATTGCCCATCCCAATTTCCGGCACATTGCAAATGGGCTTGCTTCGGCTTTCCACAAAAACGTTCTCGCCATCCAGCAGATACCCATTTATATGATTCGCCACTTGGTAGCGGTCACCATCAAACAGCTTTTTGGGGGTGGAACTTGCCGCAACACTGAAACCGATAATTACGCAGTGAACGTGCGCCTTTATTTTAGCCTCGCTGTCCCAGCGGAACGTGCGATAGGCAAAATCAATATGCACACCGTCATCAAACAGCGGTTTCCAAAGGTTGGCAACGCTCTCCCCCTGCGATACAGAATTTGTGGAAACAAGCGCTGAGCGGACAGATGTGCCCTGCATCATATCAGATGCCTTTTTATACCAGCAGCAAACGTAATCCAAGTTTCCGGCGTTTTTCCAGCCGGGGAAAATGGTATTTACATCGGCTTTCTGCTCTTTGCCCATAAGCCGCGCCCCAACAAACGGCGGATTCCCCATAATATAATTCAGCTTACTTTTGGGAACCACGCTCTCCCAATCCACCCGCAGGGCGTTGCCCTCTACAATAAAGGCGTTTGTTTTCAGCGGCAGAAATTCCAGCGGAACGAGCAGGATTTTCTCCGTTTCCTTCATCATCTGGCTTTCCGCTATCCAGAGCGCGGTTTTTGCAACCGTCACGGCAAAATCGTTGATTTCGATGCCGTAAAACTGGCTGATGGAAACCTGTATCGGGCTTTCGCTGGCGGAATACATCGTGACCTGACCGTGGGAGAGTTTCACCAAAATTTTGTTTTCCAAGCGGCGCAGGCTCAAATAGGTTTCGGTCAAAAAGTTTCCGCTGCCGCACGCGGGGTCTAAGAATGTGAGCGATGCCAGCTTGCGTTGGAACACCCGCAGCTTTGCCGTTCTGGTTCGTTCCACAGGATTGGTGCATATCTCGTCAAGCTCAGCTTTCAGTTCGTCCAAAAACAGCGGGTCAATGACCTTGTGGATATTTTCAATGCTGGTATAGTGCATACCGCCGCTGCGGCGGGTTTCTGGGTTCAGGGTGCTTTCAAACACCGCGCCGAAAATGGTGGGGCTGATTTCCGACCAGTTGAAGTTTTCGCTGGCTTTCACAAGCAGCAAATCCCGGATTTCGTCCGTAAAGGGCGGTATCTCGATATTCTCATCGCTGAACAGCCCGCCATTCACGTAGGGAAACGCCGCCAATTCCGGGTTGTCATCTTTCAAATAGGGGTCACGGTCTTGCAGCTTTGTGTCCAACACGCGGAACAAATCTACCAGCCCCTTGCGCAGTCCGCGCGTGTCAAAGCCTTTGAGGTAGTCGTGGAACATACCGTGATGCCCAAAAATCCCGGCATCCTCGGCATACAGGCAAAATACCAAGCGAACGCACAGCTTGTTCAGGCTTTTCAGCGAATGTTCGGATTCCGGGTTTGCGTACTGCTTGTAAAAGGCATCATATAACAAGCCGACAATTTCACCTGCCGCTATGGAAACTTCCATCTCCCGTTTGAGGTGTTCGTTTCCGGCATCGACAAGGAATTGCAGCCGATAGTATTCTTTTTCCAGATTCGCAAGTTCGATGATTTCAGGCTCACCGCGCGGGCGTTCCATATCATACACATAAAAGGTGTTGAAATTGCAGGTTACCACCCAGCGCGGGTGCTGCGACACGGGCAGCTCCAAAATATACCGCTTAGCCTGTTCAAAAGGGTTCAGCAGCGCACCGTCTGATTGCTTGATGGGCTTGTTCAAATCCTTGCCAAGCCCCTTTTGCTCTATCAGAACGTGGGTAGCGGGAATCGTGCCGTCAATGAAACTGGTGTGGTCAAGGTGGACTTGCTCCTCAAACTGAATGAATTGCTCCGGTGTTCGACCCCATACACATCACGGAGCAGGGACAGCCAGAATGGTTGGCTCTCCCCTTTTTCATAGCCTTTGTCTTTCCAATAAGCGGCAAAATTTCTTGCCGCCTGTTGCTGTTGCGCAGTGGTCATGGCAGTCACCTCATAGCACGGTATTTATCATTATCATAGCACACCCCCCTGTTTACGGCAATTGCGTTTTACAAAAAATGAGGGTAGGCGCGATCCGCGCCTACTCCCTTTTGATGTTTACATTTCAAAATCACTTCAGGATTTTATCTTCATTGAAATAATACGCCTGAAACACCGTGCCGTCCTCCATAAGGAACGCCGCACTGTGGCGCTCCTTACAGCACTGCGTGCCGCCGCCCTGTTCGAGTATCCCTGACAGTGCACCAGATCGTGCCTTCTTGAAATAGAGCAACAAAAAAACGCCCTACACTTTCGTGTAAGGCATTCTTTGGTGCACCATTCCCATCCAAAAACGAACCAAGTACTTCTTCTAAAGATACCGGGCGGCCGCCCTCCTGATAGTTGAAATTCACCACGATACGGTCATCGAACAGATAGATCGAGTTCACAAAACAGTCGATGACCTTTTCCTGAAAGACGATATCCGCCGGGTCGCCGTGGCGGAACTGATCGAACCAGAACAGAATCTGCTCCCGTGTGATGGGCGGCTTCTCGATCTGCTCCTGCAGAATGCTGGTTTCCAGCGCTTCCCGCTGCTGTTCCAGCGGCTCCTTGCGCACCGGCTTCAGGCTGCAAGCCTCCTTGCCGCTGCGTTTTCGGGTACCACATTTATAATAACAGTGGACCGTGCCCGTGTGGCTCCTGCCGCTCTCCCCTGCCATCATGGTGCCGCACTTGCCGCAGAACAGCTTGGTGGTCAGCAGGTAATGGATATCTGCCTTGTTGTGGGCCGGTGCCTGACGGTGAATCTCGCACCGGCGCTGCACTGCATCGAAGCAATCCGGGTCGATGATAGCCGGGATGGCGTCCGGGATGACGGTATCCTTGTAGCGGTATTCGCCCAGATACCGGCGGTTCTTGAGCAGCGTCTGGAAGCTGTTCTTGGTGAACGGGTTGCCCCGGCTGTTGCGGATGCCGCGTGCGTTCAGCGATTCGATGATGCTGCGGATGCTCTCCCCCGCCGCGTACCGATGGAAGGCTTCCTGCACCACCGGCGCGGTATTCGGATCGATCTGGTAGTGATGCTCGCTGTCAATGCGATAGCCCAGCGGCACCGGACCGCCGTTGAACTTTGCCTTTAAGGCATTTTCCTTGTGACCGCGGCTGACCTTCTCGGCCAGCTCCGCCGAATAGTACTCGGCCATGCCTTCCAGCAGACTCTCCAGCATGATGCCTTCCGGCGTGTTGGAGATGGGTTCCGTCACCGACACCACATGGACACGGTTATTTTTGAGGATGCGTTTATAGTGAGCCGAGTCGTACCGGTTGCGGGAAAAGCGGTCCAGCTTCCACACCAGCACCGCCTCAAAGGTGTGGGTGGCGCTGTCGTGGATCATCTGCTGGAACTGCGGGCGGCTGTCGGTCTTGGCGGACAGTGCCCGGTCGATGTAGGTCCGCACCACGGTGATGCCGTTCTGGTCGGCATATTCCTTGCATTCCCGCAGCTGGCCCTCGATGGATTCCTCCCGCTGGTTGTCGCTGCTGTAACGGGCATAGATCACGGCATTCATGGCGTGCACCTCCTTACTTGTGCTTTTCCTCTTCTCCCATATTGAGGATCATCTGTTTCAGGCGGCGGTTCAGCTCGCTGCCCGGCGTGAAGCAGGCTTCCACGAACTCGCTCCAATCCGGTTTGCGTTGCACCACTTCCTGTGCCTCCTCCGGCGTGACGCAGACATACTGCCCGCGGGGGTCCTCACACAGGCCGAAGATATAGTCCAGCGATACATTAAAATAAGTGGCATACCAGACCAGGATACGGTAGGGCGCCGCCGCCCGGTCAGTCTCGTACCGGTTGATGGCAGCCTGGTTGGTTCCTGCCAGCGCCGCCAGCTGGGCCTGGGTCAGTCCCGCGTCCTTGCGCAGCACGCGAAGGCGGGTGCCTACGGATACATCCATGGAAAGACCTCCTGCAAAATTCGTTAATTCAAGTATAATCGAATTAGAGGTCTTTCGCAAGTATTTTGTTCCGCTATACACAGAAGCTACTTTTACTCCACATCTCTCACTGTCGTGATAGCCAGCGCTGCCGCCAAGCACAAGGCGGTAACACCTGCGCCATAACCAACAGCCTGCCAAGGAATCGAATACCCCCCGCCCAGAGCCAGCTTCCAGGCGGATTCCGGGGGAATGTCTGCGTCCATCCCCTCGGCATTCCATACGCCGCCATGTTCGCCGAAGCCTTGTAATAAACTTATTTTATTTCTAATTTATGCGTTGTACTTATTTGTATCTTTCCGGGTGCCTATAAATCAACAATATTTTATTTCTATTTTTTTTTATATATTGTAGACCCAATCGGCTTACATTTGTTCTCGCTAGTACATTTTGAAGATGATTTGGTTCCAGTTTTTTCCCTAATATCAATTCTATCATTTTACAAAGTCCTTTTAAACTTCCATCATAAACAGAGATATGTGTTTTTTCAAAAAATCTCATGATATAGAACGTATACATGCATTTCCCTTTCGTTTGCATAAATAATAAAACAAGGAGTGCGCGAATAAGCGCACTCCTTGTTTTTTTAATCACTTGAATTGCTTGCACGAAGGAAAAGTATATCCGGCTGCTTTTGGTCATTAAGGAAAACCGATTTTGCCTTGTCCATTTGACCCTTGGAAATCTTTTTAGATGTCATCATCAAATGCCGTACCATTCGCCTAATCATCGTATTTTTCACACTGACCCTATGATCATACACTTTCTCACACTCGGAAATGAATACATCAATTTTACCGGCCAGCTCATGGGCTAGAATACGTTCTATTTTGTAGGTATCTGCTTTACCAAAATCGACATACTCTGAATTTATCAAGTGTAAGTAAGAATTAGGCTTATACGCATTCAGGATAGCCGAATAGTACAGCTCCAGTAACAACGACATTGACTCCCATTGTAATACTCTTAGTGCATCCTCTTCTTTATAATCTTGTCTTCCAAACTCATTCGTTTGAAACTCGACAATAAACCGAATCAGCTCTTCTTTATGCAACTCGATATCTTTTGCCCACGCATTAAAAATCTTATTAGGTAGTTCGTATATCTGTTTAACAAATTGTTCTTTATCCTTCTTCTTCATCAGGTGTTCGAAGTTGGGAAAGCATCTTGATACCGTAATAAGAAGAGAGAGTGACCTTGACAACCTATTTGTTAGTTTTGAAAGGTCTTCTTCCTTATAATCATAAATGTCAATTGTATCAATGGTATTAGAATCCACCTCATCGCGATCTTTTTCTAGCGCTTTTTCCTGATCTTTATCAATTTCCTTTTTTGTAGGAATTGAGACCGCAAAAGGTTTGCTAGATTGAAGATATTTTATATCCTGATTATCAAAAGAAAACTCTTCCCAATCACTTACAGACAAAACAGCTTGATCAAGAATCAAATGTAATGGATAAAGGCTATCTGTCAAATAAGAAATAAACATCAATATGGAAGCATTAATTCCGAAGCAGGCGTATTTCAACACATCTGTCAACGGGACATAATTGTTTTCTACTCCCATCCGGCGTATTTCTCGCGCCACAAAGTACGCAAGATAATTATTATTTAAGAACTTATATTCATTTTGGTTTCCGCAAGTAAGTAAAACTTTAGCTTTGATACAAATATCAATAAACGTGTGTATGTTCACATCATCGCCATACTCATCATTGTATTGCTGAATAACAGAGGTAAGTTCAACGTGCGGAATGGGATATTTCCTATGCGAATGAATGTAATAGGCAATCTTATCAAGAACAATATATACCTTATCTACTGATAGCGTTCCAGAAACGTATCTCTGAATCGAAGAGGTTATTGAAGCCTCAAAGACTTTACCAAAAATGTTTCCGTCTGTTTGAACACCTGTTGCCCGGTTTTGAAGATAGTAAGTGACATACTGCAGTATAGTATTTGGTGTTAATGACAAGTATCTTCTTTGCTTTTTTAACGATGTCGTTATTGCTTCCACATATTTTTCGCACTCTGAGTTGTCATGAAGCTTTAATTGCACAACACGGGATACTAACTCTGTTCTCTTGTCTTCATAGACCTTCAACAATCTATATTGGGTAAACTGATCCTTATCTACAGTCATTTTTATTCGTTCTTCTATGTTTAGTTCAACATTAGTACTTGACGTGTAAATAATGTAACCGAATTCCGATTCAACCCCTTCTATAAATTTACCCAAATGATTTTGCTTAATAAGGTGTATATCATCAACAAGCAAAATTTTTTGTGTTTTATCCATCCGCTGGAATTTCTGGTATTCTATTGGATCGTCTCCATATATATCTTCAAATATATTTTTAATTACTCGTGCACGGTTTCCAGATTCTATTTGATCAACACTGCAGAGCAAAACAACCTTTCGTTTGTTATAGTATTCAAAAATTTTCTTTAGTAATGTCGTTTTTCCAGATCCCGATTCACCAACGATTCCAATTTTCTTCTTTTGCTCCATCTCTTTTATGAAATCCTCAAAAGAAGAAATTTCCGTTTCTAGTGTATCTTCATTTACTATTTCTTTTCTCAATCTTGGAAAAACAAAATAATCAAGCACACTTTTTGAAACACCATACTGTGCATCGCTTAGTATGGCATCAACATAATTCTGCTGTAAGTTTCCCGGAATACCATAAGAAGGCTTTTTAGGCAGTACTATGCTGGGTTCTGAATCAATTTTATAGAATTTTCCCCTATCCGTTTGTGCAAGGCAACATTTATACCGATCACATTGAAAAGAATCTGTATCAAACAGGCATGTAAAGAACTCGCTATTCCGCCAATCGCCTTTATTAGAGAGCGCGCCTCCACAGAAAACTGCTACAGCCTGACTATCGTTATAAGAGATCCTTTGAGTTGCATGATAATGGTCATGCCCACTAAAAATAATCGAGCTCTTCGTATAAACGATGTCTTCCAACCTAGCTCGCATCGAATCATTAAAATTTTGCGTTGAATGGTGCATTACTGTGATTACGAAATCTGCTCCTGTGGGCTCTTGCAACTGATCCAAGACATCATCTGGTAAATAATGTAACCCTCTATCATCCGCATCAAGCAAAGACATCGGTGCCGTATTCAACAAATTGAATTCAAAGCTGAAACCTTCATGCTCAATCACTTTGCGTTGAAGAAATTTTTCGCTTTCTCCATATGGGCATTCTTCTCTTTTTAAGAATTCAAAGAAATTCTTTTGCATAGAGAACTCTCGATCAATATATGTCTTGAGTTCTTCGTCTTTCCTTCGAGAAAGAACAGATTCATAATCTTCCCTATCAGGTCTATCTTCAGGGTATTGCCTATCATGATTTCCTGGCACAAGAAGCACCTTGATTTTTTCTTTGTCAATTTTAACTTTCCCGAGAATTGATGCTTGCAGTTCGCCAACAAACTTTTCCGCTTCGTTGTATTCTTCTGCGCCACCACTAAATGCTATGTCGCCTGAAAGCACAAGAAAAATCATACTTATGGGGCATATAATTTTCGCCGCTACTGCATTAGCTATTTCTTCGCAATCCTTTTTTGTATAAGAACTATCTGAAACAAAATGCATATCGCTCAGATGTAAAAATAAAACTTTCATTTATACACTTCCTTAACCATAAAAGAATCACTTAGTCTTTTCCTATATCCTTTTTCATTAACGGATGAGTGTTTCACCTTTTTCCCAGTCATTTATTTCAACTCCATTAAAAAAGAGGGAGCATTTTTGCCTCTATCGATTCATTCTAATCTCATATACACACAAGCTTAGTTTTAATTCAAATCTGGAAGATTATAAAGGATTCCCTTTTTGGTTAGTATAGCATATTGCCACATAAATAGCTATAGGTATTCTCCATTTTGCTTTCAAGCACAGAAAGTATTATATCACCTATTTTTGACGCACATACCTCTAACATGGTAAAGTCACCTCACAAATTTCATTATCGTTTCCAATCACTCTTTTGTTGCATATCTTTATTATACCACATATTTGACATCTGTTGGTTACTTTTCCATTAAGAGCTTCTTATCATGCGCGATATATTAAGCAAAAACCGGTTGCTTTGCATTTTGCATTGCAACCGGCTTTCAATTTTCTTTTTAACTTTGGAGCATGGCTCTGTATTTGGCGCGATCTGCTTCAGGAATATGCAACGCATCCATTGCTGCATCGGCAGACACTTTAAAGCTGTTCATCACGTTACGAATCGCATTGAGAGTTGCTTTGTTTTCGCCCCTCTCTTCACCGATGCCAATTCCTTTCGCAACGCCCTTTTCCATAACACCTTGGCTCAAATTGCACATTCTGCGCACCTCACTTTCAAGCGTTTGTGTCATCGGAACATCAAATTCCGTTTCCAATATCTCTTTCTTCGTTTCGGGGCTCTTTTCTTCTGAAAGCAGCACTTCCAAGAATTTCAGCAGCCCGCCATAGTTTTTGTCATCCTCATCGCCCAAGCAAATCATTACAGCGCTCATAAGATCGTAGTTCCTGACTTGCTCAACCGCCTCACCAATGATATGCTTTTCCTGTATAGAATACTGCGTAATCGTGTTTCTGCGGTTTTTCGGCGGGTTCATACATACCCAAATCGAGTACACTTTCTTGATTTTTCCGTACTCACCTTTGGTAAATTCTGTGCCATACTGTGCCGAAATCATACGGCTGCAATAGTAAATTGCACGTTTCAACAGCGGGTATCCCGCATTATAGCGGTTCTGCGCCTCCGCATTCAGAATCAGCCCAATCAGTCCGTCCTCGCTTGGTGCTGTGGCATAAAAACGGACATCGTAGCGGATTGTACCCTCTGTCAGCGTCACATCTTCCGTGTTCGCACCGTGGATTGTAGCCGAGATATTACGGTTGGTTTCATCGGCATCCACGCCGACAGCGCCAATCTGCGGTTCACCTTCGATATACTTCTCCGCAATCTCTCGCACCGTACAGCCTCGATATTCCGGAACGCACTCCTTCATAATAACGGCCAAAATGCTTTTGTTAGCAAGCAGACGCTTAACGCCTTCATCGTAGCGGGCATCGGCATCTACTTGGGATATGCTTTGCGCCAGATAATTTTCTTCCTGCTGCATGGGATAAGCGCCTCCTTTCCTTGCCTTTATTATACGCTGTTTCTTTACTTTTTGCAATAGTGCTGTCCATAGCACAAAAAGTGGACTATTCACTTTCCTGCGTGAACAGTCCGCCTTTTCTGTTATGCACCAATTTCTGTATTGTAAGTTTCTGCTGTGCATTCCAGAAACTGTCTGTACTTCATATTAAACTTCACAATAACTTGGTATTTTCTTCCGACCTCTACCCTATCAATCAGATGGCTCAGTATCATTCGTTTCATTTCCAGCGGAGCGGTGTCAAATTCTTCTGCCCAGCCTTTAAAGTCATCGTAGTAAGTACGCAGTTTCCGAATTTCAGCCGCTTCGTTTAACCTTGCATTTTGGAGTTCCGCGTACTCTGCCTTAGCATCATCCAGTTCCTGTTGGTATCGGCGGATTTGCTTGGCAATCATGTCCTCGGTAAAATTGCTTGTTCCATCAAGGCATTTCAGTATCTCACCCTCAAAGCGTTCCAGGGCGTGCTGAGCGGCTTTTATCTTTTTCTCCGCTGCTGCACGTTTTGTCTTTTGCAGGTTCGACTCCTGTCGAATCCGATTCTCAGCCACTTGGGAATAGGGTGTGTCTCGGATTTGCTCGAATACTTCCTCTACAATTTTCAAGACGATGGCATCCACTCTCTCGGCAAGGTACAGTGCTTGCCCATCACAGTCTCTGCCGCCTTTGTTGCGTTGGCCGCGCTGAAAGCAGTTATACTTGGGCTGGACTTTTTCGCGGATACTACCATCCGCCAATTTGTAGCGGTCTGTGTGCATAAAGCCGGACATCTTCGCTCCGCAGTGGGCGCAGTAGACAATACCCGCCAGCAGCGTCGGGTTCTGGCTGGTATGGGCGATTCGCCTGTCTTGCGCTGTCTTTGCGCTGCGTCGGCTGATAATGTCATTGGCTTTCTCGAATGTATCTTGGTCGATGATCTGCAATTCCGGGATGTATTCCGAGCGAGCATTTTTCGTAATTATGTAGCCTGTATACCCCTCGTGGCGGATAATTCGGATTATGTTGCTCGACTGGAACTTTGCTCCGGCACGGGTACGCAATCCTCGGTTATTTAACATTTCAGCCAGAGCATATCCACTGGCACCTTCTTGGATAACCTTATAAAAGAGCTCCCGAACCCATGTAGCTTCTTCCTCATTGATGACCAGATCCATGACCGGCTTATCCCGCTTGTTCCGTCGGCCTTGGTCTACCAGTTGATAACCATAGCACACAAAACCACCTGTATAGTGACCACTGGACACGATTTGTCGGATTCTATCGCGGGTTCGGATGGATGTTTTCTCCGACTCCCCTGCCGCCTGCCAAAAGCGGATGTAGTTCATCAACTTATCGCCGTGTGTCTCGATTTTCTGCTGGCCTTCATGGGTACTCCACATTTGAATTCCATGCTGGACGAACCATTCTAGCACAAAGGGAGTTTCGCTTTCAATTCGTCCGAGGCGGTCAAACATATAGACCAGCAGAATGTCAAATTCTCCGTTGGCGGCTTCTTCCTTCAGTTGCTGGATGGCATCGCGCTTTGAAGCTGACACCTTAGAACCGGAGACGCCCTTTTCGGCCACCTCTTTTACCACCCGCCACCCTTGCTTTTGTGCGAACTTTCGGCAGTCAATTTTCTGCATTGGAATATCATCGTGGTCTACCTGCCCTTTTGTGGATACTCGATAAGCCAGTGCAACGCGCGGTGCATCCGCTTCAAGATGTATCTGCTTTCCCTTAAAATAGGCATCATCCAGCCACATCTGGTCCGCTACCGAAATTTCAATAGCTTGGCCATTCGAATCTACGCAAATCATTCTGTTCACCTCGCTGTTCATCTTGCGAAATGGTTGGTGCATTTTCGCAAGACAAACGATACTCTATCATAATAAGGAAAGCTATTCACCAAAACGGAGAAGAACCGCTGCCAAAGTGGAGCGCAATTCTACCTATTATCCTGTTCTTCCCGTTGCTTGCGCAAATCGTATGCGGACATGATTAGTTCTTTGATCGGAATCATAACGTCCGTTTCACAGTTTTCGCAAAAGGTCAGTTCTGCGGTGTACTCGCCGCAGCGAACAACGATGCTTTGTACACCGCTCTTTCCTCTTTTTGTCTCAAGGATTTCCATCTTTGCATTCCTCACATACCCATACAGGCTTTCTTTTCTTGGGGCGCCTCAGCAATCTGCTCTCCAGCCCAGTTAGGTACAATTCATATTGCAGGTTGGTTTTTGTGGTGATTAGCACCGTGCCGTGGTTCTGCAAAAAGCGCAGGATGCGGTACAAGATTGTAATGTCGTGGCTCAAACGGTCAAGGCTCTGCACCATCACGGCATTGACGCGCCCCTGCTGCACAGCGGTAAGCATGGCGAACAAAGCCGGTCGCCAGAATTCGGTACCGTATTTTTGCTCCATGCAGGAGTTGACGATGATGTAACCGCGCCTGTCGGCTTCGCGCATGACATCCGCCAGCTGATCCTCCAATGCGGGCAGGTTCGGTGCGGCACTGCGGGCAAACGCCCATACTTTGTATT
>OGQJ01002845.1_pt1 | contig 12518 bp, 12 predicted proteins | sample 1553161 | NCBI WGS metagenome assembly OGQJ01 (sample SAMEA2579923, study PRJEB22360) | human gut metagenome | biome: human gut; feature: human-associated habitat; material: faeces | place: Denmark | collected 2008/2010 | reverse complement strand
GGCGCAGGTCCATTGCCTGCCTGGAGACCCTGGCCGAGCTCGGCCTTGTGTCTCTGCGGCGCAGCGGCAGCGCCATTGCGGTGCGAATCGTGCCGCACCGGACGAACCCACTGGAAAACAGCGTGCTGTTCTGCACGCTCCGCAAGCTCAAAGCAGGTGATTGAATGGAAACCTTTCAGGAACACTATCTCAGCATGAAGCGCACCATCGCGGCGCGCAAGCTGAATGTTGATATGGCGCTGATCGACCGCGCCGTGGACTACGCGCGCGAAAAGCACAAGGACCAGAAGCGCAAGGACGGCTCGCCCTATATCATCCATCCGTTGGCCGTGGCGGAGATCGTCGCGGAGATCGGCCTCGATACGGACGCCATCCTGGGCGCGCTGCTGCACGACTGCATCGAGGACACGGACTCGACCTACGATGATATCGCCCGCAATTTCGGGCCGACGGTCGCCTCGCTCGTCGGGGGAGGGTCGGGAAACGTGCGACCCGGCGAGGTATCGCTCGCTCACAATGGCGTCCTCTTTCTCGACGAGTTTGCCGAGTTCTCGAATAGCTCCCTGCAAGCTCTGCGTCAGCCCATCGAGGACGGTAGGGTCATCGTGAGCAGGGTCGGTTCGCGTGCGGTGTTTCCCGCGCGCTTCCAGCTCGTTGCCGCGTCCAACCCGTGTCCGTGTGGATACCTGGGCGATGCGGATCACGGCTGTCGTTGCAGCGAGCATCAGGTCAATCACTACCAGGCAAAGCTCGGAGGGCCGCTCAAGGATCGAATCGACCTCATTTGCGAGGTGTCGCGCGTCGACCCTTCGCGCGTGCTGGAAAGCGGACGGGGGACGAGCTCCGCACAGATCGCCGAGCTCGTGTGCGCCGCTCGCGAGCGTGCCAGTTGGCGCGGAGGTCATGCTGAGGCGCTGGGCAATGTGACGCCGCATGAGGTGATCGAGTCATGCGGGCTGAGCTCGGCTGGTCACAAGCTCATCGAGGACATGGCGCGCAAGCACTTTCTCTCGGGACGCGGCATCATGCGCATCTTGCGCGTGGCGCGCACGATTGCCGATCTTGACGACAGCGAGGCGGTCTGCGATGAGCATTTGCTCGAATCGTGCATGTACCGTGTTGACAACAACCTGGAGTGAGCATGGGCGACCTGTGCCAGTTGAACGGCCCGCGCTTCGAGATCGACATCGCTTCGGTCGAATATCCGGCCATATTGCGCGATACGCCCGATCCGCCTCGTGTGCTTCGCGGCATCGGCAATCCGGCGGCACTGCAGCCGGGCATCGCCATCATCGGGTCCCGCAAGGCGACGCCCTATGGTCTTGCCTGCGCCGAGATGTTCGCCTCGCACATCGCCGCGCGCGGCATTCCCATCATCTCCGGTGGCGCGATGGGATGTGACCAGTGCGCGCATCGCGCGGCGCTCGATGGCGGCTGCCCGACGGTCGTCGTCTTTGGCTCGGGTGCTGACGTGACCTATCCCAAACGCGGCCGTGAATTGTTCCAGCGTGTCATAGATGCCCAGGGTGCTGTCATCTCCGAAAATCCTTGGGGTACCCAGCCTCTGCGCCCGACCTTCGTGCGGCGAAACCGCATCATCGCGGGGCTTGCCGCGCTCGTGCTCATCGTCGAGGCAGGCCTTCCGAGCGGGACCTTCTCGACGGCAGATGCGGCATTGCGCGCCAATCGCGATGTCGCCGCCGTACCCGGTTCCATTACCTCTCCCAACTCGCGGGGGACGAACCATCTCATCGCCCAGGGCGCCTATTGCGTCGTCGACACCCAGACGCTCGACACCGCCATTGATCTTGCCTGGGCACATAACATGTACGCCATGCTCGCCGAGGGTATCCCGGGTGGCGAAAGTGCGCCCGACGATGACCTCATCGGCGACGATCCCGTCTTGCGCGCGCTTGCCGCCGAAGCGCTCTCCGCCCAGCAGCTCGCGGCCTACTTCGACTTCTCTCCCGGCGAGCTCTCGAGACGCCTGGCCGCCTACGAGCTCGACAACCTCATCCAACGTGGCATGGACGGCCGCTACCAGCTCGTGCCACGGCGCTAGGGAAGAAGGGGATCGTCATATGTAATTCCTCGCATCATGAGACAAGAAGATGCGGGCAATGGTAAGGTGAATCGGTGAGTTCAAGCAGCTTGCCGAAAGGAATGCACCATGGAGGATCAGGAAATGACCAAAGAGGAAATGCAAAGGTACCTGAATCAGCAAGCTGAAGCAGGTATTCCAGAAGAGCAGGCGCTCAAGAATCTCGCGGATGTCTTGGGCATCAGCTATCCCAAGCTCGAGAAGTAGGGATTGGCCGGGCTCGAAGTCCGGCTTTCGCAGATAAGGATGTAGCTCCTATGGTCAATGAGGAGTTTCCCGTAGTCACGGTCATCGGGGCAGGGCTCGCCGGTTGCGAGGCCGCGTTGCAGCTCGCCGCGCGTGGGGTTCCCGTACGTCTTATCGAGATGCGCCCCGAGCGTTCCACGCCCGTGCACAAGACGGGCGATGTCGCCGAGCTCGTCTGCTCGAACTCGTTCAAGAGCGTCGACCCCGAGACGGCGGCAGGCTCGCTCAAGTACGAGCTCTCCGTGCTCGGCTCCAAACTCCTTGCCTGCGCCTTTGACACGCGTGTGGCTGCAGGCGGTGCGCTCGCAGTCGATCGCAACGAATTCTCCGCTGCCGTGCAGCGTCTCATCGACGCAACGCCCAACATCGAGTTCGTACGCGAGGAGTGCACGAGCATTCCCGAAGGTCCGGCCATCATCGCGACTGGCCCGCTCACTGCCGATGCCCTTGCCTCCCAGCTTGCCGTCGAGACTTCGTCGAGCTTGGTTCTCAAGGTCTTGCGTTCTACGACGCGGCAGCCCCCATCGTCGAGGCCGATTCGATTGACCGCAGCGTCGTGTTCGCCCAGTCGCGTTATGACAAGGGCGGTACGGCAGACTATCTTAACGCCCCCTTCACCAAGGAGGAGTACGAGGCCTTCGTCGACGAGCTCGTTGCGGCGCGACGTGTCATCGAAAAGGACTTCGAGCGTCGTGAGCTCTTCGCGGCGTGCCAGCCGGTCGAGGAAGTCGCGCGCACCGGGCGCGACGCGCTCTCGCATGGTGCCCTCAAGCCGGTCGGGCTCACCGACCCGCGTACGGGCAGGCGTCCCTGGGCTGCCGTGCAGCTGCGTGCCGAGAACGCCGCGGCAACGGCATATAACCTCGTCGGCTTCCAGACCAACCTGCGCTTCGGCGAGCAGGAGCGCGTCTTCAGGATGATTCCCGGTCTCGAGAACGCCGAGTTCTCGCGCTATGGCGTCATGCACCGCAACACCTTCGTCGACACGCCGCACGTGCTCACGAAGACGCTCGCCATGCCCTCAAGGCCCGAGGTGCACCTGGCCGGTCAGCTCACGGGTACCGAAGGCTATCTCGAGGCCGTTGCCTCGGGGCTCTTCGTCGCGCTTGCCGTCTACGCCGAGCTTGCCGGCTTTGCCGAGCCCACGTTGCCCCGCGAGAGCCTCTTCGGTTGCCTGCTCGCATACGCGACCGACCCTGCCACGGCAGACTATCAGCCCATGCACGTGAACTACGGCATCATCGATCCCATCGAACCCAAGATACGCAACAAACGCGAACGCAAGGCCGCCTATGCCGCGCGCGCCCATGCGGCCATCGACGCGTTCGTGGACGATCGCGCCGATCTCTTCGAGAGGGCGTTCGTCTCATGACGGGTTCCTTTTCCCCGGAAGAGTGCTTCACCGACGAGCGCTTCGACGCAGACGCCGTGCGCTGGGCTTGCGCCTTTGCCCGTCATCTCGAGGTCGAACGCGGCCTCTCGTCCAACACGGTGCGTGCGTACTGCATCGACATCCGCAGCTATCTCGATTGGGCGGCGCGTAGTGACCTCGATCCGCTCCAAGTGGAGTACCGCCGCTTTCGCCGCTATCTCGTCGAGCTCAACGCCGCGGGCTACACGCCCAAGACGACCTCGCGGCGCCTGTCGGCCATCCGCACCTTCTTCAAGTACCTCAACGTCCAGGGCGTGACCCAGCTCAATCCCGCTGCCGCGACATCCTTGCCCAAGTCGGGACGCGACCTGCCGCGCAAGACGAGTGACGCCGATATCGTGCAGCTGCTCGAGGTCTGTCCGGACGATCCGGTCGGCATTCGCGATCAGGCCTTTCTCGAGCTCCTGTACGCAAGTGGCGCCCGCATCGCCGAAATAGCGCGTCTCGAGCTCGGCGACGTCGACTTCTCCGATGCGAGCGTGCGGCTCTTCGGCAAGGGATCCAAGGAACGCATCGTCCCGCTTTACCCGCTCCCGTGCGGTGCTACATCCACGAGGCGCGTCCCGTTCTTCTGGGGAACCGCCGCGGCGGCGCCCTGTTCGTCTCCACGCGTGGCAACGCGATGTCCGCCGATAGCCTGCGTCGCGTCTTCAAGCAGCGCGCGGCCCAGGCGGCCCTCGATTCGAGCTTGCATCCCCATGACATGCGCCACGCCTTCGCGACCGATCTAGTGGAAGGCGGAGCGGACCTGCGCAGCGTCCAGGAAATGCTCGGACACGCGAGCCTCTCGACGACCCAGATCTACACGCACCTGTCGCTACAGCACATGAAGGATGTCTACAAAGATGCTCACCCTCGTTCCTGAATGTCCTCGAGAAGAAGAGGCGGAAAAACGGAGGGTAAAATTCGTCGTTTCACATCACGCCATTTGTGCTATAGTTCTGAATTCGCGTGGCGATATGCCATATACGTATGGAAACACGGCATAGGCCGTTTGCAGCAAGGAGAAGCAACATGTCGAAGGTATGCGAAGTCTGCGGAAAGCACCCGGCGGCGGGCCGCAACGTCAGTCACTCCCATCGCGTGACCAACAGGGTCTTTCGTCCCAATATCCAGAAGGTCACCATCAAGGATGCCAAGGGCCATGTCCGTAAGGCCAACGTCTGCACGAGCTGCCTGAAGGCCGGCAAAGTCACCCGCGCCTAGGAGACATGCACACATGCAACACCGCGAGAGGCCCGTATCGGGCCTCTTTTGCGTACATGACCATCATCTGCAAAGGAGCCATGCATGAGTAGTTTTCAAGAAGCCGCCAAAGAGCTCATCGATAAGGGCAGCGAGTTCGTGTCAGGGCTTGCGTCAACGGCGGGTGATGTGGCAACTAAGGCCAAGATAAAGATGAAGATTGCCGATCTGGTGCTTGAGGAGAACAAGCTCATGCAGCAGCTTGGTCGCGATGTCTACGAGCAATTGGCAGATGATGCGGAGTTTCGTGCATCGCATGCCGAGCTCATAGCTCGTGTCGAGGAAAATGCCGCTCACAAGCAGGCATATGAGGACGAACTTACGACCATGAGCGCAACTGTCGAGGATGTGCAAAGCTCGGATGATCCGCAGCCCATCGATGTCGATGCCATCGTCGTGAGCGACGAGCCTGGCGCAAGCGGAGACCAGACAAATGAAAAGGACGGCAAGTAATGCGATACAAGGCGCCGAAAGGTACTCAGGATCTTATCTTTGACCGCGCAGGTGCGTGGCTTGAGTTCGTTGCACGTGCGAACGAGGTGTTTTCCGCCTACGGCTACGAGCCCATCCAGACGCCGATTTTCGAGAGCACCGAGCTGTTCACGCGTAGCGTGGGCGAGACGAGCGACGTCGCGAGCAAGGAGCTCTTCTCGGTACGGTCGATGGGAGCCATGCAAGCAATGCGCGAGGGCGCCACGCTCAAGGGCGACCAAGTCCTCTCCCTGCGTCCCGAGGGGACGGCTGGCGTTGTTCGCGCCATCGCCGAGCACGCGCTCGTGCCGCAGGGTGCGGCACCGGCAAAGCTCTGGTACGCGGGGCCGATGTTTCGCGCCGAGCGTCCGCAGAAGGGACGCTATCGCGAATTCAGGCAGGTGGGAGTCGAGTGCCTTGGCGCTACCGAGCCAATTGCCGATGCCGAGATGATCATCATGTGCATGCGTTTCTTTGCCGCGCTCGGTATCCCCGCCGAGCAGATGACACTGCTCATCAACTCGATGGGTGATGAATCGTGTCGTCCCGCTTACACGCAGGCGGTACGTGATTACGAGGCCGAGCATGCCGACGAGCTTTGCGATGAGTGCAAGCGTCGCATCGACGCCAATCCGCTGCGCTCGTTTGACTGCAAGAACGAGACGTGCAAGCGTGTCATGGACGATGCTCCGCGTTTTTCGGACTACCTTTGCGAAAACTGCTCCGACCGTTTCGAACAGGTCAAATCGTGCTTGGATGCCGCCGGTATCCCGTACGTGGAAGATTCTCGTCTCGTTCGTGGCTTCGACTATTACACGGGCACCGTTTTCGAGGTGCAGGTTACGGCTGGTCTGGGAACGCAGACCGCCATCGGCGGTGGCGGTCACTACGACAAGCTCATGGGCGAGATTTCGGGTAAGGACCTGCCGGGCCTCGGCTTTGCCGTTGGCTTCGAGCGCATCCTGCTCGTGCTCGAGGAGCTCGGCATCGAGCTCGCGCCCGAAAGCCGCCCCTTCGTCTACGTCGCGCTCGCAGATGCCGCACTTGCCGAGGATGCCTTCGCCATCGTGCAGGCACTGCGTGATGCGGGCATCGCCGCGCAGATGGACATGCAAGGCCGCTCGCTCAAGTCGCAATTCAAGGTCGCCGGCAAGACACGGGCAGCTTACGTGCTTGTCATCGGCCCCGACGAGCTGGCTTCCGGCACGTGCACGGCACGCAACATGAACACGCACGAGGAGACGCCTGTATCACTCGACACCATTGCCGAGGATATGGCGCGCTTGCTCTAGGTGCGCTTGGCGAAATGCCCCTCGCGCGGGCTTGTCGCTTGTTTCATAATAGCTACCTTGTGAGTAAGAAGGACGCGGCCTTCCACTGTCTATGGCGGGTCGCATGATGAAGGAGGGCATACAGTGCCTGAGGATTTTGCAAACGAGTATTCCATGCACACGCGTACCTGCGGCGAACTCCGCAGCGGCAACATCGGCGAGGAGGTCACCCTATGTGGCTGGGTCGCACGTCGTCGCGATCACGGCGGGCTGATCTTCGTCGACCTACGTGACCGCACCGGCATCACCCAGGTCGTCTTCGATCCCGATACCGCCAAGGATTGCTTCGAGCTGGGCGAGAGGATGCGTCCCGAGTGGGCCATCGAGATCACCGGCTTCGTGCGCGAACGCCCCGAGGATACCGCCAACCCCGATCTGCCGACGGGCGACATCGACGTGGTCGTGAACGAGTGCACGATCCTCAACGAGTCCGCCACGCCGCCGTTCCCGCTCGATGATGACATCGACACCGACGAGACGACACGCATGAGGTGGCGCTACCTCGATATGCGTCGCACGCCGGTCGCGAACGCCCTGCGCCTGCGCGACACCGTCACCTGGTCGATCCGCAACGCCCTGCACGAGCGCCTTTTCGTCGAGATCGAGACCCCCATCCTGGGCAAGTCCACGCCCGAGGGCGCGCGTGACTTCATCGTCCCCTCGCGCATCAATCCCGGTCATTTCTATGCGCTTCCGCAATCGCCGCAGCTCTTCAAGCAGCTCACGCAGATCGGTGGCATCGAACGCTACTATCAAATCGCGCGCTGCTTCCGCGACGAGGACCTGCGCGCCGATCGCCAGCCCGAGTTCACGCAAGTCGACATCGAGATGTCGTTCGTCACCGAAGACGATGTCATGAACATGATGGAGGACGTGCTCGCCGAGGTCTTCGAGGCCGTCGGTATCACCGACGTGAGCTTCCCGCTCGACCGCGTGCAGTATGCCGACGCCATGGCCATCTATGGCACCGACCGTCCCGACCGTCGCTTCGGCATGACGCTCGTCGACATCTCCGACATCGTCAGGGACAGCGGCTTCAAGGTCTTCTCCGGCGCGCTCGCCAATGGCGGCGTGGTCAAGGCCATCAACGCCAAGGGTGCCGGCGATTGGCCGCGCGCGCAGATCGACAAGCTCGGCGACTTGGCGCTCGAGTGGGGCGCCAAGGGCATGGCTTGGATCCAGTTCCGCAGCGAGGGCAAGGTCAACAGCCCCATCACCAAGTTCTTCAGCGACGATGAGATCGAGGCCATCAAGGCTGCTCTCGACGTCGAGCCGGGCGACCTCGTCATGTTCGGCGCTGACAGCGCCGCCGTCGTCAACGAGGTCCTGGGCAATATGCGCCTGCACATGGCGCATGCCATGGGGCTCATCGAGCCCGGCACACATGACCTATGCTGGGTCGTCAACTTCCCGATGTTCCGCTATGACGAGGACGAGAAGCGCTACGCCGCCGAGCATCATCCGTTCACGCGCGTTCGTGACGAGGACCTCGACAAGATCGAGGGCGATCCGCTTGCCTGCGGTAGTTATTCCTATGACATCGTCATGGATGGCTTCGAGATGGGTGGCGGCACGATCCGCATCCACACCCCGGAGCTGCAGCGCCGCATCCTGCGCCAGATCGGCATGACCGACGAGCAGATCGACGAGCAGTTCGGCTTTCTCATCACGGCACTCGGCTTCGGCGCGCCCCCTCATGGCGGCATCGCGCTCGGCCTCGACCGACTGGTCATGCTCATCGGCGGCTATGCCTCCATTCGCGACGTCATCGCCTTCCCCAAGACGAGTTCGGGTGCCGACCCGATGACGGGCGCACCCGGAGAGGTGAGCCGCCGCCAGCTCAAGGAAGCCAACATCAGCATCAACATGTAGCATCCGTCCCCGGGAGCGGGGGCGGGCTTTCGACCGCATCGTCCATGACGGTGCGGTCGGCCTTTTTGCCACACGTTCGGAGCGCGCATGGAAATAAGGTACATAGACGAGTTCCTCTACATTGCCGAGACCCTGAGCTTCAGAAAGACCGCAAATCACTTCTACGTGAGCCGTTCGGTCATCAGCCGTCACATCTCCGCACTCGAGGATGCGGTCGGCGTGCGTCTGCTCGACCGCGATAGCCATGCCGTGCGACTCACGAAGGCGGGCGAGGTCTTCTATCGCGAGGCGCAGACCATCGCCCGGGATTGGTCGGTCGCGCTCGAGCGCACGCGCCAGGCGGGAGTCGGCGACTACACGCTCGTGAGGGTCGGGTACCTGCGCAACGCGGCGCGTCCCGTGCTCGCGCACTTCGTCCGGGCCATGCAGGCGTTTCATCCGGACGTCAAGCTCTCGCTCGTCTGCATGGACCATAACGACCTCGTCGCCGCCATCGCCGAGCGGACCGTCGACATCGCGCTCGCGGTCAACATCGACGCGAAGCTTTCGCGTAACTATCGCTTTACCCCCATATACCACGACCACTTCACCATCGTCTGCGCGAAGGACCATCCCCTGGCCTCGAAGACGGACGGCGTCGGGCTTGGCGACCTGTACGACCAGACGGTCCTCCTGCCCGACAGCTACGTGTACGGAAGGACCTCCGACCATATCCGCGACCTCGTGAGCGAGGAGACCATGCACGTGTCGCGCTCGTCCTATAGCGATGCCGACATGCTGACGCTCAAGGTCGAAACCGAAGGCGTGCTTGCCTTCTCGTCGACCATGAACAACGAGATATTCCGGGGCAGGCTCGCGGTGCTGCCCTTGTTCGACATGGACACGGCCTTTTGCGTGAGCGCGTTTTACCATGACGATTTCGAGGGCGCGGGCTTCGATGCCTGCCGCGAGGTCTTCGAATGGTGCCATGACAACATGTGCGACTGGTATCCGAATCTCGCGTTTTCCGATTGCGACGAGTGAGGGTGCCGAGCGCCTGCGCCGCTTGCGAGCGTGCAGCATTTGCACAGGGTGGCCGATTGTCGCAACCAAGCCACACGTCGCTGCCTTGAACGGGCGTTACGTGATACGGCTCCTTCCGTCCTCGCAATCTTTATATGAAATTGGGAATAAATCGTGTCCATTCATGCTGCTATGGTGTGCCTGCTTATGTTGGATGCCAAGTAAAGGAGTACGTAATGGCTTGCAATCACACCTATCGCGACTACACCAAGATGACCGTCGAGGAGATGGTTTCCTACATCGCCCAGGACGGCAAGATTCAGAGCACCTTCTCCGAGGACAACTATCGTGACGGCGCACTGGCTTGCTCCGTGCGCGGCGCATTCGTCGGCAACGAGGAGAAGTAAGCACGCCTCTAGGCACATGCGCCCGGTGCATACCGGGTTCGCGAGGAGGGCAGATGTCACGGCGTCTGCCCTCCTCGTCGTATGCGGAGGTCGTTGCACCCGCTGGCACGTGGTACCATGTGCGACATCTGATTTCGAGTGACAGCGCAAGCGAGGGTACCTTATGAGCATCATGCATATGAGCAAGACGTATTGTCCGACGTTGAAGGAAGATCCGGCGGGTGCCGACATTGCGAGCCATCGCCTGTTGCTGCGCGCGGGCATGATTCGCCAGATGGGTTCGGGCACCTACACGTTCCTGCCCCTGGGCATGAACGTGCTCAACAAGGTGCAGGACATCGTGCGCGAGGAGATGAACGCGACCGGCGCCCAGGAAATTCTCATGCCCATCCTGCAGCCGGCCGAGCTGTGGCACGAATCGGGACGCTGGGATGATTACGGCCCCGAGCTCATGCGCGTGACCGACCGCCACGAGCGCGAGCTGTGCCTCGGTCCCACACACGAGGAGCTCATCACCGACCTGGTTCGCGACGAGCTGCGCAGCTACAAGGAGCTGCCCTGCACGCTATGGCAGATGCAGGTGAAGTTCCGCGACGAGATGCGGCCGCGCTTCGGTCTGTTCAGGACCCGCGAGTTCGTGATGAAGGACGCCTACAGCTTCAATGCCGACGAGGAGTCGCTCGACGAGACCTATCGCGATATGGAGGTCGCCTATGCACGCGTCTGCGAGCGCCTTGGCCTCGAGTATCGCATGGTCGAGGCCGATTCCGGCCAGATCGGCGGCTCGGAAACCTGCGAGTTCATGGCGCTGGCCGATGCGGGCGAGTCCGATCTCGTTCACTGCACCTGCGGATTTGCCGCCGATGCCGAGGCCGCTGGCGTCGGCGTCACGATGGAGTTGGGTGAGACGCGTGCGCTCGAGAAAATCGAGACACCGGGCGTGCACACCATAGCCGATCTTGCCACCTTCCTCGACGTTCCCGAAAACGCCACGGTCAAGGCCCTGTCGGGTACGGGTGCCGACGGCCGGGTCTATGCCCTGTTCATTCCGGGCGACCATGAGCTCAACGACATCAAGGCCGAAAACGCGATCGAGGGGTGGCGCCTGCTTACCGACGAGGAGATGCTCGACGCCGGCTTGCACAAGGGCTCCATGGGCCCCGTCGGCCTGCCCGAGGAGGTCGTCTGCATCTGCGACATCGCGCTCAAGGACACGCATGCCTGGGCCGTCGGCGCAAACGAGGACGGCTACCACTTCCTGGGCGCCGAGCCCGGTCGCGATTTCGAACCCGATGTCTGGGTTGACCTCGTGTTGGCAAAGCCGGGTGACTTGTGCCCCGATTGCGGCAAGGTGCTCTCCGGCTCCCGCGGCATCGAGGTAAGCCAGGTCTTCAAGTTGGGAACGAAGTACTCCGAGGCCATGGGCGCGACGTTCATGGATGCCGACGGCGTCGAGAAGCCCTACATCATGGGATGCTATGGCATCGGCGTCACGCGTTCGCTGGCGGCCGTCGTCGAGCAGCGCAACGACGAGAACGGCATATGCTGGCCCGCGAGCATCGCCCCGGCGCACGTGTGCGTCATTCCGCTGCAGATGGGTGATGACCTGGTCGAGCCGCTTGCCTCCAGGCTCGCCGGCGAGCTCGAGGCAGCGGGAATCGAGGTGGCCCTCGACGATCGCGACGAGCGCGCCGGCGTCAAGTTCGCCGACGCCGACCTCATCGGGTGGCCGTATCAGCTGATCGTGGGCAAACGCGGAGCGCAGAACGACGTCGTCGAGTTCAAGGACCGCGCGACGGGGGACAAGGTCGAGCTCGACGTGAGCGCTGCGGTCTCGCATGTCATACGTGTCGTTCGCGGGGCGCTCGAGGCGCTTGAGCCCGTGACCACGTCCATCTAGAAAAAACCTTTTGCTGTCTGAGGCCTTTGCGTTACAATGTCGGTTCGTGCGCGACCCGTCATCGCGCCAGGTCTCAATTTCACGCCTGCAATGGGTGCAGGCGATAGATTGAAGGAGAAGTTTTGGTAGTCATCCGTCTGGCACGTCATGGTGCCCACAAGGCCCCGTTCTATCGCATCGTGGTCGCCGACCAGCGCAAGAAGCGCGATGGTCGCATCATCGAGCAGGTCGGCACCTACGACCCCGCAGGTGATCCGTCGATCATCGATCTCGACATCGCCAAGGTCGACGAGTGGATTTCCAAGGGCGCCCAGCCCTCCGACCGCGTCGCCAAGATCATTGCGAGCGTGAAGAACGAGCCGCTGCCCGCCAAGCTCGCCGAGCGCATCGCCAACAAGACCGAGGCAAACAGGATCGCAGCCGAGGAAGCGGCCAAGAAGGCTGCCGAGGAAGCGGCACGCAAGGCCGCCGAGGAGGCCGCCCGCGCCGAGGCCATGGAGCAGGCCGGTCG
>OGQJ01002836.1_pt1 | contig 12538 bp, 8 predicted proteins | sample 1553161 | NCBI WGS metagenome assembly OGQJ01 (sample SAMEA2579923, study PRJEB22360) | human gut metagenome | biome: human gut; feature: human-associated habitat; material: faeces | place: Denmark | collected 2008/2010 | reverse complement strand
GTTAGATATTCTGCAGCGCTGGAACGGATGGTTATTTCATCTTTTTTCTTTTTCAAATAATAGGCCTCCTTCTTGTTTCTTATCATCTCAAAAATTGAAAAGCACGACAAAAAACATAGCTTTAATATGCCTTTGTTAACATCAAAATATGACTCCACAATTCTATCCATCTGACTACTACTCCGGTGTCCTTTTCAACAAGAATGTATCTCCAGCCTTAAAGCACGAACAAGCACCAGACTTAGGATCAGCTAGATATTTTTCTGCAGTTCCGGGAAAACCTTTGTCTCCAGAACTGTTATCTTACATTCGTGCTGAATATTCTTACCTCACAAATCTGTATTTTCCAGCTTATCACGCATAAAACCTTAATCTGCACTCCAGCGAGATTCAAAATCATCATTTGACATTTTGAGACCCGTATTCAGCTTGTCGAGTATATCCTTCCCGCCGGGTGTCATTCTCACGGTCATCAGATACTGCTTTACGGCAGTACGGATATCACGTAAGGAGGCTTTTGCCTTAGTCCAGTTCGGTGGGCTGAACACCTTGTTGTTCTGGCTTGCATCATCAAGTGCAATTTCAAATCCCATATTCAAACACTGACCGGCGAGTTCAATAACTGTGTCAAGAAGGTCATTGTCCTTGAGCTTCTGCATTGCTACTGCCGGATTCGGAACAAGATCCTGCATCCTATTGATCTCGCAGAACAGAACAGAAACAGCGAAAAGATGGTGGTACGGAGCGTATGCCTTAAGAGCTATCAAGGCCTCGTTCAGTCCAAGCGGATTATCATTGCCCCAATTCTTATAAACCTCTTTGTAAAGATCAGAAAGTGCCTGAACCTTTTCAGGACTATATTCCCTATGGAACAGCTGCTCGAAATACTTATCGAATATTCTGCTCTCACTGTAGGAAATGGTAGGTCTCTGAGAATGCCATGCGATCAGTTGTTTGCCGAGTGATGTCAGATCCACGATATGCGCCGTGTTGTATTTAACTGGATCAGCATTCTCTCCGCGTTTTGTAATGAAGTATCCGTCTGTAAAGTGTTGTTCGTAAGCCTTCTTCATTGCCAGAACGTATTTGTCATTGCTCCTCAAGTCACGAGCTTTTACAGCACTCTGGGAGTTAGTACATGTGCTGATTTCATCTGCACGCTCTGCATTGCTAATCTCATAGAAGCGGAACATTATATAAGCGTCGCTGACATTGCGGACGGATTCACTGCAATTAAAGATCGTACTCAGGGATTGGCATCCATTCACCACGTTCAATTCCTTTACGCTCATGGTTCCGTTGACAATTTTGATAGACGAGCAAATTGCCGTTATTCCATTGTGAAGGAAGAAGAACTCCTCCGGATTATTCCGCAGTGTGCGAGCGATTCCCTTATTAACCTTATTCCCGGTACCGAGAGACTGGCGTACATTTTTTCTGAAAAGCGTCCCATCCTTGATGCCGGGAATCTTTATACACTCCTTCAATGGAATGGCTGCGATAACAGCTCTGGTCGCGCCAATCTGCATCTCCATATACTTTCCCTGCTCAATGGAAAACTCATAATTGATATATGGACGATTTCGATTCAGTGCCTCGTCATATCGAGCTTGAAGAGTTTCATTGTCAACAAGCACAAGATTCGCGCTCAAAGTTTCGCTCTCCGCAAGCTCCGCTTGAAAAGCAGCCAGATCGGCCTTGGCAGAATCGGTCATACCTGATGTAGTAATCAGTTCAAAACAAACCTCATAGTCGTCCTCTAAGGCTGTAGCAATCTCACTGATTTTTGCCTGCAGCTTTTCATTAGCCGCCTCCTGCAGCTTTGCAAGATTCTTAATTTGAATCCACGACGATGTTACCTCACGAAGAGGTTCTGCATCCACAGTGTCGCCTTTGTAAAACTTTCCTTGAATGATGTATATCGTCGAAGACTGGTCATCGATATAAACCGCATCAATCTGCTTGTCACCGGCTCCATCGGTAATGCAGGCCTTAGCCTCAAAGGTATCAAGGTTATGGATATTACGAAGATACCAAGCGACAAACCGCTGCCCATCGTTGGGATAGTTCTTCACATAGTATTCCTGTTCTATGTCCTTCTTTATTTTCTCATACATGTTGCTTCTCCTTACTCGATAACTCCGTCCGTATCGAAAATATGATCCAACTCATCAGTGTTGATTGCATGGGAAACTTTATCCCGGATTGCCGTCCGGTACATATCCAGCCTCTTAAACTGATTCTTTCCGACTGCATCCTTGCTCATACGGATGAGCTGAATTCTTCCAACACCCGGATTCTGGCATGCGTATTCAGCAAAACCCTTAGCCTTGCCAAGGTTATCTTTAAAATCCGGGCTATGAGGCTCAAGGATATCAATTACATACCCAACACGCTCATCTCTTCTTACAACAATGAAGTCCGGATAGGTCGGCTTGATTTCTCCATCGATTTCATACGGAATGCAGAGCGCCCATGAGCCTCTGGAAGGATTACGAATCCAGCATACAAAGTCCGGACGCTTTTTCTCCGTCTCGATGAGTTCAGCTTCCCATCCGTTCAATTTCAGTTTTGCAGTTCCGGTCACCTCACTGACAAAGAGATGGTCTCTGTATTCCTTACCGCCTGCCTCATGAGGAACCTGTATGGTTTCCGGCAACCGGAAATTATGCTTGCTGACAGGATCACCATCGGAGACGATGCTATCGTATTCTTTGCGGATCTTTTCTGAATCTATAGTAGCAATGTACCTTCTGTAATCGTCATTCAGGTCGTGGAAGCGAGTCTCGGCATATGCATGCAGCCGTTTCATATACTCCTCATCGGCAACAAACAAAATGACGTCTACCTTAAAGGCTGTGAGATCGGAGTAGTCCATGTATTTGTTTCCATAGGCCATGCCGATGCCTTCTCGACCGAGCTTTACATCCGCAATCTGGAACTGCCGCTCTATATCAGTATCGGTCGTCGTGAACATATCATGCACCGAATAATTGTCCACGGTTTCTCCAAAGGCATCAAAAATCTGGGTCGCCAGTTTGAACTGCTTTACCTGCTGAACAAGGTCGTCATATTTCCCATCTGCCTTGAGGCCTTCCACATAGCTGTGGATCATCTCAACAATCTCATCCTGAACCTCCCGGATCGCCTCACGGTGCAATTTGGACATCGTAAGAAGATGTGCCATCCTATACAGAGATTTTAGGTAGTCATTGATCCTAAGCGCTCTGACGTTATAGGAAAGCAAACCTGCATCATTTATAAACTTCATAACCTCTTCACGGTCAAACAGATCTTCCTCTTCAGAAGTTTCCGTTTGAACCGCCTGCTGACTTCCCGCAGCATTATTCTCGGACGGTATTGCCGTACCAGAGGACTGTGGCGTAACCGATGTAGACTGGGCAGGAGATGTTGTATCTGTGCTCGGCTGTGTCTGGCTCTGTTCTGGCGTTTCTGCTTGCTGTGCTTGTCCACCAGTAGCTTGAGGCTGTGCTGACGGAGTCATGTCTCCAGCTGGCTCTGTTGCTCCGGCAGACTGCTGTTCGCCTGTGTTCTGCCCAGAAAACACATCAAATAAAGTCATCTGTCCCGGTGTCTGCTGCTCTTCCTTTTTCTTCTTCGGTCTGACAGTCAGCGTTTCAAATTTCTTTCCGGACAAGGACTCGCCATAAATATCGGTCGGAATATCTCCGCCTTCTGTGCTCTGCAAGGCTTCCACAACGTCCTTGACGGTATCTTCATTAAAGTACGGTAAATAGAGATGCACGTCGTTCAAAACATCGTCCACCTGAATATGCATCTGCATCGGTGTTCTTACCATTCGACCGAGAAGCTGCGCGATGTAGGTAGCATCATTAGCATGCTTAAAAGACATCATGGTCTCTGCTCGCGGGCAATCCCATCCGGTGGACAGATTCTCCTTGAAGAAGACTACTCGGATATTTCTGTCCTCAGCAATATTGGAAGGCTCCTCATATCGAACATCGAGGCCATTGACGGTCAGTGTGGCCGTCGCGCCACCGAAAGTATGAACCACCTGTCCGCTTTCCAGCTTGAATCCAGTACGTTCCTCGATTTTTGCAATGCAGTCGTCCAGATTGGTATCCGTCAGGGCATCACCGGTTCCATTCAAGACCTGAATAATCAGGATCGGATTTACATAGGCGTAATGCTGCTCAAAGCAATACTGCGTCCAATGCTCCCACTTTTCTTTCCAATCATCCGCAGCGGCCTGCAAAATGGCCATATCATTATTGACCGTGCCTTCCTCCGGATAGGTGATAACGATCCTATCCTTCAAAAGCCCGGAAGCTCGCACCTCATCCGTCGTCACGATAGACTTGTGAATTGTAGAGGACGTGCCTTCGACCAGCGCATTGAATCTCTGCGTGGTAGCAGACATGCCGATGACAACAGGCATGGGCGGGATGCCATCCGAATCGCTGCCCTTGATGAACTTCTGCATGATCGTGGTGGCCTTACTGGCCTCACGTCCCTGCATGCCACGGTGCGCTTCATCGATGATAAAGTACAGCCGGTCGCTCTTTTCCCGGACAGTATTTGCAAGCGTCTGCCAGATTGTATAAGTCCTGCCATCACCATTTTTCGTGAGCTTGGAGGTGACCGACAGCTTCTGCGTATTCAGGAAATAAACATGACCGTCCTCAAATACCTCTTTATCAAAGGATTCCTCGGAAACCGTAACGCACTGCGACAACTTGATCTTATCAGCCTTGGAGTCGATCTTTTGCTTTGACTGCTCGTTCAGCTGAGGCGAATCCGAAAGCCAGACGATGATTGCATCCGGCTGCTCCATATACTGTTCATCACCGAAAAGAATAGCCTCAATCAGCGCAGACATGATGATGGTCTTTCCGGCTCCGGTTGGTGCAGTGAAAGAAACCACCTGCGGCGCATGTGTTCTATGATAACTGCCCATTGCCTCCGCAGTCTTCATGCGAATATCAGCAAGAGCTCTCTTCTGAAAAGGGAATAATTCTACTCTCATGGTTACCTCCCCGTATTGATTCTGAAATTATCCAGATAATCTCTGTAAAGCTGATAGCAGTCTTTGCCATCGTAAGTGCGGATCATCGACCGATATGCCGTCTCTGAATCCGTTACAATGAAAACTGTCTGGATCTCCGGATTCCGGCTTAATTCCACATCGAACTCGGAATAATATATCTCATCCACCAAAACAGCCATCTTATTCTGCGGCAAGATCAGCATATTCGGGAGATCATCGTTTTCAAGAGCCGGGCACTTACCAACGGCTCCGCCTTTCATCCAGAGCACCGGAAGCAGCTCCCGGAATTGCCTGCCAAGGGCAACCGAAGTTTTATCAAGAAAGCTCAGTTTGAAGAAGGCCGCGTTTGCCTTAAACCCATCAGCCATTTTCATTCCCTGCATTGTTTCATAATCTGGCTCTTTTTTCTTTATGTATATTTTCTTTCTAACAGGACGACCAGTTGATTTAGACACAAGCGTAGCATCATCGTCTGGGATATAAATATCGTGATCAGTTCCATAATCGCCTTGAAGCGGTTCATGTCTAACATTCTCTCCATTGATGCTACATTTTGTCCTTTCCCAAGTTACATATCTGGCGATTCCCAAACGCTCCCACTCTTCATCACCGGGATGAACTCCACGTTCTGATAACCTTCGCGCTTCTTCTTCAGATACTTCATTGTTTGTTACCATTATGCATCTTCGATGCCCGCCATATTCCGCATTCAACAAGTTCACTGCATGGAGTGTAGTCCCTGAGCCTGCAAAAAAATCCACAATCAAAGCATCTGGCTTATTTGCCACGAAAAATCTCAAAGTATCGTGTACTGCATATAAAGACTTGGGGAAATCAAATCTCTTTTCTCCTAAAATTTTGTTTAGTAGCTGAGATCCTAAATAAGTCGCATTATGCGAAGGAATATCCCATTGAGTGCCCGGTATATATGTCCTCTCTATCTCCATTTCACCCTCGATAATTGATCCATCTTCGCGATGTCCAACAATCGAAAAAGTACCCTCTTCTATTTTCTTCTGTTCTCCGTTTGCAAGATATGTCAAAGCCATTCCTTTGTCAGTAAAAGCTCCTAATCTTACATATCCCTTTTCATAAATACTAATAAGGTTTTCTCTGCCTATTCTCCATCTGCCCTCTTCACCATTTGATCGTATAGGCCATACTATTCTTGTTCCTTCAATGGGCTGTACAGTTCTTCTATCTTCTGTAGGTGCCAGTGGTTCACCAATTTTTACAATCTTTGTTCCTTCTTCATTTATAAACAGCGGATAAAACATATTAGGCCTATCAACTCTTCGTGCACCCGTTCCTGACCTCATCAACTGGTTCCAAACCAACGCTTCCTTCTTTTCCGTCTTTGTATGACCTCTCCAGTCTTCATACAAAGGAAGCGCAGCAGGCGAAGAACTACCCATTTTTACAAAAAACAAGTATTCATTAGAACGTGAGAATTCATCACCTCTTGTCACACCGGCTGAATTGATAACCGAACTCACCATTTGAATCCTTGCATCACTAAAAATCTCTTCAAGGAGGCATCCAAGGTGTAGGTATTCCTTTTCATCTATGGTGACAATCAGGACGGAGTCCTTCGGATTCAGCAGCCTTTTTGCAATCTTCAAGCGCTTTTCCATCATAGATAACCATTTACTATGACGATAAGCGTCAGATCCATCTACATAGTCATTATTGTATTTCCAGTCTTTTGCGCCGGTATTGTACGGTGGATCAATGTATATACAATCCACCTTTTCTGCGTAGAGATATTCCAGAAGTTGAAGTGCGTGATAATTGTCTGCCTCAATAAGCGTATGCCAAAGGTCACTGTCCGGAGCATTCTCAACAGTGTCTATCGGCTTTAATGTCGGATAAATTGCCTCTCCAAATTCGGCCACTGTCACCAGCTCATCCAGCCTGAAGGTTTTCTGCTCATGTGTTTCCCTACGGTCACACTGAACCTCATCGTCGTCGATATTCATGACCGTATAAATGTCGCTGACATACCCGGTCTTCAGAGCAACTTTAGAACCAACACGAATCGGCACATCATAAAGCGGCGTGCATTCCGGCAGATGTTCTTCAAACACCAATCCGAACTTCTTCTGCTTCAGTAATTTATTTGTTTCCTGCAAGATTCTCTCCTTGAGCGCCGGATCGTCAATCTGCTGGATCAGGTCTTGTAATAAAGCCATAACGCCACCTCATTCTTCCGTTATTGTTTTTTCCTTTATATGACAATCAATGTCGTGTTCCTGACAAAATGAAACCACTTCTGCCGCATACTCATTGTAAAAATGCTTATGTCCCTCGTAAGAGTTTGCTACCTTACTATAGTTCGTTCTCCCGAAAATGATCCGATCTGTAAAAGATACCGCCTCAAGTAGTTCGTGCAGATCCTGCTCAACCATGTTTGGTGTTGGATACGGCTCCATGCTTACCCACGTCTTGCAACCAGCCTCGTGAAGTGCTCTCAACGCTGCCAGTCGGTCTGCACAGGGAACTGCACCCGGCTCCATTTGCTCCCGGTACGCTTCATCCAGAGTAATCAGTGTGATCCCATGTTCATTTTCTGGAGAAAGCTCTGCAAGTTCTATAGGTAGCAGTCCTTTCGTCAGAGTCGTGCATTTGATACCAGCCTCGTTCAGCTTTCGGATAGCCGCAATGCTCATCTGGGACACCTCTGGATATCCTTCCATGAACGGATCTGTGGTAAAGCAAAGCTGCACAGACTGAATCTTATCTCTGAGCCTCGGTATCTCTTTATCCAGCAATTCAAGCGTGTTTGATACAAGCACCGGCTCAAGCCAGCTCTCGTAATCCTTAATTTGCCCGAATCGCTTCTTCATCAGGAATGCGTAACATGGATATTTGCACCCATGTGCGCAGCCCTGCACGTGATTCATTGTGTAGTCACCATACTCTACCCCTGTTTGATAAAGCATGGATTTTCGTTTTATCGTCTTCAAGTCGCTATCATCCTCCGCCTACTTGTTCTTTAATATGTAGTCTGCCATCCGCAGTGCAAGTCCCTGCGCTTTTGGACTCTCACTCGCAATGGCAAAACAGAATAGGAACATCGGCGAGTTCCTGCTGTTCCTGAAAATCCGTGCATGCTTTGACACGCATGGAAAGATTGTCCCAAGCCGAGAGAGGATATATTCCTTTATGTGATCTGGATTTGCGTCTTTAACAATCCGTTCGCCATCGCTCTGTTCGGGTTCCTGAAATAGATCAAAAAGCGTCATCTGGGGATCTTTCTTATAGAATTCCTCCCGCCATCCGGAATCTCCAATCAATCGATCTATGCAATCTTCCCATTTATCGTACTTTCCGTTTTTCGGCAGCATCCGTTCAAGTGCCGAGAACGGAAACAGGTACCATACATCTATCGATTTCGTCTGCGCTACATTTTCAAGCGTAGTCCAATTTACCTGCGTCGCATATGGATCTAAGAACAGCAATCCTCTGTTATATCTCCAGTCTACGCTGCTAATAATCTCCGCGAGCTTATCATTCGCATCTCCACAGTAAATCGTAACAATTCGCCTCATCTGCGGGAACTCGGCGTTTATCATATCCTGAAGTTCTCCCGCCTTCTGAGAGTCCGCTTCTATAAAATAATAGTGATTGAACTTCTTCTCAGACGCCAGTGCACGCTTAGCGGAGCCCACAAGATACTGCCCGCCGTCGCTGGTCTCGATCTCGCCGGTTCCAGCAAAGGCGTCTATATAAATCTTCTTAAACTTCTGATTTTGCAGTGCAATCAGATATGCGTCCAGATAGCTGGTGAAGATATTCAACTTCTCCTCAGTCCAATTGCCACCAAATTTCTGCGACGTTGCCATAAATTCCAATCACCTCATCTATTTGAAACTCCGTCTCACGAAGAGAAAGAGATCACCGCTTCCTTCTTTCCTGTATCAGGATTCACAATCTGCTCAATCCTCGCGCCAAAGAAATCGGTAAGATCGCTCTTTACCTCATTACGAAATCCCTCTGACGGGAAAATCGGGTGGTTATCCAGAAGTTCCCACATCTCATCAAGAGGCACCTGTTTGCGACCTTTCAGGCAGCGCTGCAGATATTTCGCGATATCAATAACATGCAAACAGCTTTCATCTTCCTCTTCTGTAATCTCTCCGAAAAGGTTAAATGACAACTGCCTGTTCTCAACCGAATGCTTTGTAGAGGACTGCGCACCGAAAACTTTCCAAGCACTCTTCTTGTAGAGCTTAAAGCCCTCCTTGTTGCTCGTGCAATGAATCAGATTGTAGACGAGCGAATTCTGCGTGTTATAGAACGGAAATGCCGATACATAGTATCTGCGGGCTCCTTTCAGTGAATTTATGATTTCCTCCACTCTGGCCTCATAGGCCTTCTTGTCACTTCCGTAAGGCACCAGTTTCTCAAAGTCTTCCAGATAAGTGTTCTCATACTTTGCCTTTGTCGTTTTCTTCTTCGCGCTTGTGATCGCCCGCACCGGATCTGAAACCATGTGATTAATCATAACTTCACCCCAGTTACGGAAAAACGGCAGAAGTGCTTCCCAGTCAATGGTCGCATCATACGGATCGTAGAGCAGAAAATAATGCAGGTGCCCGGTTCCATATAACTGCGGCCCGATAGTTCGGAGTAGCTCGTGCGCATCACCACAGGACGTGACAATCTTAAAATTGCGCTCATCCTGTGGAAGATGCTTTTTTAGCTCATCTACGCGCGCTTTATCCTTGTCATTTAAGTAAATGTGTATATTTTTCTCCGTATAGGTTCTTGATGCTTCCCTAAGTGCTTCTGAGACACGTACTGCTGTACCTTTCACCAATTGCCCGGCATCGTCGGTGTATACACCACTGTTGCACATGCAGTCTATAAAGATCAGCCCATTGCAAGACTCAGTCAGCAGCAACTTCTGTGCCCACGATTTTATATATTCCTCAATCAACTCAAATTTCTTAATCGTATGAGGACTCGCTTTACTGATTACGCTCTTTTTCCTGCCGGACATCATATCACTCCTCAAGTAGTTTCATTTTCTTCTGTAGGGATTAGCTCCATGATGTCCCCAATATCGCAATTCAGTGTTTTACACACTTTCATTAGGACTTCCATGCTTACTGTCTCTCCCTTCGAGAGTTTGGTTACCGAAGCCCAGCTGATCCCGGCAGCTGCCTGTAAGTCTTTCTTCTTCATATCTCTGTCAACAAGAATGTGCCACAATTTTTTATAACTAACTTCCACGGTAGTCACCTCTCGATTTTCAAAAACGTGATTTTTGCCACTGTACTTTCACAGTATAGCACAAAGCCTTTGAAAAATCAAGAGTAATTCTTCACATACGCAAGAATTTTCTTTCGTTCCTATTGAAAAATCAGCGGATTTGTGTTATACTGTGTCTGTGTCCTCAAATTTTGTGTCCAAGAAAGGGAGTCTGCTGGCCGTGGGAACGTATAACAACGAAATCGAGCAGTTTATATATACTGTGTGCTACCGCCCCATGTGGGAGGCAGCTTATACATACATTTCAGAGCATCCTTATGCTCTGAATTTATCTTACTCCAGAATTCAGAATCCGGATTCTGCCATGCTTGAGGACATGATCCTCGAATACACAAAGAATATCCGAATAGATGAAGACAGCCTTCTGTTTGACGCGGTCGTAAGCTGCACAATCAATCTGACCGAAGATACATACAAAGGCACAGCATCGCACGAAACAAGTCAATGGCTCGTCCTTTCCTGTGTGGCGGTCGTAACCGATAAACTCGAATCTGTTACTGTTATGAATATCTCTGGGTACACCTCTGGCCCACCTCGCAAAACGGATGGTCATGCCGTCTCGAAGAACATAGTTCCGATCTTATACAAAAAGGATTTGGATGATGAAGCCACAACTTTTCTCCAGCAATATTTCCCGGAAGCACTGGAAAAGCCAATGGCCGTCCCTATTGCTGATATTGCAAAAGATATGGGACTTGAAATAATCCAAGGCAATCGGATCACAGATGATTTCAGTGTTTTTGGAGAAATATACTTCACTGCAGGGAAGGCAACCATCTATGATCTTTTTAAGGTTTCAGAAACATCAATCGATGTAAAGCGCGGCACAATTTTGGTAGATGCCTACACTTTCTGGGAGCGGAATCTTGGGTGCGTCAAAAACACAATCGCCCATGAAGTCTATCACTGGTATAAGCATCGAATGTATGCAGCGATAAAACACGTTCTCTATGGTCAGGACTTCATTGCATGCCGCTGCCCTTCCAATATGGCATCCCCTCAAAAGGACGAGGAGTGGTCTGATATCCAACGTATGGAGTGGCAGGCAAACAATATGGCTCCTCGCATTCTCATGCCATATCGTACTTTCCGAATGAAAGTAGATGAGCTTCTACAGGCATACGATTATGAAAATAGTCCTATAAAACCAGCTATTCTCACTTCCATTGCCGAGGAGCTGCGCGAATTCTATGGTGTGTCCCGTCAATCAGTATTGATCCGTATGATGGAAACTGGCTACAAAGACGCTGCTATCATCTACCAGTATGACGAAGAATCCCCATACCACGGGTACTTAGACCAGCGTGATGCGTTCTATGCATATCGCACCAGCAGCGAATTCCGCAACCTTATTGATTCTGGTCTTTTCCGGTATGTGGACGGATATTTCGTTATCAACGACGAGCAGTACATCGAGCGTAACAATGAGGGCAAACCGACCCTTACTGATTATGCATGGACAAATCTGAATGAATACACCCTGCAATTTACATGGCAGTCCCTGCGAGCAGATGAGGCAGAAAAGCACTTCCCATTCGAGTTGCTTCACCGTGAAACCGGAGAGCGCAAAGCCTCAAAATACGATTCTAAGCAAAGTGCCTCCGCTGTTCAGATGTCCGAAGCGCTGCAAAAGAAACGCGAAGAATTCGAGCGTCAGAGTGCCGCCAGAAAGATAACTGGTGTGAATAAAACCTGCTGGGAGGTCATTTTTGAGATCGTGCAGTCTCGCGGACTTAGCAAATCGCATTTCTGTTCTTTGACCAGTCTCGGCGAAGAGGTGTACCGAAAGGCCGAGAAGAACATCGACACAAAGCCAAGTCTGAGAACGATTGTCGCTATAGGCAGAGGACTTGACCTTGATATCGGAACAACTGAAAAGCTGTTGCAGCTTGCAGGGCATGCATTTGATGAATCTGACGAGCACCAAGCATTAAAATACTGCATCACAGGATTCTCCGGGATGACTATTGATGATGCAAACGAGTTTCTTGAATCATACAATTATGAGCCGCTCGGCTCCAAACAACGCCTGTAAGCAGGTCTAATATACCGCACCTCCGCCATGGAGGTGCGGTTTTTTAAATTTTTCCGACTCACCGAGTCGGATTTTTTTGTGTCTATATTCCTTACTATCACTGTCTTTTCACAATATCTGTACCCATTCAAAACTTAGAAAAGCGCCTATTTTAAGGCATTTTTCGCGACTCGTCGAGTTTTCTGGTTTTTCTCTTT
>OGQJ01002818.1_pt1 | contig 12599 bp, 10 predicted proteins | sample 1553161 | NCBI WGS metagenome assembly OGQJ01 (sample SAMEA2579923, study PRJEB22360) | human gut metagenome | biome: human gut; feature: human-associated habitat; material: faeces | place: Denmark | collected 2008/2010 | reverse complement strand
ATCGGATAACAGATTGATAAAAGCAAAAAGATTCCCAGAAATATTCACTTGCAGTCCGGATGGCTTTTTTGTAAAATTGAAAAACAATAAGTAATCAGGATTTTCAATCCGTTTAACCTAAAAATTCATTCATGCCAATTTGGAGAGAGGAAGAAAATATTACAATAAAGAAAAAACAAAGATTTGTTTCGTCATTCCGCACAGAATTTAGTCGATTTCTTTGACTGTCAGAATGACGAAAGTGCGTTGACATGTTCATTGAATTTTGGTAAAATAACAAACAAGTATACAGAGATGATCGTGCCTATACTGTTCTTTATCGGCTTCAATTCATATGCGGGTGGGAACCCGCATATGTTTCGATAGTAATAGAATGAGCACTCACTCGAAAAAGGAGGAAGGTACCTTGTTAACAACGACCGACACCAAAACCATGGCGTACATCAATCTGTTCGGCGTTCTCGGCACGCTGGAGAATCTGTGTGCGCTGGATCCCAACGCCGGTGCGCTCCTGACCAACAAAAAGCCTCTTTCGATCGGCTTTGAGGTGAAAGGGGGCCCCGCTGCCACGATCACCTTCAAAAACGGGCGCTGCAGGATGGAGGAAGGCGTTGAAAAATGCGACGTAAAGCTTCCCTTCAGCTCCTGCGAGAAGTTTAACGGCTTGCTTGACGGCACGACGACGCCGATCCCCTCCAAGGGCTTCGCGCATCTGAAGTTCCTGCTTAAGAGCTTTGTGCCGCTGACCGATCTGCTGGCAAAGTATCTGCGCCCGGAGCCAGAGGACATGAAGGATCCGGAATTCCGTGCAATCAGCACACGCCTGACGCTCTATACTGCGGCGGTTGCCATTTCTCAGGTGGCTAACCACGATAAGAGCGGCATTTTCAGCACGGGCTTGATCCCGGATGGGGACATCGCGATGAACGTGAACGGCGATATCGGCGTGACGCTGCGCGTGCGCAATCACCACATGGTTACAATTAAAGACCGCTGCGACAAGCCGCGTGCGGCCATGACCTTTGGCAGCCTTGAAATTGCGGGCCAGCTCCTGCGTGGTGAAGTTAGCGCCATGGGCTGCATCTGTGATGGTTCTATCGCCATGAGCGGTATGGTAAACATGATCGATAACGTCAACCGGATTTTGGACCGTGTGTCCATCTATTTGGCGTAACTCAGGAGGTGACAGGAATGAGCTTTAAAGTAAATACTTATGAAAAAAGCCGCGCTGCTTTTGACCGCGCGCTGAAAGTCATCCCGTCGGGCATTTATGGCCATCAGGGCCCGTCCGAGGGCTGCTATATCCCCAATAACGCTTTCCCGCTGTATTCCTCCCATGCGAAAGGCTCGCATTTTTGGGATGAGGACGGTAACGATTATATCGACTACATGTGCGGTTACGGCCCTAACGTGTTGGGCTACTGTGATGAGGATGTCGATAAGGCGGCGCTCGCACAGCTTAAAAAAGAAAACTGCGTGACGATCCCCTCTTCGATCATGGTTGATTTCGCGGAGCTGTTGGTTGATACGGTCGCTTCCGCTGATTGGGCGTTTTTTGCAAAGAACGGCAACGATGTGACGAGCCTTGCCGTGATGACCGCCCGCGCTGCGACACACCGCAAGAAGATCGTTTTCTTCAACGGCTATTATCACGGCGTTTCTCCCTGGACGCAGAAGCTCGATTATTCGGGCGTGCTGGAGGAAGAGGTCGCCAATAACCTTTATGTTAATTTTAACGATTATCCTGCGCTGGAGAAACTATTCTCCGATTATAAGGGCGAAATCGCCGGCCTGATTGCCCAGCCTTATATGCACGGCAATTTCAACGACAACTTCTTCCCGGACGAGGGCTATTGGCAGAAGGTGCGCAAGCTTTGCGACGACAACGGCGTTGTGCTCATTATTGACGACGTGCGCGCGGGCTTCCGCATGGATCTTGCAGGCTCCGACCATTATTTTGGCTTCAAGGCTGACCTGATTTGCTTCTGCAAGGCGCTGGCCAATGGCTACAACGTGTCCGCCCTGTGCGGCCGTGAATCCCTGAAGGATGTTGTTAGCGGCATCACCTTTACGGGCAGCTACTGGATGAGCGCCGTGCCGTTTGCGGCAGGTATCGCCTGCATCAATAAGATGAAAAAGCTCAACACGCCCAAGCTCTTTGACGAGCTCGGCCGCGAGTTGACGACGGGCCTTGTAAAGGCGGGCCAGGAGCATGGCTTCCACCTGATCGCATCCGGAATGCCCTCCCTGTTCTACCTGCGCATTGCGGATGACGATTCCCTAATGCTCCATCAGGAATGGGTTGCCGATATGGTGCGCCGCGGCATCTTCCTCACCTCTCACCACAACCACTTCATCAACGCGTCCCTGACGCATGAGGATATTAACCATACGATTGAAGTGGCGGAGGAGTGCTTTAAGATCCTGCGCAAGAATCATCCGGAGATCGGCTGATTGATGAGATAATCCGGTTGCTCTTTTCAGGCGGCCGGCTGAATTGCACCTAACCGCGCGGAGCGCGGATGGATAGAAACACGAAATAAAGGAGGAATTTCCACATGCCATTAACAAAGCAGGAGTGGCTTGACCTGGAGGCGAAGGCTAATCAGCTCAGGCACACAGCCTTGGATACCACCCTCATGGCGGGCAGCGGCCATATCGGAGGCAGCCTGAGCTCGATGGATATCCTAACAGTGCTCTATTACAAGTACATGAATATTAAGAAGGATGACCCCACTTGGGCGGACCGCGACCGTTTCATCCTCTCTAAGGGCCATATCGGCATCGGCTATGCCGGCCTTCTCTGCGACTTGGGCTGGAACGATCCGGAGCAGCTCAAAACCTTTAACCTGACGAATTCCAAGATGGGCGTCCATCTGGATTCCAATAAGGTTGTGGGTGTAGACGCCTCCACAGGCTCCCTGGGCCATGGCCTTTCTATCGCAGTCGGCACGGCTCTGGCCGCCCGCGTTCAGAAAAAATCCTACATCACCTATTGCCTGCTGGGCGACGGCGAGTGCGACGAAGGCTCTAACTGGGAAGCAGCTATGTCCGCCGGCCAGTTCAACACCACGAACATGATCGCCTTTGTTGACCGCAACCGCCTGGAGATGGATGGACCGACAGAGGACGAAATAAAGCTCGAGCCCTTTGCGGATAAGTGGACGGCCTTCGGCTTTGACGTGAAGGAAATTGACGGTCATAACTTTAAGGAGCTCTGCGACGCCATCGATTATGCGCTCGCGGCGACCGAAAAGCCCGTGATGATCATCTGCAATACGATCAAGGGCTGCGGCATTGATTTCATGGAGAACGATTTTAAATGGCATTACGGCGCGATTGATCAGGATATGCACGATAAGGCCGCCAAGAGCCTGGATGCCTATTATAAGAAGCGCATAGAGCGCGTTGAGAAGGAGGCGAAGTAACCATGGCAGGAGGACTTGTTTATACAGCAGTCGGCTCTGAAGCGATGGCGACTGCAGAATACTACGGAAAGGCAATGTGCGATCTCGGAAAAGAGCATCCCGAAATTGTCGCTCTGACAGCTGACCTTGCCGGTTCCACGAAGATCGGCGTATTCCGTAAGGAGTTCCCTGAGCGTTTCTTCAACGTCGGCATTGCGGAGCAGAATATGTTCGGTATCGCCGCCGGTATGGCGAAGGCGGGCCTGGTTCCCTTCGTATCCACAATGTCCGCATTTGCAACCATGCGCGTTGCCGATCAGATCCATGCGGATATCTGCTATCAAAATGTTAACGTGAAGATCATCGGCAGCCATGCCGGCACTTCCTTTGGCCAGGCGGGCTCCACCCACCACGCGATCGTGGATATGGGCTGCCTGCTGACCTTCCCGAACATGACCTACCTCTGCCCGGCGGACGGCATGGAAACCGTCAATGCAATCCGCGCCGCATATGAGACGCCCGGCCCGGTCTATATCCGCATCAATCGTGGGTTTGACCGCCTTTTGTATGAGGATACAGAGTATGGCTTTGAGCTCGGCAAGGCGCACACCGTCCATGAGGGCACAGATCTGACCGTTATCGCATGCGGCTCCTGCGTGTATCAGGCGTTGCAGGCGGCCAAGGCGCTGGAGGCCTCCGATGGCCTGAAGATCCGCGTGCTTGATATGCATACGCTCAAGCCCCTTGACGTGGAAGCAGTGCAGAAGGCAATCGTTGATACCCGCCGCATTATCACAGCGGAGGATCACAGCGTGATCAACGGCCTGGGCAGCCAGGTGGCGAGCGTGATTGCCGATTTTGGCAAGGGCTGCGCATTCAAGAAACTGGGCCATCAGGATAAATTCGCGCCGATCGGCCTGCATGAGGATATTATGTCCATGGTTGGCATTGACGCCAACGGCATTATGGATGCAATCCGCGAAGTCATGCATAAGGACTTTGAAGAGGATGATTCCTGGGATGACGAGGTATAAGGTTTGAAGGTTTTTTCAAACCGCGGAAAGGATGATTGTATCAATGGCAATTACGAAAGATGATTTGTATTCCAGCAAAATCTTCCTGAACGCCGCGCTGCCTCTTGCAAAAGTCATCGCCATGGATATCCCGAAGCTGGGCGATAAATTTAAAAAGACGCACGCTGTCATTCAGGTAAGTGCCCTGGATCCGGACAGCCCGGAGGGAAAGGTTGGCACCCACTTCGTCATCAACAGCGGCGAATGGCTTGTTCATGCCGGCCGGTTGACGAGAAACCCTCATATCGAGCTGGAATTCCAGAGCATTCCCGCATTGAATAAGTTCTTTAAAGGCCAGATGGGGCCGGATTGTATTCCAAAATTCCACCTGAAGGTGAAATATGTGCCGGATCTTATCTCCTTTGTAATGGTGCTTCTAAAGATGTCGAAGCTGCTTGGCGCGACAGAGGCTCCGGAGGATGAGGAGACGAAAAAGCTGATGGTCAAGTGCTTCTTCTATCTGGTCACAAGCGGCATCAGCCAGCTCAATAAAGCCGGGCATGAGGAAATCCATCAGTGGGCGCTACAGAGTCCGGATCGTGTTTATGCCATCGGCGTGGACGGCCATCCGGATGTATCTGCATACATCCGCATTAAGGCGGGCAATTCGAAGGCTGGCCGTGGGACCTATAAACGTTCCCTGCCGTTCTTCAACATGCGGTTCCCGACCTATGATGACGCATTGGGGATTCTGCTTGGTACGGCTGATATGCTGGATTCCCTGAAGGCAGGCAAGCTCATTCTGGACGGTGCGCCGGAATTTGCGGGCCAGATCGGCAATTTCATGTTTGCGGTTGCTGATTACGCAAAGGGCTAAGGGCGCGGAGAAATTGGGCGAGCCCGTTTGATACGGGAAAGCTTTGCCTATTCCTCTCAGTCAGGCGGCCCGCCCGTGTGGATTTTTCACGCGGGCGGGCATTCTTTCCATCAGGGCAGAAACAGAGTTATTATTTCTGCCCGCGAGAATCTGCATTGGATCGCGCGCGGCGCGGGATGCATTGTACTACAAGATGAAATTGCGGGAAATGTGATCTGTTTTGCCTGCCTCTGGTTAGAAAGCGGCAGGTAATCGAGCAGGATCCTCCCGCCAGCGGAACGGAGATAGGTTCCAATGGAAAACAGCAGACGAAAAGAAAAACAAAACCCCTTTGAAACAACATCGCCTGCGCGCAGGCAACGCATTTTTGAGGCTGCCATCCATGAATTTGCCACAAAAGGCTTTAACGCTGCCAACATCAACATTATCGCTCGCGCCGCCGGTGCGAGCATCGGCTCCATGTAAAGCCACTTTGCCTCTAAAGAGGATTTATTTTTGCAGGTGATGGAGTATTGTCTGCAAAGAATGTATCAGCTTCTCTCAAAGGTAAACCGCGAGCAGGGCGTGGTGGAGACGTTCCGTGAGATGCTGTCGATCGCGCGTGATGCGGCGCGGCAGTATCCAGAGATGAACCAGATTTATCTGGACTGTTCTTCCCAAAGCCTGGTCAGCCTATCCGAACAGCTTTCGCGTGATGCGGAAGCGGTTACGGTAGAGCTATATGCTCAAATTCTCACAGAGGATCAGGAGAAAGGCCGTGTGCGCGAAGATCTCGATATCGCGGCCGTTGCTTTTATGCTCGATAATCTTGTGATGATGTATCAATTTTCCTTTGTGTCGAATTATTATATGGAGCGGAAAAAGCTTTTCCTTGGAGGAATGCTTTCCGATGATGAGGAAGAGGTTATTGATGCGATGGTGGATTTTGTCCGGCGTGCAGTAGAGTAATGGATTTAAAATAAAAAGAATGGGCGCGTTGCATCATACATGCATAAACGCAAAATTAGCGGGACTGTTGCAAAATTATTTCATTTTGCAACAGTCCCTTTTTAAAGTTCGAGAATTTTAAGAAGCTGGGCGTGCAGGGGAGAAACGCCACCGTGCAAATAGGGGCCGGTGAGCAGCCGCGTTAACAGTCCAATCCTTCCTTTTCGGATTTTTCGGCGGATAACATTTCCGCAGTTTACGATGCATTTCCAAGGGGCTTGATCTCTTTACCGTAAATGTAGCGGAAATAGATCAAGCACAGGGCAAGGGAAAACAATTCCGCAAAGGGGAAGGCCCACCAAACTGCGTTCAGCCCGCTGAATCGGGCCAGCAGATAGGCGGTAGGCAGCAAAATCACCAGCTGACGCACCACGGAGACAGAGAGGCTGAGCATACCGTGCCCCAAGGATTGGCACACGGAGAGCATGCAGATGCTGAAGCCTGCAAAAACAAAGCTGAGGCTGATGGTGCGCAGCGCGGGCACGCCGATCTGCTGCATCGTTTCCGAAGCGTTAAAAATAGAAAGCAGCTTGTCCGGAATTAGCATAAAAATCGCAACGCCGATGATCATGATGCACGTTGCATAGAGAATGCTCAGCTTAATGGTTTTCATCATACGATCGGGCTTCCTTGCTCCGTAGTTATAAGAGATGATCGGTACCATGCCGTTATTCAAGCCAAAGATCGGCATAAAAACAAAGCTTTGCAGTTTAAAATAAACGCCAAACACAGCTGTTGCGGTGGAGGTAAAGGAGATTAGAATTTTATTCATACCGAAGGTCATCACAGAGCCGATGGATGCCATGATGATTGACGGAATGCCGACGGAATAGATTTTGCCGATCACCTTAGCGTTAGGCCGGAAGCCCTTCAAGCGGAGTGTAATTTCTTCATTTTTCTTGATATTGAAAAGCAGTGCAAGGATAGATGCCACAATCTGCCCGATTACAGTGGCCAGCGCAGCACCTGCGACGCCAAGCTTTGGAAAACCTAAAAGGCCAAAAATCATGATCGGGTCCAGGATGATGTTGATGATAGCGCCCAGCCCTTGGGTGATCATCGTATAGAATGTGCGCCCAGTCGATTGCAGCAGCCGCTCGAATGTGAATTGCAGGAACATGCCGAAGGAGCATACACAGCAGAGCATCAGGTAAATAGCGCCGTTTTCTACAATTTCTGGGTCGGTCGTTTGCAGCAGGAAAAAAGGTTTAGAAAATAAAACACCGATAACCGCGAAGAGCAAATAGCTGAGCACAGCGAGAAAGATGCCGTTCTCCGCTGTTTTATCGGCAAGGTCAAAATTCTTTTCCCCTAAGCTTTTGGAGAGTAGCGCGTTGATGCCGACGCCTGTGCCGGAGCCAACCGCGATCATGAGGCTCTGAACGGGAAAGGCGAGAGAAACGGCGGTCAGCGCATTTTCACTTAGCTGGGCGACGAACATGCTGTCGACAATATTATAAAGCGCTTGCACCAGCATGGAAATGATCATGGGGAGGGACATCGTAATCAGCAAGCGGTTGATGGGCATGACGCCCATTTTGTTTTCGGCGGGGCGTTGTGCTGTTGTTTCATTCATAGAGAGCCCTCCTGTTTTGAATAAGATCCAGCAGGACGCCTACAGCGCCCTCGATGCCGAGTGAACTGCTGTTCAGTGTGAGATCGTAATCCTGGCATTTTCCCCAATGGCCAGTGGAAAAGTAGTTATAGTAAGCGGCGCGAGCTTTATCGTGCTTGAGCACACAGGCCTGCACTTCGTCCGCTGGGATGCCGTACTCCTCTTTTGCGCGGTGGATCCTGTCAGCTATGGGCGCATGGATAAAAACACGCAGACAGTTTTTTTGATCACGCAGCACATAATTGGCGCACCTGCCCACGATCACGCAGGGCCCTTCGGCTGCGATGCGCTTGATCACATCAGCTTCCGCGATAAAAACCTGATCAGATACCGGCAAATTCCGGCTGCTGAAGGAGAGGTTATATAAGAAGCTCGAGGTGCGGCGTTGCTCTGCTTCTTGAATGAATTCTTCAGAAAGGCCGGTTTCTTTCGCGGCGATTTCAATGAGTTTTTTATCGAAAAAGGGGATTTGCAGTGCAGCTGCAAGCTCTTTGGCGATTTTACTCCCGCCGGAGCCATATTCCCTTCCGATCGTGATGATATCGGGCATTTAATCTCCTCCTTTGATAAGACGCTGAGGTTTAGTGTAAAAGAGAATTTTTTATCTGTCAAGCGGTATGGCATGAATAAAATGAAGAATATATTGAGAATAAAACAATAAAAAGCGCTTTTGCAGGAGCTTTTATTGGCTTTCGCCCAAAAAAGGTGGTCACACAGCGAAAAAATTCGGCACGGGTATACGAAGAAAAGGCAATGCGAAAAAAGCTCCGCATTGCCTAGCTGCTTTTGTTTTTATGCTGTTTTTTTATCTTTTCTTTTTAGGCGCCAACCGACGGGGCGGCCTTTTCTCTGCGCCGATTTCAATCGCCATATTGGCTAGGCCCCACACCAATAATAGAATCATGATGAGGAGGGAAAGATAGTAAGCCGCGCCGAATCCCACAGATTGGATTTGAACTGCCACATCGGCAATTGAAGGGGCACCCTGTAATAGGGAAAGGATTCCTGCGTTGGCAGCGCCGGTTTCCTGCAATTGAGCGAGTAGCGTGCCGATAGGGATGGAGCCATCTGTCAGCATAGTGGATACCCTATGCATGGGGATCAGCGCACACAGCATGAAAATTGCACCTATGCCAGAGAGGCCGGCTGTGGCGGCATAGCGGCTGCTTAGCAGGGAACAAATTACGAGGATGAGCACAACGGCCAGCGCCAGCGCAAGCAGGATGCACAGCGCGATGATGGCGGGTTTTAATGGCTGCATTGCGTCAAGTGCGAAAAGCTTATCAGCCGGCAGCTGCCCATCGCCGGAAAAAAATATTTCCTTCAGGCTGAGCGCAAGCTCGCTTTCTCCTGCTAAAATCACGGAGTAACGCAGTTTCAGCAGGGGGGCCAGGAAAAACACAGGGAACGCTGCGGCAGCAACCATGGCTGTGAGAACACGGGCGGCATATTTCATGGCGGAGCACGATCCTTTCCGATCTGAAGGTATCAAGGAACAGCGGGTTATTTTTTCTTTTCCCAAGAGGAGTTCAACGCTACCGTGCGGTTGAAAACAGGATGCTCCTGCGTGCTGTCAGGATCAACGCAGAAATAACCCTGGCGCATAAACTGAAAGGTATCGCCTGCCTTTGCATCCCGAAGACTACCCTCCAGGCGGCAGCCAGTCAGAGTGATCAGGGAATCCGGGTTGACGTTTTCTTCAAATGCATCGGTATCCGCCGGGTTTTCGGTGCGGAACAGCCGATCATAAAGCCGAACCTCGGCCTGAATGCTGTCAACTGCACTGACCCAATGGAGCGTGCCCTTAACCTTGCGGCCGTCCGGGGAATTGCCGCCCTTGCTTGCAGGGTCATAGGTGCAGTGCAGGCAAATGATATGGCCGTCGTCATCCGCTTCGTAGCCTGTGCAGGTGACGAAATAAGCGCCCTTTAAGCGGACCTCGTTGCCGGGGAAGAGGCGGAAATATTTTCTCACCGGCTCTGCCATAAAGTCCTCCTGCTCCACATAAATTTCACGCGAGAAGGTAACATGGCGGGTGCCGAGCTCCGGCCTATCAGGATTATTCTCCACTTCGATCGTTTCCGTTTGCCCTTCCGGGTAATTATCGATAATGACCCTCAGCGGGTGCAACACAGCCATGGCGCGCGGGGCGTCCGCATTGAGCCGATCGCGCACGCAGGATTCCAGCAAGCCGTAATCCACCACACTGTAGGCTTTGGAAACGCCGATACGCTCGCAAAAATCCCGGATGGATGCGGGCGTATAGCCCCGGCGGCGCAGGCCGGAAATCGTGGGCATCCGCGGATCGGCCCCGCCGGGTCATCTAAGTGGACCGCTCGGGGTGACCATGCGAGTACCGTCCCAGCCGCTGACGAGGCCGTCTTTGACGAGCGCGAGGCATTTGCGTTTACTGGTGACGCAGTAGTTGAGGTTGAGCCGGGCAAATTCAATTTGACGCGGCGGGGTTTCAAAACCCAGCTCCTGTAAAAACCAGTTATACAGCGGGCGGTGGTTTTCGAACTCTAGGGAGCACAGCGAATGGGTCACGCCCTCCTTTGCATCAGAGAGCGGATGTGCGAAATCGTACATTGGATAGACGCACCATTGATCGCCCGTGCGGTGGTGGGAAACGTGCGCAATGCGGTAGATGACCGGATCGCGCATGTTGAGGTTTGGAGAGGCCATGTCGATCTTCGCCCGCAGCACACGCATGCCGTTTTGGAATTCACCAGCGGTCATGCGGCGGAAAAGGTCAAGATTTTCTTCCACAGGCCGGTTGCGATAGGGGCTCTCTCTGCCTGGCTCGGTGAGCGTGCCGCGGTATTCCCGAATTTCCTCTGCTGTCAGGTCGTCCACATAGGCTTTGCCCATCTCGATCAAGCGCATGGCGCATTCATAAATAAAGTCAAAATAATCCGACGCATAGTAGAGGTGCTCCCACTGAAAGCCGAGCCATTTAATATCTTCTAGGATCGCATCGACATACTCCGTATCCTCTTTTGTAGGGTTTGTGTCGTCCAGGCGCAGGTTGCACTTGCCACCGTACTTCAATGCGGTGGCAAAATTGATGCAGATTGCCTTGGCATGGCCGATGTGCAGGTAGCCGTTCGGCTCCGGGGGAAAGCGTGTTTGCACGTGGCTGTAAACGCCCGCCGCTAGATCCTCATCGATAAAATCATGGATGAAGTTGGAGGCAAGCTCCATCTTATTCTCTTCCATTGCTGCAAGCCTCCTCATAGTATTTCAGCGCTGCCTGCAAGCGGGCAAGCACCTTTTCCTCGCCCAGCAGCTGCATAATTGCATGAAGATCGGGCGTGTTGCGCCGCGAGGTCACCGCGATGCGGATCACAGAGGATACATCCCCCACATGGCCCTTGAAGGCCTGCGGGTCTTTTTTATATTCCTTTACGTTCGGTGTATAGCCGAGCGGAGTGCAGAGCTCTTTGATCTTGGCAAACCATGCGTCTTTATCATCTGCGTGGCGGTAAACGGCCAAATAAGCGCGCAGGATTTCCGCAGCGGCCGCAGCCGTCAGGTTTTCGGGCAATGCGTAATCCGGCTGATAGAGCTCATCATAAAAATATGCCACAAAGTGCTTCACTTCAGACCATTTTGCAAGATCCTTACGCGGCTTTGCTACGCCGCGGTCAATGCAAAAGATACCCTTGGCAAAGGCTTCGTCCGCCATGAGCAGCCGGTAGAGCGCTTCATCATATTGCTGCGCCCAGTTTACGGCTCTGTCGTAAACTTCATCCGCCGTCATCAGGGAAATCACGTTTTTGCTCACGTCGTTAAGCTTTTGCAGGTCAAACAGCGCGCCGGATGCGCTCATCTTCTTAAGGTTAAAGGGGAAGTCGGCCTGTGGTGCAGTTTTATTTGCTCGGCGCCAATCCTCAAAATTGGAATTGGCGAGCGTGAGCAGGTATTCGATCACACTTTCCTTCGGATATCCCTGCTCGATATAATAGCTCACGGCCGCTTCTGGGTCTTTTCGTTTGCTGAGTTTGCGTTTGCCGCCGTTTTCCTCTTTCATGATTGGGGCAAAATGCGCGTATTTTGGGGGCTTAAAGCCGCAACATTTGAAAAGCTGGAGGTGGATGGGCAGGGAGGCGATCCATTCATCGCCGCGCACAACATGCGTGGTGCGCATGAGGTGATCATCCACTGCATGGGCAAAGTGGTAGGTTGGGATGCCGTCCGTTTTGAGCAAAACGATATCCTGCGCGTTTTCTGGCATTTCGATCTTGCCCTTGATGAGATCGTCGATGAGGATGCGGCGGCTTTCGTCTCCGGGGGAACGCAGGCGGAGCGTGTAAGGCTTGCCGGCCTCGACAGCCTGCTTTTGCTCACAAAAAGCGAGATTGCGGCAGGCGGCCCATTCGCCATAGTAGCCCTTGTTGACCGCTTGTGCCTCCTGTTGTTCCCGCAGGGCGGTCAATTCCGCCTCCGTGCAGAAACAGGGATAGGCAAGACCCTGGCGAACCAGCTCCTTTGCGAAGCATTGATAAATTTCCCGGCGCTTACTTTGCTGGTAGGGGCCGTATACGCCGCTCTCCGTGCCGAGCCCGGTGATTCCCTCATCCGGCGTAATACCGAAAGCAGCAAGGCCGGTGACGATTGCCGTGACGCCGCCCTCTACCTCGCGCTTTTTATCCGTATCTTCAATGCGCAGGAAGAATACGCCGCTTGTCGCCTTCGCG
>OGQJ01002805.1_pt1 | contig 12655 bp, 8 predicted proteins | sample 1553161 | NCBI WGS metagenome assembly OGQJ01 (sample SAMEA2579923, study PRJEB22360) | human gut metagenome | biome: human gut; feature: human-associated habitat; material: faeces | place: Denmark | collected 2008/2010 | reverse complement strand
TCGAGCAGTCCCGCCTGTCTGGCCGGTCCGTCGGTTAGCCGCATCGTCCTCTTCGAAGTCATGCGTGGCGATGACGGTGCCGTACCCCTGCTGGCGGGCCTTCGTCAACGCTTGTAGGGTCCAATTGCCGTTGCCCTGCCACGCGTATGCGGTGATGTCCGCGTTGCTGTCGCCCAATGCCGATTGATAGGTTTTCCGGGCTTTGGCTGCGGACCATTGACGGTCGTTGATACCGGCTGCGCTGTAGGCCGGAGCGTTGTTCATGGCGCTGTAGGCGGTCATGTCGAACAATGCGGGCTGGGTGATGCCGTCGACCCGCGTTGGCATCGCCATCGCCTGCAGGTAGGTCGGATCTCCTACGACCTGCAGCATGTCGTGCTTGGCGAAGGTCTGCTGCAACGATTTGAGCCGTGCGTCGTCATCCTTGCTGGGCATGGCGATTTTCGCCAGTTTCGAGGAGGAAATACCCCCTTCATCGACCAGCTGTCCAAGCAGCTTGCTGTCGGTGGTCCACCCGTTGGCGGCCAGCGGCTGGGCGACGGTGATGTGCAGCGCCGGCGTGCTGGGCGTGTGGAGTCCCGCGCCGGTGCGCGTCACGAACGTATGCGATTGAGTAAGGGGGGTTCCGTTGGCGGAATAGCTCAGCAGCACCGGCTTCGGCCCCCAAGAGTTGATGGCCGCGAGCGATTCCTGATGGGCGTCCGCGTCGATGCTCACGTTGGCGCTGGCTCCCGGCTGCAACGCGGGCACATCGGCCTGTCCCACGGATTGCGGGGTGGGGATTCGCCCGTTGCCTTCAGACCAATCCTGGATGTCGTTGCGCGAAACGAACGTGTAGAAGGCGTTCATGGCCAGCGTCAGCGTTCCCGCGGGAATCTCCTGTCCGGTCGTGTTGGTCACCGTGGCGTTCAGATGGTATCCGGAGGTGTCCGTCAATACGGCCGTGGAAGAGTTGATGGACAACATACCGTCCGTCGACTCCGCCGATGTGGTCGATTCCATGGCCCTTGCCGATGGCGTGGGTGCGTATAACAACATCAACGCCATGGTCAATACCATGGCGAGGATGGATGATAACGCGCGAAGGCCACGCGAAACGTGCCGTTGTGCGGATTGATTCACTATTACGCCTGTCTGTTGAGTTTCCTTGCGTACAACCATGCTATCTTCCGTTCGTTCGGATAGCTCAGCACATCGTCCAAATCAGCAAAATCCACCCAAATGGCGTCTTCGGCCTCATGATCGGGATCGCCTTCGACGGTCAGCTCGCCGCCGATCTGCCGCAACGCGAAGTGGTGCACCAGCTTGTGCACGCGTTGGCTGGTACCGGTGAACCAATAGTCGATGGTGGCGATGGAATCGACCACCTCGCCCAGAATGCCGGTTTCCTCATGCACTTCGCGCACGGCCGTCTGCTGCGGCGTTTCGCCTTTTTCGATATGTCCCTTCGGCAGGCACCATTCCAAATGCCCGCTGCGTGAATGACGTGCGATGATCGCCACGCGACCCTTGTCGTCGAACACCAGCCCGCCCGCCGAATACTCGCGCACCACCGGCAGCTCCTGCGCGTCAAGCGATGCGAACGTGGTCGGACCATCCGCGGTGCGCCGGCGCGGCATCATCGCCGGCGTAGGCGCGCTCGGCGTGATGATCGTGCGCTGCTGCAATTGCTGTAGTTGTTGCAGCTGCTGCAGCGAAACCGACTGCGATGTGTACAGCAGTTCGTCCGGTTCCAGCGGATTTTGGGCATGGTCGTCCGCAGCATGGGCAAGCATGCGTGCAAGGTCTGCGGGCGTAATCATGATTCCAACCATACTCAATTCTGTGTGCAGGTGGGGTAACGGTATGCTGGTAAACGGAAAACTTGTGGTGCTGAAAGGTATGGCGTGAACTTCGAAGTGTGGCCAGAGGCCATTGAATTAGGACGTATGTTTGCTGCGGAAGGCTATGAACTGGCACTGGTCGGGGGTCCTGTCCGCGACCTGCTGCTGCATCGCAAATCGCATGATTTGGATTTCTGCACATCGGCGCGTCCCGAGCAGTTTGAGCATATTCTGCGCCGTTTTGGGCATGATGGCTTCTGGGATATGGGCCGCAAATTCGGCACGCTCGGCGCGATGCGCAGGCGTGAGGACGGCACCGAGGTGAAAGTGGAGGTGACCACCTACCGTTCCGACACGTACGACCCCGACTCGCGCAAGCCGGAAGTCAATTACGGCGACACGCTGGAAGGCGATCTTTCCCGCCGCGATTTCACCGTCAACGCGATGGCGTTGCGTGTTCCGGAACTCGAATTCGTCGATCCGTTCGGCGGTGCGAACGATTTGGCCAAAGGCGTGCTGCGTACCCCCGTCGATCCGCGGCAGTCGTTCGACGACGATCCGTTGCGCATGATGCGCGCCGTGCGTTTCGTGGCGCAGCTCGGCTTCCGCATCGAGCCGGAAACCGCCGAAGCGCTGTCCGACATGGTCGATCGCATCGAAATCGTCTCCGCCGAACGTGTGCGCGACGAACTGGTCAAGCTGCTGCTGTCCGATCGCCCGCGCGCCGGCATCGAAGCGTTGGTCGATTCTGGTCTTGCCGACATCGTGCTGCCGGAAATTCCCGCGCTGCAGCTGGAAATCGACGAGCACCATCGCCATAAGGACGTGTTCGAACACACCATGATCGTCATCGAACGCGCCGTCGCCCTCGAAACCGGTCCCGACGGTCCGGTGCCGGCCCCGGACCTGACGCTGCGTCTGGCGGCTCTGCTGCACGACATCGGCAAGCCGAAGACCCGTCGTTTCGAAGCGGGCGGCAAGGTGAGCTTCCACCGTCATGACGCCGTCGGCGCGAAGATGACACGCAAGCGTTTGAAGGCACTGCATTTCGACCACCACATGGTCGAGGACGTCAGCGAGCTGGTCAACCTGCATCTGCGCTTCCACGGCTACGTGGAGGAGCCGTGGACGGATTCCGCGGTCCGCCGCTACGTCAAGGACGCTGGCCCGCTGTACGAGCGTCTGAACCGCCTTACGCGCGCCGACACGACCACACAGAACAAGCGCAAGGCCATGATGTTCTCGGCGGCCATGGACGAGATGGAACAGCGTGTGCGCGACCTGAAAGAAAAGGAAGACTTCGACGCGATCCGTCCTGACCTCAACGGCGACGAGATCATGCAGCTGCTAAGCATCGAACCAGGCCCGATGGTCGGCAAGGCGTACAAGCACATGCTGGAATACCGCCTCGATAACGGTCCGGTGGAGCGTGACGTGGCCGTTGCCGAGCTGGAACGCTGGTACAAGGAGCAGGGCGAATAGCGATTGACATGCGGTGGTTTCGCCGCATGCATGGAACAGTGTGCTTGGAACAGCTCGAATACGAAAACCCGCGTTCCCGATTGGGGGAGCGCGGGTTTTTCATATTGCCTATATCGATTTCGATTGGCGGTCAGCTTTGCGGATTCACCGCATCATGCTCGGGCGCCTTGGGCAGGTCGGTCATCTTGTCCACCGCGACGCAGCCCTGGATGCCGGTGATCGCCTTGCCTGCGGCGGGAACCTTCTTCGTATCCTGCAGATTGTCGAATGTGGCGCCCACGATGACGTCGATCAGCTGGTCCTGACGGTCGTCCATAACCAGCATGGCGTCGGTGAAATTGCTTGCCACGGTGTACGCCTGATTCACGCCGTTCTTGCCGAAGACGATCATCGTGCGATCCACCTTCTTGGTGTAGTTGTCCGGCGTCTGGGGGTTGAACTCGCGGTTCTGCAACGCGTCGCTCACCGCCTTGGCGAAGCCGGAGAACTTCGTGCCGTTGAGCACACGCAGCGTGATGTTGCGATTCTCCACATACTTGGCCTTGCTGCCGTCGGCTTCCTTGATGGGGCACGGTGCCTGCTGGCCGTAGTTCGGCTGTACGGCGGCCGACTTGACGTTGCCCAGGCCTCCGACATGGAAAAAGAACAGCAGGGACACCACCATGGCGACCACCATGACGGCTCCGACGATGCTGAACACCGTCTTCTGACGGCGGCGAATGTACTCTTTGCGCGCGGCGCGCTCGTCGTTAGCCTGGGTCATTTACGAATTCCTTTTGAACAAACCAATTGCCATCAACTTTACTGTCATGCGGTGATATGTGTCATGCGGTGATATGCACAATCGGTCGGGCTGGGGCGTTCGTGGCGATGATGCGATCGACGCAACGGCTGTCCTGCCATGCCCGCTGCACGGCGTCCGCCGCATCCTCCGTCGGCACGAACGCGATGACGGACGGGCCGGAACCGGAGACGAACGCCTGGCTGGCTCCCGCACGCAAGGCTTCCTCGATCGCCTGTCCGCTACGCGGATGCAGGGAGACCGCCGCCTTCTGCAGGTGGTTCTCATCGCCATCGCCGGCACCGATCTGATCGAATGTGGCATACACTTCCGGCGTGCGCAGTTCCGCACGGTACGCGCCGACCAGCAGATGGCCGGTAAACCCACGTTCCGTAAGATCGCGTACGATATCGCCATCGTCATCAAGCTGTTCGATGCGTTCGCCGAAACCGGTGCCGCGCGCGTAACCGCCGGTCAGACAGAACGGCATGTCCGCGCCCAGCGTGGCCGCGACTTCCTGCAGGCGTTCGATCGGCCAATCGAGATCCCACAACGTGTTCAATGCCAGAATCGTCGCCGCCGCATCGGCGGAACCGCCGGCCATGCCCGCGCCGACGGGGATGCGCTTGTCGATGTTCAACGCCACGTCCGGCTCATGGCCGCTCGCTTCGGCCATGGCGAACAATGCCAGCACGGCATGGTTGCGGCGCATATCGCTGCCGGAAGAGGCCAGGTCGCCCAGATACGCGCCCTCGAGATTCAGCGAGAAGCCGCTTCCCGGCGCTTTGCGCGTGGCGGTGACGGTGTCGTATACGCCGACCGCGCAATAGATGGTGTCGAGTTCATGACGGCCGCCCCATTCGGCATGCGACGGGCCCACATGCAGGGTCAGATTCGTTTTCGCCGGGCAGTCCACGCTCACGGCGTTGATGGTGGCCGTTCCGATGGCGGGCGAATCAATGGTGCTCATGACGCGAACACCTCATCCAACGCGCGTGCCAACGCCACGAATTCGTCGATGGTGAGCGTCTCGCCACGACGGGTCGGGTCGATGCCGGCCTTCTCGAACGCTTCGGACGGCACGATTTTCTTCAATGCGGCGTGCAGGGTCTTGCGGCGCTGCCCGAAAGCCGCGTCGATCAAACGGAACACGGTTTCGCGATCCACCACGGAACCGTCCGCATTGTCCGCGGCGGGGGGGTGACCGCCCGGGTAGCGCTTGAACAGCACCAGCGCGGAATCGACGTTCGGGGCCGGCCAGAACACGTTGCGGCCGATGACGCCCACGCGTTCCGCGGTGCCGTACCATGCGAGCTTCACGCTCGGCGTGCCGTAGATCTTCGAACCGGGCTTCTCGCTCAAACGGTCCGCCACTTCCTTCTGCACCATCACCAGGAAGGTGCCCAGATTGTCGAAACGTTCCAACAGGGTGAGCAGAATCGGCGTGGCCACGTTGTACGGCAGATTGGCCACCAGCGTGAAGGAATCGTCATCCTTGAAATCGGGCAGATTCTCCGGATTGACGGTGAGTGCGTCGCGGTTGACCACACGGAAGCGGTCCACGGCGTCCGGCATGAATTCGGCGATGGTTTTCGGCAGGCGTTCGGCGACCGGCGGGTCGATTTCCACAGCCGTCATCGTGGCGCCGGTTTCCAGAATCGCCAGCGTCAGCGAACCCAGTCCGGGACCGACTTCCAGCACATGGTCGTCGGCGGTCACGCCGGCCTCGCGCACGATGCGACGCACGGTTCCCGGATCAATCACGAAATTCTGCCCGAATTTCTTCGTCGGGCTGATACCCGCGTCGGCGGCGATGCGTCGGATGTCGGCCGCCCCCAGCAAATGGCCCTGCGTATGCTCGTTCACGTTTTCCGTCATTCCCTCTTCTGTCATTCCCTCATTATCCGTTCATGCCGGTACGAAAATCGTTGGCGATTAGCCGGATCATCAGTACCATCCGGTCTGTTCGGAGTGCTGCCACGCCGCGGACGGGCTGCCGTACCGCTGTGCGATGTAGCTCAGACCCCAGTCGATCTGCACGGCGGCATCGTCCTTCCAATTCGCGCCGAACGTGGCCATTTTGCTGCCCGGCAACGCTTGTGGAATACCGTATGCGCCCGAATACACGTTTTCCGCGCTCCAGCTCCATCCGGATTCGCGATTCCAGAGTTTGACCAGATCCGTCCAGTTCTGGCCGGTCCAGCCGCGCTGCGCCGCCGCGCCGGAAGCGTAGGCCTGTGCCTGTGCCGCGGAAGGATGGTACAAGCGGCAGCCTGCGGAAGGATTGCTCGGCTGCGGCGTGGGCTGCGGTTTGGGCTGGGGTGCGGGAGTCGGCTGCGGTGCAGGGGTTGGTGTGGGGGTCGGTGCCGGATCGTCCTTCTCGGTGTTGTTGGAATTGTTATTCGAGTTGTTGTTCGAATTGTTCTTATCCGAGGAATCCGACTTGTTCGAATCGGTTTTGTCGGAATCGGACTTGTTCGAATCGGACTTATTGTCGTTTTTATTCGAGTCGTTCTTACCCGAATCGTTCTTGCCGTCGTCCGTCTTGCCGGAATCGCCGTTATCGCCGTTGCTGTTGCCGCTGCCGCTGTTGTCGGATTTGTCGGACTTGTCGGTATCGTCCGTAGTTTTTTCCGGTCCGACCGCAATGACTTTGTCGATGGCGATTTTCGTGGTCTTCTCTCCGGTCAGCGTCTCGCTTTCCTTCACGCCATCCACGTAGGTGACGGCGTACGTCTGCTGGATTTCGCCGTTTTCGCCTTCCTGCCGTACCGTGACTTCGCCCGGCTGCAGGTTCGGGTCGATGATGGTCTGCGTGCCGAACGGCACTTCCTTCGTGCGGGTCTCCTCACCATGTGTCACGCGGCGGACGCGCAGAATGGTCGTCTTGCCGTCCTTTTCGACACTGACGCGATCCTCCTTGCCCAACGTGATGCCTTTGGCGTCAAGAATGGAGGCAGCGGGCAGCTTGCCGTTCGGCGCCACCGAGCTTTTGCCGTCCGCGATGACGGTGACGGGCCCCTTCTGGTTGATGATGAGACCGCCGGTGAGCTTGTTGTAGACGTTGCTGATATTGACGGTGATTTTCGCCGCTTCGGTTTCGTTTTGGTTGAAGAAGTCCAGCAACTGCTCGGCGCTGGACGCGACCGTCCAGAACGGCACTTCCTGGCCGTCGATGGTGATGGTGGTCTGGTATGCGCTCTGCACGTTCACCACATCATGGTTCTTCAGCATGCTGGTCGGGCTGGTCGACTCCACCAGGTCGTGCGTTTTGACTTTCACGCCCTGCTCCTGCAGCAGACGGTCCACGCTCATCGCATATGTGGTCACCGTGGTGGTCTCCCCATTGACGGTCAACGCCACGGATTTGCGCGCGCCCACACCAAACGCCAACGCCGAAGTCAAAGTCAATGAGGCCACGCATGCCATGACGCGGACACGACGAAGCGTCACGAATCTCCGAGGGGTCCACCTTCTCGTCATTTATCCTCTTTTCAGCGCTGCCTACAACGCCGTTATTGTAACGGCTCAGCTGGAACGGTCGCCGTGCTTTCCGATGGTTTTATCCATACCGCCACATTTTTGAAAGCAGGTGCGAAAAGCGAAAAATAAAAAGGGGGCAGGAGAGAAGGGGATGTCCTGCCCCCGGTCGGACGAGACAGGTTGGGGGACGTCTCGTCCGCTTTGCCAGAAGTCTCAAGTTGGGGGAAGACTTCTGGAGCACTTACCCATGGTAAGAGGTCCAAGCCCGTCATACGGGTTCGAGCCTCCTGTCGGGATCGAACCGACGACCTGCCGCTTACAAGGCGGCCGCTCTGGCCATCTGAGCTAAGGAGGCATGTCCTCTTTTGCTATGAAAACAACAGAGGAACGATGAATAGCATAACCAGCGCTTCCACCGCAGTCAACTTAGCATTGCGGGTTGAGACGCGCCGGCTGCCCGTAAGGGGTTATTCGCCCGTGGTGACGGAAATCGGCCCCTTCTTGGCTCCGATGGACGGCATCTTGCCGGCAACGCCGACTTCGCTGTCCTTCAGGCCGATCGATTCCAACAGACCGTCCTTAACCGTCGTCTGGGCGGTGGTCAGCTGGTCCATATCCCAATACTTGCCGTTGATGATCACGGTCGGCGTGGTCATGCTGCCCTTGTAGCTGCCGGACTGATGCCACAGTTCGGAACGCTTCGGCGTGTAAGTGTCGATCGCATCAAGCCATTCCTGATAATCGCGGCCAAACGCCTTGTCCGCAACATCCTTGGAAACACCCGCGGCAATCATCTGCTCCTTGATCTTGGCGTCGCTCACCGACTTGTATGCGGAGCCTTCCTCCGGCTGGAAATCCTCGGCGTAGACCTTCTCCAGGAAGGAGATCAGATGGTTCGGGTCGCTGTCATGCTCGGCCAGGTAGATGGCCGCGTTCGCCGCGCGACTGGAATACTCGTCGGTGGACCAACGGTCCATGAACGCCATGAAATGCAGGTCCAGATTGATCTGGCCGGCATCGACCATCTTCTGCAGGTCGGCGTCCAACTGGCGGTGCAGGTTGCCGCAGCCCGGGCACAGGAAATCCATGTAGAGCTCGACGGTCGGCGCGCCCTCCACAGCCTTGCCGTAGCCGTTCTTGGAAATCAGCAGGCCGCCCTTCTTATCGACGAGCTTCGGAGTGTTCTTCACTTTCTGCAACGCCGTGTACGCTTCCTGCACGGTTTCGGTGGAAGCCTTCGTTTCGGCCTTCTTATGCATGTTGTGGTACACGGTGAACGCGCCGATCGCCACCAGAATCACCAGCACCGCCACCACGATGCCGCCGATGATCGTCTGCTGCTTGCGTTCCTTCTCCATCTGCTCGGCGCGCGCTTTCATCGCTGCGGCCTCAGCGGCCCTACGCTCGGCGCGGCTGGTACGCTTCTGCGCATCCTTGCTGTTCTGGGCCATCGATATTCCTTTCGACCTCACGTTGTTATGCTGGGCACCATACTAGCGATGCCTTGCTATCGATTCGCCGGGAATTCCGTATTGCCTTGCGATTGCGTCGGCAGCTCGCTCAAGTGGCGCAGATACGGCTGTTTACGCAGTGCGCCGCCGCCCAATCGCAGTACGATCGCGCCCGGAGCGGCCACGGCCACAAGCCAGCCGATCGCGCAGAACGCAGCCTGCGCCAGCCCGCTTTCGGAAAGCGGACCGCCAAGCAGCGTCGGCATCGGAATCGTCAATCCAAATATCCACGTATCCATCACGGCATACGGAAGCTGCAGCACGACCGTGGTGAGCGACAAACCCAGCGCGGCCACGGCCAACATGATCAGCGTCCGCACGATGGCGACGCCGAAGCCCTTCACGATGTGCCAGGGCAGTCCCGCCAATCGCAGCAGCCAGTCGGAACTTTTCTTCTCGCCGCCACGTTTGCCTTCGCGCTCGAGCTGCGCCTCCGTGTTGAATCCGATAGTGGCCAGCGCACAGGCGAACAGCAACGCGGCTGCCATCGCCGTCCACAGTGAGAACAGTCCGCAGACGGCCACGGGAATCGCCATCAGCGCGCAGGGGAGCATGCCCCGGCCCAACATCGCGCCACGCTTCACATCGGCGGGATTGGGTGCTTCCGCAACGTTCGGCCCATCCATACCGGGTACCGGCGGGAATGACATTGCGGGCGATTGCTGCGCCGCGGCCACCGTGGCCTGCGGTATGACGGACGGTGGCTGCCGCATGGCGATGCGTTGCAACGCGGGTTTGATGGTCGGGTCGACTTGCGTCGGCGCTTCCGCTGGATTCCATGCGTTCTGGGCCGGCAGCATTTGTGTTGACGGCATGGATTGCGGCATTACCTGCGTGCCTGTCGGCATCGCCCGCGTGCCTTGCGATTGCGGCATCGTGCGCGTGTTGTCCACGTTGGGAAGTGCGTCGGAAAGCACATTGGTCTCGGCATCGTCAACAGGTGCGATCACCTGCGTTGCGCTCGCGTCGGATTGGCTGGTCACTTGTTTCCCGATTACTTGAGTTGCGCTCACATCGGGCTGCCCGATCGCCTGCGTTGCTTCGCTGAGCCTTGGCATCGTGCGCGTGCCGATGGCGTTTTCGCCGGTTATGTCGTCCTGCGATTGCCACAACGTGCGCGGATTGTCGGGCGATTCAACAAAAGGGGGCATCGCCTCCGTATCGCCATCCGCTGCGCCACCATTGTCGGCCGCAACCCACGCCTGCGGATTCAACGCATCCACGGCGATCGCCTGCAGCAAATCGTCCGGCGTGCACCGCTTCGTCCGATCCGGATTGAGCGCCGAACGGAACGCGGCCATCGTGCCCGCGGGAAGTCCCGCAAGATTGGCGCTGCCGGCCGCGGCGCGTTCCAACACGGTCATCATCGGCTTCGTGCCGAACACCGGCTCACCCGTAGCGGCGAACGCCAATACGCTCGCCACCGACCACCAATCGGTCATTTCATCCGATTCCGCGCCATCAATGATTTCCGGCGCGATGAACCCCGGCGTGCCCATCACCAGACCGGTACGCGTCACATGGCTTTCGCCTTCGCCCATAGCGATGCCGAAATCCACCAATACCGGGCCGGTGCTCGACACCATCACATTCGTCGGCTTGATATCGCGGTGCACGATGCCGGCCGCATGCACGGCACGCACCGCCTCAATCAGCTTGCGTGCCAGCCGTTCCAAATCGTCGCCCACATATCGGCCATTGACGCGCACATCCTCACGCAGATTCTTGCCTTCGATCAGTTCGGTCACAATAAAAGCCAACGCGTCGTCAAGTTCCATATCCACAATGCCGCACACGCCCGGATGCCGCACCTTCTGCAACGCCATCGCCTCCCTGCGCAGGCGCTCGCGTGCGGTCAACTCGTCGCGCTGCTGCTGCGGGGAATCGTCGTCGGAGAGGGAATCACGCAAAATCTTCATCGCATATTGATGGCCGCCATCGTCCCGCACACGCCATACCGAGCCCATGGCACCCGAACCAAGCCGGGAAATCAACGTGTAGCCGCCAACCAGGCTGCCTGCTTCCAGATTCAATGCGCTTAAGTCGCTCATACTTCCATCGTACTTGGCGTGCAGATTATGCACGCGAATTGACAGGCTGGGGAAAACGCCATGTGCCGCACGTTGAAGTCTGATGAAATCGAATCATCGACATGAAGAAGTGTCTTCACTTGCCGCACGCATCTGCAGCCACTTCACCGAAACCATGAGATGCGGGGCAGTGTTGAATGGTTTCGCGGTTCCGATAAAGGCATCGGAGCCTACGTGTCGTTTGGTTATGAGAATCAAGGAGGAGGCAGACCATGCTGCAAATCAACATGGCTGACGTTATGAACGTCATCGGCTCATTGACGCCGTACCTTATTGCGATTGGCGTGCTGTTCGCGCTCGCGCTGATTATCACTTTTGCCGTCAACAAGAAGACGGTCAAGGACGTGGCGACCCGTAAGATCGTCCATTCCGAATCCTGGCTGGTGGCGCTTGTCGGCATCGTCGTGGCCGTGTCCATGATGCTGACCGGCCCGCTTTCCACGCTGCTCAACAACGCGACCACCACCAAGTACATGCTGTCCGACACCACCGTTTCCAAAGCCAACGAGCTGGCCAAGGAAGTGCAGTCGGAAGCCATCACCATGCTGAAGAACGACGATTCCAACCTGCCGCTGTCCAACAAGAAGGTCAACGTGTTCGGTTGGGGCTCCACCAACCCGGTCTATGGAGGCACCGGCTCCGGCTCCATGTCTGACCAGTACGACACCGTTTCCCTGCTTGATGGCATGAAGGAAGCTGGTCTTGAAACCAACGCCGATCTGAGCAAGCTGTACACCGACTATCGTGCGGACCGTCCGGTTGTTGCTATGTGGTCCCAGGATTGGACCCTGCCTGAGGTTCCGGCAGGCCAATATTCCGATTCGCTGATTTCTGACGCCAAGAGCTTCTCCGATGAGGCTGTTGTGGTGATCACCCGTGTCGGTGGCGAAGGTGCTGATCTGCCGACCAACATGAAGGCTGAAACCATTACCTACAAGAACAACTCCAAGGATTATGATGACTTCCAGGATGGTGAGCACTTCCTGCAGCTGAGCAAGACTGAGCGCGACATGATTGACTTGGTCACCAAGAACTTCGACAAGGTCACGCTCGTCTATAACGGTGCAAATGCTTTCCAGTTCGACTTCCTGAGCAACTACCCGCAGATCAAGTCCGTGTTGTGGTGCCCGCCTGCAGGCCAGACCGGCTTCTCCGCACTCGGTGACGTGCTCGCTGGCGAAACCAACCCGTCCGGCAAGACTTCCGACACGTTCGTTAAGGATCTGACCAAGACCCCAGTGTTTAACAACACTGATGGCGCTGCTGCTGCCAGCTCGTCTTCCGTTGGTGCCGATGGTGCATTCATCTACGATAACGTCGACGATCTGGCTGCTAAGTACACCGGCTTCACCGGTCAGGAAACTACCGTGCTTCCGTCCTTCGTTAACTATGTCGAAGGTATTTATGTGGGCTACAAGTTCTATGAGACTGCAGCCGATGAAGGTCTGATCAACTACGATGACACGGTCATCTATCCGTTCGGTT
>OGQJ01002801.1_pt1 | contig 12679 bp, 8 predicted proteins | sample 1553161 | NCBI WGS metagenome assembly OGQJ01 (sample SAMEA2579923, study PRJEB22360) | human gut metagenome | biome: human gut; feature: human-associated habitat; material: faeces | place: Denmark | collected 2008/2010 | reverse complement strand
GCGCCATTGAGCTGGGCATGGAGGTCTACGGCTACGACCCCTACATCTCCATTGACGCCGCCTGGAACCTGAGCAGTCAGGTACGCCACTGCGTGAACCTGAACGACATGCTGCCCCTGTGCGACTACATCACCATCCATGTGCCCTACCTGCCCACCACCAAGGACACCATCAACGCCCAGACCCTTGCCCTGTGCAAGGACGGCGTGAAGATCCTGAACTACGCCCGCGGCGAACTGGTCAACACCGAAGCCCTGCTGGAAGCCATGGAGACCGGCAAGGTGTCCGGCTATATGACCGACTTCCCGTCTGAGGCCATTCTGGGCAAGCCCGGCATCGTGTGCACCCCGCATCTGGGCGCTTCCACCCCGGAAGCCGAGGACAACTGCGCTGTCATGGCCGCAAAGGAGCTGAGCGACTACCTGAAGAACGGCAACATCATCCACTCGGTGAACATGCCGGAGGTCAACCAGCCCAGAGCCGGCGGCAAGCGCATCTGCATCATCCACAAAAACGAGCCGGGCATGATCAGCCAGATCACCGCCCTGACCACCGAAGCCGGCCTGAACATCGAGAACATGGTGAACAAGAGCAAAAAGAACATGGCCTACACCATGCTGGATGCTACCGGTGCTGTGGACAAGACGCTGGCCGAAAAGCTGGCTGCCATCCCCGCCGTGATCCGGGTGCGCATCCTGTAAAGCAAAACGGTTTAAAATGCCCGCCGCGTCGCTCTTGGTATCTTCAGCGGAAAACGATTTTTATTTTAGCAACCCGGAAAAGTCTGCGGATTTTTCCGGGTTGCTTTTTCACAGAGAAGGGCCGTGGCGGCAACCTGCATTTCCAAACCAGGATTTTTTACAAACTGGAAATTCTTTCTCGTCCCATCTGCCGGTTAGTTTCCATTTACAAACTGTAGTTTGTCTTAAAAAACGCGTTAGAGATAGCTTTTTCTAACTACACATCGTAAAAAGTTTACATGTATTAACATTCAAGAAAAAGCTTGAAAATGGTAAATTCTGTGCTACAATAGGCTCGACAGAAGGGAAATGTCCACCCTGTTCTCCGGCTTTTGAGCCGGTATATTCATCTTACAGGTCCTGCGGTACAGGGCCTCTGACAGGAAATAGAAAAGGTAGGGAAGTTACTATGGATATCAAGAAGATCGCACTGTTCGCCGCCGGTACGTTGTTCGGTTCTGCCGGTTTCAAGCTGCTGTCCAGCAAGGACGCCAAGAAGGTCTACACCCAGACCACTGCTGCCGTGCTGCGCATGAAGGACTCCACCATGGAGACCGTCAGCAAGGTCCAGGAGCAGGCCGGTGACATTCTGGCCGATGCAAAGGCCATCAACGAGGCTCGTGCTGTTGAAGCCGAGGCTGCTGTGATCGAGGATGCCGCCGAGGAGACCACCGAAGAGACCGCTGAGTAATTTTCGGTTCGTAAAGCACTGAAAGCCCCAACGTGGCTTTCGAGCCGCCTTCGGGCGGCTCTTTTTTGTGAGAGTGGGGCCGCAGGCGTGCAGGGTATAGCAGCCTGACGCTGCGGCAAAAAGATAGAGAAGGATATTTGATATATGAAATGTACCATTCTGCATGAAGGCAAAGGCCGGATGCGTGTGCATGTGGAAAACGTCCGCATGACTTTGCACCGTGCCGATGTGCTGGAAGCATATCTGAACCACAAAGATGCCATCGTCCATGCCGCCGTTTACGAGCGCACCGGCGATGTGGTCATTACCTATACCGGCAAGCGCACCGCCGCCATTGCCATTCTGGCAGGCTACAAGTTCGATGTGGCCGAGTATGACGCTCTGGTCACCTCCGCCGACAGCCGCAGGCTGAACCGGGAATATCAGGATAAAATGTTCGATCTGGTGGCAGGCCGCTGCCTGCGCAAGCTGTTCCTGCCCGCACCCCTTGACGCTGCCTACACCGCCTTCCGCTCCATCCGCTTTCTCTGGAAGGGTGTGCGCTGCGTGCTGAGCCGCAGGCTGGAAGTGGAGGTGCTGGACGCTTTGTCCATCGGCGTCTCGCTGCTGCGCGGCGACTTTGGCACCGCCGGTTCTGTCATGTTCCTGCTGAATCTGGGCTCTCTGCTGGAAGAGTGGACCCGCAAGAAGAGTCTGGACGATCTGGCCCGCAGCATGGCCCTGAACGTGGACAAGGTGTGGGTGCGCAGCCAAGGCACCGAAGTGCTGGTGCCTCTGACCAAAGTACGCTCCGGCGATGAGGTGGTCGTGCGCAGCGGCAACATGATCCCGCTGGACGGCACCGTGCTGGAAGGCGAAGCCATGGTGAATCAGGCTGCCCTGACCGGCGAAGCTATGCCGGTGCGCAAGGCAGAGGGGTCCACCCTCTATGCCGGCACCGTTGTGGAGGAGGGCGAGTGCGTCTTTATCGCCAAGGCCGAGGGCGGTTCCAACCGCTACGACAAGATCGTGGCCATGATCGAGGAATCCGAAAAGCTCAAGTCCAGCACCGAGAACCGTGCGCTGGTGCTGGCCGACAAGCTGGTGCCATGGTGTCTGGGCGCAACGGTGGTCACCTATCTGCTCACCCGCAACGCCACCCGCGCCATCTCCTGCCTGATGGTGGACTTCTCCTGCGCGCTCAAGCTCTCCATGCCGCTGGCCGTGCTTTCCGCCATGCGCGAGTGCGGCAGCTATCACATCACCGTCAAGGGCGGCAAGTATCTGGAAGCCCTGTCCAAGGCAGACACCATCGTGTTCGACAAGACCGGCACCCTCACCCGCGCTACCCCGCAGGTGGTGGAGGTCGTGCCCTTCTCCGGCTGCAACGAGCGCGAAGTTCTGCAGCTGGCCGCCTGTCTGGAGGAGCATTTCCCCCACTCCATGGCCAACGCCGTGGTGCGTGCCGCCAAAGAGCGCGGCATTTCCCATGAGGAGATGCACTCCGAGGTGGAATACATCGTGGCCCACGGCATTGCAAGCCGCGTGGGCGGCGAGCGCGTGGTCATTGGCAGCCACCACTTTGTCTTTGAGGACGAAAAGTGTACCATTCCCGCAGCCGAGCAGCAGAAGTTCGATGCCCTCAAGCCCGCGTATTCGCACCTGTACATGGCAGCCAGCGGGCAGCTGGTGGGCGTCATCTGCATTTCCGACCCGCTGCGCCCGGAAGCCGCCGCTGTGCTGAACGGACTGCGTGCGCTGGGCATCCGGAACACCGTCATGATGACCGGCGACAGCGAGCGCACCGCTGCCGCCATTGCAAAGCAGGTGGGCGTGGACCGCTTCTTTGCCGAGGTGCTGCCCGAGGACAAGGCAAACTTCGTCCAGCAGGCCAAGGCCGAGGGCCACACCGTGGTGATGATCGGCGACGGCATCAACGACTCCCCCGCCCTGTCCGCTGCCGACATTGGCATTGCCATCAACTCCGGCGCTGCCATCGCCCGCGAGATCGCAGACGTGACCATCAAAGCCGACAGTCTGGAGGAACTGGTGGCCCTCAAGGCCATCGCCAACTCTCTGCAAAAGCGCGTGCACGCAAACTACCGCTTCGTGCTCACCTTCAACTCGGCCCTCATCGCGCTGGGTGCTCTGGGCATCCTGCAGCCGGCCTCCTCTGCCATGCTGCATAATCTCTCCACCATCGGCATCAGCCTGAAGAGCATGACCAATCTCCTGCCGGAGAACAAGGCTCCGCAGCTGAAAGCATAATTACCGCAAAAAATAACGCCGTGTCTGAACATTCGACACGGCGTTATTTTTTATCTGTTATTCCAGCCCGATCTGCTGTGCATACTCTTCCAGCAGCTCCCGCTCCAGGAACGGCGTCTTGACGCCCTCGCGGTCACGGTAGGTCTCGTGGCCCTTGCCAATGACGGCGATCAGGTCGCCCTCCTGCGCGTGATCCACTGCGTAGTGCAGCGCATCCAGACGGTCGGGGATCTCCACGAACTTTGCGTCCGGGTTGCCCTTGTTCATGCCCACGCGGATATCAGCAAGGATGTCCTCCACCTTTTCAAAGCGGTTGTTGTCCTCAGTGAGGATGGAGAAATCGGCCATTTTGGCGCAGATCTCGCCCATGCCATAGCGGCGCAGCTTGGAGCGGTTGCCGCCGCAGCCGAACACCACCACCAGACGGTGGGGCTTGTAGGCCCGCAGAGTGGTGAGCAGGCTTTCGGTGGACACCTCGTTGTGGGCATAGTCCAGCAGGATGGTGAACTTCTTGCTGATGGGCACCAGCTCCACGCGGCCCTTGACCACGCACTTGCCAAGGCCGTCGTGGATGGCCTGATCCGGCAGGCCCAGCACCTTGCCCACCGCCAGAGCTGCCAGCGCGTTGTACACGCTGAACTCACCGGGCATGTTCACCTTCACGTCCATCTCGTCCTTGCCGGTCACATGGAACTTCACGCCCAGAAAATCGTGGGTGCGCAGCAGTTCAAAGCCGGTCTCGCGGTAGTCCGCCTGCTCAGCGCGGCCATAGGTGACAAGGCGGCAGGTGTGGCCTTCCAGCAGGGCTTCGGTGTTCTCATCGTCAATGTTCACCACGCCCACGTCGCAGCGCTTGAACAGCTGGCCCTTCCAGCTGCGGTACTCCTCAAAGGTCTTGTGCTCACCAGGGCCGATGTGATCCGGCGAAAGGTTGGTGAACACGCCCACATTGTAGTGCACACCGGCCACGCGGTCCATCATCAGGCCCTGGCTGGAAACCTCCATCAGCGCGGTGTCGCAGCCTGCATCCAGAAATTCCCGAAAGGTCTTTTGCAGTTCGTAGCTTTCCGGAGTAGTGTTGGCAGTATCCTTGTGGCGGCCCATATAATAAATGCCGTTGGTGCCGATCATGCCCACCTTGCGGCCTGCAGCTTCCAGCACGCTCTTGATCATGTGGGTGGTAGTGGTCTTGCCCTTGGTACCGGTCACACCGATCATGGTCATCTTGCGGGACGGGTTGCCGAAGAGGTTCGCGCTCATCAGAGCCATGGCATAGCGGCTGCTTTCCACCTTGACCACGGTCACGCCCGGCATGGCGGAAAGGTCGATGTCGTGCTGGATGACCAGTGCGCTGACACCCTTTGCCGCACAGTCGGCGGCAAACTCATGGCTGTCACGCTGGGTGCCCACGATGCACACGAACAAAAGGCCCGGTGCCGCCTTGCGGCTGTCGTAGATGATATCCGAGATCTCGGTGTCCAGACTGCCCTGCGCAAGGGTAAAGGGCACGCCTTCCAGTAACTGTTCCAGTTTCATACTGCACACGCTCCTCAAAACATTTTGTCACATGGGTTTTTCTTCGTTATTTGCGGTCATGCGGGCGGGGTCGGTCAGCGGTGTTTCTTCCGCAGCTGCCGCCGTATCGTCCGCAGGCTGAGCCGCAGCGGCATCCTCTGCACCGTCTGCCGCAGTATCCTCGGCAGCAGAGGTGTCAGGCTCTTCCGGCACGGTCTTTTCCGGCACAACATAACCGGAGGGCAGGGTCGGCTGGCCCTGTGCAAAGTAAATTTTACGGGTGCTGCCCGCGCTGACATGGCTGAAATCCAGTCTGCCGGTGTCGGTAGGGGCACAACCCTTGCCGTCGGCGTTGGTCAGCACATAGCGTGCGCGGTCCAGCTTATAATCCAGATCGTTCCGTGTACCCAGAAGCACACTGACACGATCCTGATACAAAAATGCCATCTGGTCGGTGTCCGCAAATTCCATGCGGGTCACATCGTCCAGCATCCCATACTCTTCCAGCTTTGCCTGCAGCTCATTCAGCGCATCCAGACGGTCGTCCGTCTGCACCGCTGCCGAAGCTGCTGCCGAACCGGATGCATCCGATGCCGCCGGGTCTGCCTGCGCTGCAAAGGTCAGCTGGTCGCCGGGTGTCACCGACACCGGCTCGCCGCCGTATAGGGTCTTGAGTTCTTCCGGCTGGGCAGACTCGCAGGCCAGGATCTTGAACTGATCCGAAAGGGTCAGCCAGCCGCTCTTCGTCTGCATGGCATAGGTAGGCACCGCCTCGGTCACCTGCACCACCACCGTGTTGGGGTAATCCCGAACCACCCTGATGGATTCCAGCAGCGGGAACTGCTTTTCCAGTTCCGCTTCCTTGGCGGCGGGGTCAAAGCTGAAAATGTTCTCTTCGGTCTGCACACCCAGTGCCTGCAGGATCTGGCTGCTGGAATAGCCGCCCACCTCCTGCACCACGGTGCCGTCCGCCGTCTGCACCTGAATGGTGCCGATCTTAAACAGCATGGTCATGGTCAGGTAAACACCGGCGGCGATCACGGCCAGCAGGGTCACAAAGGCCATCAGCCGCCGCAGCATCCGCCGCCGCTTCAGTGCAGCGCGGGTCAGGCGGCGCTTCTTGCGTTTTTCCCGCTGTACCGGGTCCCGGACCTGCTGTTGCTGCGCCGGGCGCAGGCGCTGATTTTTGTAGCGCTGCTGCGCTGCCTGAGCCGCTGTCTTGCGCGGCTTCTGCCCCTGTGAACGGCGCTGCTGCGGCTTGCGGGCCGTGCCGGATGCACGCTGTTCCGGCTGGGCCGTGCGGCTTCGCTGCGCGGTACGGTTCCGGTTCTGGCCGCTGGTGCGCCGGGTGCCGCTCTGTTCGGTGCGGCGCGGCTGCGAAGGGAACTCGATGCTATTATCGGTACGGGTGCGGCGCACCGTACCATTGGCGGTGCGGTCCGGCGCAAAGCTCAGCGGTTCCCCGTTGAAGCCATAGCGCCCGTCCGCACTGCCGGGAGATCCTTTTTGTTGTGAAGGCGGCGGAGTATGCTGCAGGTCTTTCCGCAGGTCGTAGATATTGCCGTTGTTTCTGTTATTGCGGTATTGCTGCATGGCGCACACCTCCTTTCCGGTTTAGGTTTTGTTTTACTTCTGCACCAGTTTCATCAGAGCGTCTGCAATACGGTCAAGGCTGTCATCCACCGACAGGCTGCGGGCATTTTTGCCCATCTCAGCCAGCTTGCCGGGCTGTGCCAGCATGTCGGACACCGTGCTCACCAGCTTTTCGCCGGTCAGATCTTTTTCCTCGATCACCACAGCGGCATCGGCCTTCTGCAGTTCCATGGCATTGAAGTACTGGTGGTTCTCAGCCACATTGGGGCTGGGGATGAGCACGGCTGCACGGCCAACAGCTTCCAGCTCGGCCAGCGTCAGCGCACCGGCGCGGCTGATGACAAGGTCTGCCGCAGCCAGCAGTTCCGGCATATTGTTGATGTATTCCTTCACCACAAGGCCGTCGCCCTCCGCGAAGTTCTTTTCCTTTTCCAGATCCTTGAACAGCTGCACACCGTACTGGCCGGTAGCGTGGAGATGCAGCACCGGCTTCTTCTCGTGCTGTTCCCATGCACACAGGTCGGCCACCACCTCGTTGACGCGGCGTGCGCCAAGGCTGCCGCCGAAGGAAAGGATCACCGTGCGGTCGCCCGCGCCCAGCTCAGCGCGGATGGCATCGCGGTCCTTTGCCTTGGTGAACACCTCCGGGCGCACCGGATTGCCCACCACGATGGTCTTATCAGGTGCGCCCAGCTTTTCCACAGCAGCAGGCACGGCGGCAAACACGAGATCCACATCCGGTGCCAGCAGCTTGTTGGTCACGCCGGGGAAGGCGTTCTGCTCATGAATGGCAGTGTGGATGCCCATTTTGGCGGCACAGCGTACCACCGGGCCGGACACATAGCCGCCGCAGCCGATCACAAGATCGGGTTTGACCTCCTTCATAATGGCCTTTGCCTTGGGGCCAGAGAGGGCCAGATTCCACAGCGTAACGATGTTGCGCTTGATGTTGTTCAGCGACAGCCTGCGCTGGAAACCGGTGATCTCGATATGGTGGAAGGGATAGCCCGCCTGTCCTACCAGACGGTACTCCATGCCCTCCTTGCGGCCGGCAAAGTGGATCTCGGCAGAAGGGTCTGCCTTTTTGATAGCACCTGCAATGGCAAGTGCCGGGTTGATATGGCCGGCAGTGCCGCCGGCAGCGATCAGAACTCGCATGACGATTCCTCCTCTATTATTAGTGCATCTGGGCAGGTCATCGGGGAGCTCCCCACTGGCCTGCGTCCTCAAAACAGTCGTTACAGTTCATTGCGCGCACGGCGGGCATCGTCCAGATTGATGGTACGGTCCTTCAGCTCCGCATCACGCTGAGCCTTTGCAGCCTGCCGCTGTGCGTGGGCCGCTGCCCTCTGCTGCGCCGCCCGCTCTCCGTTGCGCCCAATGTTCACCATCACGCCCATTTCTGCCAGCAGCAAGATCAGACTGGTGCCGCCGGACGAGAAAAACGGCAGGCTGATGCCGGTATTCGGGATGGTGTTGGTGACCACGGCGATGTTGCAGAACACCTGCCAGGCGATCTGCGCCATAATGCCAATTCCCACCATGGTGCAGAACTGGTTCTCGGCCTTATAGGCGATCATCAGGCCCTGCGCTATGAGCAGTATGAACAGCACGATGATGAGCACCGCACCGATGAAGCCCAACTCTTCGCACACCACACTGAAGATGAAGTCGTTGGTGCTTTCCGGCAGCCAGAGCTGCTTTTCCACGCTGTTGCCAAGGCCAAGGCCCTTCAGTCCGCCGGAGCCGATGGCGTACAAGCTCTGCTTGGTCTGGTCGTTCAGCGCTTCCAGATCATCGGACCATGTGTTCAGGCGGTCCTGCAGATAGCCAATGGATTCCACCAGCGTCAGGGCCGGTTTCAGCAGCATAGCCGCCGCTGCGGCCCCGCACCATGTCAATACACCGCCGCAGCCGGTCAGCATGAGGATGGTGCCCACGATGGCGGTGGTCAGCAGGATGCCGGACATGTGCGGCTCTAAAAACAGCAGCAGCACCACCGGCACCAGCGGCAGCACCGGCACGATCAGCTGCCTTACGATGCGGATGAACAGCCAATCCTTTGGCTTGATCTTTTCTCTCAGCGACGGGCTGAACCGTCCGATCTGCGGCGCACTTGCCGCCAGATGGGACGAGAGCAGGATCATCTCAAACTTTGCCACCTCAGAGGTTTGCAGAGTCAGGCCGCCCAGACGGATCCAGCGGCGGCAGCCGTTCAGCGGTGCAAAGGTCAGCGTGACGGCCAGCATGGCCAGCACCGCCCAGTACAGCGGCTTGCTCGCCCAGCGCAGGAAGCGGTGATCCACATAGCTCATGACTACCATACAGCCAATGCCAATGGCCATGCAGATAGCCTGCTGCTTGATGTAGTGCAGGCTGTCGCCCATGCGCAGGTAGCCGGTGGTGTAGCTTGCGCTGTACAGCATTACAAGGCCGAACACCATGATAATGGCCAGCGTTGCCAGCCAGTTGAGCAGCAGCCGGTTCCACGGTCCCGGGTCCCGCTGCAGCGGCGGCACCCATGCACTTTCTTTTTGGTTTTTGTGTTGTCTGCGGGTGGCTGCCATTGCCACGCCCCCTTATTCTCAGAATCAGGCGCTCAGGCCCAGCGTGCCAGACACACGGCCAGCGCCAGCCCGCACACGCTCAGTGCGCACAGGCTGTAAAAAATATTCACTGCACTCATGCCGCGCTTTTCCAGCCAGCGGTGCAGCGGTGCCGCCGCAAACAGCGGCCTGCCCTTCCAGCGGCAGAACAGGACCTGCAGCAGCACCATGCCGCCCTCCACCCAGAAGGGCAGTGCCAGCGGGATGCTCAGCTCTGCGTAGCCAATGCACAGCGGAATGCAGCCAATGGCTCCCGCTGCATACAAGCAGCCGCACCGGCCGGGGTGCAGCTTTGCCGGTGGAAAATCCCACAGCAGAAAGGCCATCAGTGCACCGGCTAGTGCCGCCGGGAATACTGCCAGCGGGAACCAGCCCAGCTGCGTTTCCAGCATCATCAGGCCCAGCATGGCCGCAAAGGCCGCGCCGCACACCGTGCCGTCGGCGCCGTCGGCCACGCGGGCCGCCTCGGCCATCGCCACCAGCAGCACAGCCCACAGCAGCGGTGCCAGCGCACATTCCACATAGCCTGCTCCCGGCAGGATCAGCCCTGTGGGCAGGCACCCGTTCAGTGCCAGCAGGCCCAGCACCAGCACTGCAGCGATGCATTCCAGTGCAAGGCGCTGCGTACGGCGCAGGCCAAGGCCTAAACCGTTCGGGTAGCGGCTGCGGATGCGGGCCAGATCATCGGCCAGCCCCACTGCGCCAAAGGCCAGCGACCCCAGCAGTGCAATGAGCAGGCGGGAGGTCATCTGCCGGTCGCTGCCAAGCAGGGAAGGCTGTGCAGCACATGCGGCCAGCCAGCCCACGCCCACAGCAGCAAGGGTGCCCACCATCAGGCACAGCCCGCCCATGGTAGGCACCGGGCTGTCCGGGGCATCGCTGTCCGGCTGTGTGCCGCGTGCCGCACGCTGCAACTCCCGCAGCAGCGGCACCATCATATTGCCGAGCGCCGCAGTCAGCACAAAACCCAGCACCGACGCGACGACCAAGGCGAAACGAATCATTTTTCAATCTCCAAATTCATGCCAAAGGGTTATTCTTCGGCATCTTTCTGCTCTGCGTAGAAAATTTCCAGCACTTTTTCCAGCGCCATGCCGCGGCTTGCCTTCACCAGCAGGGCATCGCCCGGCTCTATCCGGTTCAGCAGAGCATCCGCTGCCTCGCGGTAGTTGTTGGCATGGAGGGTCTTGACCCCCTTGGCCGCAGCCACCACAGCCGTGCGCTTTGCGTTTTCGCCGTAGGTCACAAGGCAGTACAGATCACTCTCCGCAGCCAGACGGCCCAGCTCCTCGTGGGCTTCGCGGGACAGCTCACCCAGCTCCAGCATATCGCCCAGCAGGGCAAAGCGGCGCTTGCAGGGGAATTCCTTGAACATGGCAAGCGCGGCCTTCATGCTGTCGGGGTTTGCATTGTAGCAATCCTCAATGACGGTAACGCCCTTGCTGTGCACCACCTTCTGGCGGCGGCCGGTCTGCTCAAAATTGGAAAGCCCCTTGATGACACCGCGCGGGTCGCAGCCCAAGCGGGTGGCGGCGCAGTAGGCAGCCAGAGCGTTTGCCACATTGTGCTTGCCCATGGCCGGGATCTTGACCACAAAGGTGCCCTCTTCCTGATCTTCCAGCACAAAGCTCATGCCGTCCTCTTCCTGCCGGATGGACAGTGCACACACATCAGCGTTCTCATCTGCCAGACTGAACCATACCGGCTTCACGTGGGCGGGCAGCTTTGCGGCGCGCAGGAACTTATCATCATAGTTCAGCACCAGCGGTGCACCCTCCGGCAGGCCGTTGCAGATCTCCAGCTTTGCCTTGCAGATGTTCTCCTGACTACCCAGATTGCCGATGTGGGACACACCGATGCAGGTAATGATGCCCACATCCGGGCGTGCGGCCCGGGCCAGACGGTCGATCTCGCCCGCATGGCTCATGCCCATCTCGATCACGGCATACTCAGTGCTGCTTTCCAGCCGCATCAAGGTGCGGGGCATGCCCAGTTCATTGTTCTGGTTGCCCTCGGTCTTGATGGTCTCGCCAAAGCCTGCAAGGGCGGCGTAGGTCATCTGCTTGGTGGTGGTCTTGCCCACGCTGCCGGTCACACCCACCATCTTGGGGTGATACTGGCTGCGGTAGTTCGCGCCCATCACCATCATGGCGTGGTAGCTGTCCGGGCAGAGGATGGCCTTTTCCGCAGGCACGCCCTCCACCGGGTGGTTCACCACCACATAAACAGCACCGTTCTCCAGTGCTTTGGCCGCAAAATCGTGGCCGTCAAATTTTTCACCCGGGAACGCTACAAAAATGCAGCCGGGCCGCACCTCGCGGCTGTCGGTGGTCACCAGTTCCACCTGCACCTCTTCCCGGATGAAGTCTGCGGGCACCAGCCCTGCCAGAAGCTTGCTTGCAGAAATTTTTTCCATTGTTCATGTCCCCTCTCTTTTATCTTGTAAAACCCTCTCAGTCAATGCCTGCGGCATTGCCAGCTCCCCCGAAAGGGGAGCTCTTTTGCATCTTACGATAAAGTGCAGTTCTTCAGAAGATTCACTTTACCGTGCCCACTCATAAAGCTCGCCCTTCGGGAGAACTGGCGCGCAAGCGCCTGAGAGGGTTCTTGTTACCCACAGGTAATGGTCACGACGGTGCCGCGCTGCACACTGGAACCGGGGTCTGCACTCTGGGCCTGCACGGTGCCGTTCGCATTGCCCTCCACCACACAGTTCAATCCGGCGGCAGACAGCATCTGGCGGGCAAAGTCCGCGCTCTTGCCGGTCACATCCGGCACATCGGTATGGCTGCCCTCATAGGTATCGGTATACAGGTACACGGTGGTGCCGTAGGCCACCTTTGCACCCGCGTGCGGATACTGGTAGGTGACAGCTGCTGCCGCCTGACTGGTGGTGCTTTCGGCCAGCTGATGCCTGAGGCCCTTGATGTTCAGCTGCACCTGCGCACTGCTCCACTCGGTGCCCACCAGATTCGGCACAGTGACCACAGTCTGGCTGCGATCCTCGCCGTCGGCGGCAATGCCAAGGTAAGGTGCGATCTCGCTGATGATGTTGCCCACAACGGGCGCTGCCAGCAGGGACGAGTAGTCCGTTCTGGCGTTGTTGGGGTCATCCAGCATCACATAGACGATGATCTCCGGGTCGTCGGCGGGCAGGACAGCGGCAAAGGATGCCACCTTCTTGTAGTCGCCGTCGGCACGGCGGTCCATGTTCAACTGTTCGGAAGTGCCGGACTTGCCGCCGATACGGTAGGCCGGACCATATGGATTCGTTTCTGAAGTGCAGC
>OGQJ01002780.1_pt1 | contig 12748 bp, 10 predicted proteins | sample 1553161 | NCBI WGS metagenome assembly OGQJ01 (sample SAMEA2579923, study PRJEB22360) | human gut metagenome | biome: human gut; feature: human-associated habitat; material: faeces | place: Denmark | collected 2008/2010 | reverse complement strand
GCCCATAACTCGCCATGTACGCTGATGCGTACCTGGCTCAGACAGATGGGCCTTACCCTGCGGCTTGTGGCCGCCGGGTACCTCTCCGTGAACCACCTCAGACGCTAAGTATGGACCAAGGCTCACTCCAAAGCACCCGGACTTCTGCTGCAAACCTCACACTGTGCGGTCATGGTGGGAGGGATAGAGTGGTCTGACGGGAGTTGGATGAGCCATCAGCGCTGCGCTGGATGGCTGGGAGGAAAGGCTGAGTTTCCTTGTGGTTTGCCGGGGAGGTTGTGAGCGTCGGCGCGTTGCTGGACGCTTGTAGTTTGGAAGCTTGAGATTCCTTGTGGTTTGGAGGGAGGTTGTGAATGTCGGTGCGTTGCTGGACGCTTGTAGTTTGGACGCTTGAGATTCTATGTGTTTGTTAGGGAGGTTGTGAGCGTCGGTGCGTTGCTGGACGCTGGAAGGTGGTGTCGAAATTTGGAGATGGGTTTTTGTGGTGTTGTGGTGGGATGTGTGGTATGATTTGTATATCTTATAAGATCTATCCATTTATTTGGTTTCTTTTTGCTTCAATGTCTGAAGCGTTTTTTCAAAAATATTTATAAAAACTGTATACAGGGTTTCTGAAGTGTTTGGTTGATGGTATAATTGTATATACCAGAAGGAGTATTGTTTGAGAGATAATACGATTTTTGATGATGTTTTTCGTACTATGATGGAGAAAATGACGTTTCTGGTCGTGCCTTTGATCAATGATGTTTTTCATACATCATACCCGGCTGATGTGGAGATTGTGCAACTGCGTAATGAGTATCAGCGGGTGGATGGTGAGATTATTACGGATTCGCGACTGTTGATCGGAAACAGGATTTATCATATAGAATGTCAGAGTACGGATGACACGACAATGGCTGTACGGATGATAGAGTATGATTTTGCAACTGCTGTTGAGTTTGCCAGAAAGCAGGGACGGAGGTATCGGATGGAGTTTCCACGTTCTTGTGTGTTGTATCTGAGGAATAGTAGGAATACGCCGGATTTTCTGGAAGTGGATGTGGTTTTTCCGGATGGGGGATGTCATTTGTACAGAGTGCCTGCCATTAAAGTAGAGAATTATACAAAAGATAAGATATTTGAAAAGAGTCTTCTTATGCTGCTTCCTTTTTATATCATGCGATATGAAAAAAGAGGGCATGAGATGAGTGAGAATCCACAACTTTTTCAGGAATTACTGAATGAATATGAAGTGATCCGGAGTAAACTGGAGGTAGAGATCACTGAATCTGGAAGGTCTGAACTGTTCAGTGATCTGATTGGACTGATAACTCGGATATCTGATCATATTTTCAGAAATGAGGAGAAAGTCCGGAAAGGAATAGGTGAGATTATGGGTGGACATGTTCTGGAACTGGAATCTGAGAAAAGGGCAAGACTGATGGCGGAAGCTAAGGAACAGGCTGAAGCACTGGGGCGAGAACAGGGAATGGCTCAGGGAATGGCTCAGGGAATGGCCCAGGGAATGGCTCAGGGAATAGCTCAGGGAATGGCCCAGGGGGAAGAACGACTTAGTGTTCTGATCAACAGGCTTATACTTGATAATCGTGGTAATGAGATTCAGAAGGTTGTTACAGATAAAGAAATGCGTGAAGCCATGTATAGAGAATATCAATTATAATAAGAAAAGATAAAGAGAATCCCCCACTGGTTTTGCTATCCATGGGGGATTCGTTGATTGATCTGAATCTTATAATACAGAATATCCGTAACTGCTGACAATAGCATCGATCTTCTGGCGGTTTTTGCACAGTGGGCAGTTGTCAGAGCGGTAGGAGTGATAGTCCGGGATGTCTCTGGCCTGAAAGATAGAGCGGACAGGGAGTGTGGCTACACTGTCTACACTGCTGTAGATGGCTGCCACGCCGCGGATCTTACCGCCATAGTACAGAACGCTTTCGATAGCTCGGTTCAATGTGGATCCGGTGGTGATGGAGCCATTTAGGATGAGGATGTTTTTTCCATTGATCATTGGTTCATAGTTGTCGCGGAAGATCATCTGCCCGGTGCTGTTGAACTCAGGGGTGATGACGTAGATGGTCTGGTGTGCGTTCATGGAAAGGACGCCGGCTTTGGTCAGTTCTTCGGCGAGATAAGCACCGATCACTTCAAGTCCGTCCATGCAGACGATGGTGTCTACCGGAATGGATGCTTCGTAATTTGCTGCGAGAGCGGATGCAATACGCTGTGCTTCAGCGCATCTGGATTTCATAGTAGTGAGATCCAGGTAGTGTGTGATATGGGATTGGGATGTTACGAAGTGTCCCGGAATCATTTTAAGCTGTATGCGGTTGTCAGTGCGTGCATAAATTTTTATGATGTTGTCCTGATCCATAATAAAAACCTCCTGTCGTGATCGTGTTTTACGTGGTTGTTCAGGAGAATTATCCTGAAGGATTACGAAACAGATTTATTTAACCGAATGCGGATTGCAAATATCCGATTAGCTGTGCATATTATACCATTAATTTCAAAAAAATGAAATAATATAATGCAAAATATATAAAAAATATTCAAAAAATCAAGCGTATTTGTTAAAAAATATCCAATATCATGAAAACTTTGACAATAGGATCATTACTATAGAGTGAAAGTACTTGTGAGTACGTAGTAAATTGGAAAGAGAGTGTCATATGTATTATTGCGTATAAAAAAGAGGAGGAGAATCCTTATGGATTCTCCTCCTGTGAGAGTGAGTCGATGTCAGCCTTCAATAGATACATATTTATCAGCTTCAATCTCTTCAGCTGCTTTTTTCGGAATAGAAAGTCTCAGAACACCGTTCTCAAATTTTGCATGGACATCTTCGTTTTTTACACCATTACCAACATAGAAGCTTCTGCTTGTGCTGCCGGCATAACGTTCACGGCGGATATAATTGCCTTTCTTGTCTTCCTCGTCTTTGTCAAGACCCTTGGCAGCAGAGATGGTAAGATAACCATCCTTCAGCTGTACCTGTACTTCATCTTTCTTAAATCCTGGAAGATCTACATCCAGCTCATAGCCTTTATCTGTTTCACGTACATCAGTTTTCATGATATTTTTTGCATGTTTGCCATAAAGAGGGTTCTTTCCGCTAAAGAAATTATCTCTGAATCCAAAATCATCCATCCAGTCATCAAATAAGTTTTCTCCAAATACACTCGGGAACATCATAAGTCATTTCTCCTTTCAAATTGAAAAGCCGTTCCGGTGGATCAAGAAATCCAACTGTTGCCGGTATATAGTTACCACTTCGGGTTATTCCGCAGTGGTGATCGTTTGGTTTTATTCTGAACATCTGGAAGTTCTTTTTTATCTTCTCCTTTGTTCTATATGTAATATAACACTTGTTGTTAGCAAAGTCAAGAGGCGAGTGCTAAAAAATTGTGAAGAATTTGTGTCCCGTAAAATGAAAAACTAATTTCCATCTTTAGCCCTTTATGTTCTTACGTTAAAAAGCGAATCGGACAAGGACTGAAAAGCTTATGCAGATTGAACATTCTGCAATGTTATAATAACTTTAAAGCATAGAAAAAACCAAAAAAATCAATATAATAAGGCATATAGACAAAATATATTAAAAAAAATTTTTCGTACATTCTTCTGAGTTGAACAGACGATAGAAAGACAGTATTCATGAGTATGCAGGTAAAGCAAAATGTAAATGAAAAAGTACAGGAGGAGAGAATGATGCAGAAAAAATATGCAGATTTTAAGCTTGGGGTACCGGATTATGTAACAGTGGAAACAGAAGAGGAGAGACTTGTGTGCCAGGGAGGGCAGACGACAGTAGCTGCCGGTGCAACTACTGTGGAATTTCAGGACGCAGGTGAACATGAGGATATATTTGTCACATCCGAGGATGCAGTGAGATGTGTGAAGCTGAGATGGAACTATAAGATCCCGAAATCAGCCAGATTTCTGGGAGATGCCTGGGAACGTACCTATGGTGATGCGGAATGGCATGGAATGAGCGGAAACCGTTATCTGCCATGGTATTTTCTGGCGAAGCTTTCTGAGAAGGTTCTCTGCTTTGGCGTAAAGGTCCGTCCTTCTGCTATGTGCTGCTGGCAGGTGGATACCAAAGGAATTACTTTGTTTCTGGATGTTCGCTGCGGAAATACAGGAGTACAGCTGAAAGGAAGAAAGCTGTGTGCCGCACAGATCGTCTGCATGGAAGCAGAAGGAGCAGATACTTTTGAAACTGCACAGAAATTCTGTGAAAAAATGTGTACAGATCCGATCTTCCCAGAGTTTCCGGTATATGGAAGCAATAACTGGTATTATGCTTACGGTGACAGCTCCGAAGAGGAGATCTTAAGTGATACCGATTATATCCTGAAACTGACCGAAGGTGTAAAAAATCCTCCGTTCATGGTCATTGATGACTGCTGGCAGGAGCATCACCGCCTGGATGAATACAACGGTGGACCCTGGACAAAAGGCAATGCCAGATTTCCGGATATGAAAGGTCTTGCAGACAAGCTGGAGAAAAAAGGTGTCCGCCCGGGTATCTGGGTCCGTCTGCTTCTTAATGAAGATGAGAATATCCCGGATGAGTGGAGAATTTCCTATAATGACTGTCTCGATCCGTCCCACCCGGATGCACTGGAATATATCCGTAAAGATATCGAGAGAATCTGTGATTGGGGATACACGCTGATCAAGCATGATTTTTCTACCTTTGATCTCTTTGGAAAATGGGGATTTGAGGCGAATTTAAGAGACAATTCCATGGAGAAATGGCATTTTTATGATCAGACCAAAACCAGCGCAGAAATCGTAAAAATGCTTTATCAGGAGATTTATGATGCTTCCCGGAGCAACAACGCAGTGATCATCGGCTGCAATACCATCGGACATCTCGGCGCAGGCCTGATGCATCTGAATCGGACCGGTGACGATACCAGCGGACGTATCTGGGAGCGTACCAGACGAATGGGCGTAAATACGCTGGCATTCCGTCTTCCGCAGCACAATACGTTTTACCATATTGATGCAGACTGTGTCGGTATTTTCGGAATGATCCCATGGGAGAAAAATCGTCAGTGGGCAGACGTTCTTGCAAAGAGCGGTACACCACTGTTTGTATCCGCAAAACCTGGAGTTTTGAATCCGGAGGAATTTGAGGAGCTGCATCAGATCATGCTGCGTGCATCAGAACAGGAAGAGCATTTTGTTCCGCTTGACTGGGAAGAAATCGACTGCCCGGAGGTATGGGGAGAAAACGGCGAAACTATCACTTATGACTGGTTTGACAACGAAGGTCCGACCATGGATGCTACGGTGGAATACTATAATGCCAAGGTAGTTGTTCCGTAAATCAGGAAAAGTGGTTCAGCAATCCAGAAGATCCTCGGCATGATGATATTTTTCCCGGTATTCCCGTGGCGTCATGCCGGTTTCTTTTTTGAAGGCACGGGAAAAGGCAAATGGATTTTGATATCCGCAGGAGAACGCCACGCTGGAGACAGGGATATCCGTGATGGTCAGAAGCTCCCGGGCGTTGATGATCTTGGCTGAAGTCAGGAATGCTTGGGGTGTGGTTCCAAGATGTTTTTTAAAAAGTCCGTAAAGGTGGCTGCGGCTGATATGGAGATAGTCAGCAACATCTGTCACAGTGATATTCTGCAGCGGACTTTTTTTGATGTAATCAACAGCCTGTGTGATGTAAAAATTCTCATTGGATTCCATGGTCGTGTAGGAAGCATGAAATTCTTCCTCCAGCATGGCGATGATCCGGTAAAGACCACTCTGGATATAGGCTTCACTGGAGGGCGTCAGCTGCGGGTGAGCCATCATTTCAAGAATGGTTTCCTGATAGGGAAGAACCGAATTTAGCTGCTGGACCGGAGTTTCTTCAGTAAGATGACAGTGTTCACAAAGTATGGGAGCATTTTCTCCATTGAAACAGATCCAGATATAAGTCCAGGGATCAGAAGGCTCTGCTTTGTAGAGAGAGCTGGTCACAGGAGGAATGAAAAAGCACTGTCCGGCTTTCAAGGTATATTTCCGGTTGTTCATATAGAAATATCCCTGTCCGCTCAGCACAAAATGGATGGTGTAATATCGCCGGACACCAGGGCCGTAGGACTGTTCCGGTGTACATTTTTCCCAGCCGCAGGAAATAAGATGAAGTTCTTTTGATGAGGTCTGGCGGTTCAGAACCTGTTTGTTTTCTATGGGAGTTTCCTCCTTTCGATGCATGATTATAGATAATATCAGTTTAAAATATTTGATCTGAGGTGTAAAGAACAAAGATGAACTGATAGGACAAAAGACAGTTGCCGTGCGATAAACGTGTGGCAGCTGTTTTTCTGTTTTCTGCAAAAATTCAGACGTAATGCAGGCATTGTCTTGACACTTGTAAAAGAAAAAGGTTTACCACCAGGAAAAATATCGTTATAATAGGAGAAACGCAGTTTCTCTGCGGCAAAAATATAACGGTCCGGGAGATATCTGTGTCAGAAATATTGCTTATCCGGTGATATATCAGATGATATGAGGAATTTTCCGGTATGTAATAAGAAGGGAGAAAGATATGGCATATTTAGGTGAAGAGATCAAAAAACTTGGTTTTGGCCTTATGAGACTTCCGCAGAAATCAGAAGGTGTGATCGATGTGGAGCAGACCAAAGTCATGGTGGACAAATTTATGGAAGCCGGATTTACATATTTTGATACAGCATGGGCTTATGCAGGAAGCGAAGATGCTATCCGCGAAGCGCTGGTAGAGCGTTATCCGAGAGAAAAATATCAGTTAGCCACCAAGATGGCAGCCTGGATCAACTGCAAGACAAGAGATGAAGCTCTTGCACAGTTTAAAACATCTCTGGAGAGAACAAAGGCAGGATATTTCGACTTTTATCTTCTCCACAATCTTGGAGAGCACAGAACAAAATATTTTGATGAGTACGGTTTATGGGACTGGATCCATGAACAGAAGGAAGCCGGTCTGATCAGACATGCAGGATTTTCGTTCCACTCCACACCGGAGGAGCTGGATGCACTTCTCACTGCACATCCGGAAATGGAATTTGTACAGCTGCAGATCAATTACGCAGACTGGGAAAATCCGGTGATCCAGTCAAGAGCCTGCTACGAGGTAGCCAGAAAACATGGAAAACCGGTCATTATCATGGAACCTGTAAAAGGCGGCATGCTTGCAACTCCGCCGGAAGCAGTGGAAAAGCTTCTGAAGGAAGCAGAGCCGGAAGCATCCACAGCATCCTGGGCGATCCGTTTTGCGGCAAATCTGGAAGGCGTGATCACCGTACTTTCCGGAATGAGCAATGTTGCACAGATGGAGGATAACCTTTCCTTTATGAAGGATTTCAATGGCCTTACTGACAGTGAGAAGGAGACTCTTGATAAGGCAAGAGAGGCTATGAGCAAAATTCCTCTGATCCCATGTACAACCTGTAACTACTGTGCAAAGGTCTGTCCGATGGAAATTGGAATTTCCGGTTCTTTTACAGCAATGAATTATCTGACATTGTACGGAAATAAAGCCGCCGCAGCGCATCAGGAAGACTGGCTGGTAGCCAGTCATGGCAGAAAGCGTGCAGATGAATGTATAAAATGCGGACAGTGTGAGGAAGTATGTCCGCAGCATATTTCCATCCGCGAGGAACTTGAGAAAGTAAGCGAGGCTTTTTGCAAATAAAGGAACTGATCCGGCAGGAAGCGGATCAGGGTAAGGAGAGAGTTTAAAAATGGAAAAATTCAAAGCATTTCTAAAACGGAAGGATATCGAGATCTCTCTGAAGAGATATGGTATCGATGCACTGGGAGCTATGGCACAGGGACTTTTCTGTTCCCTGCTGATCGGTACGATCATCAACACCATTGGCACACAGTTTCACATTCCGTTTCTGACTATGGCAGTTGCCACAGTCAATGATACCCAGTATACAGTAGGTTCTCTGGCATCTGCCATGAGCGGCCCTGCCATGGCAGTAGCCATCGGTTACGCCTTGCATTGCCCGCCGCTGGTATTGTTTTCGCTGATCACCGTTGGATTTGCCTCCAACGCACTTGGCGGAGCAGGCGGTCCTCTGGCTGTACTGTTTGTTGCCATTGTTGCAGCTGAGATCGGTAAGGCAGTTTCAAAGGAAACAAAGATCGATATCCTTGTAACGCCTCTTGTAACCATCGGTGTGGGCGTAGGTCTTTCCGCATGGTGGGCACCGGCTCTTGGAAAAGCTGCCATGAAGGTAGGAAGCGTGATCATGTGGGCAACAGATCTGCAGCCATTCTTTATGGGAATCTTGGTTTCTGTATTTGTTGGAATCGCACTAACGCTGCCGATCTCTTCTGCTGCGATCTGCGCGGCTCTGGGACTTACCGGACTGGCAGGCGGCGCTGCAGTAGCGGGCTGCTGTGCGCAGATGGTAGGTTTTGCGGTCATGTCCTTCAGGGAAAACAAATGGGGTGGTCTTGTCTCTCAGGGAATTGGAACTTCCATGCTCCAGATGGGGAATATTGTCAGAAATCCAAGGATCTGGATCGCTCCGATCGTAACATCTGCTATCACAGGACCTATTGCAACCTGCTTGTTCAGGCTTCAGATGAACGGAACTGCTGTATCCTCAGGAATGGGTACTTGCGGTTTTGTAGGTCAGATCGGTGTGTATACAGGATGGATGAATGATATTGCAGAAGGAACCAAGACAGCTGTTACAGCTATGGACTGGGCAGGACTTTTCCTGATCTCTTTTATTCTCCCGGCAGTTCTCTGCCCGTTGATCAATATGTTTGTACGTAAGCTCGGATGGGTGAAAGATGGAGATATGACGCTGTCATAAGCTATATCAGATCTTACTTTAAAATCAAAAAAGAGTATCACAGGAACTCATTGATAGTGATGAGCTTTGTGATACTCTTTTATTTTAACTTTTATGCTACATGTGATCCGGTGGCATTACTCCGTTCCAGTCCACAGGCCTTTGCATATTCATGGAGTTTCTCTTTTGCGGAATAATTCAGATTCTGAGGAACTTGGATCTGAATGGTTACATACTGATCACCGCGGACGGAAGGGTTCTTCATGGAAACAATGCCTTTTCCTCTCAGGCGGATCTTGGAACCGGACTGCATACCTTCCCTGATCTTACAGATAACATTTCCGTAAAGGGTGGGAACGGTGGCTTCACCGCCGAAAACAGCGGTTGTGTAAGGAATAGAAATGGTGGTATAAACATCCGATCCCTTTCGTTCATAGCCAGGACGTGTTCCTACGGTAACCTTCAGAAGAAGGTCACCAGGCTCACCGCCGCCGGTTCCGGGCATGCCTTTTCCTTTCAGACGGATACTCTTGCCGGTATCAATACCTGCCGGAATATGAATCTGAAGTGTCTGCGGTGCACCGGAGCTTCCGTCCGGACCGGACAGAGAGATCCTTTTATCTGCACCAAAAGCTGCCTCATCAAAGGTAACGTTGATGCTGGCCTTCACATCAGAGCCTTTTTGCGGAAAATCCTGTTGATGGAATCCGCCGAAGCCGTTGCCACTGTGAAAGCCACTTCCGCCAAATCCACTGTGAAAGCCGCCACCGTTACCGGTGAAATGCTCATATGTGCCATTGCTGCCGAAACCGCGGCTTTCGCCGTGACTGCCGTGGAACATATTTCCGAAGATATCACCAAAAATATCGTCCATATTTTCACCGTTAAAATGAAATTCCTGATAGCTGCCATTGCCGCCACCCTGGAATCCGCCGAATCCACCGGCACCTGCGCCGGCTCCAGGATCAGCTCCTGCTTCAAATGCGGCATGACCAAACTGATCATACATTTTTTTCTTCTTTGGATCACTTAAGACATCGTAGGCTTCGTTTACTTCTTTAAATTTATCTGCGGCATCTGCATTACCGGCGTTTGTATCCGGATGATATTTTTTGGCCAGTTTACGATAGGCTTTTTTTATTGTTTTTTCATCTGCGTTCCGGTCAATGCCCAGAACATCGTAATAATCTCTTTTTACTGCCATGGTATTCACCTTCCCTTATATTATAGTCTGCAGCGTCCCGGATGATTGATCTGTCCTCTCAGAGGACAGATCTCCCGGACTGTCATATATTGAACGTATGCGTATAAAATTCCCCGGGAAAAATCCCGGGGGCATTACTTTTATCTTGTTCTACATGTAATATAACACTACTAATTAAAAGTGTCAATACCTGCATTGTGGAAAAGAACATTTTGGACTGCAATAAGAGATGTGATTCTTACAGCTATCAGCTGAAAATATGATATAATACTACCATAAATTCCGGTGCGGTCTGCTCAGTAAATAAAAAACAGAGAGAGCCGCAGATCAGAGAAAGATCCAAAAAAGAAAAGGAGGCGTATAATATGAGAAAAAGAACTCTTCTGTCCCATATAAAGGCAGTAAAAAGGCTGGTACTTCTGACACTTATACTGGCAGCAGCTTTTCCGGCGACGATCCGGGAGGCAAAGGCAGCAGCAGGAACCACTTTTAAAGTCAAAGTCACAGATGGATACCTGGCTCTCCGGAGTGAGAAGGCTTTTGACAAAGGCAATGAGATCGGACAGCTGAATACAGGAGATCTTGTGGAAGTTACAAATCGGAAGGACGCTACCTACTGGTATGCATACGTGCCAAGACTGGATAAATCCGGATATCTGGACAAAAACTATATCCAGATAGTAGAGAACGCCACAGCTTCCAACGATTCCTGGACAGTAAAGGTAAAAAAAGGCTATCTGGCTCTTCGAAGTACCGCAGCTTACAATGACAGTAACGAGATCGGACGTCTGAATACCGGAGATGTCGTTCTTGTAAAGGACAGCAGTGATTCTACTTACTGGTACGTATATGCTCCGGGGCTTGATAAATCCGGATATGTGGATAACCGGTATATTTACAACAGTGGTCTGTGGACAGTTAAAGTAGAAACTGGTTATCTTGCCCTTCGCAATAAGGCAGCCTATAATGAAAGCAATGAGATCGGACAGCTGAATACCGGTGACACGGTTCAGGTGAAGGACACCAGCAACGATCAGTACTGGTATGTATATGTTCCGCAGCTGGATAAGACCGGTTATGTTGACAGGAACTATCTTACCGGAGGCTCAGGTACGACAACTCCATCCATGACTGTTAAAGTGGAAAGCGGCTATCTGGCTCTGCGCAGTACAAAGGCGTATGACAAGGACAATGAGATCGCCCAGCTGAATAACGGAGATACGGTAGAAGTCATTGAGAAGAAAGACAGTACTTACTGGTATGTATATGTTCCGAAGCTTGGAAAAGAAGGATATGTAGATAAGAACTACCTTAAATAAAAAGATAAAGGATGCTTGTTGCCGGATCTGCCTGAAGAGGAACAGAAAGCCGGAACAAGAAACGGGGAGGCAGAAAGATGACTCTGGCACAGCTCAGATATACCATAGCAATTGCAAAAGCCGGATCTATGAACGAGGCAGCAAAAAGCCTTTATATTTCTCAGCCCAGTCTTTCCACGGCAATCCGGGAGCTGGAAGCAGAAACCGGTGTTGAGATCTTCCGAAGAACGAACCGAGGAATCGCCGTAACGCCTGCAGGCGAAGAATTTCTGGGGTATGCAAGGCAGGTGGTGGAACAGTACGAACTGATGGAAGCCAAATATATTTCCAAGGAACAGTCACGCAAAAAATTCAGTGTTTCCATGCAGCATTATACCTTTGCAGTTAATGCCTTTGTGGAGCTGGTAAAGCAATTCGGCATGGATGAGTACGAATTTGCGGTCCACGAGACCAAGACGCATCAGGTCATCGAGGATGTCCGTAATTTCAAGAGTGAGATCGGGATCCTCTACGTAAATGATTTTAACCGTAAGGTACTTACAAAAATGTTTCACGAGTATGGTCTGGAGTTTCACGAACTTCTCAACTGTCGGATCTACGTTTATATGTGGAAGGGGCATCCTCTGGCGAAGCGTGAGAAGATCACGCTGGAAGAACTGAAGGAATATCCGTGTCTGTCCTTTGAACAGGGAGGAAATAACTCTTTTTATTTTGCTGAGGAGGTTTTGAGCACCTATGAATACAAACGGCTGATCAAAGCCGATGACAGGGCTACTATGCTGAACCTGATGGTAGGACTGAATGGATATACCTTATGCTCCGGTATTATCTGTGAGGATCTTAATGGTTCCGATTACTGTGCTGTGAAGCTGGATTCCGATGAGATCATGACAATCGGTTATGTTGCCAGAAAGGGTGTTAACATCAGTGCCCTTGGGAAAAAATATCTGGAGGAGATTTCTAGATATAAGGATAAAGCACTGAAATAAGAGAAAATAAAATCTGACAGATCACTGCCGGAGAAGACGGGAAAAGCTTCTGGTATTTATGATACCGGAGGGTTGTTTCCCTGTGTATTCTCAGATACGTAGCGATGCGTATCATGCAGGAATCTGTCAGATCTTTATTTACATTAAAAGTTTTTGGCAGTGGAAATTTTATTCTGCAAGCCGATCACACACGGATCACAAAACCATCTTTACGCGGTTTGGCTGTTGGATACTCACAGTCACGGTATCCAAGAACACAGTGGCCCACGCCGATATATTCCTCCGGAACACCCCACTGCTTCTTCAGCTCTTTTCCTTCCTCGGAGTCAAAAACTTCTCTTGCACGGTGAATCCAGCAGGAGTCCACGCCGAGAGCATGTGCGGCATTCATGAGATTTCCCATCACAAGACTTCCGTTTTCCACAC
>OGQJ01002776.1_pt1 | contig 12761 bp, 6 predicted proteins | sample 1553161 | NCBI WGS metagenome assembly OGQJ01 (sample SAMEA2579923, study PRJEB22360) | human gut metagenome | biome: human gut; feature: human-associated habitat; material: faeces | place: Denmark | collected 2008/2010 | reverse complement strand
TCTAATATGCTTGGATAATTCTTTTACGATTCGTAAAAAGAATTGGATTCTTTTAGATAAAAAAAAGACCGGATAAACCGATCTTTTTTTTATGACATCGAAAGAATATACCCTTTTATCACTACAACTTTCTAAGAAGGCTGCTTGTAAATATAATCTCCATGCCGTACTTTATCTGAGTCTTTATCCCAGAATTTTAGTTTAACCATACCTTTTACAGAAATTATAAGAGAAATCCCACTGCTTTAGCGGTGGGATGAATCGCTTTTTATATGCATTTTAGTAGATGTTTCATGTTGTAACATCTACTAAAAAATGATATAATAAATTTATGAATAAAAGATATAGACGTACAAAAACAACCGTATCACTGATAAATTATCATTTTGTCTTTTGTCCCAAATACCGCAGGAAGATCTTTCTATTTCCAGGAGTAGAGGAACGCTTTAAAACATACACCAAGGAGATTTGTGAACAGAAAAAGATTCAGATTCTGGCAATGGAATGCCATATTGACCATGTACATCTGTTTCTGCAATGTCTGCCAGACCAGAGTCCATCGGATATCATGCGCTGGATAAAAGGGGCAAGCTCCCGGACACTTCGGGATGAATTTCCAGAACTCGCTGGTATGACAAGTCTTTGGACCCGCAGTTTTTTTGTATCCACTGCCGGTTCTGTCAGCTCAGATACTATACAGAGATATGTAGAGGAACAAAAGACCCGTTTATAGGAGGAACGATGCATACTTTACAACTCCGATTAAAGACAACTGCATATGACAGGCAAGAGATCCCACGAAGATTCTATACTCTTTCTCATATCCATAATGTCCTTGTGAAACATGCGAAGAAGCTGTTATGTCAGCTGGAACATAACAAGGAGTATCAGGGGATGCTCACGGAGTACCGTGCTTTATCCAAGATAAAGGAGCCGACAAAAGAATCGGATTCCAGAAAAGATGCTCTGTCACAGGAAATGTCTTCTTTCAGGCAGGGCATGGGACTGACCGAAGCAGGACTCCAGTCTTACATCAAGGTCTGTGGGAAACAGTATAAGAAGCTTTTATCCTACCAGCAGGTGCAGAAAGAGGCATCGAATGTCTGGAGGGGCGTAGAAAAAGTCTTGTTTGGTAACGGGAAACAGCTTCATTTTAAGAAGAATCGGTATTTTACTACGATCAGTGGGAAGACAAATACGAACGGAGCTAAATTTGACAAGGCGACATTGACTGTAAATTGGCTGGGACTGTCGAAGAAATAACCCGGATGAAAGCATCCGGGTCATCCATGAAACAATGTTTTGGATTTTAAGATAGAGAAATGGGCATTGGCATCTGCCCAGCTGCCAGGAAGTACCATCCCAGATGAGGAACCCCTATGGTGGCAAAATCCTGAAAAATTATACTATACCCATTCCTATATGAAGTGGTGATGTTGTTGCAATCTAAGGAATCCCGCGGATTTATTCGTGAGAGGATGTCAAGAAAGTCATGGAATAAATGAAGGAGACTACAGGAGTTGATTTTTCTCGTTCTTTGTGGTATAATTAAATCCAAAAAAAAGGGAAGCTAAAGTAATCTCCCCTATAGCAATATTTAAAATAGACCGCCAAGGGAGTTTAATTTGGCGGTTTAGTTTTTGTTTAGAGACAATAACTATCCGTTAGTTTTTTATGATGTGTCATTAATTAAAAACAATGGAATAATATAAAAAGAGTGATTTTATGCTCTGAAATGAAACTTAACGGTAACTACGGGACAGAGAATATCAGTATCCTTCGCTGACGTAGAAATGTCGGTATAAAACCGGCAATCTCCGTTAATATACCGATTAGGAATTAAAACAAGGGAAAGAGTGAAAACATGTACGAGAATTTAATACAAGATTTAAAAAGAGAGCAACAAACTAATTATACCATCCCTGAAGTTGAACATTTAGCTGATTCTATTCTAGTTACAAATAACCCTTCTGAGCTTGTTGCGCCTACACCTATTATTAAAATTGCTAGTGATTTTGGATTTAAGATATTTAAACTAACTAATTTAGGGGAAGAAGTATCTGGAAATATATATGTTGGAGGAACAACAAAAAAAGTTTTTCAGCATGACAAGGTAATTGTAGTGCAAGATAAAGAAGACTATTATCATCAAAGATTTATTATTGCACATGAATTAGGACATTATTTACTGGATTATATTGGAAACCCCATCTTTGAAAATCCTAAAAAATTCTTTTCAAAAACTTATATCAAAGCGGATCATCAAGATTCATCAGAGGAAGTTCTTGCAGATAGATTTGCCGCAGAGTTATTAATGCCAGCACGTCTTTTTATGCAGAAATATCTTAATATAATGGATTATTCCCAAAATAATATAGAATACACCATCGCATACTTATCCACTTATTTCGAAGTGAAAAAAGGAAGTATCAGAAAAAGAATAAAAGAAGTTATAGAGGCTAGGTAATGAGTAAAAATACGAATGACAAAAAAGAAAAAGAAAAACCTACCACAAATCAGGACGAGGAACAGAATACAAACTATACCGCTTCTTATATAGCTCTTGTAAATACATATACAGCACAGTTTGCTAACAACGCTGATAGTAAGAAAAATTTAAAGAACAGATTCTTTAATGTAATGTGTACTATTATTTTCTTTATGATTTTTTCATTTATAGGAACACTTATATTCACATTTGTCTTGCTTTTTACAAAAAATATTTCACCATCCATTATATCTGGGATAATACCTGTGATTATATCATCGTTTGTTACCATGTTAACAGCAATATTAAAATTACCTCAAATTATTGCCAATTATTTATTTAATAAAGACGAAGATAATCAAATGGTAGAAATTATAAAAAGTATCCAGCAATACGAAGTAGATATTTCTAAATCAGAATATGCAGCTAGAAAAAAAGCAGAAGAAGAAAAAGATGTAATTCAGGAAAAAGAATTAATTAAAAAGTACCCTAAAACTCTTGCCGAAATGCCTCAAGAAGATTTAGAAAACACATCTGAACCGACAGAAAATGATTAATAATAGAAAAAGGACATGTGAAAAAAAATTTTGTTTTTTAACACGTCCTTTTTTTACCTCAAAAATGAATTTGATTCCTAAGAATACAACGATATATAAATTCATTTTTCTATTTCAAAATATATTTTTTCTTTAATCATCTATATTTCAAAATCTCAGTTCATTTATCAAAAATTTTCCCATATTAATCATGACAGACCTTTTCATGGAATCCGATTCCATGTTATAATGTCTCTAGCTCCAAAATCAAGGGGAAAGTATTTATCGTATCAGTGGATAATTTCTTACAAAAATTCTTTTTATGTGGGATATGATACGATAAGAGTGGTCGAAAGACCGAGAAAAATTAAATAATGAAGGGAGTTTTTGCTATGAAAACAAAAGCAACAAGTAGAATCTTTAAACAGACATTTGCATGGGTACTGGCATTGATGATGATTTTTTCCGTATTTCCGGCAACCCAGGTAAATGCAGCAACAAAGCCTAAACTGAGTAAAACAAAGATTACCATGACAGTCGGGCAGAGTAAGAAACTGAAAGTGAAGGGTATCAGCAAGAAACGAGCCAAACGTATCAAGTGGAAATCTTCCAAAAAAAAGGTCGTTACTGTCACAAAGACAGGAAAACTCAAAGCTCGTAAGGCAGGTAAGGCTACAATTACTGCAAAAGTAGGCAAGAAAAAGCTGAAATGCAAAGTTGTGGTCAAAAGGAAGCGCAAGAAAGCTACGAAGAAAAAAGAATCGAATTCGTCTTCTAAAAAGATGTGGTTAAGCAAAACAAGTGTTACTCTTCAAGCTGGTAGCGGTGTTGATTTAGTTCTACATAATGCAAAAAATGTTGTAAAATGGTCCAGCTCTAATAAGAAAGTAGCATGGGTTGAAAGAGATACTACTTATAAAAATCATGGGGCTGTTCAGACAGTAGCCAAAGGTACAACTGTTATCACGGCAAAAGTTGATGGAAAAACTTTCAAGTGTCATGTAAAAGTTATTGCAGATGATTATCATGCCAGTGAAGAAACTGAAGCAAAGATAAAACAGGCTTTAAAAATAGTCAACAATAGCATGTCAACACAGGAAAAAGTCCTAAAATTAACCATTTGGACCTGCGACCATTTAAAAAGAGTTTATGGAGAATACTGGTCATATGAGCCAGAGAATACTGTAAACTGTATTTTAAAGGGGAAAGCAACACAATATGGCTACAATGATTTCCTGGATGAATTACTTTCTAGCGCAGGAATTAAAACCATGTATGTGAATGAATCTTATGGTGGAGCGAGATTAAAAGTTTCAATAGATGGAAAGTGGTATAACTTAGATGTTTATCGTATGGACCCTTCTACACAAGATTCTTCTGGACACGGACTGTGGAGTTATTCAATGCCATTCTTTTTATTTTCCGATGCGGAGGCGTATAAATATCATTCCCAGTATTATAGCAAACCAAGTAAGGAATTTGAAAAATACAATCCTCCTGCTACAAGCACAAGATTTGATTTTCTAAGTATGATTGTTAGCAAAGGAAAAGAAGATAATCCTGTGGATTTTGAAGTCAATCCTGAATATTTCATGCAAGCATATACAGAAGATTGTGCAGGTAATCAGTACAATCCGTGGGTAACCGGAACATGGCGTAACTATTAAACAAAGCATCAAAAACTGAATATAGATAGGTATATGTATATAAAATTTTATTAATGCTATACAGATAGCATTTGGGAGCCATGCGTGGCTCCTTTTTTGTTTTTCACAAAAAACATATAATTAAAAGAAGAATTCGATTCTTTTTTCCATCTTCTTTTCAAAAAAATCAATTTTGCATATTAGGTGGGACTGTGATGGAGCAGTCAGAAAGGAGGATGTCTTATGAAATGCCGAGACAGACCAAATCCATAGACTTATAAAGCAAACAAGCTTGGGTGCTTTATATAGCACTATGGTACCGTACCTTGAAAATTATATAAAAAATAACAGGAGGTCATTTATGTTTAGTTTAAAAAAAATCGCTTCTGTTGTAATGGCAACGGCAATGGCTGTGACGACAGCTGTGCCTGGAACAGCGATTGTTGCTAATGCTGAAACAACGACAATAAAGACTCGTGTAAAGAATTCGGATAAGAAGCAGAATACAATTAATGCGGCAGATATGAACAAATTAAGTATCAATACAGAAAATGCAACTGTTACTTATTCTTCTAGTCTTGCTACTGATAATGCAGCAGCTAAATGGGCTAAGAAAGAGATGAAAGACAGCGAAAAACCTAAACTTGGTACCCCGATTGCGGGTAAGTTAAATGCCAATAAAATCAATGACTCTAATAATGGATATTGGATCAAATATTCCGGTATAACTCTTAATGGAGCAGAAAAAGGAGAAAAATACGATTTAAAAGTATCTGTAGAAGAAGCTCATGGAGCTATTAGTGGAGCAGATGGACCATACATTGCATTTCACAAAAAATCCCCAACAAGTATCCGATATAGTGGGTATCAGTGGATTGTTGTTACTTATACATTAACAGATGCAGGAAAATCTACTTTAGCATCTACATGGAAAGGTAATATGACATTCTGGGACATTGACTCTTATCAGGGATTAGAGATTCGTACTCCAGGTCGTGTTACTTGGGCTGGACTTTCAGATGATTCTCATTTAGGTTTTAATATCCCAGATAGTAGATTACCATCAGCTAGCGTAAAAGATAACACCGTTTATTCCAATAATGGACATGATGCAACAGATGGAGATATAGGAACACATGCGCAGCAACATGCTTTGTATCTTCAAACTCAATTAACGCCAGCTAATAACAAAATGAAAATCCGTTTTTTTACAGGTGGAAAAGACGGTAAACAACCAAATGGGGTCTTTTTATCTTTTGATGCCCGTAATAGATCTGGCAATAGTCCTACGATTATTAATTTTCCGTTAACTAAAACCGTTAATGGAAAATCAGATGTTACGTTAGCTAATTCGTCTGATTCATTCGAATATACCTTATCTACAATGTGTGGTAATGCGGTTGGAAGTCAAATAAAAAGTTTTGTTTGGAAAGATACATTAGAAAGTGTCCTTGAATTTACAGGAAATCCAACTGTAACTAGAGTAAGAGATGGGAAAACCGAGAACGTAACAAGTAATTTTACAATTAAGACAAATGGTCAGATATTAACGGCTACTGCTAATAAACTTACTGATGATGAAATGCGCGGTAAATTTACTCTTCATTTCCATGCAAAAGTAAAAGCGGGAGCTAACCTTTCTAAATATCTTAATGCTGATAAAACAGAAGTTGTTATCCCTAACAAGGGTACGTTAACAACAAAACAGGATAGCGGAACAAAAACTAACACATCTGATACTGTCAATGTCCGTATGAAGATGGCAAAACTCGCTGTGGATAAAGTCGTAGACAAATACGAACATAAAGTTGGCGATAACGTAGTCTTTACGATCACAACAAAGGAAACAGGAAAAACTACAAATGCAGCAAATGTAAATGTAACAGACACCATTCCTTCTGAGTATAAGATCACCAGCGTAAAAACAGAAGGTATTGAAGCTACCAGTTCTTTTTCTGGACAAAATGTTAAGGTAACAGCCGCTTCCCTTCCAGCAGGAAAAGAATTTAAGACAATCGTCACTTGTACTGCATTAGAGAGCGGAAACGCAAAAGAAAATTACAATACTGCAAAAGCCACAGCAACAAACGCTATGGGGGCTGCACAGGATGATGCCGAAGCTTATACAAACGGCGGCGAATTATCGATTGATAAAGTCGTAGATAAGTATGAGTATGAAGTAGGTGACACTGCAAACTTTACCGTAAAGGTAAAAAACAATAAAGGTATTGCCAAAAATGTTACAATCGCAGATACACTTCCTGAAGGATTAGAACTTGTTTCTGGTTCTTTAAAGATGAGTGGAGTGCCTGATTCCGTGACAGAACATGTTGCCGGAACAGCAGACCCAACCAATAAATTGAATCCAGAACTTCGTAATGAGACAGCAACATCAAAAGTTACGTCCAATATTGCAGCAGACGGAAACGGATACAAAGCAACTATCTCCGCTCTGCCAAAAGATGCGGAAGTAACGATCACATTTTCTGCTAAAACAACAAAAGCTGGAAATGGTAAAGAAATCGTCAATATTGCTTCTGCAAAAGCAGATAATGCCGATGAAGTAAAAGACGATGCAGAACTTTACATCAATACAGCAGACCTTTCTATCGCAAAGAAATACATCAATGAGTATAAAGCGAAGAAAAAGGATAACCGAGCAGACAACGAATTCCGTGTTTATGAAGAAGAGACAGGAAATGAGTTAGTAAAATATCAGGTAGATGTAACATCAAACGGTGCAGATGGCACAGTAGCAAAAGATGTAGACATCTCTGATATCAGTTTACCAGATGGACTCATCGTAAACTATGATGATATCCAGATTGTAGAGACCACAAAAGATGGAAAAACAGTAACCTTTAAAGCCGCAGGCGGCAAGGGAACAACCATCAAATATCATGTTGCAGGAACAGCGGATGAAACAAATAAGTTAAATCCAGATAAATATAACGAAACCGAAGACCGTACTCCTGAAATCACTCTGGAAAAGAGCGGTAACGGATGGAAGTTGAAAGATACTTATCTTGCCTCCGACAGCAAACTGACGATTACTTATACTGGTAAAGCAACAGAGATCGTTAATGGTACAGAAGTAAGAAATACAGCAAAGGCAACCGCTTCCAATCTTGAAAAAACAGATGGCAAAGCAAAAACAGTAAAAGCGGATGCTCTTGTATATATCAAAAGTCCTCGTCTTGTTATCACAAAGAAAGCGGATAAGGAAAAATATGCGATCGGTGATACGGTTACTTACAAAATCGATGTTACAAACTCCCAGATCGGTACAGTCGCAAGAAACCTTGTAATTGATGATGATATCCAGACAGAAGGTGTCGAACTGCAGAAAGCCAGCATTGTGCTGATGGATGCAGAGGGTAATGTTATTAAGAAAGAATCTTATGACGAAGCCGTTAAGAACAACACCTTCGCATTAAAGACAAAGAGACACCTTGTAAAAGAAGGAAATTATAGCCTCTGGGATCTTGAAGCTGGAAAGAAACCGGAAACACAGAAGACATGGAACCCAGTCGGAGTGACAAAAGAAACAAAGCTGCAGATTGAATACCAGATGGTCATCACAGATAACAAGCTTGCTGGTAAAGAGATCAAGAATGTAGCCAATGCCGTATCTGATGAAGCTTTAAAAGTAACGACAGATGCAACTGTTACACCAAACGGCCCATCTATCACACCGAATAAAGACTCAGATAAAGCAACGTATTACTTAGGCGAAGAAGCACAATATACGATCACAGCCAGACAGAGCCGTGAAAATGTAACTGCTGAAAAGGTTATCATCAAAGACCAGTTCGACCAGAAAGATAACTTCCTTATTAAAGAAGGTTCTTTCCATGTAACATTTAATGGTAATGACATCACAAAAGATGTTAAGATCACATTAAATGAAGCAAAAGATGGATTTACTATCGAAACTGGAAAAGACCTTACAGAAGCAGATACGATCAAAGTAACATATCGTGCGACCCCACAGGCAGCATCCGTTGGAAAAGAGACAACAAACTCTGTTCTTATCTGGGGAAGCAATGCACCACAGGTACTTGCTACAAACAGAGTAAAGACAGAACCTGTTACACCGGAACTTTCTATCACAAAGAAATCCGATAAAAGCGTTTATTCTATTGGAGAGACTGGACACTACACTGTAGTAGTCAGACAGACAAAGAAGAATGCGACAGCAGAAAATGTTGTTATTGCTGATGCCATGCAGGTAGCCGGAACAAAGATCAGCAATGTTAAGATCATGAAAGGTGAGAAAGACATTACTGAAAAAGCAGAGATTTCTGTGAAAGATGGAAGCTATTCCATCAATACAAATGAAAACCTTGCAAAAGATGAAACATTCACAATCACATATGACGCATTATTTGAATCTGATTCCTTAGATGGAAAGAAAGTGAAGAATATTGCCGATGCGAAAGCGGATAATGCAGATGAGGTAAAGGCTGATAATGAAGTAACCCTTCATGCACCAAACCTTACTATCACAAAATCTTCTGATAAGAAGGTTTACAATCTTTCCGATACTGGACATTATACTGTAAAGGTAACACAGGATAAGAAAGATGCAGAAGCAATCAATGTAAGAATCAATGATGCACTGCAGGTTAAGGGCGTAAGCATTGTAAAAGATTCTGTTAAGATTGCTGATACTACTGGAAAAGACATCACAAAAGATGTCAAGATTGAGACAAAAGATGATAGCTACTCTATCAACACTGGCAGAAACTTAGCGTATGGTGAATCTTTCACTGTAACTTATGATGTGGTATTTAAGGATGCATCTTTAGCAAATAAAGATATCCCTAACGTAGCTGAAGCTGTTGCAGACAATGCAAAAGCAGAAACAGATAATACCGTTACACCAGTTGATATTGAAGACGGACTTACAGCTATCAAAACGGCAAATCCAGAAAGTGAATCTGTTGTAAATACAGGTAATGAAATCACTTATAACATCACTGTCACAAATACTTCGAAAGAAGATAAGAAGAATGTAATGATCCGTGATATGGTTCCAGAACTTACGGAATATGTATCTGGTGGAACTCTTAAGACTATCAGTGGCAAATCTTATGTTACTTTCTTAGTTGATACTTTAAAGGCAGGAGAGTCTAAGACAGAATCCTTTAAGGTAAAAGTAACAGGAACAGGACTTGCAACGATCAAAAACGTAGCACAGGTAAAAACATCTGATGAGCCAGATAAGCATTGGGAAGATGATGATTTTGTTGATACCAATAAAGTTATCCACACCATCCCATATATCGTAACAGAAGTTGTTCCTGCTCTTTCAATCGAAAAATCATCTGATAAAGAGACATACAGCGTAGGCGATACTGGACACTATACTGTAAAGGTAAGTGAGACAGAAAAAGATGCGGCTGCAAAAGATGTCATCATCAAAGATGCGATTGAAAATAATGCAGCAGATATCTTAACAGATACAATCAAGATCACAGATCCTGATGGAAAAGATATCACAAAAGAAGTAGAAATCAAATCTACAAAGAGCGGCTATACTATTAAGACTGGCAAAGATTTAAGCTATGGTAAGGCATTTACCGTAACTTATGATGTGAAGTTTACAAAAGCGTCTGTTGCTAATGAGAAAGTACGAAATGTAGCAAAAGCTACTGCCGGAAACTTAACAACAACGACAACAAAGGATGTAACTCCGGGAACTTATAAGGATGAAAACGGAAATGCACTCTTTGAGATTGTAAAAGATTCTGACCCAGCAAATGGCAGCACTGTCAATGTGGGGGATGATATCAAATACTCTATCAAAGTAAAGAACACATCCGAAAAAGACATCTCAAACATCCATATCCTTGACGCTGTACCAACCGGCACAACATACAAAGATGGTGGGGATGTAAAAGATATCAACGGTGTATCTTATGTTGCATTTACGATCGATACTTTAAAAGCAGGAGAAGAAAAGACCGTATCCTTTACGGTAACTGTTAATGAAAGTGCTGACAAGCAGGTTGCAAACAAAGCGTTAGTAAAAGTAACTGACAAAGACGATGATACTGATTTAGGCTCCTATCAGGAGACAAATGAGGTAACCCATCCACTGCCATCATGGGTAGAGGATGATAACGAAGTTACTGTGATCGCTCCAAGCTTAACTATCCAGAAAGCATCTGATAAAGATGTTTATCAGGTAGGCGAAACTGGACATTATACAGTAACAGTAGGACAGGATACAGAAAATGCGGTTGCAAAAAATGTTGTTATCAAAGATGCTTTACAGGTAAAAGGTGCTGAGATCCAGACAGCTACAATCAAGATTGTAGATACAAACGGAAAAGACATCACAAATAAAGTAGATAACATCACAAAGGATACATCTGGTTACACGATCGAGACAGGAAGAGGCCTTGCCTTTGGCGAGACATTTACTGTGACATATGATGTATTGTTCAAAGATGGCTCTTTAGCAGGACAGGCTGTAAAGAACATCGCAAAAGCAAAAGCGGACAACGCATCTGCAAAAACAGACAACGATGTGACACCGGTTACTGTAGAAGACGGACTCACTGCATTAAAGAGTGCCGAGCCAGCTTCCGGTACACAGGTTAAAGCCGGAGACGAGATCACATACAATATTGAAGTAACAAATACTTCTAATGAGGAAAAGAAAAACGTCCTCGTTCTGGATGCTGTACCAGACAAAACAACTTATGTTGAAGGTTCTGGCGGTAAATTAGTCGAGATCAGCGGAAAATCTTATGTATCTTTCACTGTTCCAAGCGTAGCAGCTGGAGCGTCAGAGAGCGTTTCCTTTAAAGTAAAGGTAGCTGATACTGTAACAGATGATGATGTGATCACAAATGTTGCACTTGTAAAGAAAGCAGATAAGGAGAATCCAAAAGATCCTTCTTCATGGACACCTGATAGCTTCGTACCAACAAACGAAGTAAAACACCCAACATCTGATTGGGTAGAGACAGAAAAAGAAGTCACAGTAGATGGTCCGGAAATGGCTATCGAAAAGACATCTGACAAAAACGTTTATGGTGTTGGCGAAACAGGTCGCTATACTGTAAAACTCAGTCAGACAAAAGAAAATGCTGAAGCAAAGAACGTCATCATTGAAGATGCCTTACAGACAGAAGGTGCTGAAATCCTTTCTGATACGATCAAAGTATTGGATACAAAGGGTACAGACATCACAAAATCTGTCCAGATCGCAACTACAAAAACATCATACACTATTAAAACTGGTATGAATCTTGCAAAAGATGAATCCTTTACTGTTAATTACGACGTTAAGTTCACTTCCAAGTCCCTTGTAGGCAAGAAAGTGAAAAATATCGCAATTGGTAAAGCAGATACTGGTGAAGTAACAACTGACCATGAAGTTGACGTTGATAAGGGTACGGACCCTCGTTTAGTAGTGAAAAAGACATCTGATAAAGATTCTTACAAAGTAGGCGGGCAGGGACAGTACACTATCACTGTAACAAACGACCGTAAAGGTACTGTTGCAAAGAATGTAGTCATCAAAGATGCCTTACAGACAACGGGAACTGTCATTGATGAAAAGAGCATTAAGGTTACTGGTCCAGATGGAAAAGAAATCAAAAAAGCTACGATCAAGATGACAAAGAACGGATTTACCGTTAAGACAAAATCCAACTTAGAGGGTGAAAAATCCATGAAAGTAACTTATAAAGTAACTTTCAAAGATGCATCCCTTGCTGGAAAGAATGTAAAGAACGTGGCAACGGCAACTTCCGATAATACAAAGCCAGGAAAATCCACGAAGACTGTCAAAGTTACAAAAGCTACTCCGAAGAAATCCACACCAAAGAAATCTTCCGGAAAGAGCAGTGGAAACAGTGGCAGCGGAACTTCCTCCAATGGTGGAAGCAATGGCACATCAAAGACTGTTAAGACAAGCGATATCATCTTTATGGTATTGATTGGAGCAGCGGTTGTATTTTGTGTCAGTGGCGTTGTATATGTCATTAAGAAGAGAAAAAGAATCTAACATTTAGATTTATTTTTAGCACCTGCGGGCAACCGCAGGTGTTTTTTCATATTAAAGATAAAAAA
>OGQJ01002775.1_pt1 | contig 12779 bp, 8 predicted proteins | sample 1553161 | NCBI WGS metagenome assembly OGQJ01 (sample SAMEA2579923, study PRJEB22360) | human gut metagenome | biome: human gut; feature: human-associated habitat; material: faeces | place: Denmark | collected 2008/2010 | reverse complement strand
GAAGATGATGCACGGGTGGTTTTTCTTGGCTTTGTCGAACAGGTCACGCACACGCGATGCACCGACGCCGACGAACATCTCCACGAAGTCGGAACCCGAAATGGAGAAGAACGGCACGCCGGCCTCGCCTGCAACGGCGCGCGCCAGAAGCGTTTTACCGGTGCCCGGAGGGCCAACGAGTAGCACGCCCTTCGGAATGCGCGCACCGAGCTCGTTATACTTATTCGGACGTTTTAAGAACTCCACAATTTCGCGCAGCTCTTCCTTTTCTTCGTCCGCGCCCGCCACGTCCGCAAACGTCGTGCGGCGCTTTTCGTCGTTTATTTGCTTGACTTTCGCTTTGCCGAAATTCATCTGGTTTCCGGCTCCGCCGCCGCCCATGCGCTTCATCATGAATACCCAGAACGCCACAAGCAGTGCGATCATCAGCAACGTTGGAATGAGGCTGACAAGCCAGCTCGTCTCCGCCGGGCGGATGACATCCTGCGTCATGCGGTTATTCGGGTGTTCCTCGTTATACGACTTGATGTAGTCCGAAACGTCGTTGTAGAACAGGTTCACGTTCGGCACCGTGTAGCGCACAACGGATTCCTTTTTGCTGCTGTCCTCTGTCACGGTCAGCTTCATCTCGCCCGTGCCCAGGTTCAGCGAGTATGCGCTCACCTTGCCGTCTTCAAAGTAAGACAGTACATCGGAGTATTTCAGCCCCGTCTGGTCTGCCCCGCGGTCAAACAGAAGTAAAAGCAGCACGACGAGCAAAATCGGAATGCCGAGGTAGATCAAAAGATTGCGAATGATTTTTTTGTTGTTGCTGTTCAAGTTCCGACCTCCCGGAAATCAAATTGGATACAAAGTGTATCCTTAAATAGAAACAGAAACTTTTTTATCAAAACGGAAGCTTAGACTTCACCGTAGACTTCAGGTTTCAAAACGCCGACAAACGGCAGGTTTCTGTACTTCTCATCAAAATCGAGACCGTAGCCCACGATGAACGCATCGGGAATATCGCAGCCCTTGTATTTTGCGTAGACCTCCACCTCGCGGCGCTCCGGCTTATCGAACAGCGTGCAGATCTCAATGCTGTTCGGCTCGCGGCTTTTCAAAAGGTTTACAAGGTAGTGCAGCGTCTTGCCACTGTCGAGAATATCCTCAACAATCACGATATCATAGCCCTTCAGGTTGATGTCGAGGTCCTTGATGATCTTGACAACGCCGGAGGTCTTCGTGCCGGAGCCGTAGCTCGAAACGCACATGAAATCGATGCGGGCCGGAATCGTAATGGCGCGCATAAGGTCTGCCATAAAGACGACAGAACCCTTCAAAACGCTGACAAGCAGCAGGTTTTTATCGGCGTAATCGTGGGAAATTTCCGCGCCCACGCGCTTGACCATGCTGTCGATGTACGCTTCGCTGTACAAAACTTCCTTGATATCGTTTAACATTGTGTTTTCCATTCGGATGACCCTTTCCTCAAAATTCTTTCCGCTTTATATGCGGGTTATGCCTGCCGTGTCCGTCACCGTAAGCTCCAGTGCCGGGAAATTCGGCTTTGCCGCATAGCCCTCCGCCGCGCCGACCGCTTCGATCCAGATGATCTCACCGTCTTTTTCAAGCAGCAGCAAACGGTCGCGCGCCGCCGCCGGAATGCGCAGTTCATTCAGGATTTTTTTGACCGATTTCGTCACGCCGCGCCCTGCGGGTCTGAAAACATCGCCCGCGCGCCGCGTCCGTACTCTCGGAACATTCGTAATTTTATCACAATCCGAAAAGTTTTGGAATAACAAATTATGAACTTTCCGGTTGATTTCTTCTTTTTCGGGAATTTTTTTCTCCACAAACAGCGTTTTCCCGTTCGGAAGCACGTTTTCGCCCGCTCTCAGCGGAACAGAAAACACATTCCGGTCTTTTATCTCCCGGTTTTTTCGCACCGTGAGCGTGTCCTGCTTCGCCTCCAGCACGATGTCCCCCGGCAAAGAGAGGCTGCCGCCCATGAAAACGCAGCCCGCCGCCCTGCAAATGTGCTCATAAGAGAGCCGCCCGTAAGACGATAACAGCAGTTCCAGCGCCGCGCGCAGCACCGCCTCGTGTGCGGTCCGCAAAGCTTTCAAGTCATACCCGTAAGGCGTTTTCGCTTTACAGAGCAATTCATTCGCGCACGAAAACACAAATTCATTCTGCAACCGCATGCTCTCCGCAAAGCGAGACGTCGCCTGCGTCATCTGCGGGTTTACATTCTTCAGCACCGGCAGCACGCTGTGGCGCAGCTTATTGCGCGTGTAGTCCACCGTCAAATTCGTGGAATCTGTCACATAGTCAAGTCGATATACTTTACAAAGATGTTCCACCTCTGCGCGGGAAATGTTCAAAATCGGGCGATAAATTCTGCCGCGCCGCGGCGGAATGCCCCCTGCACCGTGCGGCCCCATGCCGCGCGTCAGGTTCAAAAGCAGCGTTTCGGCATTATCGTCGGCGTTGTGCGCCGTGGCGATGCACCCGCTTTCCCTTGCTTCCTCCGCAAAGCACGCGTAGCGCACGCGCCGCGCGCATTCCTCCACGCCCTCGCCGCTTACGGCCGCAAGCGCGGGAATATCCTTATAAATCACCTTGCAGTGAAGTTCAAGTGCTTTACAGTAGTCCTGCACAAATTCCGCGTCGCGGTCGGCTTCCGCCCCCCGAATACCATGGTGCACATGCACCGCAAGCAAACGCTCCGCGCCGTACTTTTGTGCAAGCAAATACGTCAGCAGCACGGAATCCGCCCCGCCGGAAAGCCCCACGACAATTTTTCCCGTCTCCGGCAGATCATACCGCACGCGGGCGAGAATGTCCTCAGTTTTCATGACGCACAACTTCCTGCGATGTAAAGCGCATGAACTCACCCTGCCAGTGCAGCGGCACGCTGCGCAGATCGCCGTGACGGTTTTTTGCCACGATGACCTCGGCGCTGTTTTTGTCCACGTCTTCGGGCGAAGCCGATTCGTTCGCGTAGTATGCGTCTCGGTACAGGAACAGCACGATGTCGGCATCCTGCTCGATGGAGCCGGAATCTCGAAGGTCAGAAAGTACCGGGCGGTGCTCCTGTCGCTTTTCACCCGCACGGGCAAGCTGCGCCAATGTCACAACCGGGATATTCAGCTCTTTCGCCATGATCTTGAGGCTTCGCGTGATCTCGGAAATTTCCTGCACGCGGTTATCAATGCGCTTTGCACTGTTCATCAGCTGTAAGTAGTCGATGATGACAAGATCAACATTTTTTAAACGACGCACTTTTGCTTTCATCTCCGGCACCGTAATGCCCGGGGAATCATCGAGATACAAATCAGCCTTAGAGAGAATGTCGCCCGCCTCCACAAGGCGCGTCCATTCTCCCTCCGTCAAGTCGCCCGTGCGCAGCTTTGTGCCGCCGACGAGTGCCTCCGTGGAAATGATACGGGAAGCGAGCTGCTCCTTGCTCATTTCCAGCGAGAAAAACGCCACGCGCTTGCCCGCCGTGATGGCGGCATGGCGTGCAATGTTCAGCGCAAAGCTCGTTTTGCCCATGCCGGGTCGCGCGCCGATGATGACAAGGTCGGAGCGGTTCAGGCCCGTGATCGTGTTATCCAGCTCGCGGATACCCGTAGGAATGCCGCGGTACAGGTCTTTGTCCGGCGAGTTCAAGCGGTCAAGGCGTTCAAACGTCTCAAACAGCACTTCGTTCAGGCGCTCAAGACCCTTTAACGCCTTGCCCTGGCGGATGTCAAAAATGCGCTGCTCGGCGGAATCCAAGAGGAGCGAGGTTTCGCCGGTGTCCTCCATGGCGTCATCCAAAATGCCGCGCGCCGCCTGAATGAGCATACGCAAATCGTAACGGTCACGCACAATGGTGCAGTAACGCTCCACATTCGAGACGCTCGGCACAAGCTGCGCAAGCTGCATCAGATATACCTTTCCGCTGCCCTCATCGAAGTTTTCCTCTTCGCGCAGGTGCTCCAGCAGCGTGACGAGGTCCACCGGCTGGCCTGCCGTGAACATATCGAGCATCGCGCTGTAAATCGTGCGGTTATTGACCTGATAAAAATAGTCCGCGCGCGGCAGCATTTCCGCCACGGTCGAGAGACAGTCGGGCTCCAGCAACACCGCGCCCAGCACCGCCTGCTCGGCCTCTGCGCTGAACGGCATCACCGTTCCGGGCAGTGCCGGCGTATTCAGTTGAAAATTATCTTCCGGCATTTTTACCACCCTTTTTGAGTGAAATTACTTCAAAGTGAAAACGATTTCCGAATCGTAAACGACTTTTAGTCATTGCAAAATTTAATGCTGCGCATCAAGAAAATCAGGCTTTTACTGTGCTTCGGTCACCGATACCGCCAGCTTCGCGGTGATGCCGTTATAGAGCTTCACCTCAATGTGATAGCCGCCGAACGCCTTGATGTCGGTGTCGAGGTGGATCTTGCGCTTGTCAATGTCGAAGCCGTACTGCTTTTTAATCTCCTGCGCAATCTCCTTTGCGGTGACGGAGCCGAACAGTCTGCCGCCCTGGCCCGCCTTTGCGGTGATGCGGACGGTCTTGTCCTTCAAAGCTTCCGCAATACGCTGTGCTTCTTCGGTCTCGGTTTTCACTTTATATGCCTTGGAGGCCTCGGCGTTTTTCAGCTCGTTCATCACCTGTGCGTTCGCTTCCTTTGCAAGCTTGCGCGGCAGCAGGAAATTGCGTGCGTAGCCTTCTGCTGCATTGATGAGCTCGCCTTTTTTGCCTACACCTTTTACATCTGCTAAAAGTACAACTTTCATGGTCGTATCTCCTATCGTTTAAATCTATCGCTAAAGCAGTCAAACGGCTTCGCGCCGCTTTGCCGCATTAGTTATTCTTTTTCGTCGCTTCGGAAAGTTTTTCGTCCAGCACGCGGATGAGTGCCTTGCGCACATCGTTCGTGGTGCTGTTTTTAATCTGCGCGCCCGCCATGTTGAGGTGACCGCCGCCGCCGAATTCCTCCAGCAAAATCTGCACATTCACGTCGCCGAGGCTTCGTGCCGAAATGGCAATCTCATTGCCCACGCGGAAAATGACGAACGACGCGCGCACGCCCTGAATGGACAGCAGCTCGTCCGCCGCCTGCGCCGCCGCAATGCGCACATTCGGGAATTCCCAGTTGGAGCACGCAATGACGCAGCCCTTGTAGACCTCCGCACCCGCCACAAGCTGAGAGCGCTCTTTATAGGTATCGAGCGAATTTGCAAACATCTTCTTCACTTCCACCGTGTCGGCGCCGCGGCGCTTTAAGTAGGCGGAAGCTTCAAATGTGCGCACGCCCGTCTTCAAAACGAAGTTTTTTGTGTCCAGCATAATGCCGGAAAGCAGTGCCGTCGCTTCTTTTTTATTGAGCGCGGAGCTGTTGATATACTGCACGAGCTCCGCCACCATTTCGGAAGCCGAGCTGGCGTACGGCTCATGGTAAAAGATGATCGCGTTTTCAATGTGCGTCACCATCATGCGGTGGTGGTCGATGACGACCACGCGCGGAATGGCCTTTAAAACTTCTTGGCTCTCCACAAACGAGGTGGAATGTGTGTCCACCACAATGAGAAGCGAGCGCTGCGTGCAGCGGTCGAGCGCCTCCTGCGGGGTGATGAACATGTTTTCATACTCCGGCTGATGCTCAAACGCGTTGATAAGCGTCGTCGCCATAGAGCGGCCCTTGTCGATCACAATGCTTGCACGGCGGTCAAGGCCCTTCGTCACAGCTGCCCACATGCCGACCGCCGCGCCCACGGCGTCAAGGTCGGAGTTCGTGTGCCCCATGATGAAAACATGGTCGCTCGATTTAATGTGGTCGGAAAGCGTCGCGGCAATAACGCGCGTGCGCACCTTGTCGCGCTTTTCAACACCCTTGGAGAGGCCGCCGAAGAACTCGTATGTACCGTCCTGCTGGTAGATGGCCACCTGGTCGCCGCCGCGGCCGAGCGCCATTTCCAGTGCCTGACGGGCATGCAGTTCGCTTTCCGTCGCCGTTACGCCCGCGCGGCCGATGCCGATGGAGATCGTGGCAGACATGTTATTCTCACCCTTCACGGCGCGCACGCTGTCCAAAACGGCAAAGCGCTTCGTTTTGGCTTCTTCAATGTGCTGGTCGTCCGTGATGAGCATATAACGCCCGTTCGTCATGCGGCGCAGAAAGCCCTCCATGGTGTCGATCGCCCAGCTGCGCAGGACGGATTCCACCTCGGACGTGATGCGGGAGTCCTCGCTGCCGGAGGCATCGCGCGTCAGCTCCTCGCGGTTATCAAACGAGATGACCGCAATGACCGTGCGCTTTTCGCGGTAGTCGCGCTGAATCTGCTTATAATACGTATCGTCCACAAAGTAAAGCACACTGCCGCTTTCGGTGCGCAGGCCGTAGGCCGTAAACTCGCGGTCGCCGTAGGAAACGGAGGTTCCGTTTTCGGATAAAATCTGACGCAAAGTCTTCGGGTAAATGTACGCCGCAATGTTATTGCCGCAGCCTTCGCCGTTTTCGGTGAATAAATTCTGAAAGCGCTCGTTCGTCCAGACGATGTCGCCCGCCGAGCCCAGCACCGCAAGGGGCAGCGCAAACTGCCCGAGGTTGCGCTGTTCATCGGCGGAAAGCACCTTTCTCGCAGCTCTGAGCGCCGTGTACACATGCACGCGGTAATGCAGGTCGGTCATGATAACCGCTGCCAAACACAGGCCGGAAACCGTGATCTCCACCGCAAACAGAATCTTATTCTGCGTATAGCTGAAGCACGCCATAATGAACATGACCGCTGCCATAACATAATAGACCGGCGAGGTCGCCCAGATGCGTCGCTTGTTCATTTCCCGTCTCTCCTTCTGAGGGGAACCCCCAAGAAACTAATCTAACTTAAACTGAATTTAAACTTCCATGATGATCGGTAGGATCATCGGGCTGCGCTTTGTGCGGTTATATAACAGTCTGGAAAGGTTGTCGCGCACGCGCAGCTTAATGGCGCTCCACTCGCGCACGTTTTCGTCCGCGCACTGCTCAATCGTGCTGTTGACAAGCCGTCTCGCCTCGTCCATCAGCGCCTCGCTCTCGCGCACATACACAAATCCACGGGATACGATATCCGGACCGGAAACAACTCTGCCGGAGCCTGCCTCAATCGTACACACCGCAATGATGAGACCGTCCTCCGCAAGGTGCTTTCTGTCGCGCAGCACAATGCTGCCGACGTCGCCCACACCGAGGCCGTCCACCATAACCGCGCCCGCCTGTACATCGGGCAGCTGTTTCATGTAGTCTTCATGAATCTCCACCACGCTGCCGACATCGCCGATGAAAATATTTTCCGGCGGCATGCCCATGCTGACGGCCACGCCCGCATGCTTGCGCAGGTGCTTCTGCTCGCCGTGCACCGGGATGAAGTACTTCGGCTTCGTCAGCGCCTGAATAAGCTTCAGCTCTTCCTGACACGCGTGGCCGGAAACGTGCACCTCGTACATGGATTCGTACACCACATCGCAGCCGCGCTTCAAAAGCTCGTCTACAACGGTGCCGACCATCTTTTCGTTGCCCGGAATGGGGCGCGCGGAAATGATGATCATGTCGTCCTCACCGACCGCGACCTGACGGTGGTCGGCAAACGCCATGCGGGTAAGCGCAGACATCGGCTCGCCTTGGCTGCCCGTCGTGATGAGCACAATCTGCTCCTTCGTGTAACGGGAGATCATGTTGAGGTCGATGAGCAGACCGTCCGGCACTTTGAGATAACCGAGCTCGCTCGCAATGGACATGACGTTCACCATGCTTCTGCCGGACAGCGCCACTTTTCTGCCGTACTTTTCCGCGCAGTTGATAATCTGCTGCACGCGGCTGATGTTCGACGCAAACGTCGCGATGATGAGTCGCTTTTTATTCGCTTCCGCGCGGGCAAAGAGCGCGTCAAACGTCGCGTTCACCTTCTGCTCCGTCTGTGTGTAGCCGGGGCGCTCTGCGTTCGTAGAGTCCGCCATCAGCAGCAAAACGCCCTCCTGACCGAGCTGCGCAAAGCGCGCAAGGTCGATCATGCCGCCCTGCGTGGGGGTGAAATCGATCTTAAAGTCGCCCGTGTGGACAATGACGCCCGCAGGGGTGTGCAGCGCAAGACCCACAGCGTCGGAAATGGAGTGGTTTACGTGGATAAGCTCCACGTCGAAGCAGCCGAGCTGAATGTGCGAGCCCGCCGTTGTGACGTTCAGCTTCACATAGCCGAGGTTGTGCTCCTTGAGCTTATTCGCAATCAGCGCCACCGTCAGCGCCGTGCCATACACCGGCACATTGATCTTTTTGAGCAAATACGGCAGGGAACCGATGTGGTCCTCATGGCCGTGCGTGATGACAATACCGCGGATGCGGTCCTTGTTCTTCTCAACAAATGTGAAATCCGGAATAACCGCGTCGATGCCGGGCATTTCTTCGTCCGGGAAGGCAAGGCCGCAGTCCACGATAACCATGTCGTTTTCGCACTCAAACAGCGTGAAGTTCTTGCCGATCTCATTTAAGCCGCCGAGGAAATACGCGCGCACAGAGGGCTTCTGCTTTGTGCGCCTGCCCCTGCCCTTGTTATTTTTCGTCTGCGTGCTTTTTGTTGTCTTAGCGGGTGCTTTTTCACCGTTTGGGGCCGATTTTACCGTTTTCGTCGTCTTTTTGTGTGCGTCCGTGTTTTGCGCGGTACGCGTGCGCTTCGGCTTCGCCTCTTTTGTTTCGCTCACGGTTTGCTGTGCCGCTTCTTCTTTTACCTGCGCGTTTTCCGTTCTGCGCGTTTTCTGGCGTCTCACCGGCTTTTCGATGGGGCCGGAAATCTTGCCGATGAAGCTTTCCCCTGCACCGCTGAGGGGCTGGTCCTGCTGCTTTGCAGGCGCGTCGCCGAGCGACGTTAATTTCGTCATTTTTCTGATTCTTTTTTCTGCCAAATTGACCTTCCTTTCAAATAACACAGGCGCACTGTCGCAATTCACGCAAAAATAAGGTATACAAAAGCACCAACCGATGCTCTGCGCAGTGTCGCCTTTCGGCATGAGCAGAATAAAACGCACGCAAGTCCGCGCCGCCTTCTGCTTTTCTTTCTTCTGTTTTTTCCGTTCAACACATGTAAATCAAAACACCGCAGCGTTTTTTTCACTATCCGTTACACGTACCGTTTACGTGCAAAGTGTCAGCCGTTCACGCATGCGAAAAATACCCGCACACAAAAAGATAATTCTATTTTACGCTATTCTCCCCGTGCTGTCAAGCCGCGTGCCGTTTCGCTCTGTACGGAGTTTGGGCACACCGCAGAGGTTCTATTCCCATATTCTCCCGATTTTTTGTGTTCTGTACGCCGGTTTTCAAAAAACAGCCGCCGTTTTCTTCCATTTTGTACGGAAAACTCTCGTTCGGGGTCTTTATTTCCTGCTTTTTCAGAAAAATTTTGACTTTCTGGAATTTCCCTATTGAAAAGTATACCAATTTGGTGTATATTTATCTCGCTGAGGAAAGAATATGCGTATCCCGACCGATCGACCCCAAATGCGTTTTCTGTTCCCTCACAAAAAACACTATCCGAAAGGTACTGATAAAGCTATGGAAAATAACGGCAAGAAGATCATCTATGCGGACAACGCCGCTACCACTGCCGTCTCCCCTGCGGTGCTTGAGGCTATGCTGCCGTACTACACCGAATGCTACGGCAACCCGTCAAGCCTGTATGCGCTCGGCACGGCTGCAAAAAAGCCGCTTGAGGAAGCACGTGCAAAAGTAGCAAAATGTCTCGGTGCAGAGCCGAATGAGATCTACTTCACAAGCTGCGGCAGCGAAAGCGACAACTGGGCCATTAAGGGCGCAGCGCACAAGATGCTGAAAAAGGGCAAGAACCACATCATCACAAGCAAGTTTGAGCACCACGCGGTGCTGCACACCTGCGCAGCGCTCGAAAAAGAGGGCTTTGAGGTCACGTACCTCGACGTGCATGAAAACGGCATCGTCGTCCCGGAAGAGCTCGAGGCCGCCATCACCGATAAGACCGGCCTTGTCACCATCATGTATGCCAATAACGAGATCGGCACCATCCAGCCCATCCCGGAGATTGGTGAAATCTGCAAAAAGCATGGTGTTTGGTTCCATACCGACGCCGTACAGGCTGTCGGCAATGTGCCGATCAACGTAAAAGAGCAGAACATTGACATGCTGTCCCTCAGCGGCCACAAGTTCCACGGCCCGAAGGGCGTCGGCGTGCTGTATATCAAGAAGGGCATCATCCTGCCGAACCTCATCGATGGCGGTGCACAGGAGCGCGGCCGCCGCGCCGGCACCGAAAACGTTGCAAGCATTGTCGGCCTCAGCGTTGCGCTCGAGAACGCCATCAATACGATGGACGAAAAGAACGCAAAGCTGCGCCGCATGCAGGATAAGCTCATCACGGAGCTTTCAAAGATTGACCGCAGTCATTTGAACGGCGACCGCTACCACCGTCTGCCGGGCAACGTGAACTTCTCCTTCGAAGGCGTTGAGGGCGAATCCATGCTGCTGATGCTCGACCTTAAGGGTGTCTGCGCTTCTTCCGGCAGCGCCTGCACCAGCGGTTCTCTCGACCCGAGCCATGTGCTGCTTTCCATCGGCCTTAAGCACGAGGTAGCCCACGGTTCCCTGCGTCTCAGCTTCAGCGACGTGAACGACGAGAGCGACGCCGATTATATCATCGAGGTGCTCCCGAAGATCATCGACCGTCTGCGCGCCATGAGTCCGCTGTGGGATGCGATCATCCACGGCCGCACGATCTCTTAATTTTAAAATAATCCGGTACGAATGTACGAAAGGAAATGAAACGATATGGCATACAGTGCAAAAGTAATGGAACACTTCTCCAACCCGCACAACGTTGGCGAAATCAAAGATGCAGACGGTGTCGGTGAAGTCGGCAACCCGAAGTGCGGCGACATCATGCGCATGTACATCAAGGTCGATAACGACGTCATCACGGACGTAAAGTTCATGACCTTCGGCTGCGGCGCGGCCATCGCGACAAGCAGTATGGCGACCGATCTTGTAAAAGGCAAGACGATCCCGGAAGCTCTGAAGCTGACGAACAAGGCGGTCATGGAAGCGCTGGACGGTCTTCCGGCCATCAAGGTTCACTGCTCCGTTCTGGCCGAGCAGGCCATTAAGGCTGCGGTCTCCGATTACTACCGCCGCCGCGGCATCGACCCCACCCCCATCGTGGGCGAGATCAAGGATGCCGACGAAGCACACGAGCACGGCGTCTCCGAAGAAGACGAATAAGTTAAGATAACGAAATCTCCTGCCTCTTTCGGGAAGCAGGAGATTTTTTATGTTCTGTTCTTTTTATGCTTTGTTTTTCTGTTCCGGCTTTGCGCAAGAGCCGGCGCAGTGGGTGCAGTCCCCGCCGCAGCCGCCGGTCTTTCCTTTTTGAATGGCCCGCACAGCCAAAAACACCGCTATGACGAGCAAAAGGAACACAAGAGCCGTGCCTATGTTCAGCTTATCCATCATATAAACAGCGACCCCATGCCGTACACAAGCCCCGCTATCAGCCACGCGATGACGCACTGACCGATGACGACGCCTGCCGCCCACTTACCGCCAAGCTCGCGCTTTACGGACGCAATGGCCGCCACACACGGCGTGTACAGCAGGCAGAACACAAGCAGGCTTGCGGCGGAAAGCGGCGTCAGCAGCGTTGCAAGCGCCGTGGAGGAGCCGAACAGCACCGTCAAGGTAGACACCACGCTTTCCTTTGCCATAAAGCCCGTGATGAGTGCCGTAGAGATACGCCAGTCGCCAAAGCCGAGCGGCGCAAAAATCGGTGCAATCCACCCGGCGACGACCGCCAAAATGCTGTCTTTGGAATCGGAAACGATGTTAAAGCGCAGGTCAAACGTTTGCAGAAACCAAATGATGATGGTCGCAACAAAAATGACCGTAAAAGCGCGCTGTAAAAAGTCCTTCGCCTTTTCCCACAAAAGCTGCGCTACGTTTTTCGCGCCCGGCATGCGGTAGTTCGGCAGCTCCATCACAAACGGTACAGCCTCACCCTTAAACATCGTGCCGCGCATGAGCAAAGCCATCAAAATACCGACCAAAATGCCGGTGAAATACAAAATGACCATCACAAGTGCACCCTTGCCCGGGAAAAACGCCGCCACGAAAACCGAATAGACGGGGATTTTCGCCGAGCAACTCATAAAAGGCACAAGCAACATCGTCATTTTGCGGTCTCGGTCGGAGGATACCGTTCGAGTCGCCATTATAGCAGGTACCGAACAGCCAAAGCCCATAAGCATAGGGACAAACGATCTTCCCGACAGCCCGATTTTTCGTAATGGTTTATCCATAACAAAAGCAACTCTCGCCATGTACCCGGTGTCCTCCAAAATGGACAGAAAGAAAAACAGGGTTACTATAACGGGCAGAAAAGAAAGCACACTGCCTACGCCGTTAAATATTCCGTCTATAATCAGGCTGTGTACGATGGGATTGAGTCCGAATTCGGTAAGAGCGGAGTCTGTTACCGAGGAAAGTGAATCTATACCTAATTTGCATAGCCACTGTAAGCCTGCTCCGATTACGTTAAACGTCAGCCAAAATATTAGCAACATTATTGCTAAAAATACGGGTATTGCCGTATACTTGCCTGTAAGTATTTTATCCATTGCTACGGAACGGCGATGCTCTTTGCTTTCCGTGCATTTTTTTACCGAGCCTTCCACGACGGATTCGATAAAAGAGTACCTCATATCCGCAAGAGCCGCATTTCGATCCAATCCGGTCTCCGATTCCATTTGT
>OGQJ01002773.1_pt1 | contig 12794 bp, 10 predicted proteins | sample 1553161 | NCBI WGS metagenome assembly OGQJ01 (sample SAMEA2579923, study PRJEB22360) | human gut metagenome | biome: human gut; feature: human-associated habitat; material: faeces | place: Denmark | collected 2008/2010 | reverse complement strand
TTGAATAGCCTGCCTTATATGATCCATAATAATCTTAGCATCCCGGATCTTTGCATTGCTAATTTCAGAACGTATAATGCCCTCTGTATTCTCAAAGTAATAGTATAATGTCGATTGCACCTTACAATATTTCTTTGCAAGTAACACACAAAGCATAGAAAAATGTGTATCCTCATAATATACATCTTCTATAAATCTTAGATTATGTTCTATTATAAATTTGGTTGAGTATAGCTTTGCCCATGCTGTTACATTAGTAAATCCGGTCAGACCTATAATGAGATTTTTCCTATTATCAACATTATCCAAATCAAGCCTTTGAATTTCAAAATCATTTACTTCTAATACATTTGGCTTATCTGCTTTAAAGCACGATACACCACACTGTGCCACATCATAATCGTCCTCTGTCATTCTGTCATACAGCACCCTGAGCATATCCGGATGCACATAATCGTCCGCATCCACAAATGTGATATATTTGCCGGTGCAGATATCCATTCCCAGATTACGTGCACCGCCACACTTTCCTTTTTTCTGTATTTTAAGAGATATAACATTCTCCGGGTATTGTCTTTGTAAGGATTCTAATATAGACCATGTATTGTCTGTTGATAAATCATCTATGAGTATCACTTCGAGATTTTCAAAGCCATATGTCTGGCTGTAAATTGAATCAAAGCATCTCATAATGTATTTTTGTACATTGTAGCATGGAATAATTACTGATATCTTGTCTTTACCATTCATAACATTTTCTCCATAATATATAAAATAATCAAATTAGTACTTCCTCTAATCGTGTAAAATCACCTTGTAGCTTTTCCAACCTATTTGTACTATTTCCTTTACAACTCACAAACTATACTGTTCACATGACATTTCTCTGCGGCTCTCGGATTTTTCTTTGCGAACTGGCGGTTGATTCTCTTTTTCACTATCTCGCAGTCCTCACGCTTGATTCCGATGAGCATGATAAGAAACTGCACCTTTCCATACGAGGTATATATGTCACTGTAGCGGATTGATTCACCAACGCACTTCTTAAGCTGCCTTGAATACTTGTTCATCTTTGTCTCGCTCTGTACCTGTCTGCCTTCCTCGTCCTCCAGAGTACAGAGCATGAGATATACAGGTACCCTTGTGCGCTTCATAATACGGATGGACGCCTGGTATATTCCTCTGAATACCGGATAGCTGCAGAAATATCCACCTCTTTCTGTTTCCTCCTGCTCGTTCATGCCCTCCTGGATGTTTTCCAGTATCTCATGTGCATGATTCATCTGATTACTGTATTTCTCAAGGATTTCCAAGAGTCTTGAAGATGGATAAATACCGCACTCCCTGAGATAATAGTCCACGACATCCGTGTATAGCTCTTCCGCCTCATCATAGCGCCTGGTCTCTACCATCGCCTCCATGATGAGCTCCTCCCACTCATTGAATGGGTCGACCTTTGCCGCATATACTCCGAGCTTCTCCAGTCCCTTGAATTGTTTTCTCTTTCGCAGTATATACGCAGCTTCATTTATGATTTTCTCAAACATAATGTGATAGCGTCTGGCCTCCTGTGCTATCCACGTCTCGCCTGTATATGCCGCCAAAAACTCTCCCTTATACAGATATAGTGCTTTTATGTACAGCTCAAGCATATTGTCTTCTATTTCCTTTATCCGCTCATCACACACTGTCTCTGCACTCTCCGGTTCATGTGGCATCTGCTTTTCCAGTGCACAGGCCTCGTTATAGAGCTTCTCAAACTCTGCTGCATCCTCTTCTATCTCTATATCCGGAGTCCAGTAATATATGCCTCCCTCCAAATATACGAGATTCTTTCCCGGCAGTCCAAGCTGTGCGAGCTTTTGCTTTGTCTTGTATACAATAACTCTTAGTGCCGTGTGAGGTGCATCTATGTCACGCTCACCGATTACTATTTCCTCGAGCTTATCCTTTGCTATTCCGCAGTCAGAATAGTGTATCAAAGCCTGCATCATGCGGTTGAACTGGCTTTCCTTATGCATTTTTTCCGCCACAAATGGTGCTCCGTTATAGTCCATTCTGAAATTGCCAAACATCTGTACCTTGATTTTATGCGTCATAGGTGCCTCTCTTCCCGAGTTTTATAAACCTGCTTATTATAGAATTCATATTATCATTGACTCATATATTCAGCTAGTTTTTAACTAAACAAATTAATCTAATTATCATTATACATCAATTACGCGCATGGCAATAACAACGACAATTTACACAAAAAGTGTCAAAACTCGTACTTGACAAATCGTAAGATATATGATAGCTATTCGAAGCCAGAAATAAAAAAAGATCCTGCAAGAAAATCTCACAGGATCCGGCTATTTCTGATATATTAAATCAGATATGTTAAATCAAATATTAAATTAGAAAATAGCATTTACAATTGTTGAACCAATGGCTGTTGCAAGGAATGCCAGTCCACACACGAGTGGAAGCTTATTGTCATCCTCTTCTATTGCCCTTACTCCAAAGAATATGCTTACATATCCTACTACTCCCGCAAATGTATGCAGCCAGCTGCTCACATTGCCAAAGAACTGGAATGGGATTATGTCGATGATTGCTGCCACAAGTATAATCGGAAGGTATACTGCATCATACAGACATGCTGCTGAAAGTGTCTGTGCAAATGTCGCCTTTTTATTCTTCTGCACTGCGTTTAATACAACCAGAATGACTGCTGCCAGAATGAGTACTCTCACTGCCTCTCCTACGATTCCTGAGAAGATTCCCTCAAAGAAGCTCGCCGGGTAAAATGAGAATCCAAAACCGCCTATGCTGCCAATTACGCTTGATAACAGATATACTACAGACAGCACTACCTCTACTATGGCAAATAAGCCAATAAATATAAAGCCTGATGCCATATTTGCATTCTTTACAAAGTCTGCTGCAGCCTGTGCCGGCTTCTTAACAAGACCCTTGTAGAATGTAATGATAGATGCCACATTCTTGTCATTCTGCAGCTGCTGTCCTGCTGCACTCACCTGCTGTGTGAAGTTATCAAACGCCTGCGACTGTGCGCTGCCCTGTGGTTGTCCGTTGAACTGTCCCTGTGCACTGCCCTGTGGCTGTCCGTTGAACTGTCCCTGTGCGCTGCCCTGCGGCTGTCCGTTAAACTGTGCCTGCTGTGCTGCATTATCTACCTGTGCATTGTTGTCCTGTGTCTGATTTGGTGCCTGTGGCTGTGCCTGCTGACGACATGTGCATACCTCATCATCAGCTAACTGCCTGCCACAATTTGTACAGTATTTCATAACTGAAACCTCCTTAAAATAATTAATAAACTGCTGATAATTATATTAGCATTTCGGATATTTAATAGCAATATTTATTTGATATTTATTTCATATTATATTATGATTATTTATAATCATTCACATTCTACAGAGGAATAAACATGCCACAAACACTTAATATAGCTGTATGCGAGGACGAAGCTGCAGAGACCGTGCTGCTTTGTGATATTCTCAACCACAGCGATATCCAAAATACATACACTGTCTTTACGGATGCAGATTCTTTTCTTGCCTCATATGAGTACGGAAAGTATGACCTGCTGCTCATGGATATATACATGAAAGATTCCATGACCGGCATCGAGGCTGTCTCCATAATCCGTGAGACAGATGCCGATATCCCGGTTGCTTTCATCACAACAAGCACGGAGCATGCCTTGGAAAGCTACAGGCTGTCTGCCATCGGCTATATCGAAAAGCCGGTTTCGGCAGCTGAGCTAAGTAACATTCTTCACCTTGCCATGCTGAAGAAATCCGATGCCCCATCTCTTTATGTGAAGAGAAACAAGAGTATGGAGAGGCTTGCCCTTTCTGATATCATGTACATAGAGCAGAGAGCCAGGCAGATTTTCATACATTTAAAAGAAAATGAGGAAATCAGCTGCTATGAGAAGCTTTCAGAGCTTTCAGATCAGCTGCCCGCTGAGCTGTTTTTTCTGCCGCACAAAAGCTACGCGGTAAACCTGTCGTATGTCACACGCATTGATACTTCACTCAAATGCTTCGTGATGGCCGATGACACAAATATCCCTATCAAGAGAGAGCTCTCCGGCAAAGCCAAAAAAGCTCTGGAGAGATACTACTTTGAGCACACCAGAGGGCTTAAATAAGGCACTTTCCTATTGATTTGATATGAGCTAGACTGTCAAAAGTAATACACTGCAAGGAGCCCGGATTATGAAAAAAATTAGCGCTATACGAAATATTCCCTATCTGACAATTATACTGCTTACACTGATTTGCATACTGCTTCTTTCCTCAAAAAACATGATTATGAGCCAGGCGAGCTATCCTGAAGCCACTATCGTAAGTTCTGCCTATGCTGTAGTGGATGGCTCGGATTCAGATAAAGAAGAAATCACATTTCCACATACCTTTAAGCACCTTTCGCCGCGCACACATGTCACCGTCACCACACATATCGACCTGAACAAGGATGATCCAATCTACATAAAAACTGTCTATTCCCCTGCGAAGGTCTATCTGGACGATGAACTCATATATGAGTTTGGCAGGACCGAAAACTATCCATCCTATATGAAGGATCCCGCAACCGAGGGGTACCTGATAGGCACTGACGGTCATTCGGGTGATACAGAGCTTCGCATAGAGTATCTGTCTCCAGTTACCAGAAGCTCTCTTACGGTATATTCTCCTATCTACGGAGCATACAAATCCTTATTTTTCACTCTGTTAAAGCTGAATAAATGGTCATTCTTTATAGCACTGCTTGAGCTTGCCGCAGGTGTTTTGTTTATATTTATCTCACTAATGCTTTTATGCTACGATAAAGAGGTTTGCAAGATGATATTTCATTTTGGATTCTTCTCACTCATGGCCGGCATGTGGTCTATCGGCGAGTGCAACTACACAGGTGTCATAATCAAAAACCCTACACTGCTGTATCTGTGTGCTTTTATAGGGCTTTTCTCGCAGATGATTCCACTGCTGTATTTCTGCAGGCTTGCAGTTGGTTTTAAGAATGACAAGCCAATTATAGTTATCGCGAAGCTCCTCACCGTGCTTGACCTTGTCGCTTGTGTCTTACAGCTTAGCGGTACGGTTGCACTATCCCAGAGCATGTACGTGTTCCATGTCATTTTGCCTCTCATACTTTGCTTCCTGACTGCATACATCATCCTTGAGGCTGTTCGCAGCCAAAACAGCAGGGCAAAACGGCTGATGGTTCCGGTATTCATACTGGCACTTGCTTCATGTGCCGAGATAATCAATTATCATTTAAAATTTGTGGCCTCATTGTCATTGCTGTACCAGATTGGAACTCTGCTTTTCATTATAATCATGGGAATTGTAATGGGGCTTAATATAAGCGATATGCTCAGTATAAAACGTGAGAATGAAAGGCTCATATTTGATATGAATCTCCTTGAGCATTCCCTGTTGGAGCAGAAGAAATATAATTCGCTCATCACAACAAACGAACAGCTTTTTAAAAAGCAGCGCCACGATCTGCGTCACCAGCTGGTTGCAATAAAAGGCCTCGCAAACACTGAAAATAAACAGCTGAATGAATACCTGGATTCCCTGATCCACAGCATACCATCTGCGCCTGCAAGCTATTGCGAAAACAGGGTAGTCAATTCCATTCTGTCATACTATAGTGCCATATGCAGAAATGAAAATATCGCTCTTGAGACAAAGCTTATTGTTCCGGAAACCGATGATGCGGCCTTGGACAATGACCTGTGCCTGGTATTTGGAAATCTGATAGAAAACGCTATAGAAGCCTGCAGACGCATGGATACTTCTGATTCTTTGAACGAGAAATCATCGCACTTTATCCGACTGCATGCCCACGTACACTATAAGACACTTATTATTACTATGGACAACAGCTTTGACGGACATGTTTCCATCCAAAACGGAAAATACCGTTCTTCTAAGAGGGACGACTATGGTATAGGTCTGTCATCCATCCGCTCTGTTGCCGGCAAATATGATGGTGACGTTGCATTTGAAGCAGCTGATGGTATATTTCAGTCATCAGTATACCTTCAAATATATAAATGACACACTAAAATCATTAATTTATATTAATGCTTCATACCTAAATATCATTTTCAGAGCCCAACTAACTTATTGTATATAATGCATACATATGCTATAATAATAAAAGAATTTTGTGCATTATACACATATGGAGTTTTAATTTATGATAGAACACACGATATACAAGGAATTTATTGATAAAATTTCAGAATTGTCAGACGGGATATATCCTATCATCACCGACCTGGATAATGACTTATCATACGTACCGGATAAGACAGCTGATTTTTTCGGCTTTGAAGCCGGCGAGCATACCTGCTTCTTTGAACAGCTGAGCTCTTGTGTCAACGACGTTGACCTGCCGGAATATAAGCAGGAAATCCGCTATCGCTTAAATGGCGAAAAACCGGATGATATATTTTATGTCCGCATGGGAAAGCATACCAAAGAATATATGATGGGATTTTATTCTGATATTTTTACCGGTGATGACGGACACCGCTACCATGTCCTCGTGCTCAGAAACGAAAATACCCTTCCGGATATCGACCCATATACATATCTTTATGGTCAGTCAAAGTTTGAAAGAGACATCAACGGCTATATCATGGAAAACAGGTCTGTAGCCATAATCGAGGTGGAGATAGGTCATATAGATGAGTTCAATATACTGTATGGTTCCAATTTCAACACTGCAATCCAGCGTGAGCTTGCGCTCAAGTTCATCGACATGATGGATGGCAGCACCGCTACCTACTATATGAATAATTGCAAGTTTGTATTTGTGGTAAAGGAAGCAGACCGTGCCTTGGCCAAGGCCTTCTATCAAAAAATTGCCGATACAATAAAGTCCATGTATTTCTTTAAATGCTTTAAATTTGAGTTTGATATATATGCTGCGTGTCTGATTCTCAAGGATTATGATGGTGATACCTCAACTGTCATCAGCAAGGTGGAATACACTCTAGACCGCGCGAAGGAGCTTCACAGCCCTGATTTGTTATTTTTCAATGATATGGTCAGGTTCAATGGCAGCTCGCATATAGATATCATGAAAATCATTCATCAGTCGGTTATCAATAGCTGTGATGGCTTTTTTGTAGAGTTTCAGCCCATTGTAAAGGCTTGCAATGGTGAAATAATGGGTGCTGAGGCTCTGGTTCGCTGGAAAAAGGAGCCTTTTGGCACGGTGCCACCCGGACTGTTTATCGACTGGCTTGAGGATACCCCGGCTATGTATGAGCTAGGAAATTATATCATGAGGACTGCAATAAGCTCAGCCAGTGAATTTGCAAAGATAAAACCGGGCTTTTTCATCAATGTAAATGCATCCTCAGAACAGCTTGAAAAGGAAAACTTTGTAAAAGATACTCTGGCAATTCTTAAAGAGTATGATTTTCCACCTTCACAGCTGTGGATAGAGATTACAGAGCGATGCAGAGATCTGCCTATATCTATGATAAAGAAAACCGTCACTGCATTCAGGGAAGCCGGAATCCACATCACTATGGATGACTATGGCACAGGAAGCTCTTCATCTCAGATGATGCTTGAACTTCCTGTAGAGGGTATCAAGATAGATATGTTCTTTGTTAAAGACATTCTCGAGGAGAAAAAGAAGCAGGCACTTGTAATCGGAATGATTAATTTTGCCAATGCCGCAGACTTAAAGATATGTATTGAAGGCATAGAAAATGATAGCCTTGAGAGCTATCTCAGGCAGTTCGACGTCACCTGTTTTCAGGGCTATCACTACTCTAGGCCTATCTGTCAGGATGAGCTCATGAAGCTTCTTATAAAGCCATAGCCCTGGATATTACTCAAGATTTTCCTTAAATACTGTCAGTGCTCCATTTTTCTTTAAAATCAGCATGACAATTGTTGCCACTATGCTTCCGGCCACTGTAGAGATAAGGAATGGCACTATGTATATAAACATGCCTTCCGGCTGAATAAGCATCACGTATTTTGCAAGAGGATACGCTGCCAGACCTCCGAGTATGCCTGTGCCAAGCGCCTCTGCAATACATGTCGGTATAATTTTTTTGCTGAATCTGTACATCAGTCCACAGCACAGAGCACCTACCATGCTTCCCGGGAATGCCATGAGGCTTCCAAGTCCTGTCAGGTTTCTGATGATACTCGCACAAAATGCCACACCGACACCCCATGCAGGTCCTAAAAATACTGCTGCGCATATATTTACCATGTGCTGTACAGGTGCACATTTGCTGCCGGCAACAGGGAAGCTTATTAAGCTTCCTGCTACAGCAACTGCCACAAGCACTCCTGCCATGGCAATCTTTCTGATTGAAAGAGTTCTTTTTTTAGTGTTCTTTTTACTTTCCATTACTACCTCACCTTAAAGTATACCGTAACTGTTCAGTACCTTCACAGTTGCGAGTCGTTTCTGTACTAAAAAGTTATAGTATATCAATATACTCTCCTGCAAGTGCCTTGTTCATGCTTCGCACAGCACAGAACTTACCGCACATACTGCATGCCTCGCTGTGGTCATCCTCAGGCAGACGGTCATCCCTGATAGCCTTAGCTGTCTCCGGATCAAGCGCACATGCAAACTGTGCATCCCAGTCGAGCACACGTCTGTCATCTGCCATCTTATCATCTATATCTCTGGCTCCCGGTATTCCCTTTGCAATATCAGCTGCATGAGCCGCAATCTTTGACGCAATAATTCCCTGCTTTGTATCCTCCACATTTGGAAGAGCAAGATGCTCCGCAGGTGTCACGTAGCAAAGGAAAGCTGCGCCGTTCATTGCTGCCACTGCTCCACCGATTGCTGCTGTAATGTGGTCATAGCCCGGTGCGATATCTGTTACGAGAGGTCCAAGTACATAAAATGGTGCTCCCATACAGATTGACTGCTGTACCTTCATGTTTGCTGCTACCTGATCAAGCGGCACATGTCCCGGTCCCTCTACCATGACCTGTACGTTGTGATCCCATGCACGCTTTGTGAGTTCTCCAAGTCTTACAAGCTCCTCTATCTGGCATACATCTGTTGCATCTGCCAGGCATCCCGGTCTGCAGGCATCTCCAAGCGAGATTGTCACATCGTGCTCCTCACAGATTTCAAGTATCTCATCATAGTGCTCGTAGAAAGGATTTTCCTCTCCTGTCATGCACATCCATGCAAATACAAGGCTGCCTCCACGGCTTACGATATTCATCTTACGCTTGTGCTTTTTAATCTGGTCTATCGTTTTTCTTGTGATTCCACAGTGAAGTGTAACAAAGTCCACTCCATCCTCTGCATGGAGTCTGACTACATCGACAAAATCCTGTGCTGTAAGTGTTGCAAGATCACGCTGATAGTGGATAACACTGTCATAAACAGGCACTGTTCCTATCATTGCAGGACATTCGCTTGTAAGCTTCTGTCTGAATGGCTGTGTGTTGCCATGGCTTGAAAGATCCATGATAGCCTCTGCTCCAAGCTTTACAGCGCTCATGACCTTCTGCATCTCCACATCATAGTCCTTGCAGTCTCTTGACACACCGAGGTTTACATTGATTTTTGTGCGAAGCATGCTTCCAACGCCCTCTGCATCAAGTGACTTGTGATGCTTGTTAGCAGGAATAGCTACCTTTCCGCTTGCAACAAGCTCCATCAGCTTGTCTACATCCATCTTTTCTTTCTTTGCTACCTTTTCAATTTCAGGTGTTACGATGCCCTTTCTTGCGGCATCCATCTGTGTTGTGTAATTACTCATTGTACTCTCCTGTTCTTATTGTTATTTGTATTATTAATTAGTAATTATTTCAAGATTAACGCTCCATGATTCATAGGACCGCTGCCGTGTCCCAGGTCAAGCATGGCTTTTAAACATGCCGTGACATATCGCTTGCCGTTATCCACAGCCTGCTCGAGCGGCTGTCCCTTTGCCAGGCCGCTGGCTATCGCTGATGAAAGCGTGCAGCCTGTGCCGTGTGAGTTTGGATTATCCACTCTTTTGGTCTCAAATGTGATGATTCGCTTTCCATCCCACAAATAGTCACACACGCATGCTGTGTCTGTGAAATGACCTCCCTTGCTTAAAACCGGACAGCCGTATTTATCATAAACAGCCTTTGATGCCTCTATGATGTCATCTGTGCTTTCGATCTGTCTGCCTGATATCACCTCAAGCTCAGGGATATTGGGCGTGATGATGTCAGCCAGTGGAAACAGCTTCTCCATCAGAGTGTTTGCTGCATTTTCTTCAAGCAGCCTGCTTCCGCTTGTAGCGACCATCACCGGGTCCAAAACTATGTTTTTTGCCTTGTATTTTACAAGACCTGCGGCAATCGCCTCAATTGTATCTACCGATGATGTCATACCGATTTTCACCGCATCCGGATAAATATCCGTAAAAACAGCCTTCATCTGTGCCTCGATAAAATCAGCCGGTACATTCATCACCGCATCAACTCCCATGGTGTTTTGTGCCGTGAGTGCCGTGATTACGCTCTCGCCAAACACACCGTTTGCAAGCATGGTCTTTAAATCGGCCTGCACGCCTGCGCCACCGCTTGAATCGCTTCCCGCAATTGTAAGTGCTGTATGCATATTTACGCTCCTTTCTACTGAATGTTGTGATTTCTCGTAACTGTTCAGTATTTTCAAAATATTGTTTAATTACTGTAGTTATAGCAGTTTGTCATACTGTGATTACAGAATTTTGTCGCATATTTCTGCGAGTTCCCTGGCTGCAGCCCTTATATCTGCGCTTGCAAATATCGCTCCTACCACTGCGATTCCTGCAATCCCTGTGCCCTTTAGCGTGACCGCATTGTCTGCATTTATGCCTCCGATTGCAACAACCGGTATATCGACAGCCGCCGTGATTTCACGCAGAAGCTCCTTTGTCATAGGCTTTGCATTGAGCTTTGTGGTAGAGCCAAACACGGCTCCGCTTCCCAGATAGTCCGCGCCATCAGCTTCTGCCCTCTTTGCCTGCTCCACGGTCTTTGCCGTGACTCCTATTATCTTGTCAGCTCCAAGAAGCTTTCTGGCCTCCGCCGGATTCATGTCATCCTGTCCCAGATGTACTCCATCGGCATCTATATCAATTGCAAACTGCACGTTATCATTGATGATGAGCGGCACCTTGTGCTCATGACAGATTCTCTTTATTTCAAGAGCCTCATTATACTCATCCTTAAGCCCTGCATCAGAATCCGTACTCAGAATATCCTTGTCGCGGATCTGAATCATAGTGGCACCGCCCTCTATTGCAAGCTTCACATGCTCAGAAAGCCTCGCTTTGTGCAGCCACTGCCTGTCTGTTATAGCGTAGAGCTTTAAATCAGTTTCGTTCATATATACCTTTCACCTCTTACCCTGTTGTTTTCCAAATATAAGACTCATGACCTGCATACCAATTGTCTGTCATACAGCGATATTCACATCAGTTCATAATCACCATCGCATATATGATATACTGCATCAATCAGCCTGTCCCGGTATGCAGCATTTCCGGGCTTAATGAAATAACAGCTGTTAGTCTCTCTGCCGTGCTCTGCCATATCAGAGGCAGCAAGCCCGCCTGCACTCTTCATGCAGCTAAGTGCTGCCGTGACTGCACCGTATTTATCATCGCAATCAGCCGCAACAAACGCACAAATGAGCCCTGAAAGCATACATCCGGTGCCTGTCACCCTCTTCATCATAGGATGGCCGCCTGTGATGCTTCCTACCCTGTAATTATGCGTGTATCCGTCAGCATCCAACGCAACAGCATTCACTACACAATTATCCATCACACCGGTATCCATCGCATCAGTACTCATCAGACTTCTTTGATTATTGTCATAGCAATCAGCTTCATCACATAATTCTGCCACATAATCGGTCTCACCTGTAATCACACAGATACAGCCATATTGCAGGGCCGCCCTGCACGCAAGCGCCTTTGCATCAGACGCATCTGCCGTATCGGTCACTTCCACGCCGCCATCGCACCTGCCATGCTCCATAACAGCCTTGACCTCAGACAAATTGCCCTTAATCACATCCACATGCACCTCGTCAAGCAGGCTCAACACAAAATCCATCCTGAAGTGGCTCACGCCCACACCAACCAGATCAAGCACAATAGGAATATTCTTTTTCGCTGCCATCCTCGCAGCAATGCGCATCGCCTCAAAACGCTCCTCAGAAGGAGTGCCTATATTCAGGTTCAGCCCATCGCAGATACCCGTGACCTCATCCATCTCCTGCGGTGCCATAGCCATAATAGGCCTGGCCCCACATGCCAGCTCAATATTGGCCACATCATTGATAGTAACCATATTTGTGATGTTGTGAATCAAAGGACTGCGTGACTTAAGCTTTTCTATAAAATTATTAATCTGTATCTCTTTACAACTATTCATAATCACCCACACATTCAAAAGCGGATATACCGCCAATGAGTATATCCGCCTAAAAATCGTGCGATATTATCCTACGTTGGCATTATCCAAATCAGGTTATGGGTCAAGACACTACCAGTCTACTCTCAGCCGGCTAAACACCAGCTCCCCTGTTGTGTTTTTATAAATAAATCTAGGAATAATGTAACTATTCAGAACCAAACCACGCACATTCGCAAAAACGCACGATGCTCGTGCTTTCCCGCTGCTACGCAGCTAATTTTGCTCATATGTGTGGGGGTGGCTCTATTCGAGCCCCTTGAGAACAAGAAAACCTGCTGCTTACATGCAAGCATGACGCATCAGCTTTTT
>OGQJ01002772.1_pt1 | contig 12799 bp, 10 predicted proteins | sample 1553161 | NCBI WGS metagenome assembly OGQJ01 (sample SAMEA2579923, study PRJEB22360) | human gut metagenome | biome: human gut; feature: human-associated habitat; material: faeces | place: Denmark | collected 2008/2010 | reverse complement strand
CTCCCGCTTTCGTCAACCAGTTCCCGGGTCTGGCTTCCACCGGCAAGCTCAAGGCCGCCCTGAAGGCCGTCGGCTTCTACGATGTGGTGGAGGTTGCCATTGGTGCCGACCTGTGCACTGTGGACGAAGCACACGACTTCCTGGAGGAAGTGCCCGAGAAGCTCAACTTCATGGCAACTTCCTGCTGCCCGGCATGGAGCATGATGGCAAAGACCGCTTTCCCGGATCTTGCCAAGAATATCTCCATGACCATGACCCCCATGGTGTTCACCGCCCGCATGATGAAGCAGAAGGACCCCGAGGCCCGTATGTGCTTCATTGGACCCTGCGCCGCAAAGAAGCTGGAAGCTTCCCGCCGCACCGTCCGCTCCGATGTGGACTTCGTGCTCACCTTTGAAGAGCTGGCCGGTATCATCGAGGCCAAGGATGTGGACACCAGCCTGCTGGAAGTGGACGAGGCCGAAGCTCTGCACGCTGCATCCGCAGCAGGCCGCGGCTTTGCACAGTCCGGCGGCGTTGCCAAGGCTGTTGCCGATAAGATCAAGGAATGGCACCCGGATATGGATGTCAAGATCGCATCCGCACAGGGCCTTGCCGAGTGCAAGAAGCTGCTCATGCTGGCCAAGGCCGGCAAGTACAACGGCTACCTGCTGGAAGGCATGGGCTGCCCGGGCGGCTGCATCGGCGGCGCAGGCACCATTGCCGACCCCGCACGCACGGCCATCCAGCTGAACAAGTACGTCAAGGAAGCTCCCTTCGCCGACCCGGAGCAGAGCCCCTTTATGAGCGAGATCCATGTGCTGAAGGACGACCCCGACTTTGAACTTTAAGCGCTGATTTTTCAAGAACCGCTTCTCCTGCCGGAGGGGCGGTTCTTCGTCATCTTCGCCCACCATATTTTATCAATGTGCAACATTTCTGTGAAAGCTTCACGAAGCGGATTGACAACTTTGCACAGCCATGCTATTTTAGCATTGACAAACCGGTATTACCGCAATTGTTCAACGCCGCCTCTGTGGCAGGAAAGGCAGATCATTCATGACGAACACTTATAAGCGCGTAAGCGCCGCCCTGCTCTCGGTGCTGCTGCTGTGCATGTTCACCTTTGGTGCAAGCGCTGCTTCCAGCCTGAACGTAGGCATTAAATTCTGGAAAGAAAGATCCGATAAGGAATCCATGGCCAACACCGGCATCGATGCCAGCCGTGATGTCACCCTCACCCGCCAGTCCAACGGCACCTACACGCTCACCCTGCCCATCCAGCAGGTAAGCAAGATGGGTGTCACCGGCTGTCTGTCCGGCCTGACCATTGGTGATGTGACCTACACCGGCACCGTCTCCGGCGATGTTGCCAAGGGCACCGGCGTGCTCACCATCAAGAACATGCCCGCCTCGGTGCTGACCGGCAGTGATGTGAACAAGGCACTCACCGTTACCTGCAACATTCAGATGGATCTGAGCGTGCTGGGCGAGATCAACACCGCGGCCCGCATGTGCATCTGGAACAAGTAAGCTTTTTCAAGCAAAGAACGGCGTTCCCCACCGGAACGCCGTTCTTTGCTTTTATCACTCCATGTGCTTTTCCACAAAGTCGCCAACCATTTTGTCCAGCTGCAGCACAGCGTTCTCGGCACCCTTCATCACCTTGCGGGTGGTGCGGCGCAGCTGGCGCTGGTTCTGGGTGGCGGCCATCACGCCCACGGCACCCAGTGCCGCCCCCGCGGCCATGCCAAGCAGCATCCCGGAAGAACTGGTGGATTCATGTTTCATAGTAAAACTCCTTTCGGTGAAAAAGATCCGGTCTCCGGCGTTATTATTTCCTGTAAACTATCTGGTATCCGCTTTTTTTATGCAGAAATTTGTGGTATACTGTTCTACGATGTTTTAATGGGCGGGTGTGCCCGGCTAAAAAGCGCACTGCTCATTCCGCATACTGGTAAGGAGGTTCCTTATTTGATACACCCTGTTGAACCCAAAAAAGTCCTTTGCATCCACGATCTTTCCGGCATGGGCCGCTGCAGCCTTGCAGTGATCCTGCCGGTGCTGTCGGTCATGGGCGTGCAGCCGGTAGCCCTGCCCACGGTGGTGCTTTCCACCCACACAGGCGGGCTTGGCACACCTGCACGGCTGGACGGCTGCGCCTACGGCGAACAGGCGCTGGAGCATTACCATGCGCTTGGCGTGGAGTTTGACTGCATCTATACCGGCTATCTGGGCGGTGAGGATCAGGTGGCACTGGCCGAAAAAGCCTTTGCCCTCTGGCCCGCAGCCAAAAAGATCGTTGATCCGGTCATGGGCGACAACGGCAAGGCTTACTCCACCGTAACGCCTGCTTTGATCGACCGCATCCGTGCACTGTGCGGTGCTGCCGATCTGATCCTGCCCAACTACACCGAGGCACAGATCCTGCTGCAGCGCCAGCCGCAGACCGAGCTGCTCACCGATGAAGCCGCACAGGCTCTGGCTGACGAGCTGACCGCTCTGGCCCCCGGGGCTGTCGTCACCGGCCTGCCGCTGGGCAAATACATCGGCTGTGCAGGCAGCGGAAAAGACCGCTTCCTCATCAAAAAGCTGCACATCAGCCGCAGCTTTCCCGGCACCGGCGACCTGTACGGTGCGGTGCTCATTGGCTCGCTGCTGCAGGGCAACGCCCTGAGTGCCGCCGCCGACAACGCTGCCGAGTTCGTGGCGCTTTCCATCCAGAACACGCCCGCCGCGCAGGATACCCGCTACGGGGTCTGGTTCGAGCCGCTTCTGCCGCGCCTGTGCCCGGCAAGCTCGGCAGAATAAGGGGAGGTACACCGATGAACGAAAAGCCAACCTTGAACATCGTTCTGGTGGAGCCGCGCATCCCGCAGAACACCGGCAATGTGGCCCGCACCTGTGCCTGCACTGCCTGTCGGCTGCATCTGGTAGGCCCCATGGGCTTTGCCATCGATGATAAAAAGCTCAAGCATGCGGGTCTGGATTACTGGCACTACCTCGACATCAGCTATTACGACAGTCTGGACGAGTTCTTTGCCAAAAACAGCGGCCCCTATTACTATTTTACCACCAAGGCACCGCAGCGCTACACCGATGTGAGCTACCCGGACGGTGCATACCTCGTGTTCGGACGCGAGGATGCCGGCCTGCCCGAAGCCTTGCTTGCCGCCAATCAGGAGCACTGCATCCGAATGCCCATGCGCGACACCTGCCGCAGCCTGAACCTTTCCAACAGCGTGGCCGTGGGCGTGTATGAAGTGCTGCGCCAGTGGGACTTTCCGGAGCTTTTGGACCACGGACACTTACGAGACTACGAATGGAAATGAGGGACATTATGAGCAAGATTGCGATCCTGACCGATTCCTCCTGCGATATCCCGCAGGAGATGGCCGAAAAATACGGCATCGACATCATGAGCTTCCACATCCTGCTGGACGATGTGGACTACGTGGAGCGTGAAAGCTGCACCAACACCGAATTTTACGATAAGATGCGTGCCGCTAAGGGCGTGCCCTCCACTGCCGCCATCACCCCCATCCAGTTCTGCGAAAAATACTGCCAGTACGTGGACGAGGGCTATACGGATGTCATTCATGTACCCATCAACAAATCCGGCTCTTCCACCTACAATAACGCCCTCATGGCACAGGGGATGCTGCGGGAAGAGCGCCCGGAGCACCACTTGAAGATCCATCTGCTGGACCCCCACACCTATTCCATGGTGTTCGGCTGGTATCTGTGCGAAATGGCCCGCAAGCTGAAGAACGGCGCAGAGATCAGCCATGTGATCCGGGAGTTTGAAAAGCAGATGGACTGCATGGAGATCGTTCTGGGCCCCTACAGCCTGAAGCAGATGAAAAAGAGCGGACGCATCTCTGCCGCTGCTGCTGTTATGGGCGAGCTGATGGGCATTCGTCCCATCATCACCCTGATCGACGGCAAGACCAAGGTGGAAGCCAAGGTACGCGGCGATGACAAGGTGGTGCCCGCCATGGTGGAGCTGTGCAAACAGCGCAGCGAAGGCGTGGAGAACTTTGATTATATGATCGGCCACACCAACATCCCGCAGACCGCCGATCTGGAAAAGGCCTGCCGCAAGGCCTTTGGCAAGCCGCCGCTGCTGGTGTTTGAGCTGGGCGGCGTCGTTTCCGCCAACACCGGCCCCGACACGGTGGCTCTGGTGTATACCGGACACCCCAGAGGGTAACACACGATTTTAATAGCCTCCGCTTTCGCTCTGGCTATTTCAGCGGTAATTTTATTTTTATTTTGAGGTTCCGAAAAGCCTGCGGGCTTTTCGGAACCTCTTTTTCACCGGAAGGGTCCAAACCAAAAACTGCATCTGTACCTGATTCTGCGAAAATTCGTTGCAATCTGCCAAAAATTATGCTATACTGCCTTTTGCTGTGCTTTTTGTGCGGCATCCTTTCAGAGCAACTTAGGATTTTAGGCTCCCCGGCGTGTCTCGAACCATACCGGGCCAAACCCACAGGGGCTGGCGGCCCTGTGCGGTCAAAATCATCCCGCTGGAGTATTATCATGAATCAGAATTCTTCCGTCCGTAAACTGGTGCGCTGCGGCGTGGTCGCAGCCATTTATGTTGTTCTCTGCATGGCTCTGCAGCCGCTCTCCTATGGTGCGGTACAGGTGCGTGTGGCTGAGGCGCTCTGCCTGCTGCCGGTGTTCGGTGCCGAGTACATTGCCGGTGTGGTACTGGGCTGCTTTTTGGCAAACCTGCTGGGCTCCACCATCGTGGATGTCATCTTTGGCACCCTTGCCACCCTGCTGGCCTGCCTTGTCACCTACAAGCTGCGGAACATCCGCATCAAGGGTCTGGCTGTGGCGGCTTCCCTGCCGCCGGTGCTGTTCAATGCCGTGATCATCGGCATTGAGATCGCCGTCATGTTCCCGGACCCCACCTCCAGCGCTCCCATCTGGCTGGCCTGCATCACCAACGGCATCTCCGTAGGTATCGGCGAGCTCATCAGCTGCACCGTTCTGGGTGTGCTGCTGGTGAAGATCATCGAGAGCAGCAAGGCCCTGCGCAAAATTTTTGCAGCTTAATGACCGCAAGGAGGTTTCCATGCAGGCAAACGGAATGATCTTCTGGGACTGGAACGGCACTTTGATGGATGATGTTGATTTCACCCACAGCTGTCTCAACTGGATGCTGGAGACCCACGGTTATCCGCAGCGGTACGATCTTGCCGCTTACCGGGAAATTTTCGGTTTTCCCATTGAGGAATACTACATCCGCGCCGGTTTCAACTTTGCAAAGCACCCTTATGCAGAGCTGGCCGAACGCTTTATGGAACATTATAACGCAGGTGTGGATGCCTGTCCCCCCTCTGCACACGCTGCCGAGACGCTGGCCGAGCTTTCGCGCCGGGGCTGGCGGCAGAGCGTGCTTTCCGCCTCCCGCCGGGACTACCTGATCGAGCAGGTAGCCGCACGGGGCCTGCAGGGCTATTTTACTGAGTTGCTCGGCCTTGCAGACATCTATGGCGTAAGCAAAGTGCAGGTGGGCAAACAGTGGCTTGCACAAAGCGGCATCGCCCCTGCTGCCTGCGTGATGGTGGGCGACACCCAGCACGATGCCGAAGTTGCAAAGGCCCTTGGCACAAAATGCGTGCTCTACACCGGCGGCCACCAGTCCCGCGCGCGGCTCGAGGCTGTGTGCCCGAATGTCATCGACGATCTGGCACAGCTGCCGCAGCTGCTGGAAACCTTATAATGTACATCTGACCACTTCTGATTTGCAAAAATCAGAGGTGGTTTTTGTTTTAGCTGGCTCGCTCTCTCAGTCTCGCATTCGCTCGCCAGCTCCCCCAAAGGGGGAGCCTCTGGCGAAACCGGAAACTTTGCGTGGATTGCCAAGGCCTCCCACTTTGGGGGAGCTGGATGCGACCAGCGGGAGCAGACGGAGAGGGCGAGGCTGTTCGCCTCCACCACATATCTTTTCCTTTTATGCCCCCCGCCAGCGCAAATTTACAGAAAATTCATTCAAAAACCGGCTAAAATAACCTTGCAGGTTTGACGCGTCTGCCGCTTTGGTGTATCATATATGTGTGTATTTATGTCTATCTCCGGGAAGCATTTTCCCGAATTTGATCTATGAGGTGTTACCAATGTCCCTTGTTGAAAAACTCTTTGGCAGCTTCTCGGACCGGGAGCTGAAAAAGATCAACCCCATTGCCAAGCAGGTGCTGGCTCTGGAAGAAAAATATGCCGCCATGCCGGATGCCGACCTGCAGGCACAGACCGCTGTGTTCAAGCAGCAGCTGGCCGACGGCAAGACCACCGATGATATCCTGCCCGATGCCTTTGCCGTCTGCCGCGAAGCCGCATGGCGCGTGCTGGGCATGAAGCACTTCCCTGTGCAGGTCATCGGCGGCATTGCCCTGCACCGCGGCGATATTTCCGAGATGCAGACCGGTGAAGGCAAGACTCTTGTGGCTACCCTGCCCGCCTACCTGAATGCCCTCACCGGTGAGGGCGTGCATGTTGTCACCGTCAACGATTACCTTGCCAAGCGCGACAGCGAGTGGATGGGCAAGCTCTACCGCTGGCTGGGCCTTTCTGTCGGCCTGATCGCACAGGGCATGGACGGCGATGCACGCCGCGCCGCCTATGCTGCCGACATCACCTACGGTACCAACAACGAGTTCGGCTTCGACTACCTGCGCGACAACATGGTGACCTATAAGGCCAACATGGTGCAGCGCGGCCACGCCTATGCCATCGTCGATGAAGTGGACTCCATCCTGATCGATGAAGCCCGCACGCCCCTGATCATTTCCGGCCGCGGCGAGGATTCCTCCAGCCTGTACACACAGGTGGACCGCTTTGTGCGCACCCTGCGCAAGAGCGTGGTGGTAGAGCTGGAAGATAAGGTCTCTACCGACGAGCAGACCGACGGTGATTACGTCGTGGACGAAAAACACAAGACCTGTACCCTGACTGCCAGCGGCATCAAGAAAGCGGAAGCCTACTTCAAGGTCGAAAACCTTGCCGCCGCCGAGAACATGACCCTTGCCCATCACATCGATCAGGCCATCAAGGCTTACGGCGTGATGCAGCGGGACATCGATTACGTGGTCAAGGATGGTCAGGTCATCATCGTGGACGAGTTCACCGGCCGTCTGATGATCGGCCGCCGCTACAACGAAGGCCTGCATCAGGCCATCGAAGCCAAGGAGGGCGTGAAGATCGCCGCCGAGAGTAAAACGCTGGCTACCATCACCTTCCAGAACTACTTCCGCATGTACAAAAAGCTGTCCGGTATGACCGGTACCGCCAAGACAGAAGCCACCGAGTTCACCGAGATCTACGGCCTGAACATCGTTACGGTGCCCACCAACCGCCCCCGTCAGCGCATCGATTATCCGGATGCCATCTACAAGACGGTCAACGGCAAATACAATGCCGTTATCCAGCAGGTGCTGGAATGCCACCAAAAGGGCCAGCCCGTGCTGGTGGGTACGGTCAGCGTGGAAAAGAGTGAGACCCTTGCCAAGATGCTGCAGAAATACACCCGCGACTTCAACGTGCTGAACGCAAAGAACCACGAGCGCGAGGCTGAGATCGTGGCGCAGGCCGGCAAAAAGGGTGCTATTACCATTGCCACCAACATGGCAGGCCGTGGTACCGATATCATGCTGGGCGGCAACGCCGAGTTCATGGCCAAGGCCCAGATGCGCAAGGAACACTTCTGCGAAAATCTGCTGAACCCGGAAAAGCCCGAGGATGCCGACCCGGCTGCAGTGGAAATGCTGCTGACCGAAGCCAACGGTCACGGCGATACCGAGGATGCCAACATCCTTGCTGCCCGCAAGCGCTTCGATGAGCTGTACGCCCAGTGCAAGCCCCAGATCGATGCCGAAGCTGAGCAGGTGCGCGCTGCAGGCGGCCTGTTCATCATCGGCACCGAGCGCCACGAGAGCCGCCGCATCGACAACCAGCTGCGCGGCCGTGCCGGCCGTCAGGGCGACCCGGGTGCTTCCCGCTTCTACCTGAGCCTGGAAGATGACCTGATGCGCCTGTTCGGCGGCGACCGCGTCTCCAGCCTGATGGATACCCTCAAGATCGATGAGGACACTCCCATCGAGAACCGCATGATCACCAACACGCTGGAAAGCGCCCAGAAAAAGCTGGAAGGCCGCAACTTCGAGATCCGCAAGAACGTGCTGAAGTACGACGACGTGATGAACCAGCAGCGTGAGATCATCTACGGCCAGCGCCGCAAGGTGCTGGATGGCGAGGATATCAGCGCCGAGATGCACAACATGCTGCGGGAGAACATCGACTCCAGCTGCAGTCAGTTCCTGGCCGGTGACGTGAAGGATGACTGGGACTTTGGTGCCCTGCGCCGCCACTATCAGGGCTGGCTGACCACGGACGCCGACTTCCGCTACACCGTGGCCGACTTTGACAACATCTCCCGCGAGGGCATTGCCGACATGCTGTACAACCGCGGCATGCAGATCCTGCAGGCCAAAGAGGTACGCTACGGTGCGCCCCTGATGCGGGAACTGGAGCGCATCTGCCTGCTCAAGTGCGTGGACCGCCAGTGGATGGACCACATCGACAACATGGACCAGCTGCGGCAGGGCATCGCTCTGCGCGGCTACGGCCAGAAGGACCCCGTGGTGGAATACCGCATCGAGGGCTTTGACATGTTCGACCAGATGGTGGACTCCATCCGCGAGGACAGCGTGAAAATGCTGCTGACCATCGAGATCCGGCAGGCCGGTGCCGCCCCCAAGCGGGAGCAAGTTGCCAAGCCCACCGGTGAGGGCTTTGTGCCCGGCAACGGTGCCCCCGGCGTAAAGGGTGCCCCCAAGGGCCAGCCCGTGCGGGTGATCAAGATCGGCCGCAACGATCCCTGCCCCTGCGGCAGCGGCCTGAAGTGGAAAAAGTGCACCTGCGCCAAGTTCCATCCGGAAGGCCTGCCCACCGACGCAAACGAAGATTAAGCTGAAAAGCCTCCCGGCTCCTGTCTTTGGCAGGGGTCTGGGAGATTTTTGACAAAATGAAAGGGAGCTGATTTGGAATGATCACACCGGAAAAGCTGTTGGAAGCTGCAAAGCAGCTGGAACCCCAGCTGCAGGAATGGCGGCGCACCCTGCACCGTCACCCGGAAGTCGGGTTCGACCTGCCCCAGACCAAGGCACTGGTCCAGAAAGCCCTGACCGAAATGGGCTACGCCCCGCAGGACTGCGGCAAGTGCGGCGTGCTTGCGCTGGCGGGCGGCAAAAAGCCCGGCAAAGTGATCCTGCTGCGCGGCGACATGGACGCTCTGCCCCTGCAGGAGGAGTCCGGCGAGGCGTTTGCCTCCGAGGTGCCCGGCAAGATGCACGGCTGCGGCCATGATATGCACACCGCCATGATGCTGGGTGCCGCCAAGCTGCTCAAGGAGCATGAGGACGAGATCGAGGGCACCGTCAAGCTGGAGTTCCAGCCCGCCGAGGAGATCTTCCAGGGCTCCCCCGATATGATCGCCAACGGCCTGCTGGAAAACCCCAACGTGGATGCGGCAGTCATGTTCCATGTGCTGGGCGGAATGCCCATTCCCGCCGGTGTGGTGCTGGTGCCTGCCTGCGGCGGCATCACCATGGCAAGCTGTGAGCAGTATCACATCATCGTCCACGGCAAGGGCGGCCACGGCTCCATGCCGGAAAAGTGCATCGACCCCATCACGGCGGCGGCACACATCCACATTGCCCTGCAGGAGATCAACAGCCGGGAGCTGGATGCCCACAGCTTTGGCGTGTTCACCACCGGCCGCTTCCAGGCAGGCGCGGCCTCCAATGTCATTCCGGACAGCGCGGAGATGTGGGGCACCATCCGCACCACCGACCCCGAGGGCGCAGTGACGAAGCTGCTGCACAAGCGGATGACCGAGATCGTGCAGGGGGTGGCTGCGGCCTACCGCTGCACCGCCGAGATCACCTTCAGTGATTACTGCCCCTGCATGGTGGTGGACAAGGAGCTTGCCGGCAGCGCCCTGACCTATATGGGTGAGCTGCTGGGCAAGGGTGCAATGGATATGACCCCGATGACCGGCGGCAAGCCCGGCGGCGGCAGCGAGGATTTCGCGTTCGTCAGCCATGAGGTGCCCACCGTGAGCATGTTCCTGACGGCGGGCAACGCCAACGAGGGCTACACCTACGGCCAGCATCACCCCAAGGTGAAGTTTGATGACAGCGTCCTCTTTGAGGGCAGCGCGGCCTATGCCTATATGGCCCTGCGCTGGCTGCAGGAGCACAAGTGATCGGATAAAAACAAAGACCTCCTCTGGAAAACGGCCAGAGGAGGTCTTTCTATATGATGGGCAAAAAGGCCGAGCAACGGAAAAGCCTTTGCCTTATGAATCTGTCTTGTCTGCCTGCTCGATCAGGCTTCCAGGAACACTTTGCGCAGGGAGGTGTTGGTCTCCACGATCTTCACCAGCAGCACGCCCAGCACGGTGCAGCTGATCAGCTCACCGATGCCGACGGAGATGCCGTTGGTGATGCAGGCCAGCCACAGCGGAGCAGAGGAAGAAGGATCGGGGAACATGACGGCGATCTCAATGCCGATGATGACAGCATTGAAGAGCACGGGCGGCAGGGAAGGCACGATGGCCAGACCCTTGAAGCGGACGTTCCGCAGTTTGTAAGTCACAACACAGGCCAGCAGGGTGGCCAGGGTGCCAAAGATAACGTCCACGATGGTGGAGCCCAGCAGGTTTGCCAGGAAGCAGCCCAGCACCACGCCCACGATGTACTCGGCACCGAACACGGGCAGCAGGCAGAGGGCCTCGGCAACACGCACCTGCACTGCACCGTAGGAGAACGGCTGCAGCGCCATGCAGAGCACCACATAGAGAGCTGCGACCACAGCGCAGCGGGCCAGTTTGCGGACAGTGAAATTCTGATTCATAACAATACTCCGGCGGATGAATTTTGACCGCACAGGGACCGCCAGCCCTATGGGTTTGGCCCGGCATGGTTCGAGACACGCCGGGGAGCCTAAAATCCTAAGTTGCTCTTTCAGGTTGCCGCGCAAAAGCACAGCAAAAGGGAGTATAGCACAAATTGCCGCAAAATGCAACGGCCTGCAAACAAAAAAGAACTGCCGCGGCGGGCAGTTCTCAGAAAAAACTCAGCGTGCGTGACCAACGTAGACCAGAGCAATGGTATCGGGGCCGGTGTTGGCGGAAACAACGCCGCCCAGCGGGAAGGTGATGAGCGGGTCCTTGCCGAACGCCTTGCGGCAGGCCTTGATCAGATCATCCTTCTGGGGAATGTTGGTGTGGCCGATCATATAATCAAAGTCCTCCACACCTTCGCTGCGCTTTTTGGCCAGCTCCACCATGGCGGGCACGACCTTGTCATCGCCGCGCACCTTGGCCTCCACTTTGGTCTTTCCGTCGATCAGGGTGATGATGGGGCGGATGCCCATCAGCTCGCCCATGACAGCGGCGGCGGCAGAGATGCGGCCGCTCTTCTTCATCTGCTTCAGGCTGTAAGGTCCGAGGACGATCTCCATCTTGTCCATCTGGGTCTCGAACTCCTGAATGACGTGGCTGATCTCCGCACCATTCTGCAGCTTGCGTGCCATCTCGCAGACATACCAGCCAAAGGGCATGGAGTAGGTGTGCGGATCCAGCAGATGAATCCGCAGGTGGTGCTCCGGGCGCTCCTCCCGCAGCATCCCCTGGGCCATCACGGCGTTGTTGTAGGTGGAGGAGCCGCTGCGGTTGATGGGGACATGGATCACATCGGTATAGCCCTCGTCCACATACTGGCAGTACTTTTCGCAGAACTGGATGGGGGTGATGGCAGCCGTGGAGGGAATGCCCTTGGCGGCGCGCATCTTTTCGTAGAACTCCTCATTGGTGCAGTTCTCACGCTCGATATAGTCTACGTCATCCAGCAGGATGTGAAAGCTCATAATATCAATGCCGTACTTCTCGGCCAGCTCCTGCGGGATATCGCAGGAGGAATCGGTCAGGATCGCGATCTTGCTCATAATGTCCCTCATTTCCATTCGTATTCTCGCAGGCGGCCATGGTCCAGCAGCTCCGGGAAATCCCACTGGCGCAGGACCTCGTACACACCCACAGCCACACTGTTGGAAAGGTTCAGGCTGCGGCAGGTATCCCGCATGGGCATCCGGATGCAGTGCTCCTGATTGGCCGCCAGCAGTGCCTCGGGCAGGCCGGCATCCTCCCGCCCGAACACAAGGTAGGCCCCGTCCGGGTACTGGATGTCGGTGTAGCGCTGAGGTGCTTTGGTGGTAAAGTAGTAGAACGGGCCTTTGTTCCGGGCAAAGAAATCCTCCAGCCCATCATAGTAATTGATGTCGAGGTAGTGCCAGTAGTCCAGCCCGGCATGCTTGAGCTTTTTGTCATCGATGGCAAAGCCCATGGGCCCCACCAGATGCAGGCGGCAGGCCGTGCAGGCACAGGTGCGGGCCACGTTGCCGGTGTTCTGGGGGATGCGGGGCTCTACCAGAACGATGTTCAGGGTCGGTTTTTCGCTCATGGCGGCCTCCTCAGTCATTCCAGCTCACCGGGCAGAGCCGGGGCAGCAGGGGCTCAAACCAGACACCGTACCGGGTGTCCTGATCGGCGGGGGTCTGCTGAATGGCCAGCGAGACGAACTCGGCGGCGTTGTCGGCAGCGGCGCTCAGGGCGTTGCCCTGGATCAGCGAGCCAATGAGCACGGCACCGTACAGATCGCCCGTGCCCGGGAAGCTGCGGCTGATGTGCAGTTTTTTGATGACGAAGCGCTCGCGGCCGGAGCCTGCGCAGCCGATAGGTGGTGGA
>OGQJ01002767.1_pt1 | contig 12814 bp, 10 predicted proteins | sample 1553161 | NCBI WGS metagenome assembly OGQJ01 (sample SAMEA2579923, study PRJEB22360) | human gut metagenome | biome: human gut; feature: human-associated habitat; material: faeces | place: Denmark | collected 2008/2010 | reverse complement strand
ATATTATATCTTTCTTTATAATATTGATTCACTTCCAAATAAAATGGAAGCCGGATATACCGTTTCATTATATTCATATGCCGTACCGTTTATTTTTAACAGTCCATACGGAAACTACAATGATTTCAGGACAATGATCCATGAATTTGGTCATGCAAATGTCGATTATACCCATCCGACCCGTGCTATTTACGATAATACATTTGGCAATTCACTCGATACCCTCGAAATTCATTCTCAGGGAATGGAAGCTTTGTTTACTGAATATCACGATGATATTTTCGGCGAAAAGCAGGGTAAAGCGTTTACAGACTTCACAATTTATTCAATGGCATCATCAGTTGTAGAAGGCTGCTTGCTTGATGAATTTCAAAGATATGCCTATGAAAATCCTGATTGTACTCTTGAACAACTCAATACAAAATATATGGAACTATGCGGCGAATATAATATAGAATACAGCACAGACGTCGCTTACTCTTATGACTGGACAGAAATTTCACACAATTATAACTCGCCTATGTATTATATCAGTTATGCAACGTCTGCACTGTCTTCTCTTGATTTATGGATTAAAGCGTCAGATGACAGAGAGTCTGCAATAAACACATATAAATCATTAATTGACTGCGGTGCATACACGCCGTATATTGAATCAATTGAAAGCTGCGGTCTCAGAAATATTTTTGAACCCGGCGTTGTATCCGAAATCGCTGAGGAAACAGAACTTGTTCTTAAAGACGGTACTCTAAAGTCAGATAAAGAAGAAACCTCTGCTGAAATTACAGAACCGTCTGAAGAAACTGAAACGGCAAATACGGTTACTTCTACAATAAAAAACAAAGCAAAAACAAAAGGAATGGCAATTCCTATGCTGTTTTCACTAATTGTAATTTTATTTGTTTTGGCAATATTTATTATGATTATAATACTGATTACTTCTATAATTAAACATAAAAAGAATAAAATACAAAAATAATACTAAGTGAATATCAAAAAATTAATAAAAAAATGGCTGACTTAAATGCGTGATATCGCTAACGGAGAATATAAGTTTTGTACTGCCCACAGGCTAAAGCTTGTGGGTTTCTTCGTATTAACGGGAATTAAATCTGAAAAGTGTAGTAAATTTTAATTGTGTTACCGCATGTTCGTGAGTATTTTTCTTCTTTTTCAAATACCTCAATCCTGCGAATAAAAGTTCTCAGCAGTTCGGGAGTTAGCTTGGACATTTCAATGTATTCTTTTGCCTTTGATATAAACTCTTTTACATAAATATCACGCATGTCCATTTCCGATATTTTATCGGTTATGGATTTAAGCTCCTGTGTGAGTTCCTCTTGTTCCTGTTCATAACCGCTTGCCATAGTATCGTAGCGTTCAGGTGTGATTCTTCCGGTTGCTCTGTCCTCATACAAACACCTGTTTTCTACCTGACTTATTCTTGTTTCAATCTGCTGTTTTTCACGCTCTGTCTGCCTGTAAAATTTCTTAGCTTCAGCTTCATCGTTCTGTGATGCCATTGCATAAAATTCTTCTGTGTTTTCCCTTGCCTTAGCAGTCATAGTCTTGAGTTGTTCCAACACTATTTTGTCAAGCACCTGTTCTCTTATGTAGTGTGAGGTACAGTCTGTTGTTCGACTTTGATAACCTCCGCACATAAAGTTATTTTGCTCAGGCTTCATAGTCTTTGCTCTGTGCAGGTATAATCGGGAACCGCATTCACCGCAGTATAAATAACCTGCATACTTGTCCATCTCACCTTGTTTGTCAGGTCGTTTTCTTCCCTCAAAATGCTTTTGTACAAGGTCAAAGGTCTTTCTGTCAATTATAGCTTCATGGGTATCCTTGAAAATCAGTATGTTTTCGGGACTGTTTTTTATTCTCTTTTTGAGCTTGTTAGATTTTGAATAAGTCTTAAAGTTTACTGTATCTCCGCAGTATGTTTGATTAGACAGTATTCTTCTGATTGTAGTCGTTACCCAATTATATGGTCTTGATAAATCAGGTTTTCCTGAACGGCTTCCTGTTGTATTGAACAAATAAACACTTGGTGAAGTTATTTTTTCGCTGTAAAACTTATTGCATATTCTGACGATCCCTATTCCGTTTGAATACATCTCGAATATTCTTTTAACTATCGGTGCGGTTTGAGGATCGATGATAAGCTTTTTAGGATTTTCAGGGTCTTTCATATATCCGTATGGAATTGTAGTTCCGACACGCTCGCCCCGTTCACCGATTGCACGCTTAACAGCACGGATTTTTTTAGATGTATCTCTTGCATAAAGGTCATTAAAATAATTCTTTATTCCCGAAAAATCATTAATGCCTTTGTCACTGTCTACTCCGTCATTGATGGCTATAAATCGGACATCGTACTGTGGAAAAATCACTTCCATAAGCATTCCTGTCTGTAAATAATCACGCCCCAGTCTGGTACTGTCATTTTTGTTACTGCAAATGCTTCTCCGATTTTCTGCATTGATTGTTTATCCCAATAATACATTTCAATCAGCTTTTGTTCATCTGCCGGCAGTTCTTTCAACGCACTAAGCATTTTCTTCAGACTTATATTATGAAAAACAAGATTTTCAAACTCTTTACTGCTGCACTCCTGTTTTATCTTCACCGTTTCAAAACTACTTTTACTAAGATGACGACGGTCGGAGCGTTCTTCAGCCGCCTGATGTTTTTTATCCTGTTCCATTAGCGGTAACATAATATAAAATCAAAAAACGGGAAAAATAAAGTCAGGATTATTGGTATTTATCCGGTAATCCTGACTTTATTTTTTCTTAACAGTAATCAAAGATGTCTTTTCCCCGTTTTAATTTCTCCTATGCTAAACTATAAGCGTAAGGAGGGATTAAATATGTCAGTTATATTTAAAACTATACGCGAACTTGACAAACACATAGAGGCACATGCGGAACGTTTTACATTTAAACATCCGTATCTATCCTTTTTTGCGTTATTTATCGGTATGCCGATTTGTATTCTCGCTACCGTGTTCTTTTTTACAGTTATTATTACAATTCCTATCGCTTTGATTTGCGGATGGCTGTAAGAGTCTTAATGTAATTTTAATATGTTATAAATTCTGCTAATCCCGATTTAATTCTTGTGCTGTTAAAATAACAGATAAGGAGGTAAGACTATGAAAATTATAATCGGATTTATTGGTCTTTGTGCTGTAGCACTGCTCATCTATTATTTCTATATACTAATGAAAGGAGATGACCAAAAATGAGTGTAGTAATACAATACATACTCTATCTTGCCATTCTTATTGTTTTGGCGATTCCGCTTGGAGCATATATCAAGAAAGTAATGAACGGAGAGAAAACTTTTCTTTCCAAAATTCTTACACCATGCGAAAACACTGTGTATAAGGTTATGCGTGTAAAAAAAGACGAACAAATGAACTGGAAAAAATATGCCGTTTCCGTTCTGATTTTTTCAGGCATCGGCTTAGTTTTTATGTTTTTACTTCAGCTTTTGCAGGGTGTTCTTCCCGGCAATCCACAGGGACTTTCAGGTGTAAAATGGGATTTATCCTTTAATACAGCTGCCAGTTTTGTAACAAATACAAACTGGCAGGCATACAGCGGTGAATCTACACTTAGCTATCTTACACAGGCACTCGGACTTACTGTGCAGAACTTTGTATCCGCAGCTACCGGTATTGCCGTGCTGTTTGCACTGATACGAGGATTTACAAAGGTCAAAGTCGATGGTTTAGGAAGCTTTTGGGTGGATATAACAAGAATCGTCATTCATATTTTAATTCCTCTTAATCTTGTAATATCACTATGCCTTGTAGGCGGAGGTGTTATTCAGAACCTTAAGGGTGCTGAAACCGTATCGCTCGTTGAACCGATTGCGGTAAGTGCAGACGTTGAAATTCTTGAAGATGCTGAAATTGATATTGAAACAGGCATTGTAACGATAGACGGCAAAGCAGTTGAAGGTGCCGAAATTGTTACCGAGCAGTTTGTGCCTATGGGACCTGCTGCAAGTCAGGTTGCCATTAAGCAAAGCGGTACAAACGGTGGCGGTTATATGGGCGTAAACTCCGCTCATCCTTTGGAAAATCCGAACGCCTTTACAAATATAATTGAAATGCTCTCAATACTGCTTATTCCTGCAGCGTTGTGTTTCACCTTTGGTAAAGCGGTAAAAAACACGAAACAGGGCATTGCGATTTTTTCGGCAATGTTTATATGTTTGGTATTGGCTCTCAGTTCTATCGCCGTTAGCGAACAGCTTGCAACACCGCAGCTTGCACAGGACGGTGTCAACATTTCGATGATTGATCAGGCGGGCGGCAATATGGAAGGGGAGGGAACCCGGGTTGGCATTGCGTCTCTATTTTCTACTTGGGGGGCATTTACAACGGCAGCTTCTAATGGTTCTGTCAACTCGATGCACGACAGCTACACACCGATCGGTGGTATGGTGACAATGCTTCTTATGCAGCTCGGCGAGGTTGTTTTCGGCGGCGTCGGCTGCGGTCTTTACGGTATGCTTGCCTTTGCGATTCTAACGGTGTTTATTGCCGGTCTGATGGTAGGTAGAACACCAGAATTTTTGGGCAAAAAAATTGAACCGTATGAAATGAAATGGTCTGTTCTCGTATGTCTTGCGACACCTATTGCCATTCTTGTGGGAAGTGGTATAGCGGCTATAATTCCAAGTGTTTCTGATAGTTTAAACAATAGCGGTGCACACGGTTTTTCGGAACTACTCTATGCTTATTCTTCCTGTGGAGGCAACAACGGTTCTACGTTTGCTGGATTTAATGCAAATACAGTATTTTTAAATATTTCTCTTGGACTTGTAATGTTGTTTGTACGATTCCTGCCAATTATCGGAACGCTGGCGATTGCAGGAAGTCTTGCAGGTAAAAAGAAAATTGCAACAAGTGCAGGTACACTTTCCACAACAAACGGTATGTTTGTATTTTTACTGATTTTAATTGTCCTGATTATCGGTGCACTCAGCTTCTTACCTGCATTGGCACTCGGTCCGATTGCAGAATTTTTAAAGAGTATCATATAAGGAGGTACTGATATGACACAATCAGCCAAAAGTGCCTTTGCCGATAAAAAAATGCTCGGCAGAGCCATAAAAGATTCATTTATAAAATTAAACCCGAAAACACAGGTGAAAAATCCTGTTATGCTTTTGGTGTATATTTCGGCAATTCTGACAAGCGGATTATGGCTTGTTTCGTTGTTCGGAATAAAGGACGCTTCCAACGGATATACGCTGGCGATTGCAGTAATTTTGTGGTTTACTTGTATCTTTGCAAATTTTGCAGAGGCCATTGCAGAAGGCAGAGGAAAAGCACAGGCAGATTCTTTAAGAGCATCTAAGAAAGATGTTGAAGCACACAAGATACCTTCTGCCGATAAAAAAGAGCAGATAACCGCTGTTTCTTCCGCTACTCTTAAAAAAGGCGATATCGTCATTGTGAAAGCTGGAGAGCAAATCCCGGGCGACGGTGAGGTTATCGAAGGAGCCGCTTCCGTAGACGAAAGTGCTATCACAGGTGAATCCGCACCTGTTATCCGTGAGGCAGGCGGTGACAGAAGCGCCGTAACAGGTGGCACTACCGTGCTTTCCGATTGGATTGTCGTGCGGATAACAAATGAAGCCGGTGAAAGCTTTCTTGATAAAATGATTGCTATGGTTGAGGGTGCTTCCAGAAAAAAAACGCCTAATGAAATCGCATTACAAATTTTCCTTGTTGCACTTTCCATTATATTTATTCTTGTTACCGTATCGCTGTATACCTACTCAATATTCTCTGCAAAACAGGCAGGAATTGAAAATCCGATTTCAGTTACTACCTTGGTTGCTTTGCTTGTTTGCCTTGCACCTACAACCATCGGTGCACTGCTTTCGGCAATCGGTATTGCTGGTATGAGCAGACTGAATCAGGCAAATGTCCTTGCCATGAGCGGAAGAGCCATTGAAGCCGCAGGAGATGTAGATATACTTATGCTTGATAAAACCGGTACGATTACGCTCGGTAACCGTAAAGCAAGTGCTTTTATCCCCGTAGACGGTGCAAGTGAAGAGGAGCTTGCCGATGCGGCACAGCTTTCCTCTCTTGCAGATGAAACTCCTGAGGGAAGAAGCGTAGTCGTTCTTGCAAAAGAGAAATTCGGTATTCGCGGCAGAGAGCTTTCCGACAAAAATATGACCTTTATTCCATTTACCGCAAAAACCCGTATGAGCGGCGTGGATTATGACGGCAACCAAATCCGTAAAGGAGCAGCCGATACCATGCAGGAATATGTAACGCAGTCAGGCGGGATATATTCGGAGGAATGTGACCGAATCGTTAAAGGCATTGCAAATCAGGGCGGCACTCCTCTTGTTGTGGCAAAAAATCATAAAATACTCGGCGTTATTCACCTTAAAGACATTATCAAGCAGGGGGTAAAAGAGAAATTTGCTGATCTTCGTAAAATGGGTATAAAAACCATTATGATTACAGGAGATAATCCAATGACCGCAGCAGCAATTGCCGCTGAAGCGGGTGTGGATGATTTCCTTGCCGAAGCAACACCGGAAGGTAAGCTTCAAATGATACGTGATTTTCAAAGCAAAGGACACCTTGTAGCAATGACAGGTGACGGCACAAACGATGCCCCTGCTCTTGCTCAGGCTGATGTGGCAGTTGCAATGAACACAGGTACGCAGGCAGCAAAAGAAGCCGGAAATATGGTTGATCTCGATTCGTCGCCTACAAAGCTTATTGATATTGTCCGTATCGGCAAACAGCTTTTGATGACAAGAGGAAGTCTGACTACCTTCTCTATTGCAAATGATATAGCAAAGTATTTTGCCATTATCCCCGCCTTGTTTATAGGACTTTATCCGGAACTTTCGGCACTTAATATTATGAGACTTCATTCTTCGCAAAGTGCTGTTTTATCCGCAATAATTTACAATGCACTGATTATTATTGCACTGATTCCGTTGGCACTCAAAGGAGTAAAATACCGTGAGGTTCCGGCAGGCAAGCTTTTGTCACGCAACTTGTTAATTTACGGTCTCGGCGGTCTTGCAGCACCTTTTATCTTCATTAAGCTGATTGATATGCTGTTTGCACTGTTCGGTTTGGCATAAGTAGGAGGTTTTTAAATGAAAACAATAAAAAATGTACTGCCTAAAGCAGCAATAATCTTTCTTATCTTTACATTACTCTGCGGCATTATTTATACGGGCGTTGTTACAAGTATTGCACAGCTTATTTTCCCAGATAAAGCAAATGGCAGTATCATTGAGGTTGATGGAAAAAAGTATGGCTGTGAACTGCTTGGTCAACAATATACGGATGACGGACATATGTGGGGACGCATTATGAATATTGATGTTTCAACCTACAAGGATGAAAACGGAAAAACTCTGATGTATGCCTCACCGTCAAACCTTTCTCCGGCAAGCGAAGAATATGAAGCTTTGGTGAAAGAGCGTGTGGAAAAACTTCAGGCGGCAAACCCCGATATGGACGAAACAGCAATCCCGGTTGACCTTGTAACCTGCTCGGGCAGCGGACTTGACCCGCATGTTTCCCCTGCTGCCGCCGAATATCAGGTAGCAAGAATCGCAAAAGCCGATAATATGACTGAGGATGAAGTGCGGGAAATTATCGATAAATGTACAAGCGGTAAGTTCTTAGGTGTGTTCGGAGAAAAAACCGTTAATGTGCTGAAGGTTAATTTAATGTTGGACGGAATTCTATAATAGTTTTAAGGCGGAAGAGTTTCGGCTTTTCCGCCTTTATCTTTATGCAATCTTAATATTGTCTTTATCTTATTTACGCCAGCTTAATACAGATTAAGATAAAATAAAGACAGCCTAAATATAATATTAAGATTGCGTAGGTGTCTGTTATGTAAAACAGAAAAATCTAAAACATAAGCATATAACATCGTTTCAAATTATTATATTGGGATTTATGTCTGTGATAATTTTAGGCAGCATAATGTTAATGATGCCCGCTGCAACAAGAGACGGCAAAGGTGCTGTATTTTCAGACGCACTGTTTACACCGCTACTTACGCAGTCTGTGTAACCGGTTTGGTAATCCATAATACATCTGCATACTGATCAACATTCGGGCAGGGTGTGATCCTGTTTTTAATTCAAATCGGCAGTATGGGCATTGTTACGGTTGCGGTTGCAGCAATTTCAGGACACAAAATAGAGTTGATGCAGGAAACACCATGCAGGAGACTGTTACCGCACACCGTTGTTTTATGGAAAAAGGATTCAAATAATGCCTTTGCAAATAGTTTTTCGATTTGTTTTTGTCTAATCAAGCAGAATTAATGCAGCGTATGTAAAGTAGAAAAAGCTTTCATACTGTGATATAATAGAGAGCAGAAAGGAGAAATTATGGTACAATATTTTATAAATTCAAAAGACGGGAGTCTGCAAGCCACCCAAAATTGTGGTGATATAAAACCGTTTTTTACGATTATGAGTACGGCAGAATTTCATGAATATAAAGAACAATTGCCGTATTATAAAGAATTTCTTCGCTGCTTTGGATCAATTCGTTATTGTAAGGCAGAGGTATTTAAAAATTGCATTATAGGAACCTTACGCTTGCCACAAAAAAGTGCAAAGCGTTTACCGCAGCTTTCTTTCGGCTTTTATTTAACGGAGCAATCTATTTTATGTGTCGAAGATGTAGGTGATCTGAAATTATGGGTAGAAAAGCGGATAAGTATGTTTCAGAAAATATACAGTCCGGCTCAGCTTCTTTTGCAATTTATGGAGCAAATGATAGAGGATGATGTTCTGTATCTTTCTCATATAGAAGCAGAAACAGAGAAAATGGAAGAAAATATCATCAGCGGTGGCTCTAAAGACTTTTTTGATTTGCTCACAAAACGCAGGCAAAAACTGTCTGAATTAAACGCTTACTATGAACAGCTGACGGATATAGGAGAGCTGTTTCAATCCCGTATATGTTCTTCATTCGCAGACGACATTCAGATTTGGGATAAGTTTACGCATCGTGCAGAGCGATTGCAAGATCACGTACATCTGCTTCGTGAAAATATGCTTCAGCTTCGTGAGCTTTATCAATCAAAGCAAGATGTACAGCAAAATAAGATTATGGGGATTCTCACAATTGTTACCACTTTTTTTCTGCCCTTTACTTTAATTACGGGCTGGTATGGAATGAACTTTGCCTATATGCCTGAGCTTAAATGGCGGTACAGCTATCCGGCTGTGATTCTTGTCGCAGTTATTATTGCAATTGGAGAATTTATTTACTTTAAAAAGAAAAAATTCTTTTAATTTCACTTTCAAAATATTAGACTTACAGGAGGTGTTCTCATGGACGAAATAAGACAAAGCCCGGAACAATTTCTAAAGGAAATTAAAAAGGAAGAACAAAGCCTAAACAGAGGGCATTTGAAAATTTTCTTCGGCTATGCCGCAGGAGTCGGCAAAACTTATGCTATGCTGAAAGCTGCACATGCGTCAAAGAGACACGGTATTGATGTCGTTGCCGGTTACATTGAACCGCACGCCCGTCCTAAAACCTCTGCGCTGATCAACGGATTGGAATGTCTTCCGAATCTTATTACGGAATATAACGGAATTACTCTTTCGGAATTTAATCTTGATGCCGCACTTTCCAGGCACCCGCAATTAATTCTTGTAGATGAGCTCGCCCATACCAATGCATCTGTGTGCCGCCATACAAAGCGTTATCAGGATATTCAAGAGTTGTTGAATGCAGGAATAGATGTTTATACTACCGTAAATGTTCAGCATATCGAAAGTCTTAATGACACCGTTGCATCTATAACTGGCATTATGGTACACGAGCGAATCCCAGATTCGGTATTTGATAATGCCAATCAGGTTGAGCTTGTCGATATTGAGCCGCAGGAATTGATTGATCGGCTGCATGCGGGAAATGTTTATAATTCAGTTCAAGCAGAGCGTGCTACAGAGAATTTCTTTACTGCGGAAAATCTTACGGCACTTCGGGAAATTGCTTTGCGCCGCTGTGCCGACCGGGTAAATCTGCTTACCGAAACTGTCAGAATAAAAAGTCACAGCGATTATCATACCGATGAACATATTCTGGTCTGCCTTTCATCGTCACCGTCCAATGCAAAAATCATTCGAACAGCTGCCCGAATGGCAAGTGCATTTAAAGGCGCTTTTACCGCTTTATTTGTGGAAACACCTGATTTTCAGGTTATGCCAGAAAAAGATGTAAAGCGTCTGCGAAGCAATATGCGTCTTGCCGAACAGCTCGGTGCTAAAATCGAAACGGTTTACGGGGAGGATGTATCGGTTCAAATTGCTGAATTTGCAAGGCTGTCTGGCGTGTCAAAAATTGTAATAGGAAGAAGTGCAGCAACCAGAAAAAGCATATTCAGCAAACCCACACTTACAGAAAAGTTGATTGCAAGTGTACCGAATTTGGATGTGCATATTATACCGGACACAAAGGGTAAAAGTTCCGTATACCGTGCTAAAAAAGCAAGAAAGAAAAATGAAATCGTGTTTTCGGTTTTGGATTTTTTAAAAAGCGTTGCAATTTTGATTTTATCAAGCTGTATCGGACTGCTGTTTCGATACTTGGGATTTGCAGAAGCCAATATTATTACTGTATATGTTTTCGGTGTTCTTATAACATCGGTCGTTACAAGACATCGGATTTACAGCCTGATTTCTTCTATTGTCAGCGTTTTGGTTTTCAACTATTTCTTTACCGATCCGCAGTTCACTCTTCAGGCTTACGACAAAGGCTACCCTATTACATTCCTGATTATGTTTTTGGCGGCACTGCTCACAAGCTCGCTTGCCGTAAAACTCAAAAATCATGCAAGGCAGACAGCACAGGCGGCTTACAGAACAAAGGTATTGTTCGACACAAACCAGCTTTTACAACAGGCAAAGGGTAAAAACGAAATCGTTTCTGCAACAGCAAATCAGCTTATCAAGCTGCTCGGTAAAGATATTGTATTCTATTTGGCGGAAAATAAAAAACTCAGCGAACCGCATATTTTTACCGTTTCAGATGATAAAACGAACGAAGAAATAACAAGTACAAATGAGAAAGCGGTTGCGGAGTGGGTACAAAAAAACAACAAGCACGCAGGGGCTACTACCGAAACGCTTTCCAGTGCTAAATGCCTGTATCTTGCAATCAGAGTAAACAACTGTGTTTACGGAGTTGTCGGGATTTATATCGGTAAAGAGCCGCTTGACTCATTTGAAAAAAGTATACTGTTATCCATACTCGGTGAATGTGCCATGTCATTGGAAAACGAAAAGAACTCAAGAGAAAAGGAAGAAGCGGCAATTCTCGCTAAAAATGAACAGCTTCGTGCCAATCTCCTGCGTGCAATTTCGCACGATCTGAGAACACCGCTTACTTCCATTTCAGGCAATGCAAGCAATCTTTTATCAAATGGCAATTCCTTTGATGAGGCTACAAAAAAGCAGCTTTATACCGATATTTACGATGATTCAATGTGGCTTATCAATCTTGTGGAAAATCTTCTTTCGGTAACAAGAATTGAAGAGGGACGGTTAAATCTGCACATTACAGAGGATTTAGTAGACGATGTGATCTCCGAAGCACTTCATCATGTGAACCGAAAAAGTATTGAACATCATATCTCAGTTCAAAATAAGGAAGATTATCTTCTCGCTAAAATGGATGCAAAACTTATGGTGCAGGTTATCATAAATATTGTTGATAACGCCATTAAATATACACCGAAAGGCTCTAATATCCTGATTAAAACCTGGAAGCAGGGAGATAAAGCGATGATGTCCATTGCCGACAATGGTGATGGAATACCCGATGATATGAAAGAAAGGGTGTTTGATATGTTTTACAGCGGAGCTAACAAAATAGCTGACAGCCGCCGCAGCTTAGGATTGGGATTGTCACTGTGCAAATCGATAGTAAATGCACATGGCGGCAAAATAGCAGTTTCAGACAATACACCGCACGGTACGGTGTTCACTATTACATTACCTGCCGGGGAGGTAGAAATTCATGAATAAACCCTTGATATTGGTTGTTGAAGATGATAATTCAGTCAAAAACCTTATCACAACGACCCTTAAAGCACACAATTATAGATTTGTAACCGCACCAAATGCTTCCGGTGCCATTTTGGAAGCGTCGTCGCATAATCCCGATATTGTCCTGCTCGATTTAGGACTTCCGGACATGGACGGAGTTGAAGTAATTAAAAAAATCCGTACTTGGTCAAATATGCCGATTATCGTTATCAGTGCACGAAGCGAGGATACCGACAAAATCGATGCACTCGATGCAGGAGCCGACGATTATCTGACCAAACCGTTTTCGGTAGAAGAGCTTTTAGCAAGGCTCAGAGTTACACAAAGGCGGCTTAATATGATACAGAACGAAACAGCTGCCGAAGCATCCGTTTTCACAAACGGCAATCTTAGCATAGACTATGCCGCAGGTTGTGCCTACCTAGATGATGAAGAGCTGCACCTTACACCTATTGAATATAAGCTTTTATGCTTGCTTTCAAGAAACATCGGCAAGGTTTTGACTCATACATTGATCACGCAAAAAATTTGGGGCAGCAGTTGGGATAACGATATTGCTTCTTTACGCGTCTTTATGGCGACGCTGCGTAAAAAGCTGGAAAAAGATGCTGACTCTCCGCAATATATTCAAACGCATATCGGCGTCGGATATAGAATGGTGAAGGTAGAATAATCTTTTAAACAAATGATACCTGAGCAAAAAGCGGTGCTGTAAACA
>OGQJ01002752.1_pt1 | contig 12886 bp, 10 predicted proteins | sample 1553161 | NCBI WGS metagenome assembly OGQJ01 (sample SAMEA2579923, study PRJEB22360) | human gut metagenome | biome: human gut; feature: human-associated habitat; material: faeces | place: Denmark | collected 2008/2010 | reverse complement strand
GACGTCGGACTCGTCGGCTTCCCGAACGTTGGAAAATCGACCCTGCTTTCCCGCGTGACAAATGCAGAACCGAAAATTGCAAATTATCACTTTACCACGCTTTCCCCGAACCTCGGTGTCGTAGACCTTGAGGGCTGCAGTGGATTTGTTATCGCAGATATCCCGGGACTGATCGAGGGTGCATCGGAAGGAGTCGGCCTCGGCCATGAATTCCTGCGCCACATCGAGCGAACCCGCGTGATGATCCATGTAGTAGACGTTGCATCGACCGAGGGAAGAGATCCGGTGGATGATATTAACAAGATCAACAAAGAGCTCGAAGCCTATAACCCGGAGATCGCAAAACGCCCGCAGATCATCGCGGCCAATAAGACCGATGCGATCTATGTAGAAGAGGGCGAAGAGGATCCGGTGGAACGTCTGAAAAAAGAGTTCGAGCCGAAAGGCATCCCGGTTTATCCGATTTCTGCCGTCAGCGGAAAAGGCTTAAAAGAGCTTTTATATGCCGTACAGAAAAAACTCGATGAGCTTCCGAAAGAGCGTATGGTCTTCGAGCAGGAATTCTTCCCGGAGGATATGCTTCTTGCCGAGAACCTGCCGTACACCGTTGAGCAGGACCCGGAGGACGAGCACCGCTTCATCATCGAGGGACCGAAGATCGAGAAAATGCTCGGCTACACTAATCTGGATTCCGAGAAAGGTTTTGCTTTCTTCCAGCGGTTCTTAAAAGATACCGGTATCTTAGACGAACTCGAGCAGGCCGGCATCCAGGAAGGCGATACCGTCAAGATGTATGGATTTGAATTTGATTATTATAAATAGAACGAATAAATAACGAAGGAGGAGACGTATGACCAGCAAGCAGAGAGCATACCTGAAAGGCCTTGCCATGACCATGGAACCGATCCTGCAGGTAGGAAAAAGCAGCATCACGCCGGAGCATACCGCTGCTGTAGCAGAGGCACTTGAGGCAAGAGAACTGATTAAAATCAATGTACTGCAGAACTGCCTCGATGATCCAAGAGAGATCGCAGAAGTTCTGGCAGAACGCACCAATTCCCAGGTCGTACAGGTGATCGGCAAAAAGATCGTGCTGTACAAAGAGGGCAAAAAAGAGAAAAAGAAAATTCAGCTTCCGAAATAATCCGCAGGAAAGAACCGCCGGGACCGGAGCATACCGCTGCAGTTCCAGCGCTTTTTGAGGAAAACGTATGGAAAAGACAAACAGAAAAATTGGCATTATGGGAGGCACATTCGATCCCATTCATATCGGTCATCTGATCCTTGGCGAGGCGGCGTACGGGCAGTTCGGGCTTGATGAAGTCTGGTTCCTTCCGGCCGGAAATCCGCCACATAAGCGGAACCGGGCGGGACGGGCAAAGGATGCACAGCGTGTCGAGATGGTGCGCCGTGCCATCGCATCCAATCCGCATTTTGTGCTCTGCACCAAAGAGATGCAAGATGAGGGCTATACCTACAGTTATCGGACGCTTGAGGCGATGCGGAAGGAACATCCGGGCACGGAGGTTTACTTTATCATTGGAGCGGATTCCCTGTTCTATTTTGATGAGTGGAAAAATCCAGAGCGGATCTGCGCCGCGGCAAAGATCCTTGTAGCGACCAGGGATCGGGCAAAAGAGAAAGAGCTTCTGGCCTGTATGGAACGAAATGCAAAAAAATTTCACGGTACCTTTCTGAAACTCGACACACCGAATCTGGATGTTTCTTCCCACGAACTGCGGGAATGGATCCGGGAAGGAAAATCCGTGAAATACTATCTGCCGGATTCTGTGATTTCCTACATTCAGGAGCAGAAAATCTATCAGGATTAGAGGAAGAGCAGGATGGAACAGTACGATTTATGGAAACTGGACAAAAAACTCCAGAAGGAAGTCGATGAAGACCGCTATCATCACACGCTCGGTGTGATGTTTACCGCAGCATCCATGGCGATGGTATGGGGCGAGGATCTCGAAAAAGCCCGTGTCGCGGGACTGCTTCACGACTGTGCAAAATGCATTCCGAATAAGAAAAAAATCACCATGTGTGAGAAAAATAAGATTGAAATCACTGAGTTTGAGCGGAACAATCCGTTTTTGATCCATGCCAAGCTCGGTGCATTTCTGGCGAAGGACAAGTATAAGGTGGAAGATCCGGAGATCTTAAGTGCCATCACCTGGCATACGACAGGAAAAGAAGATATGACATTGCTGGAGAAGATCATCTATATCGCAGATTATATCGAGCCGGCACGAAACAAGGCACCGCACCTTACCCGCCTTCGGAAGCTGGCATTCACCGATATCGACGAATGCATGTATGAAATTTTAAAAGATAGTATGGCGTATCTGTCGGAAAACCCGAAGACGATGGACCCGATGACGGAGCAGGCATATCAGTTCTATGAAGCACTGCACCGGGAACGGACGGCAAAGGAGGAAGCATAAATGAGCGAAGCAAAACAGACTGCAAAACTTGCACTGGAAGCACTGGAAGATAAAAAAGCAATGGATGTCCGCATTCTGGACATTACCCATGTTTCTACTCTGGCAGATTATTTCATGATCGCCAGCGGAAGCAACCGCAACCAGGTACAGGCGATGGCAGACAACGTAGAGGAGGTACTCGGAAAAGCCGGCGTACATCCAAAACAGATCGAAGGCTATCAGACCGCAAACTGGATTCTGATGGACTACGGCGATGTTGTCATCCACATCTTTGATGAGGAGAACCGCCTGTTCTACGATCTGGAGAGAATCTGGAGAGACGGTAAAGTCGTAGAAAAAGAAGAGATTATGTAAGTTAGGTGGAAAAAGGCGCAGAAAATCCGGAACCGTGCAGAGAAAGGCGGACGGGTTCTCTGCGCCTTTCTGGTGTTTGGAACGCATATGATAAAGAAAAAGGGGAATATCACACGATGAAAAAAATAGAAAGCGGATCGCTTGCTGTGATGCTCGATGAAGAGACGCTGGGACTTAGGATCGAAAAAGACGGCGTTGTCTGGAATACGGATCCGAAAAAGACACCGGAACTGATTTTTGCAGAGGGAACATACCGTTTCCTGGATGCAGAGGAGATTTCCCATGAGGTCTATTCCTTCGGCGTCGGATGCGGCATCCGGAGCCATTATGCGGGATTTGCGGGAACACCGTATGCCTTCGAGACGATTATCTGGATCGAAGCTGTGGATGAAACACTCTGGATGGAGTGGATTCCGCTCTGCGAGGAGGGACTGCATCCGGTAAAGGTGCTGTGGCCGACGGCAATGGAGTTTACAAACGGGCGCGATGACTGGTATACACTCCTTACCGAGGGACAGGGACTTCTGATTCCGAATACCTGGAAGACGGAACTTGGAAAGCTTTCGTTTGACGGCAGATTTGAGACCTCCGGCGGCTATATGCCGTGGTTCGGCCAGGTGAAGGAAAGATGCGGCTATACAGCGATCTGTACAACACCGTGGAACGCTGGTTATCAGGCAGAGCACCCGGCAGGCGGCCCATATACCAGCGTGGGGGCATGGCTGGAGCCGAGCCTTGGAACAATGAATTACCGCCGCGTATTCCGTTATACGTTTTTAAATGACTGCGATTATAACGACCTCTGCAAAACGTACCGCCAGTATATACGGGAACAGGGCCATCTGCGCACTTTGAAAGAAAAGGCAGTACAGAATCCGTCCATTCACGATCTTGTGGGAACGTGTTTTGTTCATACGGGAATCAAGACGGTTGTGCAGCCGGAGTCCGGCTTTTTCGATCCGAAGAATCCGGAGAAAAATAACCGCGTAGTGCCGTTTTCCGTGCGCGAGCAGCAGATCCGCGAAATTCATGATCTCGGCGTAGAGAAAGTCTATCTTCATCTGGACGGCTGGGCAGAACCGGGGTATGACAACCAGCATCCGGACTACACACCGGCATGCCAAGCGGCCGGCGGATGGGAAGGCATGAAATCGCTTGTCGATACGATGCATGATTTCGGCTACAAATTCGGTATTCACGACCAGTACCGCGATTATTACCACGCAGCGCCGAGCTACGATGAAAATTATGCCTGCCGCCTTCCGGACGGAACGATACCGGGACACAGTTACTGGGCGGGCGGACCGCAGAGCTATCTCTGTGCAACGCAGGCACCGTTCTATGTGAAACGGAATTTTGCCGAGCTGAAGAAAAACGGAATCCGGCTTGACGGTGCATACCTCGATGTGTTTACGTGCAACGAGGGCGACGAGTGCGCAAACCCGGAGCATGTGATGACGAGAAGAGACTGCTATACGTACCGCGGAAACTGCTTCTCCTGGCTGCTCTCACAGGGGATTCTCTCAAGCTCCGAGGAGGTCAGCGACTGGGCCGTTCCGTATCTGGTATTCTGCCATTATGCGCCGTATGACTTTATGCTGCGCCCGTCAGAGACACCGAAAAAAGGAATCCCGGTGCCGCTCTTTAATCTTGTGTATCATGACTGCGTAATCGAGCCGTGGATGATGGACCGTGTTTCAAAAGACGAGGACTATATGCTGTATGCGCTTCTTGCAGGCGGTGCACCGTATCTTGTACGGGACGGCGCATATCCGAATACAGATGGTGCATTTGACGGGGAGAAAATCAGTCTGGAAGAGATGACAGAAAGATGCCGCGTTGTAACGGAGCTGCATGAAAAAACGGCACTCCTGGAACTGGTACGCCACGAGTGTATGACGGCGGATGGAAGCGTACAGAAGAGTGAATTTTCCGATGGAACATATGTTATTTGTGACTTTGCAGAGCAGATATATGAAATCGGATACGGGGCATAAAAGAAAAGCGCCACATGTAGATTTTGTTCTTATAAAAATACAAGATTTTGTGGTTTTTCCTTGTATTTTTTCAAGTGCATATCTTGCGCGGAAAGCAGAGATTTGTTATATTATGCATGCGGAGGTGTTCATGCCCGGTGCAAAGAAGATTCCGGAGCGTGACGAAACAAAATAACACCAGAAAGGAACAAATCAAATGAGAGAATTTGAACAGTGGGATGGCTTTACCGGAAGACTCTGGAAAGAAGGCATTGACGTACGTGACTTTATTCAGAACAACTATACCCCATACGATGGAGATGAGAAATTCCTGGAAGGACCGACAGAGGCTACAGACCGTCTGTGGGGCAAATTACAGGAACTCCAGAAAGAAGAGCGTGCAAAAGGTGGCGTTCTGGATATGGAGACAGACGTTGTAAGCGGAATCACAGCTTACGGCGCAGCATATATCGATGACAGCATGAAAGATCTGGAGCAGGTAGTTGGTCTTCAGACAGACAAACCGCTGAAACGTGCATTTATGCCGTATGGTGGAATTAAAATGGCTGAGCAGTCCTGCGAGACTTACGGCTAAAAACCAAACGAGAAGCTTCATGAAATTTTCACTAAATATCACAAAACACATAACCAGGGTGTATTCGACATCTACACACCAGAGATGCTGAAAGCCCGTCATAATAAAATCCTGACCGGTCTGCCGGATACCTATGGCCGTGGCCGTATCGTCGGCGACTACCGCCGTGTGGCACTGTACGGCATCGACGCCCTCATCAAGTTCAAGCAGGAAGACTTCGCCAACTGCGGCGACGGCACCATGACCGATGACGTCATCCGCCTGCGCGAGGAGATCGCACGCCAGATCAACGCCCTGAAGGGCATGAAGAAGATGGCCGAGGCCTACGGCTGCGACATCTCCCAGCCCGCCAAGAACGCCAAGGAAGCCTGCCAGTGGCTGTACTTCGGCTATCTTGCCGCCATCAAGACCCAGAACGGTGCTGCCATGAGCGTGGGCCGCATCTCCACCTTCCTGGACATCTATATCCAGCGCGATCTGGACAACGGCACCCTGACCGAGTGCCAGGCACAGGAGCTCATCGACCACATGGTCATGAAGTTCCGCATGGTCAAGTTTGCCCGCATCCCCAGCTACAATCAGCTGTTCTCCGGCGACCCCGTGTGGGCAACGCTGGAAGTGGGCGGCATTGGCATGGACGGCCGCAGCATGGTCACCAAGAACTGCTACCGCTTCCTCCACACCCTGGAGAACATGGGCCCCGCCCCGGAGCCGAACCTGACCGTGCTGTACTCCTCCGCCCTGCCGGAGAACTTCAAGAAGTACGCCGCCAAGGTGTCCATCAACACCAGTTCGGTCCAGTACGAGAACGACGACGTGATGAAGCCCGTGTGGGGCGATGACTACTCCATCTGCTGCTGCGTGTCTGCCACCCAGACCGGCAAGGAGATGCAGTTCTTCGGTGCCCGCGCCAACCTTGCCAAGTGCCTGCTGTACGCCATCAACGGCGGTGTGGACGAGAAGAGCCACGAGCAGTGCGGCCCCAACTACGCCCCCATCACCAGCGAGTACCTGAACTATGACGAAGTCCTGCCCAAGTATGTCCAGATGCTGGACTGGCTGGCCGGCCTGTACGTCAACGTACTGAACCTGATCCAGTATATGCACGACAAGTACTACTACGAGGAAGCCGAGATGGCCCTGATCGACACCGATGTGCGCCGCACCTTTGCCACCGGCATTGCAGGCTTCTCCCACGTCATCGACTCCCTGAGCGCCATCAAGTACGCCAAGGTCAAGGTCGTGCGCGACGAGACCGGCCTGGCCACCGGCTATGAGGTGGAGGGCGACTTCCCCAAGTACGGCAACGATGACGACCGTGCCGATGAGATCGGCGTGTGGCTGCTGCGCACCTTCCTGGAGATGATCAAGAAGCGCCACACCTACCGCAACTCCGAGGCTACCACCTCCATCCTGACCATCACCTCCAACGTGGTGTACGGCAAGTACACCGGTGCTCTGCCCGATGGCCGTGCCGCCTTTACCCCCTTTGCACCCGGTGCAAACCCCAGCTACGGTGCGGAGCAGAACGGCCTGCTGGCTTCCCTGAACTCTGTTGCCAAGCTGCCCTACCACTGGGCTCTGGACGGCATCTCCAACACCCAGACCATCAACCCCGATGCTCTGGGCCACAGCGAGGAGGAGCGCAAGGAGAACCTGGTGCAGGTGATGGACGGCTACTTCGATCAGGGTGCACACCACCTGAATGTGAACGTGTTCGGCAAGGAGAAGCTGCTGGATGCCATGGAGCACCCCGAAAAGGAAGAATACGCCAACTTCACCATCCGCGTCTCCGGCTATGCGGTCAAGTTCATCGACCTGACCCGCGAGCAGCAGATGGACGTGATCTCCCGTACCTGCCATGCCGCACTGTGACCCTGTCGGTCTCGTCCACTCGCTGGAAAGCTTCGGCTCGGTGGACGGGCCGGGTGTCCGGTTCGTTGTCTTTCTGCAGGGTTGTGCCCTGCGCTGCAAATACTGCCACAACCCCGAAACGTGGAGCGCTGAGGGCGGCACGGAATGGTCTCCGGAGAAGCTGTTCCAGCACGTCTGGCGCTACCGCAATTACTGGGGCAAGAAGGGCGGCATCACCGTCAGCGGCGGGGGGCCAGCCGCGCACAGCGGGATGTGCCGTGGCGGCGAGCCGCTGCGGCAGATGGACTTTTTGACAAAATTCTTCCAGCTGGCGCGCGCCAAGGGGGTACACACCGCGCTGGACACGGCCGGTCAGCCGTTCCAGCCCGATGACCCCGCCTACCTGGCCGCCTTCGATACCCTGATGGCTTCCACCAGTCTGGTCATCCTGGATCTCAAGGAGATCGACCCGGAGAAGCACCGTCAGCTTACCGGCAGGGACAATGCCAACATCTTAGCCATGGCACGGCACATCTCTGATCTGGGCGTTCCGCTCTGGATCCGGCATGTGCTGGTGCCCGGCCTCACCGATGACGAGGAGGGCCTGCGCAGGACCGCAGATTTCATCCGCAGCCTGAAAACGGTGCAGCGGGTGGAGGTGCTCCCCTACCACACGCTGGGGCTGTTCAAGTGGCAGAAGCTGGGCATCTCCTATCCCCTGCCCGATGCTGTTTCCCCCACGGCGGAACAGGTCCGCCGGGCGGAGGAATTGTTGGAAGTGGCTAAGTACCCCGGCTGAAGCGATGCAGCCGCCGGTGCTTGACAAAGCTTTTTGCATCTAATATCATAAGAGCAAAAGAAAAGGAGCCTTTTGGCACTCACACCTATTTCCCTGTAGAGACAGGGGATGTGAGCCCAAGAGGCTCCTTTTGCTTATGATATTTATTTTTCTTCCCTTCCGGCGTGATACACCTGCAGATACACCCTTTTGCGCTCGGCATCCGTGTTCTCTGCCAGCTGCTGGCAGAAACGCTCATCCTCGAACAGGGCGACCACATTGGGCGCATAGCGGGTGCCGCTCTGGGCCCGCAGCTCTTTCAGCAGCGTGCGGAAGGGCTTGGCAAGGTTGTAGCACCGGCCGATATTATCGGTGGCGGCATCCAGCGAATCCGCCACGCTCAGCGCATCCACGATTCCCTTGATCTCCGGCGGGCAGGAGGGTACATCATTGGGATATCCGCCCTTGCCGTTGTAATAGCAGTGGTGATAGAGCGCCGCCAGGGCCAGCGTTCTTCCGCAGCCCATTCTATTCAGAATGTCAGCGCCGGTCCTTGGGTGGCTCTGGATGCAGAAAAACTCCTCATCCAGCAGGCGGCGGGCGTTGTTGTCGATGTACATCAGAACGGCACACTTGCCAAGGTCGTGGTACAGGCCGCACTCATAGGCCGTCTGGCAGAGTTCTTCCCGCCGGGCCTGCACCTCGGCCGCGCTCCTGCAGCCCAGCAGGCCAACCAGTGTTTCGGGCCTTGTCTCGATCTGCCGATGCAGCAGGGCACGGGTCAGCTCTGCCACCATCAGCGAGTGGACATAGGTCGGCTTGTGCCCGGCCAGGATACTGCCCAGCATCCGGCGGTTCGCCGTTTCATCTGAGCTGGTGCTGATCTTGCTCAACTCCCAGGCGGCAGAGTTTACCACACGGGGATACTGGCTGGCCGGCATCTGTTCCAGATACTGATCCGCAGAACGGCGTACCTGCTCCACGGTTGCACGATACCTCTGTGCTCCCGCCTCGTCCAGACGTTCTGCATAGACCGAGAGATAGGCCGCCAGAACCAGCTTCCGGTTGATGGCCTCGGCAGAATAATCATCCTGCGCCACGCTTCCCGCCGATTCCAGAAGGATCTTGACCACGTCTTCCAGGCTGCCCACCCCGGCATGGTAGCGGGCAGCGGCATAAAAATAGGGCACCCGCCAGTTCTGCAGGCGCGCATCCGGGCCCTTGTACTTCTTCTTGTGCGTCCAGATGTATTCCGCCGATTCCAGCACCTGCCGCGCCACCTCGGGATCCTCCTCCTGCCGCAGATGGGTCAGCAGGGTCATGCGGTCCATGTGCATGGAATAGATGTAGCTTTCCCAGGGGAACTCCGGGTCCAGCGCATGGTAATGCGCAGACTGGATGATGTCCATTGCGCGGCGGAACCGCTCCAGATACCGGCAGCTTTCCGCATGGGTGCCGCGGGACATCCCCAGCCGGGTGTTGCCCACACAGCGGATGAGATACTGCCGGGTATTCCTGTCCAGCTGTTCATACCGTGACATGTATTCAGCAGCTTCCGTAAAATAGACCTGGATCGCATCTCCCAACAGGTTGATGCCAGTTCCCTCATCCCGGACGTTCATATAATGCAGGGTGATGCCTGTGTAGTACAGCTCCCTGACGATCATGGGCACGTCTTCCCGGCTGCGGGCCGCTGCCAGCAGCAGCTGATGCACCTTGAACGCCACGCCCATATCCTCGCTGTTCGCGTAGTTGAACAGCCTGCCCGCAAAGGCACTCAGTCCCTGGATATCCTCTTCGGTCAGGGAGGCAGGGTCACGGTCGTAGACAAACTGCGCCAGCAGTGCCTCATTCTGCCGCATCAGGGCGTTGCATCTCAGCGCGTTGGTCTGGATTTCTTCCAGCACAGCAGCGGGAGCTTTGCCCTCCGGAAAGCTGGGCCGGGAGATCGAGCGCACAACGCGCAGATCCCGAATATACTGTTCAAAGGCCTCTGCCTGTGTGCACTCCATCTCATCAGCCCCTTTTGTCGAAGTCCGTCATTCGATTTGAAAACTATCATTCAGTATACGGCATTTTTCGGCAGAAATCAACTGATTTTCGCAGATTTTTTCCCCCCCCCCCCCGGATATTTTTACGCATTCATACGTCATTTTTTGTATAAAATGCACTTTTACCGGGGGATCGGGTGCGCTTGATTTACGAAATTGCTTCCGGCAGCTGCATCCATTTGCCCTTCCAGGCGTAGAGCACCATCAACACTGCACCCACAGCCCAGGACACCGGGTAGACCAGCAGCACACCCTCAATGCCTGCAAACAGGGGCAGGGCAAACTGGATCCAGACGATGCGGAACAGGCACAGGGAGATCAGCAGCACCACCATGGGCGGCACGCTCTTGCCGGTGCCGCGCACCGTACCGGCAAGGCCCTGCAGGATGCCCAGCATCCAGTAGAAGGGGCAGAAATAGAGCATACAGATCTTGCCGTAGGCAATGACTGTTTCATCGCCGGTGAACAGGTGCATGATGGAATCCTGGAAGACGAGCAGCAGGATACCGGTCAGGATGGTGTAAACGATGCACATACCCAGGGTGACAAAGGTGCCCTTTTTGACACGGTCGATCTTGCCCGCACCAAAGTTCTGGCCCACAAAGGTGGTGGCCGCCATGCTGAAGCTCAGCACAGGCAGAATGTTGAAGCCATCCACCTTCATATAGGCGGCAAAGCCTGCCATGGCAGCGGCACCATAGCCGTTGACGCTGACCTGCACCAGCACATTGGAAAGGGAGATGACCATGTTCTGGATGCCGGTGGGCAGGCCCACCTTGATGATGCGGACCGCCATCTTTTTGTGCACGCGCACTTCCTTTGCCGTCACGCGGTAATCGTCCTCCACCCGCATCAGAAACCGCAGGGAGAGCACACAGGACACCAGCTGGCTGATATCGGTGGCAATGGCCGCACCGGCCACGCCCATCTTGCATCCGGCGATCAGAACAAGGTCGAGGACGATGTTGGTGATGGAGGCAACGCCCAGGTAAAGCAGGCTCCGCTTGGAGTTGCCGGCGGCGTTCAGGATACCGGCCGCCATGTTATACACCACGCTGAACAGCACGCCGCCAAAATAGAGCCGCATATAGAGCACCGCATCCTCCAGCACCTCTGCGGGGGTGTTCATGGCGGTGAGCAGGGCACGGCTGACGGCAATGCCGCACACGGTCAGGATCGCACCCAGAATGGCCGAAAGGGCCAGCGAGGTGTGAACTGCAGTGTGCGCGCCCTCCCTGTCCTTGGCTCCCAGAAACTGGGACACCACGACACCGGCACCCACGGCAATGCCCTGGCTGAACCCGATGAGCAGGAAGATGGGCGAGCCGCTGGAGCCGACGGCTGCCAGCGCGTTGCTGCCCACAAAGTTGCCCACGATGATGGAATCAGCGGTGTTGTACAGCTGCTGCAGCATGTTGCCCAGGATCAGCGGCACCGAGAAGAGCAGGATGCTCTTCCAGATGCTGCCCTCTGTCATCAGCCGTGATTTTTTCTTTTCTTCTAAAATCGTCTGTGCCATAATGTTTCCTTTTTCACGCAAAGCTTCAACTCATATATCAATCGTCATACAGATAAACGATACCTTGTTTCTGCCAAAAAGTCAAGCAAAAGCGCAAAAAGGAGCGTTTTTACCGGTTCCGCCCTATTTCCACCCTCTTGCCGCTGGGTCCAGCATCTCGGCGGCAGAGTAGACCAGGGCGTTGCAGACTGCGGCGGCCACGGTGCTTCCGCCCTTGCGGCCCATGGCCGCGATGGCAGGCACGCCGTGGGCTGCACAGGCGGCAAACAGCGCTTCCTTGCTTTCCACCACGTTCACAAACCCCACCGGCACGGCGATGACCAGGGCAGGCCGCAGCCCGGCCTCGATCTCCTCCACAATGGTCAGCAGGGCGGTAGGGGCATTGCCCACCGCAAGGATGGCTCCGGGGTGCTCCTGCGCCGCGCGGTGCATGGAGGCCACTGCCCGGGTGGTTCCGGTCTCGGCTGCGATCCGCGCCACCTCAGGGTCCGCCATGTAGCAGAGGGCACTGCCGCCCAGCCGGGCAAGGGCAGGCTTGGAAATGCCCGAAAGCACCATGTTGGTGTCGGTGATGATGGGAGTTCCGGCCCGCAGGGCGGCCACACCTGCCGCCACAGCCCCCGGCGTGAAGCGCAGATTTTTCGCATAGTCAAAGTCGGCGGTGGTGTGGATGACCCGCTTGACCACAGCGGCAGTCTCGGGCGGCGGGGTCAGGCCCAACGCTTCCAGCTCTGCCGTAATGATGGAAAGGCTTGTCCGCTCAATGTCGGCGGGCAGATGATGTTGTGGGATCATTGTGCATTCCTCCGCGGGTTCTCTAACCCCATGGCCGCGTAAACGGCATCCAGATCCAGCGCGCCGCGCACGCCATCGGCCAGCAGGTCAAACTGCTGCTGGCGGTACTGCTCCATCGGGATGAGGGCGGCGCTGTCCGGCGCAATGCCCTTGCGCCGGCAGAGCAGGGCCACCAGCTTCTCGGTGAGCTCCCCGGTATCAAACAGGCCGTGCAGGTAGGTGCCGAACACATTGTCCTGCACGCAGCCCTCGGGTGTGCCGTCTGCCAGTGTGCAGAAGGGCACACCCTGCACCTCGGTGCGGCCGGTGTGGATCTGATATCCGGTCAGGGCCGCGCCCGCAAAGGGGGCGGCGGTCACGGCGGCAGTGTCCTGGGTGCGGTGCTTCTGGCCGGTAAAGACCGTGCGGGTGGGCAGCAGCCCCAGCCCCCGCACGGTCTGCGCCGTACCGCTCTCCGTGCCCTCAGGGTCGGCCAGCGTCTCGCCCACCATCTGCTCACCGCCGCAGCCCCCCAGCA
>OGQJ01002750.1_pt1 | contig 12889 bp, 13 predicted proteins | sample 1553161 | NCBI WGS metagenome assembly OGQJ01 (sample SAMEA2579923, study PRJEB22360) | human gut metagenome | biome: human gut; feature: human-associated habitat; material: faeces | place: Denmark | collected 2008/2010 | reverse complement strand
GAAGCGGTCAAGTTACAAGATGGTCGCATCTGTTCTTTCGTCAATAGATTTCCTGCTTGCCATTTTTAATGTGCTTCCGTATACACGTCATGTAGTTTGCTACTATCTCTCCAAATGGGTATTGATTGTATTCTCAACAATTCCTTTGGTTCAACAAAAATTTAATGCCAACTTTTGTAGATAGGGAGGTGATAACATGAAAAAAAACAAATGGGTGCTGCTTCTTATCGCTTTTGTTGCATTTTTGGTATTGGTTTATTTTATTGGTGCTTGCCTTAATGCAACGGCAGAGGCATTGACAATTATTTCGCTCTGCATCGGCATACTGGTCATTTATTTAGTCGTAAAAGCAATCAAATCAAAATAAGGAAAGGAAAATGTGATCATGAGTACAAGAAAATTCATCAAAAAACTTACGGCGAGTCTGCTTTTTATTGCGGTTGTAATGTCGTTTGGCGTTCAGTCTGCCTTCGCTGAATCGAATTCACCGAAAGCTACCGTTAAGAACAATGTTGTTACTTTTAGCAATCTCGATCAACTGAAGGCAAACGAGAAGCTCGCAATTGCGGTAGTTGACAGTAATGGTGATCCAGCAACTATTACTATCGAGTCAGTGGACAATTCAATTTCTCGTGTAGCGAAATCGTCGAATTCTTGGAAGGTTTCGTATAAGGGAGTGGTGATTCATGCATATTTTTATATGACAGTGACGAATAACAAAGTCACAAATGCATGGGACTATTCGATTACAACTTTGGGTTCCACATATAGTGATGCAAGTTTGACGTATAACTCCAGTTCGGCAAAACTCACCTTTACCAGTAACGCTTATAATGGTATTGCTTCTCATACTTGCTGGCTGAAGGGAACTCCTCGCGGAACAAACAATGAAGTCGATGTAACGTATTCTATGTAATGTGGAGGACAATATGAAACAGAATTCACAAAAACTGATTTTTTTCCTGAGTAAAATTACATGTGCTTTTGCAATGGCGATTGCAGTCTTAAGTGTGAATAGCACCTGCTGCTTTACAGCGTATCAGCCGGATGTCCCTGAATCGCTTGATCGCAACTAAACTCATATGATAGACATTATATCAAAAACGATGTGAGGTGATAGAATATGAAAGATGTATCTCGAAGAGAATTCTTGAAAACTTTATGTTTAGGCATAACAGTAGCCGCTTTACAAAATTTGCCAATGACAACGGCTTTTGCAGACAGTGCAATCAGTAAAACAAAAATTATTTCTAAAAGCGACCGTGAAAATTTGGTGGCTACTGTTGCAAGAACTGTGCAAGTGTCCTACAAAATAGATAAAAATACGATCATTGAAGTAACTCGCTTTACTGATATTGATGGACAAAATGTTACCTTGAACCGGAGCGTTAAAGAAGATGGTACAGGTGAACTTGTCTATACGAAAGCCCAAAAAACGAAAAAAAGCAAATTGACCAATCAAAGCTATGATGTCTTTTTGAAATTAGCAACTTCAAAATCTATGCCTCAAACAAGGGGAGCCACTGTTGGAAGTGATGTTACAGGATCACAGTATAAGCATATATTTGTATCAAATCTCAGCTATACAATTGACAATACGGCGATTGCGCAAATTGAGATTGGTGGAGTTGAAACTGCAGCAAGCCTTTTAATTACTGGGTTGCACTTGCCGGGAAGCACTGCTGTTACGGTTGGATCCTTTTTGGTTAGTGTGGTTCTAGCTACTTCTCCATCGAAAGTTGTTATAAATCAATCGCTGTATGAAGTCCATTTCGCATATGATAATAGCTACTATACCCATTGCTATCATGATATTTTGTATTCGTATGATTCCGGTGGACACCTTATGGATACTACAAAATCGTACCATCAAGCTGTGGGAGGCTAAGAATGAAAAAAGGCAAAAGCAACTTTTTTCTTATTGCTCCTTTTGCCCTTTGGGGCTGCATTTCAGTATGGACTAGTAATCTTGTCCGATTGACAGATAAAAGCGCAGTACCTTATGCTTGGGCTTCTTTGTTTTTCTCATATGGAATCGTAGCAGTGCATTATATCCAAGTGGCAGTATCCTCCAAAGGCTGTAACAATGCCGAAAACGAAAAAATTGCATGGGTTCAGCTTGGGCTTTCAACTTTGTTCTTGATAGTAGCTGTTGTTCTAGCTATTCAATGAAGGAAAGCAAAGTAATCACCCAAAGCAGTGTAAGGTCACAATATTTTCTATTCCAGCAGTATTCTAGTAGTTTCAGCATTTGTATGGTTCACATTTATTTGCCGAGGAGTATACACCTGAAGGGGAAAATTTAATGAAGGTGATTCCAATGGAGCTTTAGTGTATTGAGTGAAGAAAAAAAATAAATTAGGAGGCAGTATACTATGACTAACAAAATCAAACGGCTGATTTCCATTCTATTGGTCACGGTTTTATTTCTCCTGACCATTCAGCCAGCATTTGCAACTGGAAATAAGAGAAAGATCGATGATTATTCGATAGAAGAACTTCTCAATCTTTCTGTGCAAGAACAAGAGAATCTCGGATTTTATGTTTTGGCCGAGGTTCCAATGCGCATTCCTGTTTCTAATACAGACGGCTCAAGAGTTGTATCGTATATTGATGGAACATGGAGAGTTCTTTATACAAAGGCCAATGGATTGGGCTTTTATATGAGTGGAACTACCGTCGGTATTGGCCCGGATTTAATAAAAAATGTTTCAGGAACGGATTACTACACGAGCTATTCCGATAACATCGAACGAAGCTGCCCATTTTCAACGACAGCACTAGTTCCAGAACAAAGTATATATAATACAACCTATACATATGACTTCTATGATGTTGGAACTTATCTTGATTGCAGCGTTGGGTGTTATTTTGGAGTGGTTGGCTCAAGCAAACCAATCTATTGGAGTGCAACTACACAAGTTACCATCCCGAAATTATGATTTTGACCAGCTATGGATGAAATTGTTTTTGAACCCAGTGATGTCAATATGTTAGCAGCTTTAGGCATCGTCGAAAGTGTAAAGTTGTTTCCGTTTATGTTATCAATGGGAGAACTTCAATATGCTTGCGATTCAGAATATCGTTGCAAACAATTCGTGAATTGCCTTTCAGAATATTATCCTGACAGCCAAATTGAAGCTAGACAACTGTGGTCGAAATATCATGGTACAGCGAATGCGGTTCAATGTGATATGATAAATCATAAGCCACTGCGTGTTTGGGTCAGGAGTTCTGCCGATTGTTGGTGCGGCATTTATTATATTTGTTACTATGCAGCAAAGTATGGTACAAATAGAATTTTGCTTGCATCCAGAGAAGGTCTGAAAGAATTTATGGAAGGGAAAACCGATAAGATCTCACAAAAGTATTTGACGGAAGAAACTATTACTGAGTATGCCAAAAGATGGGGAAAGCTATTAAACGAAAACACCTCCATGCGTATTTGGCATGCGAACGATGTTAAAAGCGTTAACATAGATTATTTCGACCAGAGAATTATTAGTTTAGTATCGAGAATTCCTATTTCGGTTGGTGAACTTACCGCAGACGTATTAAAAGCGATTTCTGCTCCGGTAAGTGACTGGTATGTCATGAAACGCATAGAAGCACTTTTGAAAAAGGGTGTTCTTCAAGTCGTTATTCCAAACAAAATCTTTTATAATACCATCGTCCAGCTAAACGAAGAATAAAGGAATCCGAGCAAGTCGGCCCAACAGTCACCTCATTTCAACGAGAGGGGTGGCTGTTGGGTCAATTGTTCAAAAAGAAAAACTGAAGATAATAAAAAGTCTTGATTTCTCCATCAAAACATGGTATATACATTATACGAAACAGTGCTTTGAAAGAACGCTCCACCGTTCAATGACGTGTAAAGAGAGGTGCTTGCCATGACCGCTGTGATCTACGCCCGCTATTCCAGTGATAACCAGCGCGAAGAATCCATCGAAGGCCAGATTCGTGAATGCACGGCCTATGCCGAAAAGAATGACATCACTATCGTCAAGCACTACATTGACCGCGCCATCTCTGCCAAGACGGATAATCGCCCTCAATTCCAACAGATGATAAAGGACAGCGACAAGAAGCTGTTTGATATTGTTCTGGTCTGGAAACTTGACCGCTTTGCCCGGAATCGCTACGACAGTGCCCGGTATAAGACCCAGCTGAAGAAGAACGGTGTCAAGCTCATGTCGGCTACGGAGATCATCTCCGAGGGGCCAGAGGGTATCATTCTGGAATCGGTTCTGGAGGGCTATGCAGAATACTACTCTGCCGACCTTGCCGAAAAGGTTGTCCGTGGACAGACAGAGAACATCCTGAAAGGCCGCTGCAACGGTGGTCGTGGAACGTTTGGATATACGCTGGATTCCGAGCGGAAATTTCACATCGACCCGCTTGCCTCCCCTTTCGTGCTGGAATCGTTCACGAAGTATCGGGATGGCCTCACGATGAAAGAGATTCGGGACTGGCTGAATGAAAACGGCATCAAGAACCCGGTCGGAGGCGAATTTACTTACAACAGCGTGGAGCACATGCTCAAAAACCGGCGTTATATCGGAGAACTGAAATTCCGGGATGTGGTCGTGCCGGATGCGATTCCGCCCATCGTGCCGCTGGAACTGTTCGATGATGTGCAGGAAAAGATTGCCAAAAACAAGAAAGCCCCTGCCCGAAGAAAGGCAGAGGACGATTACCTGCTGACAACCAAGCTGCACTGTGGTTGCTGCGGTGCGCTGATGTTTGGCGAAAGCGGCACAAGCCGGACGGGAGAAGTCCACCGCTACTATAAATGTGCCACGGCCAAAAAGAAGAAGGGCTGCAAGAAGAAAACTGTCCGCAAACAGTGGCTGGAAGATCTGGTGGTGAACCAGACCATGCAGCTTGTCCGGGACGATGCCGCCATGGAATCCATTATCGCCAAGGTCATGGAGCTGCAAGACCGAGAGAACACCAACCTTCCTCTCTATGAGAAACAGCTCCGGGATGCAGAATCGGGTATCCAGAATATGCTCAACGCAATTCAAGCCGGAATCCTCACCAGTTCCACCAAGGAACGGTTGGAACAGCTCGAAGAAACCAAGCGTGAGCTTGAAGCCCGCATTGCGGAAGAAAAGCTGGCAAAGCCAAAAATCAAAGAGGAATTTATCCGTTTCTGGCTGATGCGCTTCCGTAAACTGGACATGAGCCTGAAAGACCAGAGGCAAGCGTTGGTGGATACGTTCATCAATTCGATTTATCTGTACGATGATAAGGTTTTGATAACCTTTAACTATAAAGAAGGTACACAGACCATCACGTTTGAGGAAGCGGCCCAAGCCGCATCAAAGGAAAATGGTTCGGATTTGGATTGCTTTACTGCACCAAGAAAAACCAGTACACTTTGTGTACTGGTTTTTCTTTTTCGGTGCGAAAGAGGACTTGAAAAAGGAGGCGGCGCACTGCGCCGCAAGCAAAGCCCCAGTGGGGTTTTGCTTAGCCTGCGGTTTCCAACCCGTAGGAACATCTACCGGGAGGACTGCCGCAAAAATAGAAAATCCGAACCTTTTCTCGATAGGAGAAGGGTTCGGATTTTTTGTTTCAGGGTAGAGTATATCCCATGGCGTGCCGCCCGGGTCACTCCTTCAGGATGGCTTCCAGCTGCTCTTGGAATTGCTTTGCGTTTTTCATCTTATAGGGTCGGTCATTTATGGAGATCCGCCCTGCCTCCGACACATAAATGGACCCCACCACAGCGTCCTTATCGATCATGTAAATGGACAGGATCTTGCTGCCGCTGTTTTCCATAGCACCATCGGAAAGGTAGGTTTTCAGGGTCCGGTTATAGGTATACGCCTGTGCCAGTTCCATGATCTTTTCTTTCTGGTCCTCTGTAATGTGGTCGTAGGCTTCAGAGTGGATATAGGGCTTCCCGTTCTGGACACCAAAGGTGTTGCTGTGCAAGAGCAAGGAGCCATTTTCAGGGATGCAGCCCGATAAGGGCAGCGGTCGAAAATAGATCACGCTGCACACAAGCAGCACCACACAAAGCCCCACCGCCAGCACGGTCTTTTTGTTCATGAGAACGCCTCCTTTTGCTTCCGGTTTTGTGTGCCAAGTATAGCATATTTTTCTACATTCTGTCCACTGGCGTCATCAGAGCCGCCTTGTTCGAGTCCCTAATTCTCCACCACAAGAAAAACAAACCGGAGGACTATTGCAATATTCCCCCAGCATCCACGGTAGACATTCCTAGCCGTTGGGACCCGCAGGGCCGTGCTGTTCAAGTCCTCTTATCCGCGCAAAAAAAGAAAAGACATACGAACGTATGTCTTTTCTTGGTGCACCTCGCGCACACATATCCGAACTTTTCTCTGCTTTCACGGCTTCCCCGAAAGCGACCGTTTCCGTACCTTCCTTATAATTAAAGGTGATGAGGACCTTATCATCGTAGAGATAGATGGCATTGATGAAGGTGTCCACCAGTGCCTGCCGCTGCTCCGGCTGGGTCATATCCAGCTTGCGGAAACGAAGCAGCCAGAACCGGACGAATTCTTCTTTCATCTTCGGCTTGGCCAGCCGTTCCTCTGCAATGCGAGCTTGCAGTTCCTTCCGCTGTTCTTCCAGCGCTTCCAGCCGCTCCTTGGTGGAGCTGGTCAGAATACCCATCTGGATAGCGTTCAGCATATTGGTGATGCCGACTTCCGTTTCCCGCAGCTGCTTTTCATAGATAGGCAGGTCGGTGCTCTCCTGATTTTGCAGTTCCATAACCTTGGCGATGATGGCATTCATGGAAGCGTCATCTTCCACCAGCTTCATGGTCTCGCTGACCACCAGATCTTCCAGCCACTGTTTCCGCACGGCCTTTTTATCGCAGGTCTTTTTCTTCTTGGCAGCAGCACACTTGTAGTAGGTATACATTTTCCCGGTGTGGCTGACACCGCTTTCTCCGAACATCAGCGCTCCGCACTTACCGCAGTACAGCTTGGTGGTGAGCAGATAGCTTTCCTCTGCCTTATGACGGGCAGGGGCTTTTTTGTTTTTCGCCAGCTTTTCCTGCACCTTGTTGAACAAGTCCTCCGATACCAACGCCGGGATTGCATTGGGCTGTACCACATCCCGCAAACGCAATTCGCCGATGTACCGGCGGCTGCTCAGCATCCGCTGAATCGTATTATAGGACATTTCCCCACCCAGCGTATTTTTGATGTTGTGCGCTTTCAACCAGTCCCTTAAGTCGGTCATAGTTGCGCCATCTGCATACTTCTGGAACGCCTGCTCCACATACGGAGCCAGCAGCGGGTCAGGCTTGTAATGCCGGTTCTCGTCAATCACATAGCCAAACGGAACTGTTCCGCCATTGTACACGCCTTTCAGCGTGTTTTCGGTCATGCCACGCACGACCTTTTCAGACAAGTCAGCAGAGTAATACTCCGCATATCCTTCCAGAACGGATTCCAGAATGATACCCTCCGGGCCAGCCGAAATGACTTCTGTTGCCGACACCAGCTTCACACCATTGCGTTTCAGCTGGGTCTTGTACCGTGCGCTATCGTAGCGGTTCCGGGCAAAGCGGTCAAGTTTCCAGACGATGATAACATCAAAGATTCCCCGCTCACTGTCCTTGATCATCTGTTGGAACTGTGGGCGGTTATCGGTCTTGGCGGAGATGGCACGGTCAATGTAATGCTTCACCACCGTGAAGCCGTTCTTTTCCGCATAGGCGGTGCACTCCCGGATCTGACCTTCAATGGATTCTTCGCGCTGGTTGTCCGATGAATAGCGGGCATAGATCACAGCGGTCATGGCAGGCACCTCACTTTATACATCATTGAACGGTGGAGCGTTCTTTCAAGGCAATGTTTCGTATAATGTATATACCATACTTTGCAATAAATTGCAAGGTATATTTGTTATATTTGTATTATTATAGCAGAAGAAGGTGGTTTCCAACATGAACACCACCTTCTTCATCACCGATGAATCATTCAAATCTGTTTGCTCAACGCAAAGCGGAACCGTATTTCCTTTTCTATGGTAAAGCAGACGTTCTCATGGGGCTTTGCGCCCCAGCTATTATCGCCGCCCACGCCCCGCTGGAAGGCCGCGCAGCGGACAACCGTCTTATTGCCGTCCCGGGGCAGCTCATAGAGATGCCGGGCATTTTCCAGCTCGTGGGGCGTATAGGGCAGTGCCGAGAAGGTCATGCTGTCACCTGCAAAGCAGATGCCCGGAATGCTGCCGGTGACAGCTACACTGTACACGCCGGTGCGGCTGTCGCAATCCTGCGGGTAGATCGGGCTGTTCTGGGCAAAATCTGCCCGAATGTTGTAATTCCATGCACCCATCTGAACACCGACCTTGCCAACGACGAAAGTACAATTTGGATTCTCGAAGACCCAGAGGGCTTTGAGCAGGCTTACGAAAAAGTGGACGGGTCGGCGGCAGGACTGGAGCCGCATCCATGCGCAGCTGTCCATCTATTTCGCTGAGCGTATGCCGGATTAACACCTGCTGCGGAGGAATGTCAAGGGTATATGAACGGCTTCGCCGCCCTTGACATTCCCCCTTGTCGGCGTTATGTTGTTGTTAAGGTGACAGCCGGTTTCGCCGTCTGCCGCCTCATATTAAAATTGCTCTTGTTTTATAGCTGTCTGGACTTTACACAAAATTTGGGAGAGACCCCTTTTGACACCTGAACAAATGTTATAAAATAAAAAATATTTCTTACATATTCAGTTTTTGCTTTATGTGAAGTGACAGATTTTCTGTCAGTAGCTAATATCGAATTATCATTGGATACCTTGTTTGACCTGGTGCATCCCGACGAACGCCTAAACCATTACGGATTTCATCCACAAATGCCTCACTCTCTGAATATAAACACAATTTTTCTGGTGCTTCTACTACATCAAGTTGTTTGCAATATTGAAATGCCCCTTTGTACACTTCTGTTACCGTAGAAGCTAAATGAACCCTTTTCAAACGATGGCATTTTAAAAATGCTTGTATGCTGATTTTTTCTACGCCTTCCGGGATTACCACTGCCTTTAATTGGCTACAATTATAAAAGCACCTATAATTAACCGATTTTAATCCAGACGGAAGTTCAATATCTTGTAATTTAAGACATTCTGAAAAACACTCATCTCCTATTTCATCCATGACTTTAGGAAATGCTACTGACACTAAGTTTTTACATCTCATAAATGCTTTACTTTTTATAGCTACAGTACCTTCTGGAATTTCTATACTCGCTAATTCTTCACAACCAGCAAAAGCATATTCATCTATGAACTTCAATTGTTTAGGTAGATAAACCTGCTTTATTGCCTTGCAACCGTAAAAACAACTTTTCCCTATCGAAGTTACAGAGTCTGGTATGTCAATAAACTCCATAGATTTGCATCCCTCAAATAATTCCTCTTCCACTTTTTCCAACATATTTGGCAAACGAATACTGCGCAAGTTTACGCAATCTCTAAACGCACCTTTTCCGATAATCTGTACAGAATCCGGTACAAATATATATGTTAATGATGTGCAAGCCCTAAATGCTCCTTCTGCAATACTCACCACGGAATCCGGAATAATAAACTCAGAGCTACTACCACTATATGAAAGCAATATAGAATTTAAAATAATAACTTCATTACTTTTACGATACTCAGTTTCCCAGAACGCATCTTCCCCAACTTCGTTAATTTTTCCCTCAATTACAATTTCCTTAAGTGATATGCATTCATAGAACAAACTATCCGGTATCCTCTCTATATTAGGTCCAAGACAAATATTTGTGAGCTTTTTACATCCCCAAAAAGCTCCCATACCCAATCTTGAAATAGTTTTGGGTAAACTAACATTTATCAGATTTTTACAATCCTTAAATGCCCATTTATCTATTTCCTCAATACCTTCAGGCAAACAAATATCTTTTATACTAGTACATTCCTCAAATGCTTCCTCTTTAATACTTTTTAATTTCTCGGGAAAATTTATTGTCTTAAGTTTTTTACATTCTCTGAATGTTTCATATTCAATACAACATATTCCTTTCGGCAAAATAATCTTCTTTAAAGAACTACATCTAAAAAACGCACCACTAGATATTGATCGAACTTGGTCAGGGATTATAACTGTTACAAGCGCACTGCACATATAAAAACAATACGGTCCTACAGAAATTAAGTTTGATGGGAGAACTACATTTTCCAGAGAATCACATGCCCAAAAAGTACCATATTTTAATTCTTGGACACCTTCAGGGATAGTTATCGAACGTAACCCATAACATTCTCTAAATGCTTCTTTCTCAATTTCAATTACAGATGACGGAAGCATTATTTCTTCTACATTAGTGCAATTTTTAAATGCAGTTGAACTAATAATCTTTACACCATCAGGCACATTAATCAGTTTTTCACAACCTGTATATTTTATTAATACATCATCTTGAATATCAAATAACATATCTATCCCCCATTTTCTTTGTATATCTATATATAACAGGACCATTTCTACATTGCATAAAATATTTCTTTCAACTTCATGAACGCATATACAACCGGAAGCTGTTCTGATGCCATTCTAAAATTTCGAAAAATACTATCCTTTACCATAAAGACTGTCTATAAATATGCATCATCCTCATTTCCCTATATATAGTATAATTGTACCAAGTCGCTAACGCGACGGCTAGCCCAGGCACAATAAATTTGCTAATTTTTCAAATATTTTTCAAATAAAAATAAAAATTTCCGGTACCTGACCCCACTGTGGCAACTTTTCCCTGAGGTGACGAGTTACCTCTTGTTTTATAATTCACTAGTCATACCCCTTTGTTAGTAATCAAAATCTGTCCCCGGAACCCATGTCGGATCTCCAGCATATGTTCTTAAAAAGCCGTGTGTATCAGAACGATAACTGTCTTTCAACCCACAAACGAGCGCACTGCGACCTACATATCATTGACTTTGAAATAAGAACCAAACTTATAACTGTGGTTCTATCATCATGAAATTAGATAATCTAAATCAACTCTATGTAAGGTGCTCTTCACACCGCTCGCCGATCCGCTATTCCTCCTACCATGCGAATCAGGCTGAAATCAAATTATTTTTCTGTACACCTCCTTATGACAAATTTGTTTTTATTCAACTTATTTATGGCACCACTATTCTTTGTTGTATCTTTTATCATAGCAGATATCGTGTCAAGCGTAAATAGCTTTTGGCAAATTTTGTCAAAAGGTTCAGAAACAAGTCGTCAGTTTGTGCGAAATGTCAATATCCATTCCCTGTTATCCGCAAAATCGGGTCTCTCCCAAATTTTGTGTAAAGTCCAGACAGCTATAAAACAAGAGCAATTTTAATATGAGGCGGCAGACGGCGAAACCGGCTGTCACCTTAACAACAACATAACGCCGACAAGGGGGAATGTCAAGGGCGGCGAAGCCGTTCATATACCCTTGACATTCCTCCGCAGCAGGTGTTAATCCGGCATACGCTCAGCGAAATAGATGGACAACTGCGCATGAATGCGGCTCCAGTCCTGCCGCCGACCCGTCCACTTTTTCGTAATATCCATCATCGCCAGATACAGCATTTTCAGCAGACTGTCGTCTGTGGGGAAAACGCTCTTGGATTTTGTAACCTTCCGCAGCTGCCGGTTAAAGCCCTCGATCGTGTTCGTGGTATAGATCAGACGGCGGACTTCCTGAGGATATTTGAAGTAGGTGCTGAGGTTCGTCCAGTTTTCCTGCCACGATTTTGCGATCTTGGGATATTTATTGTCCCAATTCTGCGCAAAAGTCTCCAAAGCGTCCAGAGCAGCCTGTTCGTCCACTGCTGCATACACGGCTTTCAGATCGGACGTGAGAGCCTTCAGGTCTTTGTAAGAAACGTATTTGCTGGAATTCCGCAGCTGGTGAATCATGCAGTTCTGAATCTCCGTTTCCGGGAACACTGCATGGATGGCTGTATCGAAACCATTCAAATTGTCTGTACACGCGATAAAAATATCCTCTACGCCCCGATTTCTCAGACCATTCAGTACGGTCGCCCAGAACTTTGCGCTCTCATTCTCGCCGACCCACATGCCCAGAACATCTTTGCGGCCGTCCAGATCAAGGCCGATGGCAATGTACACTGCTTTCTTTACGATCTGCCCTTCGCTGCGGACATGGTAGTGGATCGCATCCAGAAAAACTACGGCATAGATCGATTCCACAGGCCGCTGCTGCCATTCTTTCGCCACAGGCAGGATCTTATCCGTGATCCGGCTTACCGTAGTGTCAGACACAGACAGCCCATAAATATCCTGAATATGCGCTTCGATGTCGCCGGTCGTCATGCCTTTCGCGTACACGGACAGGATCTTTTCTTCGATATCCTGACGGATGCTGGTCTGGTTCTTTTTCAGAAGTTGCGGTTCAAATTCACCTTTCCGGTCACGGGCAACAGAAACCTCGACATCGCCAAAACTGGTTCGCAGATTTTTGCTGCTGTGGCCGTTCCGGCTGTTGTCCGTAGCTTTGTTCTTATAGTCGTATTTGCTGTATCCAAGATCCTCATCCAGTTCGGCCTCCAAACCATTCTCCATAAATTCGGCAATGGTTTCTTTGAACAAGTCCTGGATGTCGTCCATGCTGTCGATGTTCGCCATCTGCAGCAGTTCACGGATCTTTGCTCTACGGGCTTTTTCTTCCTGGCTTCGATTCTTTCGGGACACATCTTTTTCCTCCATCCTGATGCTTCTATTTTACTCCTCTCCGGAGGTTTACACAATTATTGGGATGGTCTCGAATCAACCGGTTCTATTCTCCAATTTTTAATCAAACCACCACGGCAGTTCCAGCCACAGGTTATCCATGGCCTGTTCCTCGGTCTTTTTGGCGCGGCCTTTTGTCAGG
>OGQJ01002736.1_pt1 | contig 12936 bp, 12 predicted proteins | sample 1553161 | NCBI WGS metagenome assembly OGQJ01 (sample SAMEA2579923, study PRJEB22360) | human gut metagenome | biome: human gut; feature: human-associated habitat; material: faeces | place: Denmark | collected 2008/2010 | reverse complement strand
CGATAGAAAGACAAGAAAGGGGGGGCAGGCGAAACCCCCGCCACCGCTGCCATGAAAGAGTTAGGCTTGAAGCCCAACACGTTCTATCGCAGGGTAAAAGAAATGGGGCTGTAAGCAGCCCAGCAAACACGCAGTCTATTCAAAAATTCAAGCGCACATGAAGCAGAAAAGTAAAGTGTGCAAAACGGGCAAATGAGCAAAAAGCCCTTGCATTTCAACGGTTTTCCTTTTGGAGCGCTTGCCCCTGACGGACGCTGCCGCGGCCGTCAATGGCATTCAAGAGGTCAGCGGTTCGATCCCGCTTATCTCCACCATGAGTCCTGAAAACCATTGGTTTTCAGGACTTTTTCTTGTTATAATCGTGAATAATCGCTGTATAATCCGTATTTTCCGAACCGGGGCGTTACGCCCCGGTTCGCGTTACTCGCCGTACCGGAATCGTACCAGAGTTACAACGGTTCTATGTGGTCCAATACGTCCAAATCCGGGCCTTTTTCCCCGGAAAAGGCACTGGAAAACTTCTCAATTGCCGCCAATTTCACCGGCTCCTGAACGTGCAGATAGTGCTTTGTCATGTCCACATCGGCGTGTCCCACGATGCTCTGGATGGTTGCCAGGTCAACGCCCAGCATTAGGACACGGAAGCCTCGTTTTTCTCACTTACCTCAAAAATTTTTTCACCGCCCTTAAAAAAAGTCCCTCATAATACCACTAAAGCAAAGAGGGCGAAAAACGGAACTCAATTCTCAAAAAATTTTCCTCCCACTTGGTAGGCAGTGAAAACACGATTTTGTCCCGGTCGAGTGCAAAGTTTTTTCATTTTTGTATGGTTGACCAAAATGCCCGGGCAACATTTGTGAACAGTTCCAAGTAGCGAAGGTTGAGGATGGATTGCACCGGTTCAAAATTTGCGGTATACTGTCGTTAGGTTTGAGAAAGCATACACGCAATGTGGGCAAAAAAAGAACCGCCCGGAATCCGAGCGGTACAAACGGGAGGTATTGGGGATGGGAGAACTATCGAAGCTGCCGAACATCGGCAAGGCTGTGGAAGCGCAGCTGATTCAGGTGGGAATCGAAACCCCGGAGGCTTTGCGGCAAGTCGGCGCCAAAGCCGCGTGGCTGAAAATTCAGGAGACCGATCTATCCGCCTGCATCCATCGCCTTCTGGCTTTGGAGGGCGCGATTCAAGGCGTGAAGAAAACCAGACTGCCGGACGCGGTGAAGGCAGACCTGAAAGCGTTCTATCAGGCGCACAAGCTATAAAAAAGGAACCGCAAAAAGCGATTCCCATTTGCGCCCTAACATATTCAGTCTACCATATTTATGCCGCCATGTCCATTCTCAGTTTCAGTATTTGAGCGAAAAGGGTTATCTTGCACGGCGCAGATACGCTAATATTGAATCGCTTATTATCAAGGCAACTGCACAAAGAAACAGGAAGGACACAGATTAATATGTACTCATATACCTGGGATATCGAGACTGGCGGACTATTGCTGAACAGCTCTCCACTGTCATTCAGCAAGGAGCCCCGGCCGGTATACTACAAAGAATTGGACATATTGGGGTTTGATAAGTATTGGAACTACACCAAGAATGACACATACCCTTATATGTGGGCAGAGGCTAACAGTTATTATTATAGAGGGCGGCTTGTTGCAAAGACAAAGGGTGGTAGCATGTGTACTGCCCCGGAAATTATTATTGTCGATGAGCCGGAATCCAACAGAATGCCTCTACGCTTTGTTGATATCCCAGCTATGGTTGAGAAGAATCGTGATCTCCTGGAAAAACTTGCAGCTGAAACGATCAATAAGGGATAATGCGCGCGGAGACTTTTTCTGGGGTAGGTCAGGAAGTTCTGAATTTACCCGTTGTTGAAAGAAAACGACCGTTTTTTGGAACGGAATGTTAGAGCTTTCTCGGCAGGATGTGCTGCAATTATCTGCGATGTAATAAAAAAGTATAAAATACAAGTTTATTACATGAATGTAACAAACTTGACGGTACAAAACGGTTGTGTTATGATAGCGGTGAACGGCGGTAGCACCTATGCAAAAGAGCCTGAAAAACCGTGACATCTATCTGCGGCAGCTTAAGGCGTTTCAGGGCACGGAAATGATCAAGGTCATTACCGGTATCCGCCGCTGCGGAAAATCCTGCCTGATGAAGCTGATGGTGGAGTATTTGCGCGGCAGCGGCATCGGGGACAAGCAGATCGTAGAAATGAATTTTGAATCCATGCGGTTCGCGGTGATGACCGCGAAAGATCTGTATAGGTATGTCAGCGAACGGGTCATTCCCGGAAAACGGATGTATCTGTTTTTTGATGAAGTGCAGCGCCTCGATGGCTGGGAAAACGCGGTAAACTCTTTTCGTGTGGACTTTGACTGTGATATCTATATCACCGGCTCCAACGCCCACCTGCTGTCCACGGAGCTTTCCACCTACCTGTCGGGGCAGTATGTGGAGATCAAGGTACTGCCTCTGTCCTTCCGGGAGTTTCTGGATTTCCACGGATACACCATTACGGATTCGCTCCTGCTTCGCAAGCTGATGATGTTCCTTGCGGATAATATCGGCAACAGTGTCTCCGCAACCTCTATTGGAAATACCCTGGTCAGCGAGGGATTGCTGACGGAAGGCAATCGAAAAGTCAAACCCGCAACCCATACCATTCAGGCTTATTTCGAAGCGCTGAAGGATTCCTATATCTCCTATGAAATCAAGCGGTTTGACATTAAGGGGAAGGAATCCCTGAAAACCCTCGGCAAGTATTATGTCGTGGATACGGGACTGCGGAATTATCTGCTGCGCCAACCGGTATTTCCCTTTGCTGCCGGCACAGTCACAGGGGTGAAAAAAATTTTGATATCCGATGAAATCCATGATATGATAAAATCATAGAGATGAGATAGGGCTATTACTTTGGAGGTAACTTGTGGATACAAAAGAATCACAAAGCTGGAGACCATTTTTCTTTCTGATTATTGTGATACTCTTCCTTTTCGCCGCAACAGCGGGCGTACTGTCCTATATCCGGCACCTCGCAAATGCTTCTGTGTCTGCGAAAGAGGAGCCTTTTCAGGAATGCAGCCGTCACTACGCCTTTGTCATATCCTCCAGGGACGATATTTTCTGGGAGGAAATCTTTAATCAGGCCAGGCTTTACGGGAGCACAAGGGGCATTTACCTGGAGTGGATAGGAAAAGATCTCACTGTGGACTACACAAAGAAGGAGCTTTTGGAGATCGCGATTGCTTCCGGCGTGGATGGCATTATTTTGGAGGGGGATGGAAGCGAAGATATCAGAGAGCTGATCGCGGAGGCCAACAAGGTATCCATTCCGGTCGTCACTGTCCTCTCCGACTGCAGCGGAAGCCAGAGGAAGAGCTTTGTAGGAATTGACAGCTATGATGTGGGACGTGAATATGGACGGCAGATTATCCGCGAGGCCAACAGCAATACGAAGGAAGCCCTGATCCTGATGAACGCGGCAGCGGAGGACACGGGGCAGAACATCATTTTCAACGGGATTCAAGAGACGCTGGCCAACGAGGGAAACCATTTGAATCTGACCCTGACCGCACAGGCAGTTATGGCGGATTCCCAGTTTGGAGGAGCAGAGGAAATACGCAGCATTTTTCAGGAGTATTACCTGCATCCGGAGACCATGCCGGAAATCATCGTCTGCCTCAACGAGCAGAACACTGTCAGCGTATGTCAGGCAGTAGTCGATTTCAACCTGGTTGGACAGGTGGATATTCTGGGCTATTTTGCCACTGAGACCATTCTGAACGCAATCGACCGGAATGTCATTACGGCATCTATCGCCGTGGATACACAGCAGTTGGGCATCAGAAGCTTGGAGGCGCTGGATGAATACCTGGAGACGGGCTATGTGAGCGATTTTGTGGCAATGGATGTAAACACAGTAACGAAGGACAATGTGAAGGGGTATCTGCACAATGCGAGTCCAGACAAAGGATAACCACGGCACGCCGTTTATCAGCATCCGAAATAAGCTGCTTGTCATATTTATGATTCCGACAATCATGCTTCTGAGCATTAATGCCTATATCAATGCCGAAATCAATACCATGATAGATGATATCAGCGGCATCTATGCGAGCAATACGATGCTGAATGAGCTGCAAATCAGCCTGACGCAGGTGCACCACTACCTGGAAACATTCCTGGATACCCGGGATACGGAGGCTATTGAGGGATACTTGCGGAATCAGCAGGAGTTTTCAAACAGATTGGAGCAGCTCAACGGGCGGCTGCTGGACGACGACAGCATGATTACACAAAAAAATATCCGCAGTATCTCCGAAGAATATATCCGGACAGCGGACCGGGCGGTTGAGGCCAAGCGCGGGCGGAACGTAGTGAAGTATAAGGAATACTACGATGACGCGGATCGTCTGTTCTCCTATATCAATTCTTACATATACAGCTTGAACAGCCGCCAGCTGCAGTGCAATTCGCATAACTATGAGGCGTTGTTTACCTCCCTGAAATATTCAGAAACAGCGAATCTTACCATATTATGCATGACCAGCGCGCTGGTGACCCCTCTGGTATTCCTATTGACCAGAGGCATTACAGACCCGCTGCAGCGTCTGGCGGAAGCCGCTGAGCAGGTAGCCAACGGCAGCCTGGTCGCGGAGGTCTCTGGCCCGGTGACCAACGATGAGGTTGGAATCGTGACCGCGGCGTTCAATCAGATGGTGGTCAGCCTGAAGGACAACATGGAGCAGGCCAGACAGCGTATTGCGTTGGAAAGCGCAATGAAAGAAAAACAGCTTCTGATGGAGGCGCATCTGAAAGATACACAACTGAAATATCTCCAATCCCAGATCAATCCCCACTTCCTGTTCAACACACTCAATGCCTGCGCACAGTTGGCTATGCTGGAAGGGGCTGACCGAACCTATACCTATGTGCAGAATGTGGCGGACTTCTATCGATACAATGTGCGAAAAAAAGACGGTGTTGCGACTCTTGCCGAGGAGATCGGCCTGGTGAACAACTATATCTATATTATCAACGTCCGTTTCTCCGGTGAAATTCATTTCATAAAGGAGATTGAGGAGGGCGTAACGGATGTCCCTATGCCGGCTATGATTCTGCAGCCGCTGGTGGAGAACAGCATCAATCATGGCCTGAGAGATGTGGAATGGGAAAAAAAGATATGGCTTTCCGTTTACAGGGAAAATAACCGAATCTGCGTCAGCGTCAGGGACAACGGCATCGGGATCAGCCCGGAACAGACGCAGAGCATTCTGAATAATGATCTCAACGGGAATGGTTTGCAGGAGCACACCACCGGCGTTGGACTCCGGAATGTGATCGGACGGCTGAGGCTGTTTTACAATCGGGACGATGTGATGGAGATCACCAGTACGGGTTCCGGCATGGGAACGGAAGTTGCCGTTTTTATACCGGTTTAGGGGAGGAAAAGCCATGTATAAAATCATGATCGCGGACGATGAGGGAATCGTGATTGACGCGCTGAAATTTATCATTGAAAAGAGTTTCGGAGAGACCTGTCAGGTGCGGTCTGCCAAGACCGGAAGAAGTGTGATTGAACTTGCGGAGAGCTTTCGCCCGGACATTGCGCTGATGGATATTCAGATGCCGGGTATCAATGGAATTGAAGCCATGAAGGAGATCCGCAAGACCAATAAGGACATCATTTTCATCGTGATTACCGCCTATGACAAGTTCGACTATGCCCGGGAAGCAGTTGGACTGGGGGTAATGGAATATGTCAACAAACCCATTGACCGGGTGAAAATTACCCGGCTTCTGGAACAGGCCATGGAAAGAATTAACGGGGAGCGGGAGCGGCGGAGCAACGACCTTCGGGTGAAAGAGCAGCTGGCAACGGCGACACCGATTGTGGAAAGCGGCTTCATTTACTCCGTGCTGTTTCGGCAAAATTACGTCCGGGAAGTTTCTCAGTTCAAAGATCTGCTGGGGGTTACGGAGGACAGCGGCTTCATGATGGTCATTGAATATGACGCTCAGAAGGAGACTGGAACGCTTTCCAACACGGTGGATCTCAGTGTCCAGATGTATAAGAATGACGTCCGGCTCCGGGAAACGATTAAGGAGTTCTTTCCTGCGGTCATTGGACCACAGATGGCGAATACCGTGATCCTGTTTGTACCCTGTGCCCGCTGCCCCGCAGAACAGGAATACGAGCAGAGAATTCAGGTCATCCAGAAAGCCCGCCAGATGGTGAGAAAACTCCAGGACATTGTGGATGCCAGATTCCGTGTTGGAATCGGCTCCGTGAAAAGTCTGGAAGACGCCCATACTTCCTATACGGAAGCGGTAAGCTCCTTCCAGTTTTCCTCCGGAAGCGTGGCGCATGCCGGAGACCTCCCACTGTCCTGCGGCTATGAGGAGGACTACCCCGTTGAAACAGAAAAGGCAATCTTTGAGTGTGTGCAGAGAGGCGACGTGGCGGGAACTGTCGCGGAATCCAATCGTTTTTTTGAATGGATGTCTGGGAAATGGCAGGAAGACCCACAGGACGTGCGGCTGAAAGCTCTGGAATACGTCCTATGGGCTGAGCGAATCTCTTACCGAAACGGTGGGCGAACCTATCACTTTGCTTCCCGGCGCGACTATCTGTCTGCAGTATTGAGTGCGCCGACTCTCGAGGAACTTCGGATCTGGTTCCTTCAGAAGATGCGGGCAGCGGCTGTAAACCTGACTGAAAGCAGGGAGAAGAACTCCGCTGGACTAATCAAGCAAGCGCAGGAGTATATTCGGGCGCATTTCGCCCGAGATCTGTCTCTGGACAATGTTTCCCGTCAGGTCAATGTCAGCCCGTATTATTTCACCAAGCTGTTCAAGGAGGAGACGGGGCAGACCTTTGTGGAGTATCTGACCAGCATTCGGATGGAAAAGGCCAAGACGCTGCTGAACACAACGGATAAGAGCATGAAAGAAATCTGTACCGCCGTTGGATACTCCGACCCCAATTACTTCAGCCGTTCCTTCAAGAAAAACACCGGGGAGACACCTACAGAGTACAGGGGGAAACGATGGACATGAGAATCGCTGATCGCTTGAGAGCTGCCTTGGCGGCAGCCCTGCTTCTGATCCTGATGACAGGCTGCGGTTCGGAGCCGAAAGCATCGCCGGACACGCAGGAGACATGCCTCCAGATCGGTATGCTTTTTGATAACTTTGTCATGGAACGATGGGAAAGAGACCGCGATGTGTTCGTGTCTGCCGCACGGGAGCTGGGCGCAGAAGTAAATGTACAGAACGCGAACGGAAGTGTAGAAGAACAGGTCAAACTGATGGAATACTTTATCCAGAAAAAAGTAGATGCCATCGTGATCGTGCCAATTGACTCCGCTCCTCTTTTGGAGACCGTCAAAAAAGCACAGAGTGCCAATATCAAAGTAATCGCCTACGACCGACTTATTGTGGGTGCGCATCCTGACCTTTATATCACCTTTGACAACAGAAAGGTAGGGGAACTGATGGCACAAACGCTTTTGAGCAATACAGAAACGACATCCGACCTTCTTTTGATCTGCGGCCCATTGACAGATCATAACGTGCTGGAGGTCGAGGAAGGCTTCCTGTCGGAAATCCAGGGGAAGGACGTAAGTGTTCTGGACACCTATTACACCGACGGATGGAAGCCGGAGAATGCCGGAGCCTACATCCGGGAGCATCGTGAGCTGGTGGAGTCCGTTTCCGGCATTATGTGCGGTAATGACAATCTGGCCGGGGCGGTGGTGGACGCGCTTGCGGAGCAGCGCCTGGCAGGAAAAGTCCGCGTAGTTGGTCAGGATGGAGATCTGGCAGCCTGCCAGCGGATTGTGGAGGGCACCCAGTCCATGACGGTATACAAGCCGGTGGACAAGCTGGCTTCCCGGGCAGCGCAGGAAACGGTACGCCTGATAAAGGGCGAAACCCTTGAATGTGAATATTTCCTTACAGAAGACGGGGATCAGATTCCCTATATCCGTCTTGCGCCTGTTGCCGTTACACTGGACAATATGCAGAGCGTTATCATTGACAGCGGATTTCATTTGAGAGAGGATGTGTACCTGAACCGACCGGATTTGATGAAACCGTAAATCGGATAAGGGAAGCTCTGAATTGAAGCAGCGGGAGAACTGGTTGGTATTACCGGTTCTCTCGCTGCGTTTGTGCATTTAGCACAAATATAACCCCTGGGAATTTTGCTATTATGATGAATATGTAGCAATTTTCAAACCTATTAAACAGTGATAACGCAAAACAATGCTATTTCCGGCAAAACATTTTCAGAATGCACAGGAATGTGAAGAATGTGTAAAACAAATTCATCATTATTTATGATAAAGTCAAACCATCAAAGGCCGGAGCAAATTCTGACGGCCAATAATAAGGAGGGTTTTCTATGAAGAAGAAGTTGATTAGTCTGCTCTGTGTGGCATCCCTACTGATCGGCCTGCTGGCCGGCTGCGGTAGTTCCGGCAGTGCACAGACCGCCAACGGAGCGAAGCCTGCCGCTGACAAGTCTGCGAGCGGAACCATTCAGGTTGGCATCGTGCTGCCTACCAAGGATGAGCCCAGATGGCTGCAGGATCAGGCACAGTTTGAATCCATCCTGAGCGATGCCGGATTCACTAACCAGGTCATGTTCAGCCAGGGTTCTTCCGCGACTGAAAAGACAAACGTTGAGACGCTGATCTCCAAGGGAATTTCCGTGCTGATTATCTGCGCGCAGGACGGTGCTGCTGCCGCAGCTGCCGTTGAAGCGGCGGTCTGTCGGCGGGGGGGGGCGCCCCCGCCCCGCCTGCCGTTGAAGCGGCCAAGGCTGCCGACGTGACCGTTATTGCTTATGACCGGCTGATCACCGGTACGGACGCGGTTGATTACTATGTGACATTCGACAGCTTTGCGGTCGGCGCGGCTCAGGGCCAGTATCTGGTAGACAACGCCCCTGCGGGCAGCGGCATCCCCCTGTACCTGTACGCCGGCGCGGCTACCGACAACAACGCGTTTATCTTCTTCGAGGGCGCCTGGAGCGTGCTCCAGCCCAAGATTGCTGACGGAACCTTTGTGATTGAGAACTCTTCCGAGGCAGAGGCTCTGCAGAACAAGGCTGAGCTCACCCGTGACGAAGTCGGCAAAATCGTCGGTCAGGTTACGACGGATTGGGATTTCAATGTTGCTAAGTCCAAGGCAGAGGCCAATCTGACCGCTGTTGGCGCGGACAAGAAGGGCGACGTTCTGGTTCTCGCCCCCAATGACGGCACTGCCCGTTCTATCGCGGATGTGTTCGCCGCTGACAAGGATGTCTCCAGCTACGTAATCACCGGTCAAGATTCTGAGAAGGCTTCTGTCCAGTATGTGATCGATGGCAAGCAGTCCATGACCGTGTTTAAGGATACCCGCACCTTGGCAGCTGATTCCGTCGCGATGGCAATGTCCATTCTGAACGGCGAAACGCCCAAGACCGACACCACCTACAACAATGGTGTAAAGGATGTCCCCGCAAAGCAGACTGACATTGTCGTTGTAACGAAGAGCAACGTGAAAGAAGCACTGATCGATTCCGAGTACTATGACGCATCTGACTTCACCGGTCTGTAATTTCTAAGGGAAGAAAGTTACCATATGCGAAAGGCCGGCTTTTGGCTTCAAAAAGCCGGCCTTTTGGCAGATTTGATACGAATTCTCGATGAAATAGTTTAATTGTTCTCAAGAAGGCACCGCCTGCTGGCGTTGCCGAATATGTGATTTTCGAAATGGGAAATCACATATTCCCATCTCATATGATTCTCTAAAAAAATGCTTAATCCGAATTGATGAAACATATTAAAAGAGAATCAGCATGAATGAACTGTATTGCCGCCGGGAGGCGGACGATCGAAAGGAGGCAGGGCATGAGCGAATATATTCTGGAAATGCGCGGCATCACAAAGACATTTCCGGGTGTAAAGGCCCTGGACAATGTGAATTTTAAAGTCAGGCGAGGAGAAATTCACTGCCTCGTCGGAGAAAACGGAGCCGGAAAATCAACACTGATGAAGGTCCTCTCCGGCGTTTACCCGCACGGAACCTATGAGGGAGATATTGTCTACAACGGAGAGGTTCAGCAATTTCGATCCATTGCGGACAGCGAGGAGCAGGGAATCTCGATTATCTATCAGGAGCTTGCCCTGGTTCCGGAACTCTCAATTTATGAGAATATCTTTTTCGGGCACGAAATTATGTCCGGTCATCATATTGACTGGAACGAAACCATCGTTAGGGCGAAAGAGGTCCTGAAAAAGGTGCGGCTGGATGTGGATCCTTCCACAAAGGTGAAGAATCTGGGTGTCGGTACACAGCAGCTGGTGGAGATTGCCAAGGCACTCTCTAAAAATGTAAAACTGCTGATTCTGGATGAGCCTACGTCATCCTTGAATGAGGATGACAGCCAAAACCTGCTGCAGCTGATTCGAGAACTGAAGGAACAGGGCGTTACCTGCATCATGATTTCTCACAGACTGAAGGAAATCATAGAAATCGCGGATACCATTACGGTACTGCGGGACGGCGCTACGATCTGTTCCATGGATGCCAGAGAGACAGCGGTGACCGAGTCCGAAATCATCAAGCACATGGTCGGTCGGGAGATTGACAATATCTACCCGAAGCGGGAGCAGCAAAATATTGGAGACATCAGCTTTGAGGTTCGCAACTGGACTGTCGAGGATTCCGCAACGGGTAAGGAAATCCTTCACAACGTCAATCTGAATGTCAGAAAAGGCGAAATTGTCGGCCTTCAGGGCCTGATGGGTGCGGGACGTACGGAATTTGCCATGAGCATTTTTGGCAATCCCTCACATTACCATATTAAAAGCGGAGAAATTTTCCTGAATGGAGAAAAGGTTTCCTTCGACAAGCCGCGGGATGCCATTAAGAAGGGAATCGCTTATGTTTCCGAGGATCGCAAGGGTAACGGTCTGGTGCTGATTCAGAATATCAAGTACAACATCACTCTGGCGGATTTGGAATGCCTTCAGAATGGCTTATCGATAGACGAAAATAAAGAAATTCAGATGGCCAATGAGCTGAAATCTTCTATGAACATCAAAGCGCCTTCCATTATGCAAAAAGTAGGCAACCTCAGCGGTGGAAACCAACAGAAGGTACAGCTGGCAAAATGGCTGTTTGCAAAGCCGAAAGTCCTGATTTTGGACGAACCCACCCGGGGAATTGACGTCGGTGCAAAATATGAGATCTACACGCTGATGAATCGGCTTGTAGAAGAAGGCATGAGCATTATAATGATTTCCTCTGAGCTGCCTGAGGTTTTGGGAATGAGCGACAGACTGTATGTCATGTCGGGCGGCAGCATTACCGGTGAACTGTCGGCGGAGGAAGCCGATGAAAGAAAAGTCATGGCTATGGCTGTCAGATCATAGGAGGTTTCGGAATGGAAAAGACGACACAAAACGAGCCGGAAAAGAAGAGCTTTATCAGTGAACTTTTTTGCCTCGCAAAGACGAATATCAGAGATTACATGATGTATATCGCCCTGGTAATCATCATGATATTCTTTAACTGGAAGACCCAGGGCGCCTTTTTACAGGCAGCCAACATAAGCAATCTGATCAAGCAGGTCGGCTATGTGGCAGTCCTTGCCATCGGTATGACCCTGATTCTGATTTTGAAGCACATTGATCTTTCTGTAGGCTATGTAGCCGGCTTCTCGGGAGCCATTGCCGCGATTCTGATGACGCAGTTTGGAGTTAACGAGTGGGTCGCTATTTTGGCTGTCTTGGTGCTTGGCCTTTGCATTGGTCTCTATCAGGGCACATTGGTAACAAGAGTTGGCGTCCCCGCGTTCGTTACGACATTGGCCGGTATGTTTATTTTCCGCGGCCTGCTGAGCCGTGCCCTTCAGAAAACCGGCACCATCATTGTTCCGAACAAGGGCTTCAATGCCCTGTCCAACGGATTCATCCCTGACATTCCCGGCGCGGACCTTGGATTCCATCTGCTCACCGTTCTGATCGGAGTCATTCTTGTCGCCGTTCTGATTTTCACGCAGGTTAAGGCCCGCCAGAATAAGCTGAAGTATCATTTCCATGTAACTTCCATGCCGGTATTCCTGCTGGGTATTGTCCTTGAGTCAGCGATTATCATGTATGTTATTTGGATACTGGCAAATTACAGCGGCCTGCCCTGGACGGCTGTAATTGTAGCAGCGGTGCTGCTGAGCTACAATTACTTGCTGAACAAAACAAGACTGGGCCGGTACATCTATGGTATTGGCGGCAATGACCAGGCGGCAGAATTGTCAGGCGTCGATGTCAAAAAGGTGACGCAGTTTGCATTCTGCTCGATGAGTGTCCTTGCCGCATTGGCTGGTGTCCTCTACACGTCCCGTCTCCAGTCTGCGACTCCTACAGCGGGCAATGCCTTTGAGATGGACGCAATTGCTTCTTCCTATATTGGCGGCACCGCTGTCAGCGGCGGCATTGGCAAAGTGACAAACGCTGTCGTAGGCGCCTTCGTGATCGTGTCTCTGACAAACGGTATGAATCTGATGGGTGTTGATATCTCCTATCAGTACATTGTAAAGGGCATTATTTTTGTAATTGCGGTTGCTTTTGACGTGCGCAGCCGCCGCAAAGCAAAGTAAAGGATCAGCAGTGCGGAAAAAGACCTCTTTCGGCGTCCCTTCGTGGGAAGTTCCCGCAGATTTTTTGCTGCGCAGTACCGCAGTCCGGCTGGATAACGCTCCTGATACTAGGGCAGCACCGCGCAATTGCGTCTTCGAGTCTCAGCCGCCTTTTTGCCCCACTTCCGCAGTTCCGAAAATGGGAAATACATACAGTATTCCACCATTTTTGGAACTTTGAATTGGGGCAAAAATTCTGGCTGATACTTCTCGCCGAATTGTGCGGTGTTG
>OGQJ01002734.1_pt1 | contig 12940 bp, 10 predicted proteins | sample 1553161 | NCBI WGS metagenome assembly OGQJ01 (sample SAMEA2579923, study PRJEB22360) | human gut metagenome | biome: human gut; feature: human-associated habitat; material: faeces | place: Denmark | collected 2008/2010 | reverse complement strand
GATGCGCGTAAGCGAGCATCCAAACCGCCGCGACTAAAGTCATAAATATAGGTCCTGCGCTCTCTTCTTGGGCGTCTGTTTTGAATATTTTTCAAAAAAAGATGCAAAATACCCTCTTATAGAGAAAAGTGTATCAATAAGGGTATTGACTTTATGACGAAAGTTAGTTATTATAAATGCAAGTTAGTAATAACTAACAAACATTAAAACAAGGAGGCACCATGAGACAGGAAGTATTTGAGATTGTACAGAAGATGGACAAAGATAATATCAGAACACAGATGGCCCTGCAGTGTGCGCCGTTGATTACCGGACTTAAGGTGGCGAATCTTTTGATTATTCCATCTAAGAACGAAGAGTTTGTTGGAGCGATTCTTGATGGAACGGATATTTCTTATATGAGATTAGCGAAGTCAGAATGCAAGACAACATTTTTCCTGTATCGGGAAGCAAGCTTAACTGTCTGGCTTACGAAAGCTGAGAACAGAGTACTTCTCAGGGAGACAGGATACAACGGTAAAGTATTATCTGATATCCTCAGAGCAGTTCAGATACGATATGAAGCTTATGTGCAGAAAGGGAAAGATTTTCCCCATGAAATTGGTGTACTGTTAGGTTATCCTGCAGAAGATGTCAAAGGATTTGTGGTGAATGAGGGGAAAAATTATCTCTATTCTGGTTACTGGAAGGTTTATGGAGACCTGTCGGAAGCAAAGCAACTGTTTTACAAATTTGACCGGGCGAAGGAAGCGTTGATTGAACTGGTATCGCAAGGTATCGGAATAAGAAATGTTATCGAAAGCTGCAGTAGTAATTTACTGCTGGATGGCGCGGCTTAAAGTTCCTTGTAAGACCTTTTCAAAGATGGAAACATCATGGTAAATCAAACTAATAATTTTTTTCAGGAGGAAGCAGCAATGAGCAAAATTAGCGTAGTGTACTGGTCTCAGACAGGAAACACAGAAGCTATGGCGGAAGCTGTCGGAGCCGGAATCGCAAAAGCCGGTAAAGAAGCAGACGTAGTAGAAGTCTCAAGCGCATCTATGGAAGACTTAAAAGCAGCAAAAGTATTTGCACTTGGATGTCCTGCGATGGGCGCAGAAGTACTTGAAGAGATGGAGATGGAACCATTTGTGGAAGAAGTAGAAGGCTTCGCACAGGGAAAAACCATCGCACTTTTCGGTTCCTATGGCTGGGGAGATGGCCAGTGGATGAGAGACTGGGAAGAAAGAATGACAGCAGCAGGCGCAACGGTATTAAACGGTGAAGGCCTCATCTGCCAGGAAACTCCAGATGATGATGCAATCAAACAGTGCGAAGAACTGGGCGAACAGCTGGCTCAGAACGCATAAGAGCGTAGAATCATTCAAAGAAAAACTCGTAGTAACTCATAGTAAAAAATAGTAACAAGCAATTATAGTAATCGCATAGTAACGCATATAAAAAACTCATAATAACGCAGTAAAGTAATTTATATTAAAAAGTAACGTATATCAATAAGTAATTACACATTTAAAAAATACCTCTAATTTAATGAAATACCCTTTCTAAAATTTATTTTTAGTCGAAAAGACAAGAAAGAAGAAATCCTTTCATTCCTTTCCGTAAATCGCAGCGGAAAGCAAGGGAAGTGATTTCTTCTTTTTTTGTGTGGGACAAAACAGATGAAACCAGCTAATAGATGAGAAGTGGGCTTGTTTTTCTCTTCGGGTTTCTCTGTTTATAGTTTGTCTGTCTATAGGCGTGTGTCGGATTATGTGCCGATCACTCATGCTGAGTTCGTCTGTTTCTACTTATTACGCAAGGCTTTTCGATAAATGCCATAAGCCACAAATGCCGTAACTGTTTCTGTTATCCAGAAAGAGTGCCATACTCCATTTGCGCCGATAAATCGGCTGAGTACGAACGCTAATGGTACGATGATTACGAGGTAACGAAGCAGGGAGACAACAAGTGATTCATTTCCCTTTCCGAGTGCTTCTAAAGCTCCACTTGATACGACGGAGACAGAAGAAACGATGAAGCCGCAGGAAATAATGCGGAGTGCGGATGCACCGGCGGCGATAGTTGTTTCCTGAGTGGTAAACATTTTCATAAAAGTTTCTGGCGTAAACATAAAAAGTAAGGTGCCGGCTGTCATGATGCCGATAGCAATTGAGGGCAAGCCGGTAGATTTTGTTTACTCGTCTGTATTCTTTTGCACCGTAATTGTAACCCATGAGCGGACGCATTCCCTGAATCATTCCGTTGACGGATAAATATAAGAAAGTCTGCAATTTATAATAGATTCCAAGAATGATAACACCAGATTCGGAAATTGATGCAAGGATTCCATTTAATGCGGAAATAAGCAGAGAAGGAAGCGCCATATTTAATGCACCGGGAATTCCAACACCGTAAAGGCGTATGCAGACATTTTTTTCAGGGCGAAGCAGGTGTTTACGTATTGTTACGGGTGGCTTTTTAAATATATAAAACAAAATGTAAATAAGTAAGGTAGAACACTGGCCGATGCCGGTTGCGATAGCGGCTCCTTCGATTCCAAGTCGTGGAAACGGTCCAATTCCAAAAATGAGAACTGGGTCAAGGATAATATTCAGGATGCAACCACACAGCATACTGAGCATGCTGACAACCATCATCCCCATCGCCTGAAAGTATTTTTCAAAAGTGATTTCCACATGGATAATAATTGAGAAAAGAAGAACGATATTTGAATAACGTAATCCTAAAGAGAGGGTGTCCTGATTGTTCGTAAACAGTTTTAAGAATGAAGGCATAATGAGGATGCCGGTTATACTTAAAATAATTCCATGTACAATAGAGAGAAACATTCCCTGTGAGGCAGCTTTATCTGCCTGTTCTCGCTGATCTGCTCCGAGACAGAAAGCAATCATAACATTGATGCCGATACCGAAACCTACGGCAACGGAGTTAACAACATTCTGAATTGGAAATACAAGAGAAAGTGCAGTCATGGCATCTTCGCTGATCTTGGCAACGAAAATACTGTCAATAATGTTGTAAAGTGAATTTACCAGCATGGATAAAATCATTGGTGCCGCCATAGAAAGCAGAAGTGGCAGAATTGGTTTTTCTTTCATATAAGTCTGTTCCATAAAATATCTTTTCCCTTCTGTATTATTTATTATTAATGTTTTACAGGGTACACATTGATGCTGTTAGATTTGTGAATTTTATTTACCCCGCCTCTGTAGGTGGTGCACATCTCGCAGCAAGAATACCGGGGCATTCTTGAATCTGTAAAAAGGAGTAGTTTATCGCAATAAAAAAGGCTACAGGATTCTGTACTGTTTAAATCAGAAACAGAAAAACCTATAGCCTTATTTAGACGATATATTATTTTAGCCACATTATTATAAAGGATTTGAAAAGGAAATGTCAAGCACTCTTTTTTAGAAAATCGAGAGGAATTCCTGATAATTGAATTACAATTTTTGCGGGTAAATGTTTAAAGATATTTTTTAGGTATATTTTTGAAATAAGATTTATAGAAGCTGGAGATTAGAGCGTGTTTGAAAAATCATTCTCGCAATCTGCACGCCCCAATTTGTGGGAGATTTTGCAGATGAACTCATAAGGAGGTAAAAAGTGTGGTTCTGGATAGGTAAATAATTATAGAAATATAAAAAAGATTAAATTTATATTACAAATGATATATTGTAATTAACAGGAAGAAAGGCATATGTTATAATAAACAGCAAAGACAATGTTTGATATGGAGAGGCTTCGTATATTGAATAAAAGCTGGCGTACACCTGTTTTGTTTACTGTGAGGACTTCTGTCACAATCTTGCATTGAATAAAGGCTGGTTTTTACAGCCCAAAGAGAGAAAAAGGAGAAGTTTATGAAAAAAATTCATGCATTAGTTATGTCTCTTATCATGCTTTTTATTGTGCTGGCACCAGCACAGAATGTGGAAGCAGCAGGCAAAAGCCTGAAAGTTTCTGAGAAAGCATTTTTCAAAGAGATGAAAGAATTTGACTACAAAGGAATGAACCGCTATGTGAAGGACTGGGGAGAAGGTGGACAGCTTGTGTCGGCATTTTACATGGTTCCGAGTGGTAAAAAGTATTTTGCTAAATGCGCCAGTAAGATGAGTTATCGTATCATTTCCACAAAGAAAAAGGGCAATAAGGCAGATGTGAAAGTGAAGTTCCGCTATGTGAATTGCGAGGATTTTACATTTAATTTCTGTATGAATGCATTTTATTATATGGCAGATGGAAAGCTTGATAATTTATCTTCCATGTCAGAAAAGCAGCTTATAAAGCTGGTAAATGGAATTATTGACAAATCGCAGAAAGATACAAAGTTTAATCGTTTTAAGACAAAAACAGTTACAATTCGTTTTGTGAAAGCAAAGAATTGCTGGAAAGTTCAGAAAGTTTCTGATAAGTTAGCTGATGTTATGATGGCGAACTTTGCATCAAATCTTCAGGATTTGGCAACATTTTCTATTTCGTCAGCTTGTGGAGAAAAGAGCGCATATGTTATACCTGAGACGTCAGAGTATGGGACAGTACAGAAAAAAGTACTGGTTAAAGTATTGAAAAATATTTATGGAAGAAAGCCAGAGTTGTCTGCATAAAGCTCATTTATACATTTGCTGAAAATCTTTATGAAGTTTATTGCATTAAAAATAGTGCTTGCTATTTCTTAATTCCTAGTATATTATTAGGAATTAGGAGGTGGCGAATTATGATGGTTTCGTCCAAAGGCCGTTACGCACTTCGTGTAATGATCTATTTAGCACAGAATGACAGAGAAGAATTAATTCCGTTAAAAGAAATTGCGGAGAATCAAAATATATCCATGAAGTATTTAGAGATGATCGTGAGCCTGCTTCACAAGGGTAATATGCTTATAAGTGGACGTGGGAAAAAAGGAGGATATCGTCTGGCGCGAAAGCCGTCTGAGTACACGATCGGTTCTATTTTAAAGCTGACAGAAAAAACATTGGCTCCTGTCAATTGCTTAGAGGGTGGGAAAGTAACCTGCGAAAAGGCAGGATATTGTATTACTCTTCCGATGTGGCAGAAACTGGATGGGATTATTGATGATTATTTAGAGACAGTGACGCTTGAGGATTTGCTGGAGGGTCGGGTTTAACCTGGTTCTCCAGTATTTTTATGGGGTTATTTTTTATGTAAAAATTATGATGGCGTATGGATATAAAAGTAATATAAGAGAGACAGAAAGTATTTTAAGAAGTATTTTTTCGGAAATTATGTACATGATAAAAAACAAGAATAGCGGTATCTTTTTAATAAAATCCTATTGACAAGATAGGATTTTCAAGATATAATTCCTATACACTAGATAGGATTTAGAAAGAAGAGGGTGAATTTATGTATATTTATGCAGATAATGCGGGAACTACAAAGATGAGTCCTGTTGCGATAGATGCGATGACAAAGTGCATGAATGAGGTATTTGGAAACCCATCCAGCCTGCATTCTACCGGACAGCGTGCTGCAGAAGTGCTTCAGAAAGCAAGAGAAGATGTTGCAGAAGCATTAGGTGCAGATTTTAATGAGATTTACTTTACTTCCGGCGGAAGCGAAGCAGACAACCAGGCTATTCGTTCTGCTGCTCTTTTTGGAGCAAAGAAGGGTAAGAAACACCTCATTTCCACAAAGATTGAACATCATGCCGTTCTCCATACTCTTAAGAAGTTAGAGCGAGAAGGCTTTGAAGTAACATTACTTGATGTTGGAGCAGACGGAATTGTTGATCCTGCTGACGTAGAGAAGGCAATTCGTGAAGATACAGCATTAGTTACTATTATGTATGCGAACAATGAGATTGGTACATTACAGCCAATAGATGAGATTGCAAAGATTTGTAAAGAAAAGAAAGTAACATTCCACACAGATGCAGTACAGGCAGTTGGACATGTTCCAGTGAACGTACACGCACAGAACATTGATATGTTATCTTTATCCGGACATAAGTTCCACGGACCAAAGGGAATCGGTGTCCTTTACGTTAGAAAAGGTGTTCCACTGTTTAACTTGATTGAAGGTGGCGCACAGGAAAGAGGAAGAAGAGCTGGTACAGAGAATATTCCTGCCATTGTTGGTATGGCAGCAGCATTAAAAGAAGCTGTAGCAAACTTAGATGAGAACATGGCAAAGATTTCTGCTATGAGAGACCGCTTAATTGAAGGCCTTTCACAGGTTGAACATTCCCGTCTGAACGGTGATGCTAAGAAGAGACTTCCAGGTAACGTAAACTTCTGTTTCGAAGGAATCGAGGGAGAATCCCTTTTACTTTTACTTGATGAAAAGGGAATCGAGGCTTCTTCAGGAAGTGCCTGCACATCAGGTTCTCTTGACCCTAGCCATGTATTATTAGCAATCGGACTTCCTCACGAAGTTGCACACGGATCACTCCGTCTTACATTATGTGAAGAGAATACACCAGAACAGATTGAATATATCATTAAAGAAGTTCCGGAAATCGTTTCTTATTTAAGAAACATTTCACCAGTTTGGGAAGAACTTGAGAAGGGAGAAAAGAAACATGTTATATAGTGAAAAAGTAATGGATCATTTCCGTAACCCAAGAAACTTAGGAAAAATGGACGATGCAGACGGTATCGGAGAAGTAGGTAATGCAAAATGTGGTGACATCATGAAGATGTACATCAAAGTAAAAGACGGCATCATTGAAGATGTAAAGTTTAATACATTTGGATGCGGTTCCGCAATCGCCAGCAGCTCTATGGCAACAGAGATGATTAAAGGTAAATCTATTGATGATGCCTTAGAATTATCTAATAAAGCTGTAGTTGAGGCCCTTGACGGACTGCCAACACACAAGATTCACTGTTCCGTATTAGCAGAAGAAGCTGTAAAGGCTGCTGTAAAAGATTACTACGATAAGAACGGAATCGAGTACGATAAAGAAAAATTTGCACCAGACGATTGCCCAACATGTGGGGAATAGTTGATTTGGTGGTTGATGAACCATTTGACAGACAGTTGATAGGCGGCTTATTAGATAATTAACAGACGAAAATGAAAAAGGCTTATCATCGTATTTGTGACTTTAGTCGCGGCGGTTTGAATGCTCGCTTATGCGCTCGTATCCAAACCTTGCTCCGAGGCCACAAATATGATGATAAGTCTTTTTCGTTTTCTGACTGTGGATGGTTCCGATAAGTACGTTCCTAACCTACTTTTGTAAGAAGCAGTTAAAATTACTGGAAAACCAAATCAAGGAGGGAGATTTGGGAGCGAGCATTCAAAGCGCCGCGACGAAAGTCATATATTTGAACTATCCAGCTCCTGGTTTTTGTCTCCTCCAACCAAAAACGAAATAAATCCCACAAGCAAGGGAATTCTCCCACAAAACCAATTGACAGATTGCAGAAGTCTTTGTATAATAGCAGTGTGTTAACCTACTTTATTCTTAGAGTGAAAAACGGAGGAGAAGATAATGAAGTTTTTTATTGATACTGCGAATGTAGAGGATATCAAGAAAGCGAATGACATGGGGGTTATTTGCGGGGTTACAACAAATCCATCTCTGATTGCCAAGGAGGGAAGAGATTTTAATGAAGTCATCAAAGAAATCGCTTCTATCGTAGATGGCCCGATCAGTGGTGAAGTAAAAGCGACAACAACAGACGCAGAAGGAATGATTAAGGAAGGCCGTGAAATCGCAGCAATCCATCCAAACATGGTTGTAAAGATTCCTATGACCGTAGAAGGATTAAAGGCTTGTAAAGTTCTTTCCCAGGAAGGAATTAAGACCAATCTTACATTAATCTTTACTGCAAATCAGGCATTACTTGCCGCAAGAGCAGGAGCAACATATGTATCTCCTTTCTTAGGCAGACTAGATGATATCAGTGTAAGAGGTGTTGATCTTATTCGTGATATCGCAGAGATTTTTGCTGTCGCAGGTCTGGATACAGAGATTATCGCAGCGAGTGTCCGTAATCCAATTCATGTAACAGACTGTGCTTTAGCAGGAGCTGATATTGCAACAGTTCCATATAAAGTAATTGAACAGATGACCAAACATCCTTTAACTGATGCTGGAATTGAGAAGTTTAAAAAAGATTATATTGCAGTATTTGGTGAATAGGATATAGATGTGATTTCAGAATCTTCATTGCAAAGTGAAGTACAGCAGATTCTGGGATTATATTGGGCAATAAGGAGGAAACCATGAACAAATTAGAACTTCAGAAGATGGCAAATGAAGTGAGAAAAGGAATTGTCACAGGCGTTCATGCAGCAAAAGCTGGACATCCAGGCGGTTCTTTATCCGCAGCAGATCTTTTTACATATTTATATTTTGAGGAAATGAATGTAGATCCTAAGAATCCTCAGGATCCGGACAGAGACCGTTTCGTATTATCCAAAGGTCACACAGCACCTGGATTATATGCAACATTAGCTCACAAGGGATATTTCCCAGTAGAAGACTTAGTTACATTAAGACATATCGGTTCCCACCTTCAGGGACATCCATGTATGCAGCACACTCCAGGACTTGATATGTCATCAGGTTCTCTTGGACAGGGAATCTCCGCTGCAGTAGGTATGGCTCTTTCTGCTAAGTTAAGAAATAAATCCTATCGTGTTTACACACTTCTTGGAGATGGTGAGATTCAGGAAGGACAGGTTTGGGAAGCTGCAATGTTCGCAGGAGCAAGAAAGCTTGACAACTTAGTAGTAATCGTAGATAACAACGGATTACAGATTGATGGTAAGATTGAAGATGTATGTTCTCCATACCCAATCGACAAGAAGTTTGAAGCATTTAACTTCCATGTAATTAATGTAGCAGATGGTAACGATTTCGACCAGTTAGATGCAGCATTTAAAGAAGCAAGAGAAGTAAAAGGAATGCCAGTAGCAATCGTTATGAAGACTGTAAAAGGTAAAGGTGTTTCCTTCATGGAGAATCAGGCATCCTGGCATGGTACTGCACCTAATGATGAACAGTATGCTGTAGCTATGGAAGACTTAAAGAAAGTGGAGGAAGCATTATGTCAGAAGTAAAGAAAATCGCTACCAGAGAAAGCTATGGAAATGCGTTAATTGAATTAGGAAAAGAACATGAGAATCTTGTAGTTTTAGATGCTGACCTTGCAGCAGCTACTAAGACTGGAATGTTTAAAAAAGTTTTCCCAGAACGTCACATCGACTGTGGTATCGCTGAATGCGATATGATTGGAATCGCAGCCGGAATCGCAACAACAGGAATGGTTCCTTTCGCAAGTACATTTGCAATGTTCGCAGCAGGACGTGCATTTGAGCAGATTCGTAACTCTGTTGGATATCCACATCTTAATGTAAAAATCGGTGCTACTCATGCAGGTATTTCCGTTGGTGAAGACGGAGCAACACATCAGTGTAACGAAGATATCGCATTAATGCGTACTATCCCAGGTATGACAATCATTAACCCTTCTGATGATGTAGAAGCAAAAGCAGCAGTACGTGCCGCTTATGAATTAGACGGACCTGTATACTTAAGATTTGGACGTCTTGCAGTACCTGTAATTAACGATAATGATGATTACAAATTTGAAATCGGCAAAGGTGTTGTATTAAGAGAAGGAAAAGATGTTACAATCGTAGCAACTGGTCTTTGCGTAAGCTCCGCATTAGAAGCAGCAGATATGCTCGCTGAAGATGGGATCGAAGCTAAAGTAATCAATATCCACACAATCAAACCTATCGATTCAGATCTTCTTGTAGAAGCAGCGAAAGAGACAGGTAAGGTTGTTACAGTAGAAGAACATTCCGTAATCGGTGGACTTGGCGGAGCAGTATGTGAAGTACTTTCCGAGAAATATCCAGTACCAGTTAAGAGAATTGGTGTGAACGATGTTTACGGAGAATCTGGCCCAGCAGTTAAGCTTATTGAAAAATATGGCTTAGACGGTAAGGGCGTATATGCTTCTGTAAAGGAATTTGTTAAATAACTATTTGATTCTTTGAGAGAAAACAGACGAAAATAAAAAGAAATACTACCATATCCCAGATGCGACTACAGAGCAGATGGGATATGGCAGTATTTCTTTTTTCGTTTGTTTCCCCCTAATGAATCAAATAGTAATCACTTATCCATTTTGTCAAATTAAAAAAGTTGCCGAATTTCTCCCTTTTTTCGCCGCTATTTTATACATATTATATGGAAGAAATTTTACTCCCATGTTTAACAAGTGAAAAAACTGGAAAAAATCAAGAATAAGAGAAAAAAATTAGTTGACATGGCTTGACAGATGTGCTATGATAATAAACTGATTCACAATGGGTCTGTATGCCTATTGGAAAGTAACCAGAAGATTTAACATTATGATTATTCAAGGGGTGAAAACATCGATGGAAAAGAATAGACTGCGTCCAACGCGAATTCCGGGAAGCAAAAACATCAGAATGAGCTATGCCAGACAAAAAGATGTTCTCGATATGCCGAATCTTATAGAAGTCCAGAAAGATTCCTACAAATGGTTCCTTACAGATGGATTAAAAGAGGTTTTTGAGGACATTTCGCCTATCACGGATTACAGTGGACAGCTCAGCCTGGAGTTTGTGGACTTTCAGCTTTGCAGAGAGGATAGAAAGTATTCAATCGAGGAGTGTAAAGAACGTGATGCAACATATGCAGCTCCTTTAAAAGTGAAAGTTCGTCTCCATAATAAGGAAACAGATGATTTTAAACAACACGACATTTTTATGGGCGACCTGCCATTGATGACGGAAACAGGTACTTTCGTAATTAATGGTGCGGAACGTGTTATCGTCAGTCAGTTAGTTCGTTCTCCAGGTATTTACTATGCGATCAGCCACGACAAGATTGGTAAGAAGTTATATTCTTGTACAGTAATTCCTAACCGTGGTGCATGGCTGGAATACGAGACAGACTCCAACGATGTATTCTATGTTCGTGTTGACCGTACAAGAAAGGTTCCTGTTACTGTACTTATCAGAGCTCTTGGCATTGGAACCAATGCTGAAATTAAGGAATTATTCGGAGAAGAGCCTAAGATTTTAAAAACTCTCGAAAAGGATACAGCAACAAACTACCAGGAAGGTCTTAAGAAGTTATACGAGAAGATCCGCCCAGGTGAACCTTTATCAGTTGACAGTGCAGAGAGCCTGATTAACAGTATGTTCTTCGATGCAAGACGTTATGACCTTGCAAAAGTAGGACGTTATAAATTTAATAAGAAGTTAATGTTCCGTAATCGTATTGCAGGACACAGACTGGCACAGGATGTACTTGATCCTTCCACAGGAGAAATCCTTTTTGAAGCAGGTGTAAGACTTACAAAAGAACAGGCTGACGCTATTCAGAACGCAGCAGTTCCTTATGTTTACGTTGAGACAGAAGAGAAAGAAGTAAAAGTCCTTTCCAGTATGATGGTAGATATCACAAGCTTTGTTGATGTTGACCCAGAGGAAGTTGGCGTTACTGAATTAGTATACTATCCAGCCCTTGAAAAAATCTTAGAAGAATATGATGATATAGATGAAATTAAAGCACAGATTCGCAAGAATATCACTGAGCTGATTCCAAAGCACATTACAAGAGAAGATATTTTAGCTTCTATTAACTACAATATCCATCTTGAGTATGGTGTTGGTAACGATGATGATATCGACCACTTAGGTAACCGTCGTATCCGTGCCGTTGGTGAGTTATTACAGAACCAGTACAGAATTGGTTTATCCCGTCTGGAGAGAGTTGTCAGAGAACGTATGACAACACAGGACATTGAGTCCATTTCTCCACAGACATTAATTAACATTAAACCAGTTACTGCTGCTGTTAAGGAATTCTTTGGAAGTTCTCAGTTATCTCAGTTCATGGATCAGCATAATCCGTTATCTGAGCTTACTCATAAGAGACGTCTTTCCGCATTAGGTCCTGGAGGTCTTTCCAGAGATCGTGCCGGATTCGAGGTTCGAGATGTACACTATTCCCACTACGGAAGAATGTGTCCTGTAGAGACTCCCGAGGGTCCTAACATCGGTCTGATTAACTCTCTTGCAACTTACGCAAGAATTAATGAATATGGTTTTGTTGAGGCTCCATACCGTAAGGTAGATAAGAGTGACCCCCAGAACCCAGTTGTAACAGATGATGTTGTATACCTTACTGCTGATGAAGAAGATAACTACACAGTAGCGCAGGCGAACGAACCATTAGATGAAGAAGGTCACTTCATTCACACTAATGTTTCCGGTCGTTACAGAGAGGAAACATCCGAATTTAGAAAGTCAAGAATTGACTTAATGGACGTATCTCCTAAGATGGTATTCTCCGTAGCTACATCCATGATTCCTTTCCTTGAGAACGATGATGCGAACCGTGCTCTGATGGGATCCAACATGCAGCGTCAGGCTGTACCACTGTTAAAGACAGAAGTTCCAGTTGTTGGTACTGGTATGGAAGCTAAGGCTGCCCGCGACTCAGGTGTATGTATTATTGCACATCATGCAGGTACAGTTGAGTACTCAACAAGTAAAGAGATTATCGTAAAACGAGAAGACGGAATCCGTGATACTTACCACGTAATTAAGTTCTCCCGAAGCAACCAGGGTAACTGTATGAACCAGAGACCTATCGTAAATAAGGGTGACCATGTTGAAGCAGGAGATATTCTTGCAGATGGTGCTTCCACATGCGGCGGCGAGATGGCTCTTGGTAAGAACCCATTAATCGGATTTATGACCTGGGAAGGTTATAACTACGAGGATGCCGTACTTTTAAGTGAGCGTCTTGTACAGAATGACGTATATACATCTGTTCATATTGAAGAATATGAAGCAGAGGCAAGAGATACAAAGCTTGGACAGGAAGAGATTACAAGAGATCTTGCTGGTCTTAGTGAAGATGTATTAAAAGATCTGGATGAGAATGGTATCATCCGTATCGGTGCAG
>OGQJ01002730.1_pt1 | contig 12947 bp, 10 predicted proteins | sample 1553161 | NCBI WGS metagenome assembly OGQJ01 (sample SAMEA2579923, study PRJEB22360) | human gut metagenome | biome: human gut; feature: human-associated habitat; material: faeces | place: Denmark | collected 2008/2010 | reverse complement strand
TTCCATATTTCAGCTGCCTGTTCACTGATCCTGTCATAGTACCAGTCATTGTCTCCTCTGCTTATCACTTCCAGCGAGCAGATATCCACATTGTGCAGCATGTTTTGCTCCTTTAATCAATCAGTGTGTTTCGCCGAACAGTCATCATTCCGCCCGTTTAAAAACGCAGAAATCAATCTTGCTGTACTTTCTGCTTCAAAAATGAGTCGCTTCGGTCTGCCGCCCGATAAAGCTGCCCGCTGCAGCTTTTTTTCAATGATGCAAAGATACCGCTGCATCAGCGGCAAAAGCATTGGGTCACGCTTATTAAATGCTTCGGCACCGAATTGAAAAAAACCTTTTTCAAAGCAGTCGGGAAGTTGGCGCGGCGCTCCGTTTTTTGCCGAAATCAGCTGATAGTATCTCCCGCTGTCAAAAACAACCGCTTCATCAATTATGCGATAATTGTTTGAGTAAAGATAGCTCCGAAGTTCGGCTTCCCCGCGCATCGGCTGCATAACAATGCACTCAAGCGAACGCGCGAATGAATCAGAGCGTGAAAGTATGGAACGGATAACCTCGCCGCCCATTCCGAGTATAACAGCCTTGTCAGTCTCACCGGCAGAGTATGCCGAAAAACCGTTCGAAATACGGCATTCCATCTTGCTTGAAAGTCCGCACACATTCGCAAGCTGTTCGGCTTTTTTGAGGGACGGAGCACTTATGTCGGATGCAATAACTTTTTCAGCAATACCGCGTTGGAGCATTGCAGCCGAAAATCTGCCGTGATCACACCCGATATCAGCAAGTACAGATGTTTTGCCGAGAAGAGCAGCTGCAGCTTCCAGCCTCGGATGCAGCGAAACACTTCGTTTAGTGCTTGGCGATTCCACACATCCACAAAGAGCAGCTGAGTCAAATTCCATAAAACTCCTTTCGCAAACAGCAGGATCCGCATATTAAATGTGAACCCTGCTGAGAAAAAAATGATTCAATAATGACTTTGTTCGGTGCGCTGCAAAATCAGGAATCGGATTCCTCCTCGAAACCGGTTGATGAACATAACGGCATATGACAGATTCCGCAAACGGGATTATCACTTTCCAACAGTGTGGAAAGCGGAACCCGCGCATCGCAATAGGGGCAGGTAATGCAGCAATCATCATCTCTGCCGTCGCAATTACAATCCTCGCAGTCTTCGTCGCAACAGCAATCATCGCACTCGCCGGGGCAAGAGCAGCCAAAGCATTTGCTGTCATCATCATCGTCATCGCAAGCGAAAAGATCATCATCGTCGTTGATGTCGATTTCGTCATCGTCGTCATCAATGCCGAAAACCAATTCTGCAAAAGCATCCAATGAATCGGAACAGGAATCAACTTCGTCATCAAGCTCACAAATGAGATCGGTGTTGTCGTTGACCTGTACCGCAATACTGTCTATGCAGTCGATCATCGCAAGCAAAAGTTTTGAGGTATCGTCGGAATTCGCCGAAAGCTTCATTCCATCAGCAAGTCCGCGCAGGTAAGCGGACTTTTGAATGATATTTGTTTCGTTTGCCATAGAATTTGAACCTATAACCACCCTGTTAAGCAGAGGCGCGGAGTCTGTTAAGAGCAGTTAACTCAGCAGCGCTCCATGTATTCACCGGTGCGGGTATCAACGCGAATGCGATCGCCTTCGTTAACGAACAGGGGAACAGCAATTTTGTAACCCGTTTCGAGTACGGCGGGCTTGGTGGTTCCGGTCGCGGTGTCACCCTTGAAGCCGGGTTCGGTCTCCGTAACAGTCAGCTCAACAAAATTGGGAGCTGCAACGGAGAATGCATTGCCTTTGTAGAAACGGATGGTGACGTTGGAGTTTTCAACAACGAAGTCGATTGCATCTTCAACCTGCTCATGATTGAGTGCGAGCTGTTCATAGGACTCATTATCCATGAAATAATACAAATCTCCGTCAGTATAGAGATACTGCATTTCGCGGGTTTCGATGTGTGCAGTGGGATACTTGTCGGTGGGGCTGAAGGTTCTTTCGAGAACCGCACCTGTCATGACGTTTTTCAGCCTTGTGCGAACAAATGCCGCACCTTTGCCGGGCTTGACATGCTGAAAATCTGCAATGCTCCAAACCTGTCCGTCTATTTCAACGGTAATGCCTTTTCTGAAATCGCCAGCTAAAATCATGGGAATACCTCCGTGATATAAATTTATAAAGTATGATTGCAATAAACAGGTCCACTCGGAACCTTATCGACCGCCTGCAGGGCGCATACTGCGCTGTTTTGCAGGCGGAAAAATAACTTGGAACATCAAAAGAAGCTTTTACAAGGCTTTTCTGACCTTATCAGAGGATGATGAGCTCCTTTGTGGTTGAACAGAGATTGATGTAACCGGTTTCGGTCAGAACGCAGCAATCTTCGATTCTGACACCGCCGAGTCCTTCAACGTAAATACCGGGTTCAACGGTGATTGTGCTTCCGGGGACAAGAATATCTGCGGAACGCGGGCTTGCATAGGGACTTTCGTGGATTTCAAGACCGAACCCGTGGCCGAGGCTGTGGCCGAAGCACTCGCCGTAACCGTGCGCTGTGATGATATCCCGCGCTGTCTTGTCAAGATCGGCGGCGTTCATATTGGGACGAAGCACTTCAAGGCACTTGAGCTGAGCTTCAAGAACAATGTTGTAAATCTTCACGAGCTCATCGCAGGGTTTGCCGACTGCGAATGTGCGGGTCATATCCGAACAATAACCGTTTACGCGTGCGCCAAAGTCCATAACAACGAAATCACCGTTCTGAATCTTGCGCGGACCGGGATACGCATGGCAAAGCGCACCATTGGGACCGGAACCGACGATGGTGTCGAATGAATTGTCATCCCCGCCGAACTTGCGAATGAGATAATCGAATTCATTGCGAAGTTCAATCTCGGTCATGCCAACCTTTACGTGTTTCAGAACTTCTGCAAAAGCTGCATCCGCAACATTCTGAGCCTTTTGAAGCTCTGCTATCTCCGCAGCGTCCTTAACGATTCTGCAATCCGAGATAAGCTTTGATTCGGGCAAAAGTTCAAAGGGCATGCTCTTGAACATGTTAAATTCGGCAACGGTCAGAGCTGCATCTTCATAGGCAACGCGTTTTGCGTCAAATTCTTTAAGAACTTCTTCAACATCGCCCGAACCTATTCCGCGGTTAACCTGACGAACTTCGCAAACTCCGGCGCACTGCTGATTTGCCTGAATGGTATAACGGAAGTCAGTAAGAAGAACGCGACCGTTTTCTGTTACAATAACAACACCGTTGCTGCCGGTGAAGCCGGAGAAATACCTGCGGTTAACAGGTGAGGTGATTATTGCTGCATCGATGTTTTTTTCACGAAGCTTAGCAATGAGTTTGTCGCATCTTTTTTTCATGATGATTTTTCCTTTCTATAAAGATTATCGCTCGACTCTGCGCAAAGCATACTCCAATCAGGCTGATTGCATAAGAGCCGAACCGCCATGGTAAATACAAGCTACACTGTATTGTACCACAACAATGGGTGAATAAACAAGACTTGAGTGCCAAAAAAAAGAAAAAAAGTCCGAAATCCGGCTGCAAAGCCGCTCTCGGCATCAAATATATCGTTATTTGCCGTGTTACTCCGTTTATATTCAGACACTCCGTACGGAATTGGGCACAAAATGACACCGAAAAGCAAAGCGGTCTTTTGCGGGCTGCGAAGTATTGGTGGGCTGTTGTTGAAGATACACAGGATTGCCCCGAGAATTTGCATATATGCCTGAATTTGTGTGTTGTATAATTTTCAAACAACGTGTATAATTCTTCAAAAAGAAGCCGATGACTGATACACACTCACGGCAAAAAAACAACAAAACACGAGGAAATGAAATTTGGCTATTAAGTTCTACGAAAAAATGCCCGTTGTGCCTCTGCGCGGCTTGGTTGTGATGCCCTACACACTGCTGAGCTTTGATGCAGGCAGGGACAAGAGCGTTGCCGCGATCGAAAACGCCGCCGAAAACGACGGGTTGGTGTTTCTTACCGCGCAAAAAGACCCGAAACTTACCGATATAACCGCAAAGCAGCTGTATGAGATCGGCTGCATTTGCAAAATCAAGCAGGTAATTAAACTGCCCGGAGATACTGTCCGCGTCATGGCGGAAGGTGTATGCCGTGCGCTCGTTGACGGTTTCACGGGCGAGGAGCCCTTTTTCAGCGCGAACCTTTACAGTTGCGACGATGAAGAGCAAACCGACCCCGAAGCTTCGTCACTCCGTCCGCTCGTTTCGAAAAAATGCCGCGATTACCTTGAACTGATCGGAGTAAACAGCCTTTCCGAAGCATTTGAGGTTATTGAGAAAAGCTCCGATGATACTGCATATATATTCAGGCTTGCAAACATAACCTTGAAAAAATACGAGGATCGGCAGTGTTTTCTTGAACAGGAGGACAGTGCCTCGCGCTGCATAACGCTTTTGAACATTATTGCACGCGAGCAGGAGTTCACAAAGCTCAGCAAACGCATTGAGGCGAGTGTCAAGCAGCAAATAGAAAAGAATCAAAAGGAATACTTCCTCCGCGAACAGATAAAGGCAATTCGAAAAGAATTGGGTGAGAACGAGGAGACGGAAGCCGATGAGTTTCGTGCAAGACTGAAGAAACGCACGTTTCCCGATGAAATTCGCATCCGACTTGAAAAAGAAATCGACAGGTTCGCAACCCTTCCTGCCGGTTCACACGAAACACCGTCCCTGCGAACTTTCATCGATTGTCTGTTGGACATGCCTTATACCGAGATGAGCGAGGATAATCTTGATATTCAAAATGCGCGCAGGATACTTGACGAGGACCATTACGGGCTTGAAAAAGTCAAACAGCGTATTCTTGAGTATCTTGCAGTTGCGAAACTTACCGGAAAGGTGAACGGTCAGATCATTTGCTTTGCGGGCCCTCCGGGTGTAGGCAAAACATCTATTTCCGCATCAATTGCAAAGGCTTTGGGCCGCAGCTTTGTTCGAATGAGTCTCGGCGGAATCAAGGATGAAGCGGAGATCCGCGGACACAGGCGCACTTATATCGGAGCTATGCCGGGTCGCATTATTTCTGCAATGCGGCAGGCGGGAACCGTAAATCCGGTCATTCTTTTTGATGAAATTGATAAATTATCCCGAGATTACAACGGTGATCCGGCCGCCGCAATTCTTGAAGTGCTTGACGGAGCACAAAACTTTGCTTTCCGCGATCACTTTTTGGAGATGCCGTATGATTTGTCCAAGGTTCTGTTCATAACAACAGCAAACAACCTTGCCGATATCCCCCGCCCGCTTCTGGACAGAATGGAAGTTATAGAGGTTCCGAGTTATCTTGCGACCGAAAAGATCGAAATTGCAAGACAGTATTTGATTCCGAAGCAGCTCGAAAAGCACGGACTGAAGAAGAGCATGCTGACCATCGGGGATGAGGAAATTTCCGAAATTGTCAATTGCTACACACGCGAGGCAGGCGTTCGCAGCCTTGAACGCTGTATTGCCGCAGTTTGCCGAAAGGCTGCCGTTGATATTGCAAACGGAAAAAAACGGATTCGGCTCAGCAAATCGAAAATAAAGGAATATCTCGGTGTATCTCGGTACAGCTTTGAGCCTGCGGATAAGGAGCCTGAAATCGGACTGGTGAACGGACTTGCGTGGACAAGCGTTGGCGGTGAGCTGTTAGAAATTGAGGTTGAAGCGTTGAAAGGCACGGGTCAGCTCCAGCTTACCGGAAGTCTCGGCGATGTTATGCAGGAAAGCGCACGCACTGCTATTACGTGCATCCGCGCACACGCTTCCGAACTGGGACTGAGCGATGATTTCAATCAGCATACGGATATACATATTCATGTTCCGGAAGGTGCTGTTCCAAAGGATGGTCCGTCCGCAGGGATCTCACTCATGACGGCTGTTGCGAGTGCACTGACAGGCATTCCGGTGCGCGCAAGACTTGCAATGACAGGCGAAATCACTCTCAGGGGTCGAGTGCTTGCAATCGGAGGTTTGCGTGAAAAACTGCTTGCTGCAGCACGCGCAGGCATCACAACGGTGCTGCTTCCGGAGCAAAACCGCAAGGATATTGCCGAAGTTCCCAAGGATATTATTGATGCACTGCAAATTGCATTTGTGCATAACGCCGAGGAGGTGCTGAATCAAGCTCTCGTCCGTATGCCCGACAGCAAAAAAATCCTTCCCGTGCATGAAGCAATGTTGGTCGGTGCACCTGCGTAAACATACGGACAATATCTAAGTTATCCGCTTTCAAACTGTGAAAAAAGCTCGTTTTCCACGCCGGAAAACGAGCTTTATTATTGCACAAATAAAAAATATTTACACATGTTTAATTTGAATCATAGCGCCCACTCGGGCAATGCAAAACTTGCACAACAGGCAGCGAAAAAAAATCAATCCGATGTGTTGCCCGCATGGGCGATATTGTTCTTGATGTTAATGCTGCGGTTAACTCTAAGCAACAAGCATTTCGCCCAAAAGGCCGAATGCTATGCCGAGAGCAGCGGCAATCAAAATCATTAATATCGGATGAAGTTTTTTTCGGCAGGCAAAGAGTGCAAGCACAAAAACCAATGCGGAACTCACGGTTCGAAACCAGTCCGATGCGGTGGCAGGAAAGCCTGTCGGAGTTGCCGAATTCAAAAAAACGGTTTTGCCGACTGTTAACACGGCGGCTGCAATAAGCCCGATCACCGCCGGCTTCAAGCCGGACATCAGTCCCGCAACTATTTTGCTGCTCTTAAACTTTTTATAACATCGTGCAATCGCAAGAATAATCAGAAACGACGGAAGCACAACTCCGAGCGTTGCCCCTGCTGCCCCGCCGCGGACAGAACCGATATAAGTTGCAATATTGACTGCGAACGGCCCGGGTGTGCTTTCGCTCACGGCAATGAAATTCACAATTTCCTCCGCCGTCAGCCAGCCCTTGCTGAGAACCTCAGTTCTGATAAGCGGGAGCATTGCATATCCGCCGCCGACAGTAAACAAGCCAATCTTGAAAAATGTGAAGAATAATTCGATGAAAATCATTTGCCTTCCCCCGCCTTTCCGTTTTTTGTATTAAATACCAAATGTACAGCAAGGCCGACCGCAGCACAGCCGAGTATGATAAAAATCGTGTTGATGCTTGTAAATGCTGCAACAAAAAAAGCAGTTGCCGCAATAATGTATGACAGGGGCGACTTCGGACATTCTTTATACATTGCCGCAAGTGCGCGGATAATGAGCGCAAGAACTGCGGCGCGAATACCCGTAAATGCATACTGAACGAGTTTTATGTGTTCAAACTGTGCAATAGCAAACGACACGGCAAATATGGTTATAAATGACGGAAGAACAACTCCGAGCGTTGCAAAAAGAGCACCAAAGAAGCCGTCGATTTTGCTGCCGATAAATGTTGCTGCGTTCACGGCAATGGGACCGGGCGTTGATTCGGCAATTGCAATTATATCGAGCAAATCTTCATTTGTTGCCCATTGTTTTTTATCTACGATTTCACGTTGTATCAGCGGTATCATTGCATATCCTCCGCCGAAAGTGAAAGCTCCGATTTTGAAAAATGTTGCAAACAAGCCTAAAGCTTTTCTTTTCACAAATTCACCCTCCGTTTTTTAAGATTAACTTATTTATTCAGACGCGGCATAAGTTATTCAGGCTTTGCCATGCGTATTTTATCATGCGGCAGAGTTAAAATCAATGCTTTGAATCATACAGTAAAATCTTTATCGAACCGTGGGCGAAATTGTCATTTGGTTATTTGTGCAGACAGCGGCTCGCCGTGCTGCGAACCGCTGTTTTTGAAAGGTCTTATTTTTGATTTTGATACCGCAGCCGTGCTGCCGAATTAAAAATCAGCCGATAAGTGCAGCTCGAAGTATCATTATCGCATCGGTAACATTAACGGAACCGTCGCCATTCATATCGCCAAGCGTAAGCTGCTGCGGGGTAAGAGTCACAATTTCCATTCCGCACCGCAATGCAAGCAATGCATCCGAAACAGAAACTATGCCGTCCATATCTATATCACCCTGCTGATACTCCGGTTCATCCGTCGGAACATAACAAAGGCCTGCAACACTCTGATATGTTATGTAATCGCCGCCGGGATAGCCGATATAAACAAGCGTTCCGTTTGCGAGATTGACCTCGAAAAATACGCCTCCGTTATCATCAGATTTCATCCAATACATTTTGCCGTTTGAAGGACAGAACACCATGGACTGTTCATGGTTGATATCCGAAACGGTTGTATGTGCAATTTTTGTGCAGTTTGCATTGGTTTTGTCAACGGAGCAGAAATAGCCGAACATATCGATTCCGTAAAGTCTGCCGTCCGCCGTGCATTCAAGAACCGAAAGGTATCGGTTTGTTTCACCGACAAGGTTGAAGCTCAGAGTTTGTGGGTTTACCGTATAAATCCCGAAATACAATGAGTAAATAGTTGCGTTGGTTGCCATCATGCAGTAAATCAGTCCGGTTTCGGGATCATAGGTCATATCGCGGCAATAGTAGTATGACCAAAGGTTTGTTGTACGTCTTTCGAAGGTTTCGCCGTCGATAATAACGAAATCATACCCCGTGTTTTTGGTTTCACTCTTTGCAAAACCGTAAAAATCGCCTTCCACATAACACATTGCGGTGAGCGGTTCAAGTCCCGTTTGTGCATCCACAAGGTTGAAGTCGGAAACATCATCCGCCGAAAAATTAACGATGCCGTTTGCACTTGAGTACATTCTGTAACCGTACAGGACGGGCACTGCGGGATTTGCACTTGCGACCGTCACGGTGCAGGTATCGCTGAATTCGCCCGTTCCGTCGTAAACGGTTATCTGCGCAGTTCCTTCGCTGCCTGTGATAAGTGTTCCGTCGGGATTGATGCGTGCAACGGACAAATCCGAAGACGTGTATGTAACGTTTTGAATGGTTGCATTTGACGGGAAAACCTGCGGATGGAATGTGTGAGTGCTTCCAAGGTCAAGCTCCAGTGCATCGATTCCGATGCTGACGCCCGTTGTCGGTACGAATCCGGTCATATCCCGACGCTCATAAAGGCGTATATTGCATTGCTGATAAGCGTTGAAGCAATCGAAATAAGTCTCATCGCCGTTTACGCGATAGAGGATGTAGCCCACACCGGTGGTCACATTGTGCATGACAGGTTCATCGCCGATGCTGCTGTCGTCGTTGGTATGAATTATGTGCTCCCAGCGATGCTGAGTTACTGCGCTTGTTTTAAGCGTGTTCGAAAGCTTTGCAAGGTATTCGCCCGACTCAGCATTGCGAACGGTGTAGCCCGATTCGGAACTGCCGTTAAACTGCCAAAGCACGGAATCGTTCACTCCGCTTACAACATAGTCACCTGCAACTCCGACTTCAACAGGCACCAAGCCTTCCCCGTCGGGCATCGCTGTTCCGGAAACAGCAAAATTGCTGCCGGACTGTCGGCTTATCATAAGGTAAACCCCTCCGTCGGTGGGTTGGTCAACAAGCACGTAAGTGTGCCCGCTGTCGTTTGCGGCAGGCTGTGCAATGACTTGCAAACAAGCGAAAAGCATGGTTGCTGCAACAAAAAAAGCTGCAAAACGTGTCAAAGATTTGTTTCTCATTTGTTTTCTCCGCATCATGATATTATCCGTTATATTATACACGGATTTTCGATTGTTATTGTAGCTTTAAAGTTGGCAAATGTCAAGCAAGAATTTGTCGGAATAATGTTGATTCAGTTTTTAAATGATTGCAATATACTTTGTTGAATGCCTTGACAGTCGCCTGCGAGCCTGATAAAATAACTGCAATCTTTAAGGCGATCCCGTGAGGTCGCGTTGACACCTTGATGTCGGCAAGATTTGCAACTCAATATTCTCTGCGTTTCCAGCGTGAATTCGTGGGTTTTAATTGTGCTGTCCTGCCGCATGCGGCAGGATTTATTCTTGCAGAAACCGAAGGAGGCACACCAAATGCTGTCTGAAAACAAAACTGCGCGAAAAAACGCCGAATATCCAAACAACAGAATTGACCGTTGCGGCCTTTCCGATTTGAAATCGGATACATATTCGAATTCATTTTCTCCTTCCGATATTTATTCAGTGAAAAAATCCAATATTTCTTCGGATACTGTTCTTGTTCCCGGATTCGTTGATGTTCATGTTCATCTTCGCGAACCGGGTTTTTCATATAAAGAAACTGTCAAAACGGGAACGCTTGCCGCCGCAAACGGAGGGTATGCTGCGATTTGCACCATGCCGAACCTTGATCCGGTGCCTGACAGCATCGAACACCTTGAAAAACAACTCGAAATTATTCGTCGTGATGCCTGCATTCCCGTTTATCCGTACGGTGCAATAACAATCGGTGAAAACGGTCGGGAACTTTCCGATATGGACGCACTTGCCCCGTATGTCGTTGCGTTTTCGGATGACGGAAAAGGCGTTCAGAATGAAGAAATTATGCTTGCAGCAATGAAAAAGGCAAAAAAACTTCACAAGATCATTGCTGCTCACTGCGAAGATAACAGTCTTGTTCGCGGTGGATGCATTCATGACGGGAACTACGCCGACAGGCATTCCCTGCCCGGAATATGCAGTGAAAGCGAATGGCGCCCTATTGCACGCGATATTGAGCTTGTCCGTAAGAGCGGATGCTCATACCATGTTTGCCATGTTTCGACAAAGGAGTCCGTTAATCTTATCCGTAAGGCAAAATCTGAAGGCCTCGACATAACATGTGAAACTGCACCGCATTATCTTGTTCTGTGTGATGAAGATCTTGTTGACAGCGGAAGCTTCAAAATGAACCCTCCGATTCGTTCCGAAGCGGACAGAGATGCACTCATTGAAGGCATAATTGACGGCACGATTGACATGATCGCAACCGATCATGCGCCGCATTCGGAAAAAGAAAAGTCAGGCGGACTGCGCAGCAGTCTGAATGGAATTGTGGGACTTGAAACCGCCTTTCCGGTGTTGTACACTCGGCTCGTGCGCAGAGGAATACTGTCGCTTAACAGACTTATTGAACTGATGAGCACTGCGCCCGCCCGCAGATTCGGCATAGATATCGGAAACAGAACTGCCGAATTTGAAATCTCCACCCCCTATATCGTTGATTCCGCCGAATTTCTGTCTCTCGGGAAAGCATCCCCCTTTATCGGCATGCAGGTTTTCGGCAAATGTATAAAAACAACCCGCAATGGGAAAACAGTTAAGGAAGATAAGGTTAATTGAGGAGTAATTTGCTTTTGCGCGACGGCCTGATTAATCGGCGACAATACGATTAACGAACACTGAATATAGGAAAGGAACTTGAACATGATTCAATCACTGTTTCAGATCGTTTCAAACGAGTGCATAGCACATAATACGTATAAAATGGTGCTTTCGGGTGATGTATCGTCAATAAATCGACCCGGACAATTTGTGAACATAAAGCTTAAAGGCTTTTTCCTGCGGCGTCCGATTTCCGTCTGCGATATTGACCGGAATGAAAACACGCTGACGATTGTTTACAAAGTTGTCGGCAAAGGCACGGAGTTCATGAGCCGCCTGCCGATGAATGAACAGCTGGATGTTTTGGCCGGTCTCGGAAACGGTTATGATACTTCACTCTGCGGCGAGCACCCGCTCCTTATAGGCGGCGGAGCAGGCGTCCCTCCGATGTTCCTGCTTGCTAAGCAGCTGATTTCGGAAGGAAAAATACCGATGGTTATAGCGGGTTTCAACACATTTGACGAATGCTTCTTTGAAGATGAATTCAAAAAAATCGGAGCAAGGATAATTGTTGCAACAGCGGACGGAAGCTGCGGAGTGAAAGGGTTTGTTACCGATGCAATGCGCTGCTTTAATGCCGAAAGCAATGACGGCATCACTGCTTACACTGATTACTGTGCGTGCGGGCCGGAGCCGATGTTGAAGGCCGTGTTTGATATTGCGGAAACAAGTGGACAATTGAGTTTTGAGGAGCGCATGGGCTGCGGCTTCGGCGCATGTATGGGTTGCAGCTGCAAAACAAAATACGGTTCGAAGAGAATCTGCAAAGACGGCCCCGTTTTGGTCTCCGAGGAGGTAATATGGTGATGAGCGGCAAAATGCAGGATGGAATGAATATAAGTTTTAACAAATCCCTTGTAATGAATGAGCTTCCGAGCGGTGATGCGCTCAAAGTTCGTCTCGGAAATTGGCTGCTTGACAACCCTGTCATTCCCGCAAGCGGAACATTCGGCTACGGTTACGAGTTTGCGGAGCTTTACGACATCAATTGTCTCGGCACGTTTTCATTTAAAGGGACAACACTTGAACCGCGTTTCGGCAACCCCACTCCACGAATTGCAGAATGTCCGGCGGGCATAATCAACTCCATCGGCTTGCAAAATCCCGGAGTTGATGCGGTGATAAACAACGAGCTTCCGCGGCTCAAAAGATGCTTTTCGAAACAGGTGATAGCAAATGTCAGCGGATTTTCAATCCATGAGTATACGGAGGTCGCGGCACGTTTCAACGAATGTGAGCAAGTCGGCATTATCGAAGTCAATATCAGCTGCCCGAATGTTCACAACGGCGGAATGAGCTTCGGGACAACATGCGACGCTGCTGCCGAAGTTACAAGAGTCGTCAAATCGGTTGTGCAAAAGCCGATATTTATTAAGCTCAGTCCGAATGTTACGGATATTGTGTCCATTGCAAAAGCCTGTGAGGATGCCGGTGCGGACGGACTCAGCCTTATCAACACACTCATGGGGATGCGAATTGATTTGCACAGGCGAACACCTGTAATTGCAAACAAAAAAGGCGGTTTTTCGGGCAGTGCTATTTTTCCCGTTGCATTGAAAACGGTTTATGATGTTTATGAAGCGGTGAAAATCCCGATAATGGGTATAGGCGGGGTATCAAGCGCAGATGATGTGCTTGAAATGATGCTTGCAGGGGCCG
>OGQJ01002727.1_pt1 | contig 12960 bp, 7 predicted proteins | sample 1553161 | NCBI WGS metagenome assembly OGQJ01 (sample SAMEA2579923, study PRJEB22360) | human gut metagenome | biome: human gut; feature: human-associated habitat; material: faeces | place: Denmark | collected 2008/2010 | reverse complement strand
ACTCAGGCCTGTATGAGCTTTACCAGCCAGAATTATGGCGTTGGGAAATATAAACGTATGGACAGAGTGCTGCTGGACTGCGGAATCCTGTCTTTTGTGATTGCCCTTGTGCTGGGATGCGGCTCTTACATGTGTGGCGGTGAGATCCTGAAGGTTTACACAGAGGATCCGGAGGTTATCCGATGCGGTGTGGAGATTCTTTCCATCACCACAGTGCCTTATTTCTTATGTGGAATCATGGATCTTTTTCCTGGCGCTCTCCGGGGAATGGGACATTCCGGTGTGCCTATGATCCTTTCTATTATCGGTACGGTTGGTACTAGAATTGTGTGGATCTTCTGGATATTCCCACAGCACAGAAGCCTGTACACCTTGTTTATTTCCTATCCGGCATCCTGGTTCATTACCATTGTGCTGCAGGTGATCTGCTTTGTGTTTGTGAGACAGACGGTGCATGGACAGCTGAAAGGTACCGGGAAAGCGGCGTGATGGAAAGAAAGAAGAGAAATGTTATAATATGTTTCTGAAACGGGTAAGAGCCAGGGAAAGCGAAACGCTTCCCTGGCTCGTTTTTAGCTTCCGTTCCCTCTGAGCTTCACGAAAGATAATAATGGAAAATGACATAATTGGGTAAGTGTGAATGATTTAATAATTCGGCTGGGCTAACTTCCTCCCATTAAAGTTAGTGCAGGCGATTATTTGTGTGGGCATTTGGCGTAAGTTGTTGTGCTTACGTAGTCCATGATGACAAGATGATTGCATTTTTGACAAATTTTTGCAGTATAGCGTTTTACTTCACAACCACCATTACTTTTGGGATAATGTCTATCCGCGTATCCCTCTTTAAAATCATGTGTGCATATAAGGGCACGTGTTTCTAAATCGGAAGAAGTAACTGGAACTGAAAAATGATCTTCTGTTTCAAAATATATATCTGAGTTTGAAAACTGAGAATCTAAAGTGTTCACTTCTTCAAAAGAAATAGAGGATTCAGTAATTGGAGAAAATACTGGTGCTTCCGTTGTCTGCATCGGCGCATACCCAAACACCGTAGTCCCGCTCAAAAATACAGATGCCAATATTGCCGCAGCAGTACCAATTTTACTAGCTTTCCTATTCTTCATCATAATAAATTCCACTCTCCTTTTCATCGTATGTTTGGCCCCCAATAAGTTGTTTTTCCAGACTACAGGAACCTGTCTGTTTCTTGCGGAAAGAGTTACGAGAGCAATTGCGTAGGCTTTTTTCTCCTCCGTGGTGAAACCTTCGGTGGCGGCTTGATCTGCAATGTTTTCGGAAAAGCTGGTGTAAAGCAGAAGCGTAAGCAATGTTAACGGATTATAAAAATGAAGGCAAATGGCTAACAGGCAGAGCAGCTTTACAGCTGAGTCATGACGGCGCAGGTGTGAATATTCATGCCGCATAATCATTTCTGACAATCTGGAATCCTCAAGGCTCTCCGGCGCGACAATGAAAGGCTTCAGGAAACCTATAGTATAGGGAGAACCAATAAGGGGAGAAATACGGTATTCTACATCCCCGATTCCAGGTAAGAAACAAGTTCTTTTCTCAGTAATCTTTTTCAGCTTTCGCGTGAGCCGGTGATACTTTATGATTTCGTAAACACTGAAGCCTGAGATTAAAAATAGCCAGCATAATCCAATCATAAGAATCCAGTCGGACATCCATAATGAAATTCCGTGATAAGAAATTGCTCCTTTGTCGTCAAAATTGATGTAATAAGAGATGTTTGCAAGAGCGTCTGTTCTTATCAAAACATCTGTTGGCATCAGATATTTAACCACCTGAAACGGTATCAAATACCCCGCCAGACTCAGAAACACCAGGTTCCGGCCAAGCCGGTATGAAAATTTTTTCCTTTGGAGAAGCAATAGCAGGAGACAGATGATCAGTGGCACTGTTCCTGCTATGCTCATACAGATTAAAAGCATGCAAGTCCCTCACTTAAAATTTGTCAATAAAATCCAGCAAGTCCTTCTGATCTTCTTCGCTGAGATCGGAATCTTCGGCAAAGGCACAGAACAGACAGGTAAGTGAATTTTTAAAGCTCTGGAAATCAGAATCTCCAGAATCCCTGCAGCTGGTCTGGCGATTTTTTATCAGCTCCTTCATCGCATTCCGGAACAACAGGTTCTTCTTATCAAGCTTTCGTCTAAGCTGCAAACAGTGTACGAAGAGACCTAAGGTTACCAGAGGAAGGCTAAAGGATAACAGAATTGCTTTCGCCAGGTAAAAGGCAGCAGCCGGCTGATCCAAATTCGGAATTCCGTTCATCATGCAGATCAGCAGCGAGCATCCGGTGACGATCACAAAGAGAACGCCGGATAAGGTTAAAATTATTTTTTTCATTGAGTACCTCCTCATTCTACGTAGAGCGGGAATTCAGAAATAATTTTGTTTTCTGCTCCCTTCACTATATATACGAAAACCAGAGAAAGAAATAACACGAAATCTGAAAAAATTTTTGGAAATTTTTCAGATAAGATAAATTTATGGTATACTTACAGAGAGATTGAGAAAAATTACAGGTCTGATATCATATCAGATATTGAAAAGACACTTCCTGACAGTGTGTAAAAATCAACGCTTCGTTAGGAAACTGTCAAATAATCATAGAAGGAGAACAATTATGCCCAAATTTCTGATCATCGACGGCTCCTCCATGCTGTCCACATCCTATTACGGAAATCTTCCCAAATCTATCCTTTTCGCAAAGACAGACGAGGAAAAAGAGAGACACTATCCGGAAATCCTGCACACCTCCGATGGAAAATACACAAATGCCATGTTCACCATGCTTCGCACCCTTCTGGCTGTCTATAAGAAGGTAAAGCCGGAATACGTGGCATTTACCTTTGACATGACAAGAGATACTTTCCGCCGCACCCAGCTTGGCGCCGATTTTTACAAAGCCAATCGCAAGGAGACTGCCCAGCCATTAAAAGAACAGTTTATCCAGATGGAAGAGCTTCTGAAAGCAATCGGCTGTCCGGTATTTATGAGCCAGGACTATGAGGCTGACGATTATGCGGCATCTCTTGTGGAGAAATTCCAGGGCCCGGATCTGCAGACTTATGTGCTTACCAAGGATCACGATTATTTTCAGCTGGTAAGCGAATATACCCGCATGTGGCGTGTTGTTACGAAGGATAAGCTGGAGAATTTAAAGGATGCATATGGCCTGTTTGGAAAAGAGGCTTACGAGGAACTCCCTTCTAATGTATTTGAATATACACCGGAAATTGTCTGTTCTGAGGAAGGGGTATATCCGGAACAGATTCCTGTGCTTCTGGCGATCACTGGAGATCCAGGCGATGGAATTCCAGGCTGTAAGGGCGTTTCCTCAGCAGCAGCGCCGCTTGTAGCAGAATATAAAACCCTGGACGCGATCTATGAAGCAATTGAGGACTGCGAAGACGTGGCAAAGAAAGAAAAGGAACTGAATACTTTCTGGAAAGAAAACCTTGGAATAGGCAGAAGCCCTCTGAAAGCACTGAAAACAAATAAAGAGATGGTATACTTAAGCGAACAGCTGGCAACTATGAAACATGACATTGAGATAAAAGAAAGCCTGGAAGATATGCGGCTTCATATTAATGCAGAAGAACTGATCAGACAGTTAAAGCGCTACGAAATGAACAGTATTTTGACGGAATATGAAAAAACACTAAAATTGTCAAAATATAAAGAAAACACTTAATTGTCAGAAAAAAGAGAAAATATCAGAAAAAATACAAATGGGTGTGGGTAATGTGTGCTTATTTGCACAAAATACATAAATTATTCACAAAACACTTGCCTAAAACGGAGTAATACGCTATAATTTCCCCATACTACTTATTGATCAATTTCAATAAATTTAATTCATGGAGGGAAATGTATGAAGAAAGATTTGAAAACACTCAATAAGTCTGTTGCCATTGCAATTGCAGCGGCAATGACCGCAACTTCCGCACCGACACCACTTCTGGCGTCAGATTTTACAGATGGAGGAGATTTCGTATCTGAGTCTCCGGCAGCGGAAGCGGACACCACAGAGGAAGCTGCTGTAGAGGCAGATGGCTTCGGAGATGAAGCCGCAGTGGCAGCTGTTACAGAGGATGGCTTCGGTGACAGTGAGGCAGTTGCAGACGCAGAAGAGAGCGGAAGCACCGACGAGGTTGCTGCTTTTGATGCAGAGGCACCTGGCAAGATCGGACATGTTGCATTTGATGAGGAGGATAAGAATGTTCTTACCTGGTATGCAGACCAGAAGGCAGATGAATACCAGATCCGTGTAACAGACGGAGAGTACACTTACCGCTACTATTATAATGCAAGCGAGCCAGAGACCGGTTATCCGTCCACAGTCAACTTAAGCTATAGTCTTACAAATCTTACCATGCAGCCGTTCAAGGTTGACGCAGAAGGAAACCTTGTATACAAACCAGATGGTAAAAACGGATATATTGCAGGTCTTGAGAATGGCAAGACATACAAGGTTTCCGTTCGCGCCGTAAACCGTAACAGCGCAGATGGAACTGTTGCATATGGTGAATGGTCTGACGCTGTAGATTATACCTACGCAAAGAAGGTCGCTGAGCCGAAGAGTGTGACAATTTATGCAGCTGAAAGAAAGAATCAGATTCAGGTATCCGGCGAGAACCAGAACCTCGAGGTTTCCATTAAGGATGAAGCTGGAAATGAATATTATTCTTATGCATACGGAGCAAAGGAACCCTCCTATGTAACTACTTCAGGTAACTGGCTCAATTTCTATGAGAATTACGGTTATCTGCTTAAAAAGAACGACACCACAGGTCTTTATGAAGTCGCTTCTGATGCAGACGGAAAATATATCGGTGCTTTCCAGAAAGGCAAGAAATATACCGTTAAAGTCCGTGCATATACAGGCTCCGGCGATGAGAAGAAGGTAGGCGACTGGTCCAATGAACTGGTTGTAGAAGCAGACGACAGCGGCAGTCTTGTACCAGAGAAGACCGGTAATTTCAAATACAACGATGAATATGAATATGTAAGCTGGAACCGTATCCAGAATACATATGTATCCCAGTACGAAGTTGAAGTAGATGGAAAAGTTGCCTTTACAACAGATTCCAATTATTCCTATCCAAACTTCTATTTAGGAAGAACCTACGGAGAGTTCAAATTTGAAAGAGGTAAAACCTATACCATCCGTGTCCGCGGAATTAATTACAGATATGAGAATGGTGCAAACAAGAAGCAGGAAGGTGAATGGTCTGACGCTTATACAGTAACTTATAAAGCTGTAGATACAAGCCTGAAGAAAATCTCCGGTGTAACAGCATCTTCTTATGTTCTCAGCTGGAATCCGGATAAGAATGCAGACAGCTATGAGATTAAGATTACAGACGAAGCTGGACGTGAGTACTTTGAGTCACTGGCATCCGATCGGAAGAGTGGCAGGTATACCAGAGTAAGCGGCACCAGATATTCCTTTGATGAGTCTGATTATAGAACTTATACAAGCGTAGACGGAGTTCTGGAACCTGTTATTTATCCGGCTACCGGTCAGCCTGTTTATGCATTTGAAGACGGAAAGACCTATAATCTTTCTGTTCGTGCCGTTAAGATCGGAGAGGATGGTAAGGAAGTATACGGAGACTGGTCCAATGCATTTGCATACAAAGTAACCGCTTCAGATGCAGGTACCAGTGAGAAGCCTGCAGCTGTTTCCGGTGTAAATGTAAACACAGAGGCTAGTGAGCCAACCTTGCGTTGGAACGCACTTGACAATGTAAACCGCTATGAAATCCTTGTAAAAGATTCTGCCGGCCGTGAATACGTGAGCTCAGCTTCTCTGAAGGATGACGGAACTGTTGATAAGACCTACTACAGCGTCGGACGCGGTAATTTCCCAAGTGTTTCCCTGTCAGAGCTTAAAGATGAAGATCTGTATACATATACAACAGATCCTAAGGTTTCATTTGACCGTGTAAGAGATGAGAATGGCGATCCGATCAAGGCAATGGCTCCTGGAGAATCCTATACTTTCCAGGTACGTGCAGTACGCACTTATACCGTTGATATAGACGGAAAGAAAGTCACAAAGACCGTAGAAGGCGACTGGTCAGCACCGTCCGCTGCATTTACAGTAGATGCTCTTCAGCCGATCACAGATCTTCAGTATGTGAAAGCTGACGACAATTACTATTATTTCACATACAGTGCAAAGGTTGATTTAGACAGCGTATGGTATCAGATCGCAACAGGCACAGAATTTACTACTGCAACTATGGTAAGTGACTGGAGCAGCTTCTATTATGATGGCTCAGCTGGTTCCGCGAAACTGAAGATCAGCAAAAACAACAGTAATCTGGAAGCAGGAAAAACCTATTATGTTCGTGCAGTGAGCAGTGCAGACAGACCGGAAGAGGAAGAGGTTGCAAAACTGAAACCTGCAGCAGTCTCCTTCACTACAGATGCAGAAAAGGCACCTAAGAATGTAACTGGCTTAGAGATGTATAAAGAATCTGAAAACAGCTTCGAATTCCGTTTTGATGCTGTTCTGGAAGATGGCGACTCTTATGAGCTCCAGTACACAGATAAGGCACAGCCTTCCGAAGAGGACTGGGTAACAGCTTCTTCCAGTGGTTACTATGATGAAGATGAAGATGAGTACTATGAGGATGATGATGCACTTACATTGAGAAAATCCTTATTAAAAGAAGGAGCAACCTATGTAAGAGTTGTCGCTTATGTAAAAGACAAGAGCGGAAACAAGAAATACGGTACTCCTTCCAATGTAGTAGCTGTCAATGTCTCCAAAGCCACTTCAGCGATCAGCAACCTGAAGCTGGTTGAGAAAACACCGGATGGTTATGTATTCTCCTATGACGGAACTGTAAGAAAAGAAGAAGATGTAGAATTCTGGTATTCCGAATCACCTGAATTTGTAAATGATTACAAGGTTACAGATTGTATTTCTGGTGAGAATAATAAGGCAACACTTTACTTTGAATCACTTACACCAGGCAAGACCTATTATGTGCGTGCCCGTGTAAAAAATGATAAGGCAGCTACACTTGCACAGAAATACAGTGCATACACAAATACAGCATCATTTAACGCTGGTATGCCGAATATATCTGTAACAAATGTTATCACAGCTAAGACCGTTACCTTAAAGATGAGCGCTGAAAGCGGATCAGAAAGCTGGCTTACCGGCTATCAGATCCAGCGAAAGAATGGCAAGAAATATAAAACAATTGCCAAAACTACAGACAGCGTTTATAAGAACACCAAACTGAAAGCAGATACCACCTATACTTACAGAGTAAGACCATATTATTATGATTCCGAAACAGGCAAGACCACTTATGGAGCATGGGCTTATAATAAGGTTACTACCTGGGGCGGTGCGCTGAAGCTGAAAGCAACACCTAAGAGCACAACTTCTGTAAAACTGTCCTGGACCAAGATCAAAGGTGCTAAGGGATATGAGATTTACAGATGTGAAGGATCTTCTATTGGAGATACTGTAGCAGCTGGCATGACCAACAATTTTGCTAAGTATAAACTGATCAAGACTACAAGTGCAAAGGCTTCCAGTTATACAGACAAGAAGCTTCAGAGCGGTATGGATTATTACTATCTTGTAAGAGCATACAAGACTGTAGGAAACAGCAAGTATTACATTGATGAAGGTGTATATGCAAATCTTAGCTTCGAGATGACTACCGTTAACAGAATTTCTTATGCAAACGGTAAGATGAAGTTAAGCTGGCAGCCGGTATATGCAGGAAAGGGTTATCTGGTTGAGAAGAGAAATGAAGAGACTGGTGCATGGGAAACCTATAAGACACTGAAAGCTTCCACATCTTCCATTACATTCCCGGCAGCAGATACGGAAACAACCTATCGTGTACGTGCATACAGAGGACAGGAATACAGCAATGAAATCAGAGCAACAGTTAATCCTGTTTTAGCAACTCCTGGCAATGTAAAAGCTGTTGCAAACAAAGCAGATGGAAGTATTACTGTAACATGGAATCCGGTAGCAGGTGCTGATTACTATCGTGTATACAGAACCACCTCTTCCTGGAACAGATATAACAAAGACAGCAATTCTTACAGCTATAGTTACGGTTCCAGTGCAACTGTCCCGAATTATGTTGCTGATTCCACAACAGTCAGCGGATACAAATTCGTTAGTGAACTGAAGGAAACGACTATTACAGATCGCGAGATCAAGTACACCTATAATGGTGCAACAAGCACAGAGTACAAAGGACCGAAAGCAGGAGTAAAATATTACTATTATGTAGTTGCTTACAAGAATGGCAAGTCCTATGAGTACAAAGATTCTGCTGACGCAACATACACAAGCGGTGCAAGCAAATCTGCAAGTGCTATAGTTTCCACAGCAAAGATCGCGAAGCCAACCAGTCCAAAAGCGAAAGCAACAAAGGGCAAGATTACTGTCAGCTGGAAGAAAGTAACAGGAGCTACCGGATATCAGGTATACCGTTCCACTAAGAAAGGTTCCGGATACAAACTGGTAGGAACTATTACAAAAGGCTCCACAGTGAAATACGTTGACAAGAGCTCCAAGAAGGCTGGAACCAAGTATTATTACAAAGTACGCGCCGTTGGAAACAACGAAGCAGGTGTTCCAATCTATTCTTCTTACAGCACACCAAAATATGCGAAAGCAAAATAAATAAAGTGTAATAAAATCCCCCTCCTGTTAGACAGGAGGGGGATTTTTGGTTACCCGGATGTAAAAACTTATGAAACTATTTGAATGCAGATATAAGAAAAGAAGACCTATATTACAGGCCTTCTTTAATAAGCTTACCATCCTTTAAATGCAGAATTCGCTGATTGCTACTTCCTCTGAACTGAAGGGAGAGATTTTTCAATTCCTGGATAAACTCTCCGTCTACCAGAACGTCGATGCAGGAGAGCATCCGGTCTGTAAAAGGAGTGTAGATCTTACCTCCGGGAACCATATCTTTGTCAAAAAGATATCCACTGTAACACCAGATGGATTTATCCGGAAAGGTACGCCTGATCTCTTCCAGAAGCTCTGCCAGAACAGGCTGATTCTCTGGCTCGAATGGCTCGCCGCCGAGTAGGGAGAAGCCCTCTATATAAGACGGAGCAAGCAACTCCAGGAGCTTATCCTGAGTCTCCCGGGTAAATGGCTTACCGTAGTTAAAATCCCACGTAGGTGCGTTAAAACAGCCCTTACAGTGGTGCCTGCAGCCAGATACGAACAGGCTTACACGCACGCCTGTGCCGTCTGCAATGTCGTAGGATTTAATGTTTCCGTAGTTCATAACTGATTCCTCTTTTCCTCCTGTGCCTGATAATCAAATACACACATCTTGCAGAAAACCCGGAAACCATTACTTATTACAGATGTAATACACGATCCTTAATCTCCTGGGTACGTCCCTGGTTCCAGAACTGAGTACCGATGTATCCGCAGGTTCTTCTTGCAACGCTCATTTTATCCTGATTGCGGTTACCGCAGTTCGGGCATTCCCAGATCAGCTTGCCGTTCTCGTCTTCTTTGATCTGGATCTCTCCGTCATATCCGCAGACATCACAGAAATCACTCTTGGTATTCAGCTCTGCATACATGATGTTATCATAGATAAACTTCATAACAGAGAGAACTGCCGGAATATTCTGCTTCATATTCGGAACTTCCACGTAGCTGATGGCTCCTCCTGGAGAAAGCTTCTGGAATTCAGACTCGAATTTCAGCTTGGAGAATGCGTCGATCTCCTCAGTAACGTGAACGTGATAGCTGTTTGTAATATAATTCTTATCCGTAACTCCTGGAATGATGCCAAAACGCTTCTGAAGACATTTGGAAAACTTGTATGTGGTGGATTCCATCGGAGTGCCATATACAGAGTAGCTGATGTTCTCAGCTGCCTTCCACTGGGCACATTTGTCATTGAGGCGCTGCATAACCTTCAGCGCAAACGGACGAACCTCAGGGTCTGTATGAGGCTTTCCGTACATTCTCATGCACATCTCATGGAGACCTGCATATCCAAGTGAGATCGTAGAATAGCCGTCATAAAGAAGCTTGTCAATGGTCTCACCCTTCTTAAGCCGTGCAAGAGCACCATACTGCCACAGGATCGGGGCAACATCGGAAACTGTGCCAAGAAGACGCTCATGTCTGCAGCGGAGTGCTCTGTGGCAAAGCTCCAGGCGCTCCTCCAGAATCTCCCAGAACTTATCAAAATCGCCGTCTGAGGAGCAGGCTACATCTACAAGGTTAATGGTAACAACACCCTGGTTAAAACGACCGTAGAACTTGTAGGAACCGTCCGGGTTCTTCTGTTTCTCCTCAACGGTAAGGAAGGAACGGCATCCCATGCAGGTGTAAACATTGCCGTTTTTTAACTGGCGCATGATCTTGGCTGAGATGTAATCCGGAACCATACGCTTGGCAGTACATTTCGCTGCAAGCTCTGTGAGGTACCAATATTTGGAATCCTCGTGGATGTTATCCTCATCCAGCACATAGATCAGCTTCGGGAATGCAGGTGTGATCCACGCACCGCGCTCGTTCTTAACACCCTGCATACGCTGCTTCATAACTTCCTCGATGATCAGTGCAAGGTCATCACGGGTGCGTCCCTCCGGAACTTCATCAAGATACATGAAAATCGTTACAAATGGTGCCTGTCCGTTACAGGTCATAAGAGTGATCAGCTGGTACTGGATCGTCTGGATACCACTCTGGATCTCATCCTTCAGTCTGCGTTCCGATACCTTCTGGATGATCTCATCATCAAGAGGCTCACCGCAAGCCTTACGTTCCTCGATTACCTTGTTACGGATCTTCTGGCGGCTGATGTCTACAAAAGGAGCCAGATGGGCGAGAGAGAAGGACTGTCCGCCGTACTGATTGCTGGCTACCTGTGCGACGATCTGTGTGGTAACGTTACATGCGGTAAAGAAGCTGTGAGGCTTCTCAATCAGTGTCTGGCTGATAACCGTGCCGTTCTGGAGCATATCCTGCAGATTGATCAGGTCACAGTTATGCTCACGCTGTGCGTAGTAATCGGAATCATGGAAATGAATGATTCCCTCGTCGTGAGCCTTTACGATCTCCTCAGGAAGAAGAACACGCATGGTCAGGTCCTTGCTGACCTCGCCTGCCATGTAATCACGCTGGGTAGAGTTAATAGTAGGGTTCTTATTGGAGTTCTCCTGCTTGGCATTCTCATTAATCTGGTCAAGAAGAGCAAGGATGCTGTCGTCTGTGGTATTGGACTTGCGGGTAAGCTCTCTCTTGTAGCGATAGCGCACATACTTCTGTGCAACCTCATAACCGCGCATCTCCATAATGCCGGTCTCTACCATATCCTGAATATCTTCCACATTGACAGCGTGGGAGGATTCAAGGGCACGGGTGGCAATCATATCAGCAAGCGCAGTGATCTGGTAATGACTCAGCCTGTGAAGCTTGGGAACCTCCTCATTCGCTTTTTCAACGGCGTTGATGATCTTCGCCTTATCAAAAATAACTTCCACGCCATTTCGTTTAATGACGTTTGCATTGACCTCAGTACTCATTCTTTCAAATCCCTCCATATATTGTGTTTAAATCTTTAATTACATACTAGATGTTGTGCACTATCAATATTACAGTATTCTACAGAAAAGTCAAGGTCAAAACCATTGATTTTAAAAATCTGTGAAATGTGCTGAATTTTCGTCAGCAGGACAGAAGAATCATTCGGTGATCTCCGGTATAGAGTTCCTGAAATGTGCGGAATCATCGGGGTTATTCCGTATGTGAAATTTTACCGTACACAATAAAACAGTTACTGGATGACCAGTAACATGTTTTGTATGATTTCGCGCCGCAGCTGTGAACAATGTTCACAAAAACACCTGGCGGAATACTGCCTTCTGAATAGTTACGGGGCATGAACAAAGGGCTGCCCTGGGCAACCCTTTCTCGCGTCCGCATCTTCCTCTATTATACTTGGAAAAAAATAAAAATCAACCCTTGACACCACCAGAAGTGAGTCCTCCAACCAGATTTTTTTCAATTCCGACGAACAGAATTACAACTGGAACAATTGCATAGAGGGAAGCAGCAAACAGATACTGCCACTCGATCATATTGTAACCGTTGAAAATATTGATACCAACGGTGAGAGGCTTGAAGGTATCAGTGGAGATCAGTGTCAGTGCCACTGTATATTCGTTCCAGGCGTTGATAAATACGAAAATAAGCGCTGTAACGATACCAGGTGCAGCAACAGGCAGAAGGATCCTTAAAAGGGCATGTACGCGGTTACAGCCGTCAATAGTGGCAGCCTGCTCCATCTCAGGGGAGATGCTCAGGAAAGTACCGCGGAGCAGCCAGATAGCAAATGCCTGGTTAAATGCTGCGTTGATAAAGATCAGGCCGATAATGCTGTTGGTAAGATGGAACGCCATCATAACCTTGTAGATACCGATGAGAAGTACAACCGGTGCGAACATCTGGGAGACAATAACAAATCCCAGAAAAGCAGTCTGGCCTTTGAATTTCATTCTGGACAGGGCATAAGCAGCTGGGATACCGCAGACCATAGCCAGAAGAGTGGAGCCTCCTGCGATCACAATGGAGTTCATCATGTAATTGCTCATGGGAGCCAGCTTCCATACGTCTGTGAAGTTGGACCAGATGGCCTCAACAGGGAAAATAGTTCCATTCATGGAAAAGATTTCCGCGCGGCTTTTAAGAGCAGTACATACAGTTACAAAATATGGGTATAAAGTTATCAGACAGATGGCGATGATCACTACATAGAGCAATACACGCAAAACTGTGTTTCTGGTATTTTTTTTCTTAACTGAAGCATTGGTGTTTGCCATATTATTCGTCTCCTTTCTTCAGTACGGAAACCATGTACAGGCTGGCGCAGAAAAGAAGAATCAGGAAGCCGA
>OGQJ01002715.1_pt1 | contig 13006 bp, 10 predicted proteins | sample 1553161 | NCBI WGS metagenome assembly OGQJ01 (sample SAMEA2579923, study PRJEB22360) | human gut metagenome | biome: human gut; feature: human-associated habitat; material: faeces | place: Denmark | collected 2008/2010 | reverse complement strand
TGGTTTCGTCAACAGGAACATTTGTGTCTTGTAAGGATTACGACGATGACATCGAGAACTTGCAGGGACAAATCACTGCAAATGCTGATGCAATCAAGGCTTTGCAGGATCTCGTTGGTAGCGGTAAGTATGTTACTTCAGTTGCAAAAACAGCTGACGGACATGGCATTACCTTTACATTCAATCAGGGTGATCCTGTAACTATCACTTTGGATGACGAAACAGGTAGTGGAGATGTTGTGAAGGTTGTAGATGGTATTTTGTATATCAACGATGAGCCTCAAGAACTGAAGGTTGCCACAAGCGAAACAAAACCATCTATCATTATGCAGGATGGTGTATGGGCTGTATTGCAGGAAGACGGAACCTACAAATCTACAGGTGTTCCCGTTTCTGGCGTTAGCGTTGCAGGTAGCGAAGCTGATGGATTTACACTGACTATCTTTGATAAAGACGGTAACAAACAGGAAGTGAAAGTTCCTTCTGCTTCTTCATTGGTAACTTCTATTGCTATTGCTGTGCCTGTTGTAGAAGATGAAGCTTCATTGCTTAATGAAAAAAATGTTGTGTATTATGGCAGCAAAGAATTGATTAATGTTTCAGAAGTTAAGTATCCGAAGGATGCAATTATTTCTGCATTAAATGAAGATGGTACAAGAGGTGTGGCTGTAAATGTTGTGGTTACACCGACTAATATTGATCCGGCTGATTTGAAGTTCAACTTGGTAAATTCTGAAGGTGCTACCATCTTTGAAGAGGCTGTAGTTTCTACTCCTAAGGGTGCTTTGCAGAGAGCTGCTATGGACGGTGTTTATACTTTGCACTTTGCTCTTAAAGAAGGTGTGACAGTTGCCGATATTAAGAAAGGTAGTATTATCAGCCAAGATGACGCACTTGCTGTTGTTTGTGGTAAGGCTGCTACAGCTTTTGAATATAAAGCCGGTTGGGAAAATGCTGCTACTATTATTCAAGGTAAGACAACAGGTAATTATGAGGCTAAGGATAATACTTATGTGAAATTAGGTGAAACTTACAGCTTGTTTGGTAAAGGTTATGCTGCAGATCCTTCTGCAAATCCCAATGCCGCTGCTCAAGCATTCCTTACTACGTTGGAGGGTGTTTCAGATATTGCTTTGTCATTGGATGAAAACTTGAAATCTTTGTATGGCATTACTATCGATGGTACTAACTTCACTATCTCTAATGAAGCTGCTTATGGTAAAGAAATTACCTTTACTGTGAAATATACTAATAGTGCTTCAGTTGCCAAAAATAGTATTCAATCTGCAGACTTGAAAGTAACTGTTCAAAAGGCTGCTGTAACAGCAGGTGTTACTCTGAAGGCATCTCATGTATTGTCAACTGATAAGAATACTGTTTACTTGCCATTGGCTGACTTGGCTGCTTCTGTAACTGCTGCCGGTGATAAGATTGTATGGAATAATGCTAATGCATTCACTTATAAGACTGTTGCTAACAATACTCCTGCTGTCGGATTTGCGTTGACTTCTAGCAAGAAGTATGGTGCTACTCCGGCTAATTTGAAAATTGCTAAAGATACTGAACTGGATGGCTTTACTTTAGTTAAATCAGATAAGAAAACTGATGCAACTAAGTTAAGTGAGGCAGCTTATTTGGCTATTACTGTTGACCCTGAACAGGAAAATGTAACTGCTGATGTTTATAGTGCTTTGATTCAGTTTGTTGTTACTGGTAATGATGTAGACGGTCAGTCTAAGACATTGACTTTACCTGCAACTGTAGAGTTGACATTGACTAACCCGGCATCTGCTGTAAGCAGAATTCCGATGTACTTTGATGGTGATAAGCTGGCTGCTTATGGTGATGAGATTGAAGAAAATCTGTTATCTTATGATGTAAAAACAGCTTATAACAATGCTAACAAAGCAGTAGACTTTACTGTAACAGCAAAAGCAGACAAAGATAAATGGAATGTTGTTGATGGTAGCACAGTTAAGATTCCTCTGAATAAGTTGTATACTGAAACTCAGAAGTTTGAAGTTTCTTACAAGCACTTTGAAAATGCAATTTACAATGCTGCTACTGAAACTATCTATATCACAGGTCAAAGCCCGATTAAAGATGGTACAATCACTGTAAGCAAGACTACTCTTGACCTTGCAACCGGTTCAGACTCATTCTTGAGCGCAGACGTTGCCGGTAAGGATGCATTCAACAAGGCATACAAGTTATTGAACTCATTTACTGCTGAAACTAATGATACACCTGCTGCTCAGAAGGATGTAATGGATACAAGAATTGATGATATCGAATTGGTTGCTACAGGTGAAAATGCAGGTGCATTTGATGTAACTCCGGTTTATAAGAAGCTTGAAGGTGATAATCTTGTAGATGGTACAGAGACTGATGGCGAATTGGTAGGTTGGACAATTGCTCTTAAACCGAACACAGCTATCCAAAACGGAGCTACTATCACATTCGACTTGAACATTACTGATAAGTGGGGTGTTGAACTTCCTGCTCAGAAAGTTTCTTTGACTGTGAAAAAATAATCATTCATCTTAATGATTAGCTAATATAAAAGGGCATCCTTCGGGGTGCTCTTTTTTTGTTTAAGCTGTATTTGATAGTATGGCGCAAATATATTTGTAAACATAGAGAGTCGCTTTCTTGTCCTGTCTAAATAGACAAAAATGTTTTCCACGAAAAAGTTGATAACAAGTTGCTTTCACACGTTTCACCCACTGAAATCCTTTATTCATCGGCTTTTTGCGTGAAAGAAGCTTTTGAGAGGAAATTTGTTGCTTTCACGCGGAAACCCCTATGAACAGGTGGTTTCCGATATTTGTGAAATGTGAAAGGAAGTTTTATCAATTTTCTTTCGGGGTTCGGTTCATTCATTCAATTAGTAGGAAAACTCGGAAGAAAGTGTTTTCAAAAGGCGTTTTGCTCGTGTCAAAACACTTTGGTCTTTTCAAAAAAGTTGGTGGAGTTTTTGAAAAAGTTGGTGAAGTTTTCTGAAAAGCTGGTGAAGTTTTTTAGACCTCTTGAGATTTTTCATCAACAATGGAGAGAGTTTTAGCAAATAATGGTAACAATCTTCATAAACAATGCCCATTATTGAGGGGGTATAAGATGGGGTTGTCAAAACGTGGATAATGTTATCGTCTGGTTCGTAGGGGGGAGGTCGCTCGCCCGAAAACAGTTTGCTTTGTGTCTTCGGGCAGGCGACCCCTGCCTCTACAGCTGACGATTGGATAGGCCGGTTTGGTTTTGACACACTCCCTTTTCTTTCTCAATAAAGTGCAGCTGTATCGTTCAGCAGTTGGTAAATGCTGCTGGCGATGCCCAATATGAAGATGCCTGCCACACAAATCAACAAACAGGTACGCATGGCGATACTGGTTTTGAAGGTGGCGATTGGTTCATCATTGGGGGTAATGAACATAGCTTTTACAATCAGCAGATAATAGTAAAGTGAAATAATGGTGTTTACCAATGCAATAAACACTATCAGATAATATCCACTTTGGAAAGCTGCTGCAAATACAAAGAATTTACTGAAGAACCCGGCAAATGGTGGGATACCTGCTAAAGAGAAAAGGGCAAGTGTCATCACCATTGTCAGACGGGGATTGGTTTTGTAGAGTCCGTTGTAATCTTCGCGCTCAACCATTCCGTGGGTGTGTTGCTCGATGGCGTTGATTACCCCGAATACGGCAAGATTGGCTGCAATGTATACAATGATATAATAAACTAATGACGCCATTCCCTGCGGAGTGCCTGCCAGGACTGCCAGCATGATATATCCTGCCTGTGATATACTGCTGAATGCCATAAAGCGCTTTAAGTTGCTTTGGCGGATGGCAAACAGGTTGGCAATGGTGATGGTAGCGACAATGACCACGCACAGCATTTCACTCCATTGGGCGGTCATGGAACCGAATACTTTGACCAAAATGGCCATCAGCGCAAAGGCGGCTGCACCTTTCGAGATAACCGACAGGTAAGCGGCAACTGTGGTAGGCGCTCCCTGATAGGTGTCGGCAGTCCACAAATGGAAAGGTACAAGGCTCAACTTAAAGGCCATACCGGAGAAGAAAAATACCAATGCCAGTATTTGAAGCGGGCTTCCGGTGATGCCGGCAGGGATGTCCTCGAAATAGAGCGTACCTACGGTTCCGTAAATCATTGAGATGCCATAGAGGAATATACCGCTGGAGAAGAGGGCGGATAAAATGAATTTTGCTCCGGCTTCTGCACTGTGGCCTTTGTATTTGTCGAAGGCAACGAGGCATGCCATAGGAACGGTAGCCAGTTCCAGACCTAAAAAGAACAGAAGAAAGTGACCTGCGCTCACCATGAAGTACATTCCCAGTAACGTGCTCAGTGTGAGTGTATAGAATTCTCCCATTTTGTGACGAGTGTCCGAACGACGCAGCCAATGGGTGGATTGCAGGAATACAAGGATGGTGCCCAAAGTGAGAACACTTTTCATGATGGAGGCCATCGGAGTGGAATGATACATCCCTCCGAAAAGGATGACTTCATCGGGCCATATATTGGCAAGTAACTCAATTCCCAACAGGGCGCAGGCCAATGGGCGTAACCAGTGGCGAAGACGCACGGGAAGGAAAAGGTCGAGTACAAACATCAACAGAAATACGGCGGTGAGGCTCAGCTCCTGATGCATTTGCAAAATAGATGTAATGTCCATAATCGTATGTTATTGTATTAATTGAGTGATAATCGGTTCTACACTGTTACTAATCAGGTTGCTTATCCAGAATGGGGCAAGTCCCAGTCCGGCTACGCAGGCTATCAGGAAGATTACTGCCACTCTTTCATCCCAAGTTGCATCGGTAAGTTTCAGATGGTCGGGGTTCAGTACCTTGCCATATAGAATCTTACCTACTACACGCAGAATATAAACCGCAGTAATCACGATACTTGTCGTAGCTATCAGCGTGCATACACGGTGGAAGGTATCGTTGTTTTGGAACGAGCCGACAAAGACGGTCATTTCTGCCACAAATCCACTCAATCCCGGCAACCCCAGATTGGCAAGACCCGCAATGACATAGCCCACAGCCAGAAATGGCATGATTTTCATCAGTCCTCCCATCAGGCGTACATCGCGTGTATGGGTGCGGCCGTAAATCATACCGATCAGGGCAAAGAACAAAGCTGTCATCAGACCGTGGCTCAGCATTTGGAGGATGGCTCCCGTACAACTGGTGCGTGTCATCATCAGAAGAGCGAAAAGCACCAGTCCGCAATGCGATACGGATGAATAGGCATTGATATATTTCAAGTCGGTCTGTACCACAGCGCTGAACGCACCGTAAACCACAGAAATGGTGGTCAGCACGAGGAATACATCACCCCACATGGCTGCTCCTTCGGGCATCAGATACATGGCAACACGAAAACAGCCGTAGCCTCCCAACTTCATCAGCACACCGGCATGAAGCATACTGACGGCAGTCGGAGCAGATGCATGGCCGTCGGGACTCCATGTGTGGAATGGGAATAGTGCGCCCAGCACACCGAATCCCAGGAAAATAAGCGGGAAGAACAGGTGCTGCATCGTATCGGGAATATGTAGTTTGGCTATCTCGAGCAGATTCATTGTCTCGCCTCCTGCTCCATAGAAGATACCCAGAATACCTATTAGCAGGAAAGCAGAACCGCCCATCAGCATCAGGGTAAGTTTCATGGCTGCATATTCTTTACGGCCGCTTCCCCATATACCAATCAGCAGGTACATCGGGATAAGCGCTACTTCATAGAACATAAACATGGTGAACAGGTCTGTCGAGATAAAGAATCCGAACACTCCCAAACTCAGCAGTGTGAACCATAGGAAATACTCTTTGGTGAGGGGCTGAAGTTTCCATGATGCAAATGTTCCGGTGAAGACAATGATAGCGCTCAGTAGTAACATGGCTACGGAGATACCGTCCACTCCGATGGAGTAACATATATGTAAGGGGGCATACCAGGATATACTGTCGGTAAACAGCATTTCTTCCATGGCACCGGCTTGGCGGAGTCCTATATAATCAATGGTGAGGTAGACAGACAGTGCCAGCAGCAGGGAAGCTCCGGTAACCATCACGCCACGTACTTGATTGACGCTGCGCGAAGCCCAAAGCCCCGCGAGCATCAATAAAGGAACTATGATGAAAAAACTTAGTATGTTCATTTGTATACTTAATTATTCGTTTGGCTGGTTAAACTAATAGTATCAGCGTCAGTATCAAGGCTCCTGCGAGGAACCAAATACTGTATTGCTGTACATTTCCGCTTTGCATATCACGTATCTCATCGGCTGTGGCGTGGGTGCTCCAGGCGGTGAAGTTGAAGAACTGGTCGATGACGTGACGGTCCCACCATGCTATCGGAGTACTGATACACCGGAATATAATCTTCTTGGTGAAGAACATCCAGACTTCGTCCATGTAGAAGCGGTGATAGGCAGCTGTGTGCAAACGGCTGAAGGTGTGTGCCAGCTTGTCGGCGACAGGCTGTTTGGGACCTGCATACATCCATGTGGCAAGACCGATGGACAACAGTGCAATAATGATACTTGTTGTGGCTACCTGCATATCCAGGTGGATGGTATAAGCCTCTCCGTTGCTGCTGATTAAATTACCGAACGGGATGAATCCCGCCACACAGGTCACGGCTGCCAAAAACAGTAACGGGAAAGTCATGGTAAGCGGTGCTTCATGCGGAGTATGTGCAGCGTGGAGGGTTTTGTTTTCCGTGCCCCAGAAAATGCCATAATACAGACGGAACATGTAGAATGCGGTCATCGCAGCTATACCTGTCATTATCCAGCCCATGACCGGGCTGAACCGGAAGCAGGCGGTCAGGATTTCGTCTTTGGAGAAGAATCCCGAGAAAGGCCAAATGCCCGAAATGGCAAGGCAGGCTATCAGAAATGTGATGTGGGTGACAGGCATGTATTTGCGCAACCCGCCCATCGCGCTCATTTCATTGCTGTGTACGGCATGAATGATGCATCCTGCCCCCAAGAAGAGTAATGCCTTGAACATGGCGTGAGTGAACAGATGGAACATGGAGGCCATGTAGCCCAATCCTCCTTCGTGGGGATTTATTGAGGTGCAAACGCCCAAGGCAACAATCATAAAGCCTATCTGTGAAATGGTGGAGAAAGCAAGTACACGTTTGATATCGCTTTGCACACAGGCTACACTGGCAGCATAGAATGCTGTGAAAGCACCGATGTAGGCTGTCCAGTGGAGTACTTCGGGAGCGTAACCGATGAACAACGGGAACATACGGGCTACCAGATATACACCGGCTACCACCATGGTGGCGGCATGAATCAGGGCACTGACCGGAGTAGGGCCTTCCATGGCATCGGGCAGCCAGATGTGTAATGGGAACATGGCGCTTTTTCCGGCTCCGCCGACAAACATCAGCCCCAATGCCAGTGGAATCATTGTTCCTGCTGCAACCAGAGCGCTTGCGGCAGGAGGGAAAGAGAATGTTTCTGCGTAGTAGCCGTAGATGAGGATACCAATCAGAAAACCGAGGTCGGCAAAACGGGTGACGATAAATGCTTTTTTGCTGGCTGCGATGGCTTCTTTCTTGGTATAATAGAAACCGATGAGCAGGTAAGAGCTGACGCCCACCAATTCCCAAAAGACGTACATTTGGAAAATATTGGTTGCTACTACCAGTCCCAGCATTGACATGGTGAAAAGACTCAGAAAAGCATAATAGCGCTGGAAGCCTTTTTCACCTTTCATATAGCCGAAGGAGTAGATGTGTACCATCAGTGACACGGTAGAAATCACAACCAGCATCATGATGGAAATAGGATCGAGCAAAATGCCCATATTGATATGAAGGTCGGCTGTGAACGGCAACCATTCAAAGTTGTAGGGCATGAGGGTGGGGAAGGTGCCTGCTGCCGTACGGCCGCCTGTGAAATAGTGAAAGGCGGTGAGGTAGGAAAGCAATGCCACTCCTGTCAGTGAAGCTGTGCCGATGGCACCTGCCACGCTGTTCTTCATGCGCATACCTGCCAGTCCCAGTATCAGAAAACTGAGGAAAGGAAGGATGAGGATTAGAATAGTATATTCCATAATCAATTTTTCATTTCGTTTAAGTTCTTCACTTGTATGTTTCGGATGTTACGATAGATATTGATGATAATGGCAATAGCTACCGCTGTTTCTGCAGCACTCACTCCGATGGCGAACAGGGCGAAGAACACTCCTTCCAGTTCGTTGGGGAAGAGGTAGCGGTTGAACACGGCGAAGTTGATATCGACGGAGTTCAAAATCAGTTCCACACTAATCAGCATGGCGAGCAGGTTGCGGCGGGTAAAGAAGCCATAGATGCCTGCAAACATCATAAAGGTGGAAACCACCAGGTAATATTCCATGTGTACCATAATCAGACTTATCTTTTACGTGCAATCATTATACCTCCCACAATACAAGCCAGCAACAATATGCTGATGACTTCGAAAGGCAGTACATATTGATATTTTCCCATTCCCATCAGGGTGTGGCCGATGGTCTGCACATGCAGTTCGCCGGGAGTGAAGTGGGAGGGGAGAAACTCGTTTTTCAACATAACAAACAGGCAGATGCCCAGCCCGGCAAGGGTGGAAACAACTCCTGCCACCATTTTACCGTTTTTCAGCCGTTCGGACTTGTCTCCTTGTGAGGAGGTCAGCAGAATACTGAAAACATAAAGTACCGTGATGCCGCCGGCATAAATCAGCAATTGGACGGCTCCCAAAAACGAATAATTGAGCTGGAAGTAAATGCCTGCCGTGCCGAATAGTACAAACAGCAAATAGGTCGCTGCGCGCAGAATGCGTGATGTGGTGACCGCCAGTACCGAACAGACAGCGATAAACAATGCCAGCACAATGAATACAATTAGTTGTAGTGTCATAATATCGTTTGTTTTTTTATTTCTTATTCAGGGTGAGAACCAATTTGCTGCGGTCGAACACTGCATTTTCAAATTCCGTATCAAAACAGATGGCACCGTGCGGACACGCATTGACGCAGAGTTGACAGAACATGCAGGCGCCCAAATCATATTCATATTTCACCAATGTTTTTTTCTTCTTACCTATTTCTTCATCAGTCTGTGTTTCGCTGGTGATATGAATGGTGTCGTTGGGACAGGCCATTTGGCAAAGCCCGCAGGCAATACATTTATTGTTCCCGTTTTCGTCTGCCGGCATGACGAGACGCCCGCGAAAACGGGGAGAGATTTCCAGTGTAGCACGGTTCTCGGGATACTGCTCGGTTACTTTCGGAGTGAAAAATTCCCGTCCGGTGATTTTCATTCCGGTGAGCAGTGTACCGATACCGTGCAACAGTCCTCCTATATATGAACGTTTTTCTTCTTTCATTAGAAATGCAATTTAAATACAACAATAATAACCATCAGCAACAAATTGCAAAGACCTATCGGTACCAGGTATTTCCATTCCAGTGTAAGAATCTGGTCGATACGTAAACGAGGGAAAGTCCATTTTATCCACATCAGCAGCCAGACAATAAAGAATGACTTTGCAAAGAACCATACAAATCCGGGAATATAGTCCATGACGGTATTGAAGCCGTCCAAGCCGGGAATATGCAACGGCATCCAGCCGCCCAGGAAGATAGTGGCGGCTACTCCGGCAATAATGAACAGGTTGACAAACTCTGCCACATAGAATAAACCGAAGTGCATACCCGAATATTCGGTGTGATATCCGGCTGTCAGCTCACTTTCGGCTTCGGGCAAGTCGAATGGACCACGGTTTACCTCTGCATTGCCGGCTATCAGATAGATGATAAAGGCAATCATTGCCGGGATATGGCCTTTGAAAAGGAACCAGCCGTCGGCCTGACGTTCTACGATTTCTGAAAATTGCATGGTATCGGTCAATACGACAATGGTGAGAATGCTCAGTCCGACAGACAGTTCATAACTGATCATCTGTGCACCGCTTCGCATGGCACCGATTAGTGAGTACTTGTTGTTGGAACTCCATCCGGCAAGCAGGATACCTACCACACCGATGCTGGAGGCTGCCATCAGGAAAAAGATGCCGACATTGAAGTCGAGCACTTCCATCCCTTTGCTGAAAGGCAAACAACTGAATGACAGGATAGATGCCAGTATCACAATATAGGGAGCGAGGTTATAAAGGAAATTGTCGGCGTGACGAATGGTGATGATTTCTTTTATCAACATCTTGAATACATCGGCAAAGACCTGTATGGTGCCCCAAGGTCCTACACGCATCGGTCCCAGGCGACACTGGAATGCTGCACAGACTTTTCGCTCCATGAATATCATAATGATAGCAATCACTGCGTAGGCAAGCATGATGCATACGCCGATAGCCACACACTCTATAAATACCGCCAACCCTTCGGGCATGAAGGAGGTAAGCATTGAGTGTATCCATTGGGTTACTATACTAAAATCAAACATATATTATTTCGTTTCGTTTTATTATTAATCTTATCTGTCTATGTCCGGTACCACGTAATCCACTGTTCCGCCGATGGCAATGAGATCGGCTATCTTGGCACCGCGGCACATGGTTTCCATTGCCGAAACCAATGGCAGTCCGGTGGCACGGAACTTCAGACGGTAAGGATATTTATCTCCACGACTTTCCAAAAAGACGCCGAACTCTCCACGGCTGCCTTCCACCGCAGCATAATAAGAACCTTCGGGCACACGGATAATCGGTTTCATCTTTTGCTGAAATGCTCCTTCAGGAATATTATCAATCAACTGTTCGATGATGTTCATACTTTCCATGATTTCTTCCATACGTACCATGTAGCGTGCGAATGAATCGCCTTCGGTATGGACAATTTCCTTGAAGTCGACTTTTCCATACATAGAGTAGGGGTGGCGTTTGCGAGTATCGCAGGCCCAACCGCTGGCGCGCCCTGTTCCCCCCGTTGCACCGAAAGAGATGGCGTCTTCGCGACTGAGCACTCCTACACCTTTCATACGTTCCTGTGCGATGACATTGCCGGTGAAGACTTCATGATACTCTTTTAATGTCGGACGGAGATAAGCGATAAAGTCTTTTACCTTTTGCACAAAGTCCGGCGCGATATCGGCCTGCACACCGCCGATGGTATTATAGTTCTGGATTAAGCGACCGCCGGTGGTTGCTTCGAAGATGTCCAGAATCTTTTCGCGGTCGCGGAATCCGTAAAAGAAGGCAGTTAGCGCGCCTAAGTCCATGCACAGACAAGAAAAGAAAAGCAGATGTGAATCAATGCGTTGCAGCTCGTCCATGATGGTGCGGATATACTGTACACGTTCACTCACTTCCACACCCATTGCCTTTTCGATACACATGCAGAGTGCATGGCGGTTTTGGTGTGCGCCCAAATAATCCAACCGGTCGGTTAAGGCGAGTGTTTGGGGATATGTCAGACTTTCGCACATCTTTTCGATGCCGCGGTGGATATATCCGCAGTGTACATCCAGTTTCTTTATAATCTCACCTTCCAGTGACACGCGAAAGCGGAGCACTCCGTGAGTTGCCGGATGCTGCGGACCTATATTAATAATGTATTCATCTTCGTCGAAGATGGTTTCTCGTTTTTCAATTACGCTGCCGTCATGCTGTACTTCCATGTATTGGGTGGTATCGACCGGCTCCTCGTTGGTCATCCGCCGCGGGTTGAGGCTTTCGTCATAATCTTTGCGAAGCGGATGGCCTATCCAGTCTTCACGCAGGAACAAGCGGCGCATGTCGGGGTGTCCCACAAAACGGATGCCGAAGTAATCATACACTTCACGCTCGTTGAATTCTGCGCCTTTCCAAATATCGCAGACTGTAGGCAATTCAGCTTTCTCGCGGTTGGCAGTGACAGCTTTAATTACTTTGTTCTCGCCGGTAGCTGTCTTTTCCAGATGGTAGACTACTCCCAATCCTTCTTCTCCCCAGTCCATTCCGGTGAGTGAACGCATAAAGTCATAGCCTTCCGCGCGTAACTTTTGCATCTCGGTGCGGAGTTCGTTAGGTTCTATTTTGATAATATCATCCATAAGTTATTCCTTTTGGGGTTCTTCTTCCTTGCGGTTTACTCCGCCAAAGAATTTTTCCAGTTTTACTTTACGTTGCAGTTGCATCATGCCATATAATAAGGCTTCGGGCCGTGGGGGGCATCCGGGAATATAAACGTCTACCGGTAATATTTTGTCAACTCCGTTCAGCACATGGTAGGATTTTTTAAACGGACCTCCGCTGATGGCGCATCCGCCCACTGCAATCACATATTTGGGGTCTGCCATTTGGTCATAAAGACGTTTTAATACCGGTGCCATTTTGTGTGTGATGGTTCCGGCTACCATAATCATATCTGCCTGGCGCGGACTGGCACGGGCTACTTCAAACCCGAAACGGGCAAAGTCATACCGGGCAGCACCGACTGCCATAAACTCAATTCCGCAGCAACTGGTTGCAAAGGTAAGCGGCCACAGCGAGTTGCTGCGTCCCCAGTTGATAAGGTCGTCCAAACAACCGATAAGTACTTTTGTACCTCCTTCATTAAGTTGTTTGACCATGTTCTCCAGATACTCATTATCTTTGAAATCTTCATAAGGGATAGATTTTATGACCGGTTTCTTTATTTCCATTCCAATGCTCCTTTCTTCCAGGCGTATGCCAGGCCTAATATGAGTACTACAATAAAGAAGAAGATGCTGACTAAACCGTACACTCCTAAATCCTGAACGACTGCCGCCCACGGAAAGAGAAATACCGTTTCAACATCAAACATGAGAAATAGAATGGCAAACAGATAGTAACCTACCTTAAATTGCATCCATGACTGTCCCCGGGTGGGGATACCACATTCGTAAGCCTCTCCTTTTTGCGGATTGTACGAACGGGGAGAAATGGCACGGGCAATACCCAAAGCCACGGCAACCAGTGCAATTGCCGTCAGGATAACGACAACTAATAATGTAAAATACATATCTAAACTTTTTT
>OGQJ01002704.1_pt1 | contig 13101 bp, 9 predicted proteins | sample 1553161 | NCBI WGS metagenome assembly OGQJ01 (sample SAMEA2579923, study PRJEB22360) | human gut metagenome | biome: human gut; feature: human-associated habitat; material: faeces | place: Denmark | collected 2008/2010 | reverse complement strand
CTCGGGCCCGCACGATACGGCCTTTCTCTTTGACCGATTCTGTGACCTGATGGGAGGTGCGCACCATGCCGATTGATTCCAGCATCCGCAAAGTCATGGTCATCGGCTCCGGCCCGATCGTGATCGGTCAGGCTGCGGAGTTCGATTACTCGGGCACCCAGGCATGCCGCGTCCTTCGTGAGGAAGGCATCCGCGTCATCCTCATCAACTCCAACCCGGCCACCATCATGACCGACCCCGACATCGCCGATCGCACCTACATCGAGCCCCTCAACGTCGAGCGCCTCGAGCAGATCATCGCGCTCGAACGTCCCGACGCGCTGCTTCCCAACCTGGGCGGCCAGTCCGGCCTCAACCTTTCGAGCGAGCTTGCCGAGGCGGGCATCCTCGACAAGTACGGCGTCAAGGTCATCGGCGTCCAAATCGATGCCATCAAGCGCGGCGAGGATCGCGAGGAGTTCAAGAACACGATGGCCGAGCTCGGCATCGAGATGGCCCGCAGCCGCGTCTCGCACACGGTCGAGGAAGCCGTCGAGATCGCCGAGGAGCTCGGCTACCCGTGTGTGCTGCGCCCCGCCTACACCATGGGCGGCACCGGCGGTGGCCTGGTCTACAACATCGACGAGCTCAAGACCACGGTCGCCCGCGGCCTGACCGCGTCCCCGGTCACCGAGGTCCTGGTCGAGGAGAGCGTCCTGGGCTGGGAGGAGCTCGAGTTCGAGGTCGTCCGCGATGCCAAGGGACAGCTCATCACCGTCTGCACCATCGAGAACATCGACCCGATGGGCGTGCATACGGGCGATTCGTTCTGCGCCGCCCCCATGCAGACCATTTCGCAAGAGGTCATCGACCGCCTGCAAAAGAAGTCCTACGCGATCGTCGACAAGGTCGGCGTCATCGGCGGCACCAACGTGCAGTGGGCGCATGACCCGGTGAGCGACCGCGACATCATCATCGAGATCAACCCGCGCACCTCGCGCTCGTCGGCCCTGGCCTCCAAGGCCACCGGCTTTCCCATCGCGCTCGTCTCGGCCATGCTCGCAAGCGGCATGACGCTCGACGAGATTCCCTGCGGCAAGTATGGCACGCTCGACCAGTACTATCCCGACGGCGATTACGTCGTCGTCAAGTTCGCGCGCTGGGCATTCGAGAAGTTCAAGGGCGTCTCCGATCACCTGGGCACGCAGATGCGCGCCGTGGGCGAGGTCATGTCCATCGGCAAGACCTACAAGGAGGCCTTCCAGAAGGCCATCCGCTCGCTCGAGAAGAACATCTACGGCCTCGGCTTCGTGAAGGACTACAACGAGAAGACCCTCGACGAGCTGCTCGCGCTGCTCCACTTCGCCACGCCCGACCGCCAGTTCCAGATGTACGAGGCGCTGCGCAAGGGCGCCACGGTCGAGCAGCTGCACGAGCTCACCAAGATCAAGGCCTACTTCATCGAGCAGATGAAGGAGCTCGTCGATGCCGAGGAGCGTATCATCGCCTGGTCCGCCGAGCATCCCGCGCAAATGCTGCCCGCCGACGAGCTTGCCAGCGCCAAGCGCGACGGCTTCGCCGACCGCTACCTGGCCCAGCTTCTGCACCTGCCCGAGACCCAGGTGCGCGAGGCGCGCCTTGACGCCGGCATCAAGCAGGCGTGGGAGGGCGTGCACGTGAGCTCCACGGCCGATTCCGAGTACTTCTACTCCACCTACAACGCCCCCGACAAGAGCGAGCCGGCCCCCGGCAAGAAGGTCATGATCCTGGGCGGCGGCCCCAACCGCATCGGCCAGGGCATCGAGTTCGACTACACCTGTGTGCACGCCGTGCAGGAACTGGGCAAGAACTATGACACGATCATGGTTAACTGCAACCCGGAGACCGTGTCGACCGATTACGACATGTCCGACCGCCTGTATTTCGAGCCGCTCACCTTCGAAGACGTGCTCGAGATCTACGAGGCCGAAAAGAAGATGGGTCCGATCAAGGGCGTCATCGTCCAGCTCGGCGGCCAGACCCCGCTGTCCCTGGCCGCCCGACTGAAGGCCGCAGGCGTTCCGATTCTCGGCACCACGCCTGAATCCATTGATCTGGCCGAAAACCGTGAGCTCTTCGGCGAGGTGCTGAAGAAGGCCGACATGAACGCGCCGCGCTACGGCACCGCGCTGAGCCTGGACGAGGCCCGCGAGGCCGCGCACGCCATCGGATACCCGGTGCTGGTCCGTCCGAGCTACGTGCTCGGCGGCCGTGGCATGGAAATTGTCTACGACGACGCCCAATTGCGCAAGTACGTCGATCGCGCATTGAAGGAAGCCCAGGCCGACACCGTCGTGTCCGGCCGTCTGCCTTCGCCGCTGCTCATCGACAAGTTCCTGCAGGATGCCGTGGAAATCGACGTCGACGCGCTGTTCGATGGCGAGGAGCTGTATATCGGCGGCATCATGGAGCATGTCGAGGAAGCTGGCGTGCATTCCGGCGACGCCGCATGCACCCTGCCGCCGAGCACGCTGTCCGATGACCAGATCCGTCGTCTGCGTGAAGGCACCTACGCCATTGCCAAGGGCTGTGGCGTGCAGGGCCTGATCAACGTGCAGTATGCCTTCATGGCCAACACGCTGTACGTCATCGAGGCCAATCCGCGTGCCTCCCGTACCGTGCCGTTCGCTTCCAAGGCCACCGGTGTGGCACTGGCCAAGGCCGCCGCCCGCATCATGGTCGGCGAAACCATCCAGCAGCAGCGTGACAACGGCCTGCTCCTGCCCCACGGCGACGGTGGCGACATCCATCGTGGCCAGCAGGTGGCCGTCAAGGAATCCGTGCTTCCGTTCAAGCGATTCCGCACTCCGCTCGGCAAGACCGTCGACGTGCTGCTCGGACCGGAAATGCGTTCCACCGGCGAGGTCATGGGCTTCGACCGCGACTTCCCGCACGCGTTCGCCAAGAGCCAGCTCGCCGCATACGAAGGCGGCCTGCCGACCAGCGGCAACGTGTTCATCTCCGTGAACGACACCGACAAGCGCCAGCTGCCGCTGTTCGCCGCGCGACTGGTCGAGCTCGGCTTCAACATCTGGGCCACCGAAGGCACGGCATCCGTGCTGCGCCGCTACGGCATCGATTCCAAGATCGTCGACAAGATCAGCGTGCGTATGGACTCCGATCCAGACGACCCGATCACCACCTACCATGCGGAGGGCAGCGTCGGCAAGAACGTCGTCCAGCTGATCGAGGAAGGCGCGATCGACCTGATTCTCAACACGCCGAACTCCCGCGGTTCCCGTTCCGACGGCTACGCCATCCGTTCGGCGGCTATCGCAGCCGACCTGCCGCAGTTCACCACCATGACGGAATTCTCCGCCGTGTTGATGGCTATCGAGGCGGTGCGCAATAATGATTATCAGATCATGAGTATTCAGGATCATTCCACGCAGCTGTTCGAATTGGAAAGCCGTGACTAATGATGAGTAGCCCCAGCAGTGAGGAAGTGAATGCCCAGCGTTCGGATTTCGGTCTGCGACTGAGCAATTCAATGGCCAAATACGGCCCGTTGTGCGTCGGCATCGACCCGCATCGGCAGCTCCTCACTGACTGGGGCTATAACGTCGACGCGTTGGGGGCGGAGCTGTATTCCATGCGCATGCTGCAGGCGGCCAATGGCCGTGCCGCAGCTGTCAAATTCCAGTCCTCCATGTTCGAGCGGTACGGTTCCAAAGGCATCGCCGCGCTTGAACGCGTGCTCTATGCGGCACGGCAGATGGGTGTCATCACCATCGTCGACTGCCTGCATGGCGGCCTGCCGACCACGATTTCCGCGTTCGCGGACGCCTATTTCAAGCCGGGCGCGCCATTGCTGGCAGACGCCATCACCCTGCTGCCGTATTACGGCGCACGGTCATTGGGAGGCGTCATCAATGACGCGCTCAACAACGGCAGGGGCGTGTTCATCGCATCGTTGACGTCCAACCAGGAAGGCGCCAGCCTGCAGACGGCGATTCGTCAGGCAGGCGAATACAAGGGCAAAACAGTGGCGTACGGCATCGCCAGCACTGCTCAGAAATTCAATAAGGGCAATGATGGAATGGGTTCCGTCGGCCTTATCATCGGCGCCACCATCGGGCAGTGGATCAACGATTCGGGCGTCGACCCGGCCAAGTTCACCGGACCGATTCTTTCCCCAGGCTACGGATGGCAGGGAGCGGAGACACGCGATCTGAAGACCGTGTTCAAAGGCACCAAGGGCAATGTGCTGGTTACGGTATCTCGTTCCATCGCCACGCACGGTCCCGACATCGCAAAATTGACCGAAGCCACCGCGTCGGTCGCCGGGGATATTCGGCAGGCATTGACCGAGGCTCAAAACGAAAGCGCCGATGATGCGGCTGACGGAGACGCCGAATAAATTCTTTTTCTGAATAGCTTCCTTTTTGGAAAACAAGACATAACCAAGAGTGGGGATGGAATGGCTGATTCTCAACATGGACGTTTGATTGTGCTCTGCGGACCCGCCGGAGTGGGCAAAGGCACTGTTCTGGGGCGCGTACGCGAACAGCACCCCGAAATCTGGCTGTCGGTGTCCGCCACGACACGCCAGCCTCGTCCGGGCGAAGTGGACGGCGTGAACTATTTCTTCATGACCGAACCTGAATTCCTGGCCAAAGAAAAGGCGGGGGAGTTTCTCGAAACCGCCGACGTGTTCGGCCTCGCCCACTACGGCACACCCGTGAAACCAGTCGTGGAACATCTGGAACGCAATATCCCCGTGGTCTTGGAAATCGACCTACAAGGAGCCCGGACGGTCAAACGGCGCGCGAAGGAACTCGGCCTCGAAGTGCTTACCGTGTTCATTGAGCCGCCGTCCTTCGAAGAACTGAAACGTCGTCTGATCGGCCGTGGCACCGAAACCCCTCAACAGCAGGCCAAAAGGCTTGAGACCGCCAAGGTCGAGTTGGCCGCTGCGCCGGAATTCGACAAACGCATCGTCAATAACGTGGTCGACGAGGCCGCAGACGAGCTTTGGCGCATCATCGCCGAAGAGTTCGGCCTGTAATCCGTCAATCCGACTATCCAGCCAATAAAAACCGGCATACGAAAAGGGCCTGCACGAAATCGCGCAGGCCCTTTTCGCATGTTTGAATCAGGCGAGACCGGACAGCTTGTCGATCAGCTCCGGATCACGGGTCGCTCCCTTGTCAGCGGAGCGGGCGAAGGCGGCGTAAGCCTTCAGAGCCTGAGAAACCTTGCGATCACGATGGGCGACATAGCCATCGCCGGCCTCCAGCTCGGCGCGGCGCTGAGCCAGCTCCTCGTCGGAAAGCTCGACGTTCACCGTACGGTTCGGAATGTCGATGTTGATGATGTCGCCGTTCTTGATCAGAGCGATCGGGCCCTTGTTCGCGGCCTCAGGCGCGATGTGTCCGATCGCCAGACCGGAAGAACCTCCGGAATAGCGGCCGTCGGTGAGCATGGCCACCTGCTTGCCGATGCCCTTGCCCTTCACGAAGGAGGTCGGGTACAGCATCTCCTGCATGCCCGGACCGCCCTTCGGGCCTTCGTAACGGATGACCAGAGCCATGCCCGGCTTCAACGTGTCGTTGAGGATGACCTCGATGGCCTGCTCCTGGGATTCGACGACCAGCGCCGGTCCGCGGAACGTCCAGATCTCCTTCGGCACGCCTGCGGTCTTCACCACGCAGCCGTCAGGCGCGAGGTTGCCGCGCAGCACGGCCAGACCGCCTTCGGTGACCGCCGGATGGTCGATATCGTGGATGGCGCCGTTGACACGGTCACGGTCGAGCGAATCGAACAGCGTGGTGTGCGTCCACGGTTCAGGGGAGACGATGTGGCCCGGAGCGGCCAGGTACATCTGCTTGGCTTCCTCGGTGCAGGTGTCGCGCATGATGTCCCAGTCGTTAAGCTTGTCTTCCAACGACTTGTAATCAATGGAATGCACGTCGCGGTGCAGCTTGCCGGCACGGTCAAGCTCGCCGAGGATGCCGGTGATGCCGCCGGCGCGGTGCACGTCGGAAATCTCCCATTCGCCGGACGGCGACGCCTTGCAGATGCACGGCACGGTGTGGGAGATACGCTCGATGTCATCCAGTGTGAAGTCCACGTCGGCGGACTGCGCCATGGCGAGGATATGCAGCACGGTGTTGGTGGAACCGCCCATGGCCACATCCATGGTCATGGCGTTCTCGAAAGCCTTCTTGGTGGCAATGGAACGCGGCAGCACGGAATCGTCGTCATCGTCGTAATACTGCTTGGCGATCTTCACCACCTGCTCGGCGGCGCGCTTGAACAGGTCCTTGCGGTAGGAATGGGAGGCCAGAATGGTGCCGTTGCCCGGCAGAGCCAGACCGATGGCCTCGGTCAGGCAGTTCATGGAGTTGGCGGTGAACATGCCGGCGCAGGAACCGCAGGTCGGGCAGACGGTCTTCTCGTAGGCGAGCAGATCCTCTTCGTTCAGATTGTCATCGGCGGAGGCGTACATCACGTCGATCAGATCGGTGTTCTTCTTCACGGTGCCGTCGGGCAGCACGGTGGTGCCGGCCTCCATCGGACCGCCGGAAACGAACACGGTCGGAATGTTGAGTCGCAGCGCGGCCATCAGCATGCCCGGCACGACCTTGTCGCAGTTCGGGATGCAGATCAGCGCGTCGGCGCAGTGCGCGTTCACCTGATATTCCACGGTATCGGCGATGATGTCGCGGCTCGGCAGGGAGTACAGCATGCCGGTGTGGCCCATGGCGATGCCGTCATCAACGGCCATCGTGTTGAACTCGCGCGGAATGCCGCCGGCTTCCTTGATGGCATCGGAAATCAGACGGCCCACTTTGTTCAGGTGCACATGTCCCGGCAGGAACTCGTCGAAGGAATTGGCGATGGCGATGATCGGCTTGCCGAAATCCTTGCCATCCACACCGGCGGCGCGGTAGAGGGCGCGAGCGCCCGCGAATACTCGTCCATTCATTAGTTTTGCAGATCGCATTTCCATGCCTCCTATTGTGCTGGCTAAACGGGACACGTGTTTTGTCAAGAGTCACTATGTGGAAATTTTCGGAAAACCGTGTGATTCCCTTACAGGTTGGATAACTACGCTGGTGGAGAAGGCCTGTGGGAGAGGCAAGGTTGAGGTCCAGTGGATTGCCTATACTAATGATTTTGGAAAAGAAGCTTTTGGCTTATCTGATGATTTGGAGATAATCACTATGGCATTCGGCACTGAGCCAACCCCGACCGGTCTTGCGGATCCGCCGATCGACGATTTGATGGAGCATGCGGACTCCAAGTACGCTCTGGCCATTTTCGCGGCCAAGCGTGCCCGCCAGATCAATTCCTATTTCACCCAGCTCAATGAGGGTCTGTTGCAGAACGTCGGCCCGCTGGTGGAATACCAGAATCAGGAGAAGCCGCTGTCCATCGCGTTCCGCGAGATCAACAGTGGTCTGCTTGAGGAAACCCTTGGTGAGGACGATTTGACCGAAGGCAACTGATCTACACGGTTCCCATAGAGGGACTGGCATCATTTTTCATTCGCCCCGATACCTGAGCGGTGCGCTTTGAATAGTCAACAATTAACTATTGATTGCGTCTGTGAAGGACGGGGCGTTTTTCGTGGGCGATCACAGGATGCGAACGGTTGGGTGTTCGCGAAAGGAGCAGCCGTATGGCTGAATTGAAGTTGATTTCCGCCGAGTCGGTGACGGAGGGCCATCCGGATAAGGTCTGCGACCAGATTTCCGATGCGATTCTCGACGATATGCTCGCGCAGGATCCGCATTCCCATGTCGCCGTGGAGACCTGCGCCACGGTCGGACAGTTCTTCGTGTTCGGTGAGGTGACCAGCGAAGGCTATTCCGACATCCAGAACATCGTGCGCTCCGTGGTGCGCAATATCGGCTACACCAGCTCCCGCGTGGGACTTGACGCCGATTCCTGCGGTGTGACGGTGTCGCTTACCGAGCAAAGTCCGGAAATCAACCAGGGCGTTGCCCGGTTGAGTGGCGAGGAGGAGTCGAAGGCGTCCCGTGAACAGCGGTATGAGGCGCAAGGCGCGGGCGACCAAGGCGTGATGTTCGGCTATGCGTGCGACGAGACCGACGTGCTTATGCCGTTGCCGATTCATCTGGCGCACCGTCTGGCGTATCGTCTCGCCGAAGTGCGCAAGAGCGGTGAGGTGCCGCATCTTCGTCCGGATGGCAAGACGCAGGTGACCATCGAATACGACGACGATGACCATCCCGTGCGTCTCGACACCGTGCTGGTCTCCACCCAGCACGACCCGGAAGTGGACCAGGCATGGCTTAAGGAACAGCTCACCGAACATGTGATCCGTCCGGTGCTGGATGACGTGCTCGCCGACCGTGTGGCCCACGACGAATACCGCGTGCTGGTGAATCCGACCGGCTCGTTCATCCTTGGCGGTCCGGCAGCCGACGCCGGTCTGACCGGCCGCAAGATCATCGTCGACACCTACGGCGGCGCTGCCCACCATGGCGGCGGCGCGTTCTCCGGCAAGGATCCGAGCAAGGTGGATCGTTCCGCGGCCTATGCGGCACGCTGGGTGGCCAAGAACATCGTGGCCGCCGGCCTTGCCCACAAGGTCGAGGTGCAGGTCGCCTACGCCATCGGCGTGGCCGATCCGGTGTCCATCAACGTGGAGACCTACGGCACCGAGATCGGTGTGACCCGCGAGCAGATCCAGCAGGCGGTGCGCAAGGTGTTCGACCTGCGTCCCGCCGCCATCATCGACGAGCTTGACCTGAAGCGTCCGATCTACTCCAAGACCGCGGCCTACGGCCATTTCGGTCGCGAGGATGCCGACTTCACTTGGGAAGCCACCAACAAGGTCGACGAACTCAAGGAGGCCATCAAGGCTTGAAAACGCGGCCGACGTCCTACGATGAAACAGGCGTCGGCGCATGCGTTACCCTTGCATTATGACCAATGAGGATGCCGAGCAGCTGGCGCTTGACGGGCTTGCCCCGCGCAAGCGGCGCAAACGCGCGCCCGCCGTCAAAACGCCAGCCGCCGAACATCCCATAGCCCAAGTGGTGCTGGACATCCAGGCCACGCATCTGGGACAGACCTTCGACTATTTCGTCGAGGAAAAATACTCTGCGGCCGCCCAACCCGGCGTGATGGTGCGCGTCCGCTTCGGCGGGCAGCGGGTCAACGGCATCATATGGAAACGCGCCGATACCAGCGCCACACCCGAATCATCGATACGTTACATCGAACGTGTGGTCACCGACCGTGTGCTCGTTCCCGAATCCATGCGCGACGATATGACGCGCATCGCGGACGCGTTCGGCGGCACGCGCGCCAATATCCTCCGCCTGGCAGTGCCGCCGCGCGTGGCAAAAGTCGAAAGCCAGCTGCGCGTCGGCAATCGCGATGCCGCAGGAACCGCGGCGGGCAAACAACGGCTCGCCGCCGTCGACCAGGAGATATACGGCCAGTTGCAACGTCAATACGGCAACATCAATCTGCTGCATGACGCGCTGCAAGGCAGACGTTTCCAATCGTTCGTCTTCGACCTGCTACCCGGTGCCGACCATTGGCGGCGCTGCGCGGCATGGATGGTGGCCGCGGCGCTCGCTCAGAACAAGCCGGCGGTGCTGGTGCTGCCGACCATGCGGGAGATCGCCGACATGACTGAGACCCTACGGTCGGTCGGCTTGAAACCATTCGCTCCGACCGGGGCCGCGAACGGCGTCTATGACGGCGATTTCGCGGTGCTCAACGCGCAGATGGCGCCAGCCGACCGTTACCGGGCATATCTCGCGATCAGCTGCGGACAAGTGCGTTGCGTGCTGGGCACGCGCGCCGCCATGTACGCGCCGGTGGAAGGCAACGCGCTGTTCCTCATCCTTGATGACGTGTGCTACCAGAACGCCGACGGCATGATGCCGTACGCCAACGCGCGCGGTGTGCTTCGGCTCCGCGCGAAATCGCATAACGGCGTGTTCGTCGCGATGGCCAATGCGCGCAGCGCGCAAAGCCAATGGGAAACCGACGCGGCGCACGTCGGAGACACGCAGGTGAGCGGCTTCAGCACGCCCATACACGCGTTGCCGGCCGTGACCAAGGAAGCGTCTCCATGGATTCGCTGGCTCAATCGCGACGAGCTGGCACGACTCGCCGATCCGACCATCGGCGCACGCGTGCCACACACCGCGGTCCGGATACTGTCCAAAGCTTTGGAAACCGGTCCGGTGCTGCTGTCCATACCGCAGGACGGCATCACCGAAGCGTTAAGCTGCTCGAAATGCCACCGCCAAGTGCGATGCGCGCGTTGCACGGGACCATTGGAACGGTTGGCGGACGGAACGATTCGATGCCGCTGGTGCGGCGCCGCCACCGTGCAATGGTCATGCCCGACATGCCATAACGAGCGCATGCGCGTGGTCAGGGTCGGCGCCGCCGGAACCGCGATGGAACTGGCCAGACTGTTCCGTGGCGTGCCGATGGTGCTGTCCACGCCAAGCCAGCCAAGAGGCGTCGTGTCCGATATCGGATTCGCTCCACAACTGGTCATCGCCACGCCCGGCGCGGAGCCGCGTGTGCGCGGGGAGAGTCCGGCACAATGCGAATACCGTGCCGTGGCCATCCTCGACGCGTGGACCAGTTTGTATGCGTCCGGCATCGACGCCGATGTGGACACGTTGACCGGATGGATGCGCGCGGTGTCGCTGTGCGCGCCGCGGACCCGTGGAGGACAGGCGCTGCTGATCGGGGAAACAGATCCCGTGCTCGCACGATCGTTGATGCTGTGGAATTCGCCGATGCTTGCCCAAGTCGAAGTGGAGGACCGCGCCCAGACCGCGCTGCCGCCGGTATTCGCCGCGGCCTGCGTGTGGGGCCGACGAGATGCGGTTGGGACGATGTTGAAACGAATCGGCGCGTTGGCCGGTGGCGACATGGCCACCATCGACACGATCGCCGGTACGATGCCGTCCGTCTTGGGGCCGGTGCCGATTCCGCAGCCACGCACCATCGATTCACGTGAATTGGAAGGCACCGCGGACAGGGTCAAAGCAGTCGTGCGCGTCCCACAGGGCAGACGTGCCGAATTGGCGTTGCGGCTGCGTTCGGCAAGCGCCCGCCACGTGGCTTCACGCGAGCCTGGGGAACTGCGATTCCAGATGGATCCGAAGGAACGCATCTGACGGACGTCCCCTCAACGTGAAACACTGGAACGACTGATGACGTTGACGTTAGGAATGGAGAAACGCATGAAAGGCTGGCCGGGAGAGCCGCAAATGGAATATGACGTGCTTATGGCCGACGGCAACGCCGCTGCGAACGCCGGCCGGCAGATCACCGACGTGATCTTCGATTTCGGCAACGTGCTTATCTATTGGGATCCGGCGGCGGTGATGACCCCACGGTACTCGGACGGACTGGTGGAACAGTTCCTCGACAATGACGTTTCCGGCTTCTACGACATCAACAACGAACTGGACGCCGGCATGTCCAATGACGATGGCGTGGCTCTGATGCGTGAACGCCACGGAGACCAGTGGGCCGATATGATGCGGTACTATCTGGACAATTTCGTCGATTCGCTGACCGGCGTGGTGCCAGGCGCGCGCGTGCTCATCAACGATCTGAAAGCAGCCGGCGTCCACGTATGGGGCTTGAGCAACTGGCAGAAGGACCTGTTCCCGGTGGCGCTCGACCATTACGACATTCTGTGCAGTCTTGAGGACCGCGTGGTGTCCGGTTACGTGGGACTGCGCAAACCGCACCGCGATATTTACGATTACGCTCTAAAACAGTTCGGCATCGACGCTTCCGGCGCGCTGTTCGTGGATGACAAGGCGATGAACATCGTCGGCGCGAACGAAGCCGGCATTCGCGGCGTACGGTTCAAGGATGCCCGCGCGTTGCGCACCCTGCTGATCGACGCGGGCGTGGCGATTCCCGCGGTACATGAAAAATAACGACATACGCAGATTAGACAGACGGTTGTGCTTGCGGTCGTTATGCGGGATCGACGCATACGGTCGCATGCATTGATGGATATGAAGGTGAGGAGATTCGTCTCATGTTGAAAGTGCTGTTCGCAGGTACGCCGGATGTGGCGGTGCCGTCGTTGAAACTATTGGCCCAGGATACCGAGCATTTCGAAGTGGTGGCCGTGCTCACCAGGCCGGACGCGCCAACCGGACGAGGTCGCAAACTGGTGGCGAATCCAGTCAAGCAGGCCGCGCTCGAACTCGGTCTGCCGGTCATCGAATCCGATCCGAGCGAGGAAACGTTCGTGTCCGAGCTTGCGGCCACCGGCGCACAGGCCGCCGCTGTGGTGGCGTACGGCAAGATCCTGAAACAGGACGTGCTCGACGCGCTGCCGATGGGTTGGTACAACCTGCATTTCTCCCTGCTGCCCCAATGGCGTGGCGCCGCTCCGGTGCAACGTTCCATCTGGGCCGGCGAAAAGGTGACTGGTGCCACGGTTTTCCGCATTGTGCGCGCCATGGATGCCGGTCCGATTCTGGCGCAATCCACCGTGGAAATCGGCGCGCACGAAACCGCCGGCGAGCTTCTGAGCCGTCTTGCTGAAGATGGATCACGCCTGCTTGCGGCATCGTTGCAGGCCATGGCCAACGATCAGATCGCTCCGGTGGAGCAGCCTGCCGGCGCATATGAGGTGGCTCAGAAGATCACCGTTGAAGACGCGCATATCCGCTTCGACGTGCCGGTATTCGCCGCCGACCGCCAGATTCGCGCATGCACGCCGAATCCGGGAGCCTGGTGCGAACTGCATGCCCATGCGGACGCCGAACCGGCGACCCTGCACGTATTGCGCGCGCAGCCGGCCGACATGTCCAATCCGAACGCACCGGCATCGCTTGAACCCGGCCATATCGTGGCCGGCAAGAAGAACGTGTGGGTCGGCACCTCCACCGAGCCGCTCGAGCTGCTGGAAGTTAAAGCGCAAGGCAAGAAAGCCATGCGCGCCGCCGACTGGGCCCGTGGCGCCCACCTCGATAACGCCTTCTGCGAGTAAGATTTTTGTTTCTACTGTAAGTATGTGAGTAGCTGCGGCGTCCGCGACCGGCGGGCGGCATGCATTGACGACACGCTCCGGGCCGCTCAGGCCAAGTCTTTACGGTC
>OGQJ01002686.1_pt1 | contig 13207 bp, 9 predicted proteins | sample 1553161 | NCBI WGS metagenome assembly OGQJ01 (sample SAMEA2579923, study PRJEB22360) | human gut metagenome | biome: human gut; feature: human-associated habitat; material: faeces | place: Denmark | collected 2008/2010 | reverse complement strand
TGCCCTCGTTGTGCTTCATGAGCTGATTGTACAGGTCGTTGTCGTCCCAATCCTTCAGCATGACCGGCTCCTTCTTGGGCAGGCCGGCACGCATTTCAAACAGGGTCTTGGGCAGGTTCAGAGTACTATCGTACTGCGATTTGTTCTTAGCCAATGGTTTACACTCTCCTCTATATTTCCTTATGGGGTTGCCTTACTCGCTGAACTTGACACCCTGAAAAGCATCGTAGTCCGGCTCGTCCGGCTTAAAATCAGCAGGAGGCGCGGGCGGCGGGTCCAGCTTGAGCTGGCTCTCATCCTTTGCCCAGAAATCCTCGCTGCTGTCAGCTGCCTTGTCGTCGTCATTTTCAACAACGGCAGCAGGTTCTGCATCTTCCTGTGCGGGCTGTGCAGGCTCTGCTTCCGGCTCCTGCACGTCCGCTGCCTGCGGCTGGGCTGCAGCGGCAGGCTCACTTTCCTCTGCAGCAGGCTCTGCCTGTTCGGCATCCTGTGCAGCCGTTTCCTTCTGGAACTCCGGCAGACGGCTCAGCGACTCCACATGGCTGCGGTACAGGTTGAGCACATCAGACTTGAAGCGGGTCACTTCCAGACGCACGCGGTCATACTCGCGTTCCTCTGCAAGGCGCTTCTCGTTTGCTTCGTTCTCGATCTCGTCTGCACGGTCGTTTGCCTTCTGCAGCAGTTCGTTGGCATCGCGGATGATATCATCACCGCGCAGATTTGCACGATGGATGATCTCTTCTGCTTTCTGGTTTGCTTCGCGGATGACATTTTCGCCCATGCGCTGTGCATTGATCAGCGCGCTCTTGAGCATTTCACCATCTGCCTCAAAGCTCTTCAGTTCATCGTGCAGCTTCTGGTTTTCAGCAGTCAGGTCCGCAATCTGCTTGCGAAGCTGTTCCGCCTGCGCATCGTCGTCCCGCAGCTGTTCTTCCACCTTATCCAGAAAACGGTCTACGTCCTCTGTGCGGTAGCCGCGGAGGTTTTTCTCAAATTGCACAGAACGGACATCCTGCGGAGTCAGCATAGTCATTTCCTCCCGTTGCTTTTAATATTGAAAAAATTCGATGATCGACCGATCTTTTCTGCTTTTGCCGGGCAGTGCAGTCAGGTTGAAGCGGCCCTTGCCGCGCACCGTGAACACATCGCCCTCATATACCTGCGCATGAGGTTTATCCGCCGGCAGGTGGTTGATCTCCACCCTGCCCGCCTCGATCAGTTCCGAAGCCTGTCCTCGGCTGCAGTGCAGCATAGCTGCCAGCACAGCGTCCAGCCGCAGGGACGATACCGTTGCACTGTGCATCTCACGCTCCGCCTGCGGAAACTGCGGCACCTCATCCAGCGTCAGCAGTTCCGTGGTCAGCTCCGTGTGTCCAGCCTGAAACAGTTCCCGGCAGATCAGCTGTGCTGCCGGTTCCAGCGCAAACACATAAGCTGTGCCCGGCTGATCCTCCGGCAGAACGATATCTCCCAGCGCCTCGCGCCGCAGCTCAAGGCCCATCAGACTGCCCAGGTAATCCTTGTGGGCGGGCAGCGCAGCCCCCGCCTGTGCACGGCATTGCAGCCGCACACAGCAGATGGGTGCTTCGCCGCAGCTGTACTCCGGCTCGATACAGAGCACCCTGCGCTCCGCATTCAACCAGCCGCCCTCAAACCGGAAGCCCTCCTGCACACCGGCACGGCCCAGTGCCGCGCGGGCCAAGTCCTGCTCGCGGTCACTCAGGAAAGCCGAATACCGCGCAATGTCCCGGGAAAAGGCCGTGTGGGCCAAGTCCTCGATATGGCGCATGAGATAGCGTTCTTCATCGGTACGCGCAGGGATGAACCCGCGCGCCGCCTTGGGCTGCGGATCAATAGAACGCGCCATTGTTCTCCAGCTCGTCCAGCAGATCACCCATGATATCCACGTTGTACGGAGTGATGATGAAGGTGCTGTTGGCCACGCGTTTGATCTGGCCATTGTTTGCATATGCAACACCGGACAGAAAGTCCACCAGACGGCGGGACACTTCCTTGTTGGTGGACTCCAGATTGAGCACCACGGTGCGCTTGTTGTTCAGGTGGTCAGCAATGGTACTGGCATCCTCAAAACGCTCAGGCTTGACCAGAACGACCTTGAGCTGAGTGGTGGCATTGATGTTGACCACCTTGCCGTTCTTCTTGGCACCCTCAACAGGCTCTTCATTTTCGTCGTCAGCACCAAGGCCGATGCCATTGTTATTGTTTACCATCTGGGGGCCATCGTCAATGTACTGATCCTCGTAATCGTCTTCCTGGTCAAACAGACCTTTCTTAATGCTGTCAAGCAAAGACATACAATCTGCTCCTTTCATTCGGGCAGCATGGCGCTGCCTGGCGTTCTTTGCAAATAGATGCAAATAATAGCTTTATCTATTATCGGATTTTTTGCCTCAGATGTCAATAACTACAAAAGCTTTCCATCATACAAATTTTGTCCGGAAACGATTATTTCGTCATAAAGCCTCACCTTGCTGACCGAGCCCTCGGTCCCTTCGGGCAGAACAAGGATGTAATCGCCGTCTGTGATGAGGGGATGGGCTGCGTCCACCGGGTCGATCGGGCAGAAGCGGGCAATGTTGCCAAGTTTCACGTACACACCGGGAATGTAGTTTTCGCCCTGCGTTTGTGCCTCGGTGCCATCCTCTTTTAAATAGTGCACAGCCGCAGCAGGCACCCGCAGGCCGCTGCGCTCTCCTACCGAGATGCGTGCTGCAGCCCGGTTCAGGCAAAGCACATCGCCATTGATGGAGTTGCAGGCAAGCACAAAGCGGGCAAGGCCGCTGTCCTGATCGATCTCCACCTCGGTGACGGTGGCCTTGAGGCTGTTCTCCACCTGACCCGGGAAGCTGATCTCCACCGCTGTGCTCAGCGGCTTGCCGTTCTGACCCAGCAGCTTTTCGCCCTGCTTTGCAGTGCACACGCCCACATAGCGCCATGTGAACCCTGCCACGATCTTACCGGCGCAGCCGTCCAGTGCCAGCACTGGGTCGGACTGCAGATAGCCCTGCAGCTCCTGTGCGTTCAGTGCAAGGATATCATCGGCACTGGCATTGAGCCGTCCGCTGCTGGAAGAGCGCACAAAATAGCCGGTCTGCGGTGCAGTGATCTGCGCCGGACTGCCCAGCTGCGCCTGCACGCTCTGGGACTGCTGGACCAGCGCAGTGATCTGATCGGTAAAGTTTGCAGCTTCGCCCGTTACCACCCAGAGCTTGTTCTGGGCCAGCAGGTAGGCATTGGCATCATCATCCACCGCTTCATAATCGCTGTCGTCCAGCGTATCCAGCAGGTCATACAGCGCAGAAGAACGTTCTTTTAAAAGGGTATCCAGCTGCAGCGCAGAAGTGTTCTGCGATTTCTGCAGCAGGTCGATCTGATCATTCAGCTGGTTCAGCTGCAGGCGCAGCGAAGCCTGCGAAGCGTTGCTGTACACCTCTGCCACTGCGGTGCCCGCTGAAACGCGCTCGCCGTCGGCAGCAAGATATCCAAGGTTTCCACTGCCTGCCACATAGCTTTCGTCGAACAGCAGAACTCCGTCGGCTTCCACCGTATCCGAAATGACCGCAGGCAGCGCAGTCTCATAAACATTCTGCGGGAACAGGATATGTGCGGCCTGATACACCACATAAATTGCTGCCAGCAGCAGAAACGCGATCAGCACACCTGCCAGAGTGGTAAGCACATGCGGCGCATGGCGTTCCTTCTGGGTCTCATCCGGCATATCGATCATCCTTTCGCTAAAAATTCGCTAGTTTTGCGGATGGCAGTCTGCACTGCATCCGGTGCACCGGCATCCAGCCAAACCACACCGTCCATATGGCGGAACCAGGTCAACTGGCGCTTGGCATAGTTGCGGGACGCCTGCTTGAGCTTTTCCGTGCAGGCTTCCAGTGGAGCCGTCTGCTCAAAATACGGAAAGAACTCCTTGTATCCGATGGCCTGCGCTGCCGTGCGGAAGCTTTCCCGGTTCTGCCAGACATGCTCCGCTTCCTTTATAAGGCCCGCTTCCAGCATTTTGTCCACACGCAGGTCAATGCGGCGGTAAAGTACCGCGCGCTCTGGGAAATCCAGACCGAGGATCAGGCTGCGGTAGGGCCGCTCCGGTGGGAGAGACTCCGCCTTCTGTTCGCTCAGCTTTTTGCCGGTGGCACGATAATGCTCGAGTGCGCGCAGCACCCGCACCTGATTGTTCGGGTGGATAGCCGCAGCAGCTTCCGGGTCGGCCTGCTTCAGTTCTTCGTACATGGCAGCACCGCCTTTTGCAGCCAGTTCCGCCGCCAGCTGCTCCCGCAGACCGGCAGGTGCTTTTTCCTCTGTAAAGCGCACCCCATACAGAAAGCTCTGAACATACAGCCCTGTGCCGCCCACAAGGATGGGCAGCTTCTTCCGGGCAGAGATCTCTTCTTCCAGCTTTCCGGCCATGGCGGTAAAGTCTGCCACGCTGAAAGCCTTGTCCGGTGTAAGGATATCCACGCCGTGATGCGGGATACCGCAGGTCTCCTCCGGTGTCACCTTTGCCGTGCCTATGTCCAGACCTTTATAGATCTGCATGGAATCACAGCTGATGACCTCGCCGGAAAAATGTTTTGCAAGCTCTACGCCCAACGCCGTCTTTCCGGTTGCGGTAGGGCCGACGACGGCCACCACGGGATGTTTATACGATGCGTCCAAACTGCTTTTCCAGCTCCTTCCGGGTCAATTTGAGTACGCAGGGGCGGCCATGCGGGCAGAACGGCGGCACCTCGCCGGAAAGGATCTTTTCGGCCAGCGCCAGCAGTTCCTGCGGCGAGGACTTGTCCCCCGCCTTGATGGCTGCACGGCAGGAGATAGAATGCAGCACCCACTCGGTGTGCTCGCTCAGCGCATCATGGCCGCCCTTGAGCAGCTTATTTGCGATCTCCACCAGCAGGCTTTCCTCATTCTGCGGCTCCACATCTGCGGGCACCGCGCGCAGCACCACGGTATTGCCGCCAAAGTCCGCGATCTCAAGGCCCGCATTTTCCAGCAGAGGAATGTTATCCAACAGGGCCTGCTTTTCCTCCGCAGCAAGGTCGATGGCAGCAGGCTCCAGCAGCATCTGGCTGGGCACATTGCCATAGTTCGCGGCCAGTTTTTCGTACAGCTGGCGCTCGTGGGCAGCGTGTTTATCGATCAGGCACAGCTCGTCGCCGCGTTCTGCAAGGATATATGTTCTGAACACCTCGCCCACATAGCGCAGCGGTTCCGGCTGATCCGCCGTCGGATCAAAGTTCATCTGCTCCGGCTCGGCCAGTACAGTTTCCTGTTCTGCCGCTTCCGGCGCATCCGGTTCTGTTTCCACACAGGGTGCACTCTCAGGTTCTTCCTTTGGCGCTTCCTGTGCAGGGTTCCACGCTGCCATATGGTCCTGAGGCGAATGCAGTTTTGTCTCACCAAATTCCGGTTCCACATCCAGCTGCGTTTCACTTGCCGCCGCACGGAACGGCTCTGGTGCCTTTGTCGTTTCCAGCTTCGGGCTGTGAAGGGTCACGAACGGATCCAGCATATCCTCGTTCTGAGCACTGCCTTTCCAGCGCGGCACACTGGGTGCTGTCGGTATTTGCATTGCAGCAACCGGGGCAGGCTGCTGCGGTGCTGCGGCGGGTTTTGCCGGTTCCCAGTGCTGCTGTGGCAGAACGCCCGGGTCTGCCTGCCCCCGAATGATCGCAGAAAGCCCTGTAAAGTTATTATTCTTTACATCATTTTTGATTATATCAGTGTCTTTTTTTGAATTTTCAGCTTTTTCTTCTTCTTTGTCTGCTTCAAAGGTAAAAAGCCGTTCACCGGTGCCGGGCTGAGCCAATGCCAGCTTGACGGCATGATACACCACATCAAAAACATCATTTTCGCGGGCAAAGCGGGCTTCGATCTTGGCCGGATGCACATTGACATCCACAAGGTCGGCCGGCATTTCCAGCAGCAGAATGCCGCCCGGGAACTTGCCCTGCATCATGGTACCCTTGAACGCCATCTCCATACCGGCCATCATGGTGCGGTTGCGCACATAGCGGCCATTGATGTAAAAATGCTGCATACTTCGGCTGGCGCGGCAGCTTTTGGGCGGGGTAATCAGACCGGTGATGCGGTACACGCCCTCCTGATTTTTCAGCTCAATGAGGTCCCGGCTGAACTCCCGGCCCAGCACCGCATAGGCTGCACCGCGCAGCTGGCCGTCGCCGGGCGTGACATACTGCAGCTTGCCCTCACGGATGAACTTGACGCTGACTTCCGGGTGGCTGAGCGCTACATGGGTAACTGTATCCGACACAAAGGTGCCCTCGGAGGAGTCCTTTTTGAGGAACTTCATGCGGGCAGGCGTGTTGTAAAACAGATCCTTTACCCGGATGGTGGTGCCCACAGCTCTGGCACCCGGCTCACGGGAGACCTCTTCCCCGCCCTCAATGCGGTAGACCGTGGCAAACTCGTCCACCTCGGTTCGGGTGGTCAGCTCTACACGGGCCACGCTGGCAATGGATGCCAGTGCTTCACCGCGGAAGCCAAGCGTATGGATGTTGGTCAGATCGTCCGGTGTTTCAATTTTGCTGGTGGCGTGGCGGATAAACGCCGTGGAGATATATTCTGCCTCGATGCCGGTGCCGTTATCGCTGATCTCGATCAGCTTGACGCCGCCGGATTCAATGCTGACGGTCACCTGCGTGGCACCGGCATCAATGGAGTTTTCCAGCAGCTCCTTAACAACGGATGCCGGACGCTCGACCACCTCACCGGCTGCGATCAGCTCGGCTGTGTGCTTATCCAGAACATGGATCACTGCCATGGTGTTTTCCCTCCTTGTATGGTCTGGGTCAGGTAGAGCAGTTTCATCTGTTCAGGCTGCCCTTCAGGGTCTTTTTCAGCTCGTAGAGGAAGTTCAACGCCTCAATGGGGGTGAGTGTTTCCACATCCAGAGCTTCCAGCTTGTCCATCATCTCGCTGGGCACAGCCGGAGAGTTATACTCCTGCAGGGCATCAAAATCCATCTGCTCTACTTTATTTTTAGGTGCAGTTGCTTCCAGCGCGCGCAGCACCTCATGGGCGCGGCGGGTCACACTGCCGGGCAGGCCTGCCAGCTTTGCCACCTCGATGCCGTAGCTGTCATCCGCCGGGCCGCGCACGATGCGGCGCAGGAAGGTGATGTCCTCGCCGCGTTTTTTTACTGCAATATTGTAGTTTTTTACGCCGTCCACGCTGCCTTCCAGCTCGGTCAGCTCGTGGTAGTGGGTGGCAAACAGGGTCTTGCAGCCAAGGCCCTTGGCGGGGTCTGCAATGTGCTCCACTACGGCGCGGGCAATGCTCATACCGTCAAAGGTGGAAGTACCGCGGCCGATCTCGTCCAGCACCACAAGGCTTTTGGCGGTGGCATTTTTCAGGATCTCCGCTACCTCGGTCATCTCCACCATAAAGGTGGACTGACCGGCAGACAGGTCGTCCGACGCACCGATGCGAGTGAAAATGGCATCCACCACGCCCACGTGGCAGCTGGATGCCGGCACGAAGGAACCGATCTGCGCCATCAGCGCGATCAGTGCATTCTGGCGCATGTACGTGGATTTACCTGCCATGTTGGGGCCGGTGATGATCAGGCAGCGGTCTGCACCACAGTTCAGGGTGGTATCATTGGGTACAAACAGGCTGCCTTTCAGCATCTGCTCCACCACAGGGTGACGGCCCTCGGTGATGGTCAGCTCGTCACTGTCGTCCACGATGGGACGGCAGTAGTTGTTTTCCGCTGCCACCTGCGCCAGCGCCGTGAGCACATCCAGCTGGGCCACCGCATTGGCCGTGCGCTGGATGCGGTCCAGCTGAGCGCTGATGCTTTCCAGCAGTTCGCTGAACAGGCGGTGCTCCAGCGTGATGAGCCGTTCGTGGGCACCTAAGATCTTGCTTTCCAGCTCTTTCAGTTCCTGCGTGATGTAGCGTTCGCCGGAAGTCAGGGTCTGCTTGCGGATGTAGGTCTCCGGCACCATGCTCTTATAGGAGTTGCTCACCTCGATGAAGTAGCCAAACACATGGTTATAGCCGATCTTCAGCTTGGGGATGCCGGTTTCCTGTCGCAGGCGGGCTTCCAGCTGCGCCAGAACGCCCTTGGTATTGTCGCGGATGGAACGCAGCTCGTCCACCTCGGCATGGTAGCCTTTGGCAATGACACCGCCATCCTTGAGGGTAGAGGGCGCTTCCGGATCCACCGCCGCATAAATACGGGCCTTGATGTCCTCCAACGGATCGATCTGTACTGCCAATTCAGCAAGCTCCGGGCAGCCGCAGGCCTGAGCCTGCCTGCACAGGCCGGGCAGCCGGTCGCAGGTCTGGGCCAGCGTATAGATTTCCTTGGGTGTGGCAGAGCCGTAAACCGTGCGGGTCATCAGGCGTTCCATATCCGCAATGTAACCCAGCTCTTCGGTCAGGTCGCCGCGGGCCATGGTCTGCTTGACAAGGCTCTCCACAGCGTTCAGGCGGTGGTTGATGAGTGCACTGGAAATAAGCGGCTGCTCGATCCAGCTGCGCAGCATACGCTTGCCCATGGATGTACTGGTCTTATCCAGCACCCAGAGCAGCGTGCCCCGCTTTTCGCGGCCGCGCAGCGTCTCGGTCAGCTCCAGATTGGCGCGGGTCACGGGCGAAAGACGCATGAACTGAGCCTTATTATAGGTTATGACCGTTTTCAGACGTTCCACGCCCTTGATCTGGGTATCGTGCAGATATTCCAGCAGTGCCGCCATGGCAAAGCGCACAAGGCCGTCCGCTGCAATGCCGGTGATCTGCGCCCAGTCGCGGCCAAACTGGTTTTCCAGCGATGCCGCCACAAGGCCCGGTGCATAGCGCTCCTCTTCGATCAGCTCCACCGAACAAGTCATATTCTTTTTGATGTACGCCGTCACCTCGCGGCAGTCCAGCAGACCCGGATTCATCAGCACTTCGCTGGGATGGTAGCGGCACAGCTCCGTAATGACCGCCGGGGCGATTTTATCTGCATTCAGCTCTGTGATATGGGCCGTGCCGGTAGAGACATCCGCAAAGCACAAACCTGCTTTCTTTCCTTTGAGGAAGATACTGGCAATGTAGTTATTGCGGTCATCCTGCAGCATACTGCTCTCAATGACCGTGCCGGGTGTGACCACGCGGATGATGTCCCGCTTAACAAGGCCCTTGGCCTTGGCCGGGTCTTCCACCTGCTCACAGATGGCTACTTTGTAGCCCTTGGCGATCAGCCGCGCCACATAGCCCTCGTAGCTGTGGAAGGGCACGCCGCACATGGGTGCTCGCTCTTCCATGCCGCACTGCTTGCCGGTCAGGGTCAGGTCCAGTTCCTTGGATGCCGTCAGGGCATCGTCAAAGAACATCTCATAAAAATCGCCGATGCGGTAAAACAGAATTTCGTCCTTATGTTGTTTTTTGATCTCAAGATATTGCTGCATCATGGGCGACAGCTCTGCCATGGTTTACCCTCTCTCCCGTTCTATGGTTCTGTGCACAAGTTTGCGGCTTGTAACCGCTTTTGCAAACAAAACGCGGTCTGTTTTGCACAGCCGCGTTTTGTTTTTGCCGGTTTTAGTGGCAGCCGCCGCAGGTGGAGCAGCTGCCGGTGCAGGAAGCAGAAGGCTCCTGTACCGTCATGGGGTCGCCGCCATTCATGGCAGTGTTGATGATGGCATCGATATAGTTCACAAGGTTCTCGCAGTCACGCTTGGCCTCGTTGTAAGCCACCATGCCCTCGTTGCCCATGATCTGGCCGTACAGGCTGTTCACCTTTTCGTTCAGTTCGGCGATGCGGGCATCGTTGCGCTCGCTCTTGCCGATCTCATTGTTCAGATCCATGCGGGCGAGGTTGAACTCGCCGATCAGGTTCTGCAGCTCTTCGTCCTTATCGTTTGCCTTGCGGGTCTGATCCAGAACGAGGTAGCGGCTATCGGTCTGCAGCGCAACGGCTGCGCGCTTGAAAAGATCAATGCAATCCATTTGAATGGTCTCCTTCTTATTTATACGTTCAGGGGCACTGCCCCGGAATCACTCAGGCAAGCTCACCCAGCAGCACAGTCGCCCGTGCGCCCGTGAGATGTACGTTGGCATAGCTGCCCATCAGGGAAGCGTCTGCCGTGAACTCCACCGTCAGGTTGTTGTCCAGACGGCCGGAGAGGGTGCCCTCATTGCGGCCAAAGCCCTCTACCAGTACCTTCACAGTCTGGCCAACCTGCGCCTTGACCAGCGCCATGGCGATCTCGTCCTGCAGCTTGAGCAGGCGGGTCATGCGGTCGGTCTTTTCCTTGCGGGGGGTGGGGTCCGGCATATCGGCGGCCTTGGTGCCGGTGCGCTTGGAATAGATAAAGGTGAACAGCTGCATATAGCCCACCTTCTGCACCAGTTCCAGCGTCTTTACAAAGTCCGCTTCGGTCTCGCCGGGGAAGCCAACGATGATGTCACTGGAAAAGGTGATGCCGGGCACCGTTTTGCGAGCGTATTCGATGAGCTCAAGATACTGTTCCACCGTGTAGTGGCGGTTCATCTTCTTCAGCAGTTCATCGGAGCCGCACTGCACCGGCAGATGCAGGTGCTTGCACAGTTTCGGCTGAGCGGCAATGGTGTCGATCAGCTTGTGGCTGGCGTCCTTGGGGTGGCTGGTCATGAACCGGATGTGGTAGTCACCGGGCACGGTGCACAGCAGGTTGAGCAGGTCGGAAAAGTCGATCTGCTCTTCCAGGCCCTTGCCATAGCTGTTCACGTTCTGGCCCAGCAGGGTGATCTCCTTGTAACCGGCCTCCACCAGCCCACGGAACTCGGCCAGGATGTCGCCGGGCTTGCGGCTCTTTTCGCGGCCGCGGACGTAGGGCACGATGCAGTAGGTGCAGAAGTTGTCGCAGCCGTACATGATGGGCAGCCAGGCGCGGAACTCGCTCTCGCGCCGGATGGGGATGTTCTCCACGATCACCGGGCGCTGGGCGGGGTCCAGCAGCACACGCTTGTGCTTCTGCAGCTTCTGGGCGATGAGCTGCGGCAGGGTGTCGATGCCGTCCACGCCGAACACGAGGTCCACATAGGGGTAGCTCTGGCGCAGCTTTTCCACCACATGCTTCTGGTTGGCCATGCATCCGCACAGGCCAATGATCAGGCCGGGCTTTTTCTCCTTGAGGCCCTTGAGGGCGCCCACATTGCCGAACACCCGCTGCTCGGCATGCTCGCGCACAGCGCAGGTGTTGAAGAGGATCAGGTCGGCGTCCTCCGGCTTGTCGCACAGGCCGTAGCCGATATCCACCAGCACACCCTTGATGCGCTCGCCGTCGTTGACGTTCTGCTGGCAGCCGTAGCTGTGCACAAAGGCCAGCGGCGGGGTGTCGTAAGCCTGCTTTACCAGATCAGCGGCGATGTTATTATGCTCAAAACTAATGTATTCCAATCAAACCATCCTTCTCCGCCGGGAAAAGCCCCCGCACGGTGAACACTCTTTTTTCCGCTTTTATGAATAGCTCTCCTTAGTATACACTCTTTGGCCGCTGCGGGCAAGGGGGTCCGGGCAAAGTTTACGCCTCAGAGGCCGCTTTTTGTGCTGCACAGCAGCTTTCGCACACGCCGATGAACACCACGGCGCAGTCCTGCACCCGGCCTTTCTGGCCGCGTACCAGCTTCGTCACCTGCTTTTCGTCCACCTCGGCGTCGGTCACGCCGCCGCACACCGTGCAGTACAGGTGGCTGTGCCAGGCCAGCGTATGGTCGAACCGGTCGGCCTGGCCGGGGATGGACACCCGGCGCACGCGGCCTGCCTCCACCAGACTGTTCAGGTTGCGGTACACGGTGCCAAGGCTCAGGCCCGGGCATTCCTTTGCAGCGGTGTCGTAAATTTCTTCGGCGGTGGGGTGGTCGCAGAGGTTTTCCACCGTCTGCATGACCAGCTCACGCTGTTTGGAATAGCGCATATCGTTCTCCTTTTCTTGTTTTTGGGTTCAGACGTTTTCCTCGCCTTTGATCTTTGCCCAGTAGGCGCGGGCCGCCTGTTCGGTACGGTTGTCGCCGTAGGTGTAGTATTTCACGTCCTTGAGGGCATCCGGCAGATACTGTTGTTTGACCCAATGGTGGTCGTAGTCGTGAGCGTACTTGTAGTTCTGCCCTTTTACCAGAGCATCCTCGCCGTCAAAGTGCTTGTTCTGCAGCTGACGCGGGATGGGCCCGGTGCGCCCGGCCTGCACATCCGCGATGGCTGCATTGATGGCGTCATGGGCGCTGTTGGATTTGGGGCTGGTGGCCACCAGGATCACCGCGTCGGCCAGCGGCAGGCGTGCTTCCGGCAGACCCACCATGTTGGCCGCATCCACCGCCGCCTTGACGATGGGGATGATCTGCGGGTAAGCAAGTCCCACGTCCTCGCAGGCGCACACCATCAGACGGCGGCAGGCCGAGGGCAGGTCGCCGGCTTCCAGCAGACGGGCCAGATAGTGCAATGCCGCGTCCGGGTCAGAGCCGCGCATGGACTTCTGGTAGGCCGACACGATGTCGTAGTGATCATCACCCTCCCGGTCGTACCGCATGGCTGTGCGGCGGGTGACCTGCCGGATCATATCCAGCGTGATGTGCCGGGCACCCTCTTCCACCGGGGCCGCCGTGACCGCAAAATCCAGGCAGCCCAGTGCCTTGCGCAAATCGCCGCCCGCACTCTCGGCAAGATAGGCACAGGCGTCCTCGTCCATGCGCACCGGGGTGTCCCCCCCTTCCGACAGCTTTTTGAGGGCATTGTGCAGGCCCTGCTCCACGTCGGCGGCGGACAGGGATTTGAACTCGAACACCGTGCACCGGGACAGCAGTGCATTATAGATGTAGAAATACGGGTTCTCGGTGGTGGATGCAATGAGGGTGACCGAGCCGTCCTCGATGCACTCCAGCAGGCTCTGCTGCTGCTTTTTGTTCAGGTACTGGATCTCGTCGAGGTAGAGCAGGATGCCCCCTGCCCCGGCCAGTGTGCCGATGTCCTTGAGGACCGCCTTGATGTCGCCGGTGCCGCAGGAGGTGCCGTTGAGCTTGTGGAGGGTCATCCCGCTGTTTTCGGCAATGATGCGGGCCACGGTGGTCTTGCCGGTGCCGGAGGGACCGTAGAAGATCATGTTGGGGATCTTTCCGCTCTCGATGGTGCGGCGGAACACCCGCCCCGGTGCCAGCAGATGCTGCTGCCCACAGACCTCGGCCAGTG